>Ga0180007_10005610_pt1 | contig 12594 bp, 13 predicted proteins | sample MM_PC_MetaG_FD_121122 | JGI IMG/M metagenome (GOLD analysis project Ga0180007, IMG submission 121122) | Groundwater microbial communities from the Aspo Hard Rock Laboratory (HRL) deep subsurface site, Sweden - MM_PC_MetaG | ecosystem: Environmental > Aquatic > Deep subsurface > Groundwater... | reverse complement strand
AGCCAGAAATTTCCAAAGCTTGCCAGTTAGTCTTATTGGAATCTCGTTGGCTACAGCGGTTTTTCCTTTTTTGGCCTCTGATTTTTCTCTCAAAAAAAATCAGGAGTTTTCCAAAAATTTTGAAACTACTTTTAGACGTATTCTTTTCTTTGTTATGCCTGCCGCCGCTTTCATGGCCCTTCTGAGCAAAAGAATTATTTCTCTCTTCCTTGGCACAGGAAAATTTGATGAACAGGCCATTCTTTTGACCGCGGGCGTGTTGATGATTTTCTCTCTAGCCATCCCTTTCGAGAGTCTCAACCATCTTCTAAATAGGACCTTCTATGCTAGAAAAAACACTCATCTGCCAGTTGCAATTTCACTTGGGGCTATGGCCATCAATATTTCTGCTTGCTATTTCCTTATCAAGTTTATGGCGGTTCGAGGTTTATCATTGGCTTTCTTACTAGCGGTGATCTTTCAGTCTCTTCTGTTGTTGCTGTTTACAAAAATAAAAGTCAAAGGCATTAATTTCAAAAGAATCACTATTGATGCAGCCAAAATACTGACCATGACAATTGTTATGGGTTTGGCCATGAGTCTTGTCTTGAAATTCTTTCCAACCCATGATAGAATAACGAGTCAGCTCATTGGTCTTCTTGCTGTTGGCTTGATCGGAGGGTTTTCCTATCTGATCTTGGCCTATCTCATGAAGGTTAATGAGCTTGACTTTTTAATAACTAAAGCAAGAAGGTGGTTGGCAAACAGAGACTAATCACGATAATTGGATTAATTCTTGGACTCTCCTTAATTGGTGCTGGTTTTTTTGGAACTTCAATTAAGAATGGCTATTTTGAAATTACTAGACCCAAAGAGGAGCTTCCTGAGCCTGTTTCAAGAGACAAGATAGAAGCCTCGCTAATTGCCAATGTCGATGCCAAAGACGAGGCCTCAGAAGAGATATCAAAACAGAAAGACAGAAGTGAAATGAAAAATGAGGCAGCTTCTTTCAAGAATAAAGTTGAAGCCAAGAAGGCCGAGCTAAACCTGCCACCAAGTATGAATCTAGACATTCCTTTTACTGCTCAGGCTCCGCAGGCCAATTGGGATCTACCTTATCAGGAAGCTTGTGAAGAAGCTTCTTCAATTATGGCCGCTCACTTCCTTCAAGGTCGGGGAGGCTTCAATCCTGATTCGGCCAACCAAGAAATAGTGGAGCTAATTAATTTTGAAAAAGAAAATGGCTACGCTATTGACACTACTGCTGATGAAACAGCCGAAGTGATTAGAAAATACTTTGGCCTTCAGGTTGAAGTGCGCTATGATTTTAACGAAATGGATATCAAAAAAGAAATTGCCCAGGGCAACCCTGTGCTCATGCCCTTCGCGGGACGTCAACTGGGCAACCCAAATTTTACTCCACCCGGACCTCTTTATCACATGATGGTCATTAAGGGCTATACGGATAATGTTTTTATAACCAATGATCCCGGAACAAGAAACGGATCAAATTTTCAATATACACACAAAAAAATCATGGAAGCTAACCATGATTGGAATGGGGGAAAAGTTAAAGAGGGGAGGAAAGTAATGATGGTGATCAAGAAATAATTTTCATTCTCTAATCCAATTCTTCTTCCAACCACTCATCATATTTCAAACTACATTCTGCATCAATTTTCAGCACACAAGGAACACTATAACTATGTTCCTTTTCTATTTCTTTCTTCGCTTCTTGCCAGTACTCATTTTTTGTTTTTAGATAGGCGGCAATCTCAACTTCTTTTTGGGTTTTTCCTTTCACGTTGAACATGCTCTCAACAGGGAAGAAGTTCGCACAAGCGATTAGCTTTTTTTCCAAAAGATGCTGACATACTCGTCTGGCTTCATCGTGATTTGAGAAAGTGACGTAAATAATGATCATGTTAGGAATTTTAGAACTACTTTTATATTGGGGAGCAATATCCTCGGGCAAACTATTAATATCAAGATTTGCTTATCATTACACCTTAATCATAGCAAAAAAATCTATTCTAGACAAAATTATTAACACTTCAACTTGACACTCTGGCTCCAGTATTCTACCTTGATATAAGATGATCAAAGTCAAAAATCTGACAAAAAAATATCAGAACAGCAAAGCGCTTCAAGACGTTTCTTTTGAGGTTGCTAAGGGAGAGGTTGTTGGCTTTTTGGGCCCCAATGGCGCAGGAAAGACCACAACCATGCGGATTTTGACCGGTTTCCTGCCTATGACCTCTGGTCAGGCCACAATTGATGGTCTGGATGTTTTCAAGGATTCGCTTAAAATAAGGGAAAAGATTGGTTATCTACCAGAAACAACTCCTCTTTATCCGGAAATGTCTATCCTGGAGTTCCTAAATTTTATAGCCGAGCTCAAGAAAGTCCCTAGAGAAAAAAGACAAGAAGACGTTTCCAGATCACTTGATAAGTGTGATCTTGAAGACGTCAAAAATAAAATTATCAAAACGCTCTCCAAGGGGTATCGTCAAAGAGTCGGCATTGCCCAGGCGCTACTAGGTAACCCTGACGTGCTTATCCTTGATGAACCAACTATAGGTCTTGATCCCAAACAGATTATTCAAATCAGAAAACTCATCAAAAACCTTGGCAGAGAGAAGACTATTATTCTTAGCACTCATATCTTGCAGGAAGTCAGTGCTGTTTGCGACAAGGTTATTATTATCAACGAAGGTAAAACCGTGGCTATAGATACTCCAGAAAACCTGACCTCCAAGTTTTCGGGCGGTATGATTGTCAATATAACCGTAAAAGGCAATGCTGAGCAAGTCAAAAACTGTCTTTCTGGACTAGAGAACATAAAAGAAGTAAACATCAAGAACCAGACCGAAGGCAAGGTTCAACTTGAAGTCAAATCAAAAGGTAAGAGTGATTCTCGTGAAATCATCGCCTCAGCTATTGTTAGAAACGGATGGGGCCTTCTTGAAATAAGTCAAGAAAAGATGGGCCTTGAAGAAATATTTGTCAAACTTACCGGCAAAAACAATGAATAATATTTTTGCCATCACCAAAAAGGAGCTCAAAACATACTTCTTATCACCTATTGCGTATGTTGTTTTTACTCTCTTTCTTCTTATTGCTGGTTTTTTCTTCGCGACATATTTGATTAACACGCAGCAAGCTACTCTAAGGCCAACTTTCTACAATCTTATTATCACTCTGCTTTTCTTCATGCCACTTATCACCATGAAGCTCTTTGCTGAAGAAAGAAAAGCGGGTACCTTAGAGATGTTAATGACCAAGCCGGTTCGTGATTCAGAGGTTGTGCTGGGTAAATTCCTGGCCGCTTTTTCTTTTTTCTTTGTGATGCTGGCATCAACCTTGCCTTATGTTTTAATACTCACCAAATATGGCAACCCTGACATGGGAGCTATTTGGACAGGTTATTTGGGCTTTTTGCTCTTGGGGGCGGCCTTCATTTCTATTGGTCTGTTTGCCTCAACTTTGACAGAAAACCAGATAATAGCTGGAGTCCTGGGATTTAGTCTTATTCTGTTTCTATGGGTAATAGGCTGGCTATCTGGTATTCTCGGTATTTCTTCTGACAGTATTTTCAATTATCTTTCCTTTGCCACCAAAATTGATGATTTTTTCCGCGGGATAATTGATTTCAGGTCTATTATTTACTATCTTTCAGTAACTGGGTTTATGCTTTTTGTCACTATTAAGTCAATTGAAGTAAGAAAATGGAAGTAAAAAAACCACAAGAGAAAAAGGATTTATTCAAGAATTTCTTTGACAAAAGATCTACCAAATATAGTCTCAATACTTTTTTGCTTATTGTTCTGCTTTTGGGAATACTAATTCTGGTGAACTTCATTGCCCAAAAAAGAATCACCCGCATCGACCTTACCAAAAACAAACAATATTCATTGTCGGATCAAAGCAAAAAAATAATCAAAGACGTTGACGAGGATATTGAGCTTATTGGTTTTTATGATACCGGTTCTGCTGGATCTCAAGAATTTGAGGATCTGGCCAAAGAATACCAAGCTCAGAATGCCAAAGTAAGCTACAAAGTCCTAGACCCCAAGCGAAAAAGAACTGAAGCCATTAGTTACGGTGTGACAGCCTATCCGGTCATTATTATAAAAAAGGGAGATCTCAATGAAGAGATAGACGCTGCGACTGAAACAGAAATTACCAGTGGCCTTATTAGACTTATCAAAGGCGAAAAGAAAAAAATATATTTCATATCCGGTCATGGAGAAAAAGAGATAGAAGGATCAGATCCAAGCACTTCTTATAGTGTCCTCAAACAAGCTCTAGAGAATCAGATTTACGAAATCGATACTATCAATCTCCAAACTGTGCAAGATATTCCAGAAGATGCTGATCTTGTTATTATGGCTGGGCCTAAAGTGGCCCTGACAGATCAAGAAAAGGAAGTCCTGAGAAAATATATCCATCAGCGACAAGGGAAGTTTTTTGCTCTTCTTGATCCTCGTCTCGAATCTGGTAATGATATTGGAGTTACTGATCTCCTTGGGGAAGTGGGCATCAACTGGAATGATGGTATTGTTGTCGATCTCAAGAATAGTGTTGCTGAAGATGTGGCCACCTTGCCACTTGATGATTTAACAACACATCAAATTACAGAAAAAACCCCCGGCATTCTGGTTATTGGAACTTCAGCTGCGTCTCAGGCCGAAAGTGTTCCCGAGAAATGGAGCGTGACAGAAATTATCAAAACCAAAGATACGGCTTGGCTAGAAAAAACTATCACCAAAGAAGCTAGTCAAGAAACGATTCAGTTTAACGAAGGAGAAGATATTAGGGGGCCTGTTTCTGTTTTGGTTCTAGCCAAAGAAGTTGATCCTACCGACACTAAGGGCGAAAACAGTCAATCAGACCAGCAAGACAAGGCTAGAGTGGCGGTTTTGGGAGATTCTGATTTAGTTGTTGATTATTTGGCTATGTCTGGTCCAGGACAATACAATAAGGATTTGGTCCTCAATACAGTTAACTGGCTCACGGCGCAAGAAGATTTGATTTCTATTTCCCCAAAAGACAAAACTAATCCAGAAGTTACTCTAACCACTAGTCAGTCATGGCTAGTTCTGATTCTGACAACAGCTCTTATGCCTCTTCTTGTGGTTATTATTGGTATCTGGGTATTTCTAAAAAGACGCAAACGAAAGAAAACATAAATGAATAAAAAGCACGTTTATATTGCAGTTTTAGTCGCAATTTTTGCCGGACTATTACTTTACGTTTTTTTGGTGGAAAACAAGAAGAAAAGCAAAGAAGAGGAAGAAGAAGTCAAAGATCAATCAGAAGTTCATCAGGTTCTAGAGTTTGATAAAGACAAAGCACAAGAAATTGCCATTGAAGATGTTAGCGGCAAAATGACTTTCAAAAAAGAGGGTGAAAACTGGACATTGCTCGAAGATCCAGCCTTCGACGTCAACAATCTCAAAGTTCAAACCCTGATCAATACTCTTTCTGGTCTGAAGGCAACTGACAAATTTGAGTCAGACAATCTGTCAGATTTTGGCTTAGATAAACCTCAAACCAAGGTTTATATTAGATATGAGGGTGGTGAAAACGCCATTGAATTTGGTAACAAAACTATCGATGCAGCCGAGGTTTATCTAAAAAAGAACGATGACAATAGTGTTTACATAGTTTCTCTCTCAACCTATATCAAATTTGAAACCGACAAGGACTCTTTCAAAAAAATATCCAATGAAAACGGAAGCTAATCATGTTGAATCTCTTTCACCTCAGCCTATTCATTTAGTAGAGTTTATTTCCGCACTTTCTACTCCTCGGTCTCTGCTGTTCAACTTCATTGCCAAAAAGCCACAGTTTCTCAATAGACAAAACTTCCACGAAAAAGTAAACCAAAACCTCTTCTCAGACAAAGGATTCACTGATATAGAGCTTGGACTTTGGACCGGAGGTTTTTTTGATGCCAATTGGAATGTTAGGAAAGAAGCGGTTGAGCTCTTCAAGAAAAGTGGTTTTAGTGTTCCTTCCTTCCACGGCTGTTTTGATCTTTTTCCCAAGAGTCTCAGGTCGGTCTTCCTTAATCTGGCTTCCTCAGATCCAGCCAATGTCAAATCACTCAAGTCCCAAATTGACGTAGCTTCAGAGATTTCTAGGTGCCAGAAGCCTTTTATTGTTTTCCATGCCGGTTTTGTCGATAGTCATTTCCAAAAAAAGGAGGGTTTTTCGAATATCAAGAGAAGTTTTGAAAAAGTTCTTCCATACGCAGAAAAAAAGGGGGTTATCCTCACTCTAGAAAACATTTTTTGGAAGCCGGAAAGAGTTTACTTGGGCGTTTCACCCAGAGAAATAGTAAACATTGTTGATACCTTCAAATCGCCACATCTAAAAGTTACTTTTGACTGGGGTCATGCCAATTGTCTGGCCAAGGCTACCAAAGCCAAGAACAATTTTGTCTTCATTGACGATTTTATTAAGGAGCTTGGTCTTCGCATAACTCACGCTCATTTAAGCTATAATGAAGCCTATCAGGATAAGCGCACCCCGCTACGTTTGTGGCAACAAGTTCTCAAGAAAATTCCATATTGGTCAAGAGATATTAAATCTGTTAAAATAGCCCTAGCAGATGATGAGGACACTCATCTATCTTTAAGTACTATTCCAGAAGAAAAGAAAGCTCAGTATGCGCAAAATCTAAAAACACTTGTTCAAGAGACTAGCCTTGCTAGTGTTCCTGTTTTTACGCATGAAGTGATTTCTGACGAAATCAGAAATAACGGAGCTACCATTCAAATGTATGAAGATGATATTAAGTTTGTAAATCAATCCATAAAATGACAAAAAAAATTGAAAAAAAGGCTGACGTAATTGTCATCGGAGCTGGACCTGCTGGTCTGACGACCTCTATTTATCTTGGTCGCGACAAATTCTCCAATTTCATTCTGACGGGTGACGTTGGTGGCCAAACAGCTGTTTCTGGTGAGATAGAGAATTTTCCTGGCTATGTTTCTATTCCAGGTCTTGAGCTAATTCAAAAGATGAAAACCCAGGCTGAAAAATGGGGAAGCGAAGTCATCTCTACTGAGCCCGTCAAGAAGGTTGAAAAAGTAGACGAGAATACTTTTCATGTCGAAGCTGAAGATGGGCATTTATATGAAGCCAAAGCGGTTATTATTACCTCTGGAAAAAAATACAGAAAACTAGGTATTCCAGGAGAAGAAGAATTGACCGGTAAAGGAGTCTCATTTTGCGCCACTTGTGATGGGCCACTCTTTAGAGACAAAGAGATTGCGCTTATTGGTGGGGGAAACTCGGCTGTGAAAGCCATGGTTCAGCTCGCTACTATGGTCAAAAAAATTCACTCTATCAATATCAACCCTGAGCTCACCGGAGAGGCTGTCTTGCTTGATAAAATCAATTCTCTAAAAAACATTGAATCTCATCCCAATTCTGATACAATGAAAATCCTTGGCGATACACTTGTTGAGGGACTTGTTATCAAGAACAAGGACAGCGAAAATGAGATAACTTTGGATGTAGCTGGCGTTTTTGTTGAGATCGGCTCAGTCCCCAACACTGACTATCTTCAAAATGTTTGTAATCTCAATGAAAGAGGTGAAATTGAGGTCGACAAGACCAATATGACTTCACAAGAAGGCTTATTTGCGGCTGGTGATGTTACTGATGTTTTGGCCAAGCAAACCATTATTGCCTGCGGCGAAGGAGCCAAAGCAGCTATTCATACAGCAAATTATTTAAGAAACAAGAGTTAGTCAAATATTATGACAAAGGTCACCATTGATGCAGAAAAATGTATCGGCTGTGGAACATGTGCGGCTTTGTGTCCCTCAGTTTTTGCTCTGGAAGGCGATAAAGCCAAAGTTCTTCAATCAGAAACAAAAGAAGAATGTGCCAAAGAGGCAGCTGACGCTTGCCCAGTAACCGTAATAACAATAGCTTAGTTAATGCTTACCAAGTCATTTCTCATCTCACTACTTCTCTTTGCTTCACCCTTCCTGGGGACAGAAAATCAAGTCGTTCTAGAGGACTCCGCCCCAGTTGCGATGGCAAATGCTTCCGAAGTAGTGTCTGAGCCTATTCTTACTTCTTCACCGCAAAAAAAGACCGATAGTCTGGGGATGAAGATTACAGCTGAGTCAGCCTTGGTCACTGATCTAAACAGTGGTTTGGTTTTGTATGCCAAGAATCCAGACAAAAAAGTGGCCATGGCTAGTATCACCAAAGTTATGACAGTTCTTCTGGCTCTTGATGAGAAAGACAGATTTGAGGAAGAAGTGCTGATAGACAATGAGATGATTCTACTTGAGGGGGCCAAAATAAAGCTTCTCAGAGACGAAAAAATTAGACTCGGTGATTTGGTCAAAGGAGCTTTGATTTCATCAGGCAACGACGCTGCTTGTGCCGTTGGAAAATATTTGGGTGACGGTGATCTGTCCAGATTCACCGAGTTGATGAATAAAAAAGCTTCTGAGCTTGGACTAGAAAACACTCAGTTTAAGAATCCAACCGGTCTTGATGAAGAGGGTCACTATTCAACCGCAAGAGACCTGACCAAGCTTTTCACAGAAGCTCTTAAAGACGAGAGTTTTAGAGACATGATCAACACCAAAGATACAGAGGCACACGCCCTGAACGTAGAAAAAATCCATTATTTTCACAATACCAACAGACTTCTTCACGGGAGCTACCCCTACATGAAAGGCGGAAAAACCGGCTATACCGAAAACGCTGGTTTTTGTCTTTTGTCTCTTTCTGGTAATTCAGACAAAGACGAAATCATTACAGTTGTTTTGGGAAGTGATCTAAATGGCAACCAATTTCAAGATTCCAAGGCGCTGATTGAGTGGTCCTATAATAATTTTGAGTGGAAGTGAATTGAAGTAATATAGAGACTTTTTAGCTGATAAAAGGTCTTTTATTTTACACAAAATATACTTAGACAATTCCATAAAAACCTGCTAGAATAACCCCAACATGCGTATTATACAAGATCCGATTTTAGTAGAAAATGTCATTCGGGTGTTTTCGATATCTGCAATTTCATTTGCGGTGGCTTTTGCGTTGACACCTCTTTTGACCCATTTTCTGTACAAATACCGGCTTGGAAAAAGTATCAGATCAGATGAAGCATCCCCGGTTTTTACCAAGATGCACAAGAAAAAAGAGGGGACACCAACTATGGGTGGCGTGCTAATTTGGGGGACAGTTATTATTCTTATTTTTCTTTTTTATCTTCTCTCGCAGCTTGATTTTCTTTCTTTTGACAAGCTCAACTTCCTGAGCAGGTCTCAAACCTTCTTGCCACTGGCCGCCCTTGGGCTGGCCGCTGTTATCGGGCTGGCCGATGATTTTCTGAATGTTTTCAAGATTGGGCCTAAAGGAGGCGGTTTCAAAATGAGACATCGTCTCTTGCTATATACATTTGTCGCTATTATTGGCGCGATCTGGTTCTATTTTAAGCTTGGCTGGGATGTGATACATATTCCTGGTTTTGGCGACATTTCAATTGGCTTTTGGTACGTGCCACTTTTCATTCTAGTCATTGTGGCTACTTCATTTTCAACCAACGAAGCTGACGGACTAGATGGCTTAGCGGGAGGAATCCTACTTATCTGCTTTGCCGCATACGCGGTCATTGCTTTCATGCAAGGCAAGGTTGAATTGTCGATGTTTTGCGGAGCCATTGTGGGTGGGATTCTGGCTTTCTTGTGGTTCAATATTTATCCGGCTCGTTTCTTTATGGGTGATACGGGGTCAATGTCGCTTGGAGTTACGCTTGGTGTTGTCGCTATGCTAACAAACACTGTTGTTATCTTGCCAATTCTTGCCTTTCCTCTAGTCCTTGAAAGCGTTTCGGTTCTTATTCAACTTCCATACAAAAAATTAACCGGTAAACGCATTTTTCTCTCGACCCCTATTCATCATCATTTTGAAGCCAAAGGCTGGCCAGAGCCAAAAGTGGTGATGCGTTTCTGGATCATTGCTTCCATTTCAGCTGTTGTCGGGCTAGCAATCGGTCTGATTGGGATGGGTTAGAAAATTATTCTTAATTCTTTTGACTAATATGATTGGTATTTTTGACTCAGGTGTTGGCGGCTTGACTGTCGCCAAAGAAGTTCAGCACACACTCCCTAAATATAACATTATTTATTTTGGTGACACAGCTAGAGTGCCTTATGGCAATAGAAGCCGAGAAATAGTTCAGCAATACTCTCTTGAGGATGCCAATTTCTTGCTTAGCAAAGGATCAGATGTGATAGTTATTGCTTGCCACACTGCTTCTGCTCAAGCCGCCAAGAAACTCCGTGAAACATATCCTCAGATCCTAATTTTTGATGTGATCAAGGAGGCACTAAAGAGGGCTGCAGCAGAAACCAAGAATAATCGAATTGGAATTATTGGAACCCGGGGCACGATCTCTACGCAAATTCATGAGAATCTCTTGAAAAAACTCAATCCCAAGGTCGAAATTTTTACAGCAGCTTGTCCGCTTTTTGTGCCTTTGGTAGAAGAAGGGTTTTCTTCTGCACCAGAAACAAAGAGAATTATCAAAAAGTACCTAAGACCTCTCAAAGAAGCCAAAATTGATACTTTGGTCTTGGCATGTACTCATTATCCGCTACTTCTCAAGGCCATAAAGAAATTCTTCTCTGGCAAGGTGCACATTATTGACCCGGGGAAAGAAACTGCCCTAGCTCTCAAGAAAGAGATAGAGCAAAATAATGATCTAAAGAAGAAGCTTGAGGGTAATAATGCAGAAAGCGAATTTTTTGCCAGCGACATCACGCCCAATATTCTGGAAATTTCAAAAATGATTCTGGGGAAAGAAGTCCATTTTCACAAGGCTAATCTTGAGTCTTTCACATAAAACAAAATGTTTGATCTCCTCATTAAAAACGCCACCATTCTTGACGGAAGTGGCGAAAAAAGATACCGCGGCGATATTGGCCTCAAGCAGGACAAAATTGCTGCCATTGGTGAATTAGCCAATGAAAAAGCCAAGGTAGAAATCGATACCAAAAATTTGGTGGTTTCGCCGGGTTTTGTGGATTTGCTGAATCATTCTGATAGCTATTTGACTATTTTGACGACCCCAACTCTTGATAGTCTTCTAATGCAAGGGGTTACCAGTATTTTGGTTGGACATTGTGGGGCATCTCTGGCCCCATTGGGAAGCGGTCTTCTAAAGAAGACTGTCTCAAAGTGGGCAAGTCTGTTTAGGACCATTGATTTCCCACCCAATGAGGGCGCTGCTGCTTTCAAATCTATTCGTAGATGGGCTGATATTAGGGGAGTTAATATTGATTGGCTGACCATGGCCGAGTTTCTGAATAGAATTGAAAAAAAGGGCTTGTCAGCCAATATGGGAACCTTGGTCGGACACGGAACTATTAGAAGAAGCATTGTTAGAGAAGAGAAAAGAAATTTGACCGATACTGAGCTAGATTATTTCCAAAATATATTAGCTGAGTCACTTGATGAAGGTGCGCTTGGTATGTCAACAGGCCTTAACTATGCTCATGTTCATTACACTTCAACAGATGAACTTATGGAGCTAGCTGGAACTTTGCACAGACGAGAAGGCAAATATTTCACTCATCTTCGCTATAGTGGTGCCAGTCTTGTTAAGGGAGTTGAAGAGGCCATTAAGGTCGGACAAGAAACCAAAGTTGGAGTAGAAATTTCTTATCTTAAGGCCCGATCAATATACAGAGCTGAATTTGAAGAAGCCCTCGCCAAGATCAGCCAGGCCTCCAAAGAAGGTTTAGAAATCAATTTTGATTTTTGTCCTTATGACTATTCTTGGTCTGTTCTCTATACTTCTCTTCCAAGAAATTCTTATACCGGTAGCAGAGAAGATCTTCTCAAAAGACTCGGAAGCGACAGTGGATTCAAGCGTATTCTAGAAGCCTTCAAAAAAGAGAAACCTGATCTTGCGGATCTAACTATTGCTTATGCACCGTTCAATAAAACATATGTTGGAAGAAAAATTGAAGATATCGCTTCAGAAAGAGGGATAAGTCCCGAAGAAGCTACCCTCCAGGTTCTCAAGGGTTGTCAGGGTCACGTTATATGCTTCAATTCTCTGGAGAATGAGGAGCTGATTGAGGAGAGCGTCAAGCATCCACTTGGAATTGTTGCATCTGGTGGGGCGGGTTATAGTCGTGATTATGAAAAAGAAGGACAGCTGGTTCATCCTCGATGTTTTGGTGCCTTTCCTAGATTCCTCTCCAAATATGTTCGAGAGAGAAAACTTCTGACTTTAGAAAAAGCTATTCAGAAAATCACTAGTATCCCAGCTCTTAAAGCAGGAATTGCCGACAGGGGGTTTATTCATGAAGGCATGAAGGCAGATCTAGTTATTTTTGATCCAAACACCATAGCTGATCTAGCAACTTATAACAACCCTTTCAATTATCCGGTCGGCATTGAGTACGTTATTGTTAACGGAGAAATCGTGGTTAAGGACGCCAAGCATCAAGGTAACCTACCTGGGCAAATTATAAAATCATAACAAAGAAGTGTTGGAAGAGTTACAAGACAAAAGAATCCATGTTGTTGGCGTTACGGGAGCTGAGGGGGCTGCTGTCGCTTTGTTCT
>Ga0180007_10005609_pt1 | contig 12599 bp, 5 predicted proteins | sample MM_PC_MetaG_FD_121122 | JGI IMG/M metagenome (GOLD analysis project Ga0180007, IMG submission 121122) | Groundwater microbial communities from the Aspo Hard Rock Laboratory (HRL) deep subsurface site, Sweden - MM_PC_MetaG | ecosystem: Environmental > Aquatic > Deep subsurface > Groundwater... | reverse complement strand
TTAAGAAATCCATCAAGTGAAGTACCTAATATCTACAATTAGGAGGTATTAAGATGGCTTTAAGATTAAGTACAGGTTTACGTAACAAGTTGGGTGGAATAAACCTGAATAAGATTACCAATGGAGCTTTTACTTCAGATGCTTCAAGCTGGACAGCAGTTGATTCAACTTTGGCAAGCATTGCTGGAGGAGACTCAGGTAATTGCCTGGAAATTACTGCAACAAGTGCAGCAGTGTCACAGGCTTATCAGGACATAGCCACAAAGATTGGTCACAAATATTGGGTTTGGGTTAAGAGTAAGAATGGAACGGGTACTGCTGGTAAAATATTGATTGGAACAACTGCTGACCCTGATGCAACACTTGAGACAGTTGATGCAAGCAATGTTGCTTGGGCAGATGTGGTATTTGATGTAGCTGGTCTTGTTATGTTTACAGCAACAGCTACCACTACAAGAATCACTTTGCAAAATAGCGATACAACCAATACTGGAAAAACGTATCTGTTTGATACTGTTTTTATCAATTCTATTTCCAGGGCTTTGCAGGATATATTTAACAAGGGATTTATAAAAATATATTCTGGTGCTCAGCCAACGCTGGCTAATGACGTTCATTCTGGAACTTTATTGGTAACAATATATTCAGATGGTGCTGCTGTTGGGCTGACCTTTGATGATTCAGTGGCAGGAACTTTAACGAAAAAGTCCACTGAGACATGGACAGGTACAGCAGGAGCAAATGGTACAGCAGGTTGGTTTAGATTAGTAGCCCCTGGTGATACTGATGCGTCAAGCACTACAGAAGAGAGACTTGATGGTGCTATTTCAACTTCAGGAGCGGAGTTAAACTTTAGTTCTACATCCATTGTGAGTGGTGCAATTCAAGCTATTAGTACATTCCAAATAACCGTACCCGCACAATAATAGTTTATAAACTGGAAGTAGTATGGAGTTATTGTTAAAAGCAAGACAAACTCTTATACTACTTCCACGTTTTTTTGAGGTATAAATGTTTTTTGATACTTACATAGATATAACTCCTCCTGCCACTTCAGGTTGGCAAACAGTTGATTTAACTGCTCATGGAGTTCCAGCCAATGCTGTAGCTATTATACGGATGTATTGTACTTCTCACACTACCTACTATGCAATTGGAGCAAGAAAATTTGGTTCTACAGATAACAGAGGCAATATAAATTATTATCACCAAGCTCCCATAACCGTTGGTTGTGATGCAGCAAGTAAAATAGATTTATATAGAATCGATACAGTTATTAATTATTATTTGTGTGGATATATACTGTCTACAGATGTAACTTATTTTGATAACGGTTACGATAAATCCCCTGTTGGTACTGGATGGTCAACCATTACCTGTAGTGAAGTTCCAGTAGGTGCAACTTATGCTATATTTGAAACTATTTATGGCTATGGTAGCGGAGTGGATTTTAGAAAGACAGGCTCTACCGATGTTAGAAATCCGAGGAGTCAAACTGGGCATCCCTGGTGGGTTGTTGGACTCAATGGTAGTAAACAATGTGATATTTGGTTAGAAGCAGCTACAGCAGCCTCAACCTTTTTGGTTGGTTATATTGTAATTGGAACACCCAAAACAAATGCACTTGATATATCATTAACACCCACAGGTAGTTATGAAGTTATAGATTTAAGTGCAGATGCCCCATCCAATGCAGTTGCTGCAATCGTTTTGGTTAATCAAGATATTTATAATTATGGTTTTGATTTACGCAAAAATAGTATAGTTCAAGAATTTTATTATCAGGGTATGGGATGTAATGGAGTATATGTAGTTCCTTTAGATATTGATAAGAAAATTGAAGGTAAAATAGAAAGTACATATGTTGATTTTTGGGTTTTAGGCTATCTTAATGGTATTCTTCCAACAGCAGAATTTAGTGCGGATGTAACAATTGGCAATGTACCATTAACGGTTGTTTTTACTGATGAATCTACGGGTGGTGCAACATATTGGGAGTGGGACTTTGGTGATGGCTCTGCTAAGAGTTATGTTCAAAATCCCACACACATATATACTGCCGATGGGGTACATACTGTTAAACTTATTGTTAGCAACGAAGTGGGTTATGACGATGAAGAAAAGATAGGATATATAACCGTATGTAATACTGCTACAGCAGATTTAACATTACCATCATTGGAATGTGTAGCAGATTCCTGGTTTGCTTTATTAGAACTTCCCATATTCCAATGTGCTGCTGGTGGTTATTGGACAAACTATACACGAATGACCCTACCAATACTTACAATGGTAGCAGCAGGTGGGCCCGTTACCAATGATGCAAGAATAACCTTACCATCACTTACAATCATAGGAAAGGGGGAAAGTGGACAGTGGGCAAATGCAGACCTAACCCTACCCCCTATTTGGGCAACTGGAACTGGGATTGAAAGAGGTTATGCAGATTTAACATTACCAGCCCTGACATGTAGTGCAACTGCGACTTCATCCAGCGTTATAAATGGAGATATGACGCTTCCAATATTTACAGCGGATGGGTTTGCAATAGCAGCAAGTGTAGGAGAAGCAGACCTAACCTTGCCATCATTAACATGCATAGGATATGCTCCTGCTATGGCAGTAATGACCCTGCCAATACTACAAGTTACTGGAATAGGTTTATGTGGAGAAGTTGGAGAAGCAGATATACAATTATCGCAGTTAGAAGTATTGGGTACGGGCTACGGTATTCCTAAAGTAGTTTCAACACATATAATACTTCCAAGACTTGTTACTGCTGGAACGGGGATAAACGGAAATGTTGGAACTGCTGATTTAACATTGCAATTGTTTACATTTGTTGGACAAGCATATAATGGAGCTATTGGTACAGCAAGATTAACATTACCAATGGAAACCATCGTAGCCAATGGCTATGGTGAATATATAGGAGAAGCTGATTTAATTCTTCCTATCTTCCAGATGGAAGCTTTCGGTAGGGGTATATTACCAGCAACATATGAGGTTTATGTTATGAACCTAAAGAACTTTGCAATATCAACCTATGAAGGATTTAATTACAATAGTTTCTGTAATTACAAGAATCTATATTTAGGTGGAAGTCCCGATGGTATTTTTGTTCTTGAGGGAGATGATGATGACGGTACAGATATTGATGCTACCATGAAAACTGGGATTGAAGATTTGGGAATTACTAAATTGAAAAATATTTCAGATGCATACATTGCCCTTAAAGCTGGTGGTATATATGAATTAAGAGTTATTACCAGTGATGGTAATGAACAGGTATATATCATCGAAGATAACAATGCATCTCTGCATACTCTTAAACAGGGATTAGCTAAGGGTGCAAAGGCAAGATATATGACATTGCAATTTAAAAACAAGAATGGCTCTGACTTTGAAGGAGACAATATAGTATTGTACGTAGATGTATTATCAAGGAATGTATAGATGATAAATACTTCAATTATATCCAAAAGAAAGATAGCAAACTATGGAGGGGAAGTGCTAACGTTTTCAAAACCAACCCTCTTACAATTACATTGTGTTGATGGTGCAATGTATATACCATATGGAAAAGGTAAATTACGAGAAATGAATCGTGTTATGGAGGATTTGGATATACCTATGCTTAGTAAAAATTATCGTATGGCTGACGGAACTGATATTGTAGCATCTACATTTCATCTTCACTCTGGTCTAAAACTTGATCGCTTAAGCATCGTAGGTGGAGCATCATACAGGCAATGGATTTTTCTTGTTGACGGAAATCAAAATCATACAATGATGGAATTAGTTTGGGGGAAAAAACAAAAGGAGAACCTGAATGACCCAGACAATAAAGAATATAAATTAATAAAAACAAAAAAGAAACTTACGACAAATCCCTGGTGGTTTATGCCCGAATTGTCTGATGGGGTATCTGGTACTTGGCAACTTCAGATGGTTAATGATTCTACTATATATACCACAGAATCAAACCCAAAACATAACCAACATGATGTGCGTTTGCCAAGTTTATGTTACTGGTCGAGTATTGAATATTATGGATTATTGATTTTTATTAGCTGGACATGTGGAATAGCTATGAGCGGTAGAAATACTACATTTATTCCAGAGCAGAATGGTTCTCCAGCCTATTCTCCTTATTCAGCTAATGTGGATGAAGATGAAAATGTTTATCCAATTAAATGGGTAATATATCAATTTAGAAAGGCAAATTCAACCAATCCGTTGGTTTGCACTGGTCGAAAACATGTAATAACCGATAAGACAGGCATTAAAAAATTACACATAGGTATATATCTTGATAATGAAAATAAATATGCTCTTGTTTATAAGGCTGCTCCTGATAATTGGACAGCCGAAAGATTAAATATGACAGTAGGCACACGAAAAAGAAAAAGACATTTTGTTACGGGTTTTGGTTGGGATACGCCATCTCATTGTGATACAACATGGATTATTCCAAATCTATTTAGAGATATTATCTGTACGGCAAAATATCTTCAACCTCCTATGTGGCAAGATGATACTGAACAATGGGATATAGCTCCCATTCCCCTTGCTACCATGAGGGATAAACCCATATATCTTGTGAAGGATGAAGATATGGATTGGAACGCTATTATGTCTCCTGAAGCAATTCAAAAGAAAGGAACAACAACAATTGTACAGACAATATTTGCCAAAACAGCAACACCCCCACCACTTGGAGAGGTTTTAATTAATGAAGTTACTCATAAAGACCGATATGATAGAACATTTCAGGGAGCAGATAATATAACTACATATAAAAAGAAGACTACCATACATGTTGGAAATATTTCTGTGGATAGTTTTGAAACTGTAGATGTAATAGACGACCTTCCCCATGCTTCTCCCGTTTTAATAGATATGCCTTCTTCGGAAATAATGACAAAGCTTGAATGTCCAGACCCCTGGGCACATTTTATTCTGGGACACCCTACTATACTTGATGAGACAATAAAATCAACTGTAGGATTTTCTGTATGGCATGGAGACGAATACTATCCGTTGCCTTGTACAGTATCACAATCAGGAAACAGATATGTCACAACTATGGATTATGATTTTAGAAGAAATGAAGATACCTTTGCCTTGATAGTTATGTATGATACATTAGAAGGGGAACATCATCAAGAGTGGTTTACAGTGCTTGAAACCTTTCTATATGGATTCCCAAAGGTATGGTCAAGAGTGCTTGGAGACGTAATAAAAGATGAGGATACTCGTAAATTTCATAGATATTGTGCTTTGTATTATTGTTATAAGGGAGGAGACATACATAAAATTATATTTCCCTCAAGTGCAGAAGGAATAAGCAATGAATTGGGAGTAACTTTCTTAACCAGTGGATGGGAGGTTCAAGCAGTATCATTACAGGTAACAGATGTTAATATAATATACACCTATACAGCAATGGAACTAATTGGTACTGTCCCTAAAAAGAAATATATAGGAATTATTAATTTAGAACAAAGAGGAATCCCTAAGCATTATCATCAAACATTTGAGATAAATGGTGCAAATCATCCTCAATTTTTTGATAATTTTTCTTATAGAGCAAATGTTGCCATTGGACTTCATAGAGAAGGAAGTACAAGGAAGCTGATGGCTAAGGGAGGATAATATGGAAATAGATACTATGATAGCTAATGCAAGGGCTTATGCAGATTCAGCGGTTTCAAATGCATTATGGTACATAGACAAAGTATTGGAGTTAGAATCTTATACTGACCAAATGAAATACATTACAGATTTACCAACATGGAATTATACTCAAATAGGAACTGATGCCATATCAAGGGCAAGTGCGGTAACCAGTCAATCACCAACGAGACCCACAGGACTTGATGTGTTTACTCCTGAACCTGCTCCAGTATATACACAACCAAACCTATCAAGACTTAGTGCCTTAATTAATAGAATATATACTATTATTGATGCACATAGAGATTTTACTGAAGACCCCCCTCAATATAAAACTCCTACTGACCCAATTCCATTTACCAAAACAGTTCCTACTGAACCTGATATACAATATCCAAATATTCCACCTGAACCTCATTTACCACGAGACCCAACTGTTCCAATTTTAACTGGTATCGTAATACCACCACCACCTACATTAAGTTTATCTCTCTTTAGTGGAGTTAAGCCAATTGATACTACGGTAGTTCCAGCCAATACCCTTACCTGGAATGAAGTTGAACATAGTTTTACACTTCTTAATGTTATACAGACTACATTGGCAGCAGACATTGTAAGTGGTTCTTATGGGATGGGGTCAACAGATGAAAATGCTGTATGGGATAGAGCGAGAGAAAGAGCAGTGGTAGATTCTCAATTTACTGTTGATGAATTAAAGAAACAGTTTACGGTGATGAATCATTCATTACCACCTGGTGCTATGGTTAAGGCTATGGCGGGTTCTCTGTTGAAGTATCAATGGAATCTTAATGATATTAATAGAGAGATAACCTCTAAAAAAGTTGACTTATATGCAAAACACAGGGAGATAACTTTAACTGAAGGAGCAAGGGTTGTAGAAGTATTGTTAACTTATCATACTGCTTTTATGGAAAGGGCTCTAAATGCTCAGAAGGCGACTGTTCAAGTGGCTATAGATATATATAATGCTACGGTAACCAAATTTAAAACTCAATTAGCTGTATATGAAACAGATGCTACAATATATAAAACATTAATAGAAGGTGAACTTGCAAAGTGCCAATTATATAAGGCACAGGTAGAAGGTCAAATAGCTGTAGCTGAAGTTGATAAAGCACAGGTAGAGCTATATACTGCTCAGGTTAATTCTACCGCTGCATTGGTTAATATATATAAAGTCAGCATGGAAGCTGCACAGATTAGGGCTACTATTGAAGCTTCAAAGACAGAGTTATTTAAAGCACAAGTAGAAGCTTTTCTGGCACAGGTGAAATTAAAGGAAGCTGAATATGAATTATATAAAGCTAAGGTAGCAGGTGAACAATCTAAGGTAGATGGATACAAGGCAAAGGTAGAAGCATATGCAGCTTCATGTAAGGTTCTTGATGCAAAAGTAGCTACATTAGAACCTGCTGCAAAAGTGGAGATAGCAAATGCTGAATTTACATTAAAGGAACTTGACCATCAAATGGATATTTGGAAATCTAATTATTCAGCAGATGTACAGGGCAAAAGCTTTCAAACACAAATTTATGCAGCAGATATTTCGGGATGGGCAGCCAAATGGAACGCTCTCGAAAGGGCTTATTCGGTATTGCAACAATCCAATTCAGATCAATTAGCTGCCGATAGAATAGGTATGACTGAAAGTATTGAAAGGGCCAAAGCTCAGTTGATGGCTTATAGGGATATGACAGATTTGAAGTTGGGTGAAGGTCAAATTGTAGGCAATATATTTGCCAATAAAGTGGCAGCAGCATTGAATAGTTTAAACACTCTGGTTCAGAAAACTGAGACTGAAGAAATAGGATAATATAGGAGGATATTATGGCAAAAAAGGATACACTGGAAACACCGCAATTTATAAAGGATTTAATAAGGGCTGGAAAGATTACAGCGGGAGGGCTTGGAACTGTAGGGTCTTTTCTTTATGACCCTGTTGCAGCAGCTACGGAATATGTGACTGGAATAAAAACTCCACGTCTCTTACCTTATAGTCATAAATATTTATCTGAAGCGTTAGGTTTGCCAGGTGAGGCTGCTATCCGTAAGAGTGCGACTAAGGTTAGTCCTCCAGTAAAACAGCCAGCTACCGCTGCTCCCGTTGCCATTGAACCTGCTGCTGGTGCTCCTGCTGAAAATGTTCCTGCTGTACCTGCCACAACAACTGAACCAGTAAGTACTAAGCCATTTAAGGGAGAAGGTTTTAAGTCAAGGGGGTTGGGTACTTATACTAATGAAGATATATATAAATTTTTCGGAGAAAGAACTGTTCCTGAAGCTACTGCAACTACGGAGTTACCGTCATTTTCATCTTTAACTCCTAAAACTCCAATACCTGAAGCTCCAGACATAAGTGATTATGAAAAAAGAAGTGCTGGTAGATTTGAAACAATAAGGAAATTATTAGAAGACGGGGCAAGGGATGCTGGAAGTTTATTTTCACGTATTCGTAAACAAGGCAGAGCTAAACTTAAGGCAGCGGAAATTTTGGCTGGTGCGATGGGTTATGAAGCTACTGGACAACAAGCAAAAGGATTGCCAAACATATATGGCTCTCAACTTCAGTTCCAAACTGGTAGGGAAGAATTACCAGTAAAGGCAATGAAGGCGAGAGCGGAGATAGAGGATATAGGCATAAAGCGAGCACTATTGCCATCTGAAGTAAAGGCAAAAGAAGCTGAGGCAGGATATAAGACAGGTGTAACTAAAGGATTGCCACCTTCATGGGGCGAAAACCTGAAAGCACAGAAAGAAATAGCTGCACTACAGCATCAAGGCAAATTACCAACTGATTTTTATCTTGAATATACAAAACAAAAATCTGATATAAATAAGCAGGGATTACCAGAAGCAGACAGGGTAAGGGCTATTGCTGAACTTGACCAGACCTTTGAAGCACTAATCCCTGGAATAAGCAAAATGGGTACACAAGCAACTGGAAGAGAAAAACTAAGTTACTAAGGAGAAAAATGTCACTTCCTAAAAGTTTATTGGATAAGATTAATGAAGATGAACAGCAAGGATACACTCCCGATGAGATAGTATCTGCTTTATCGGAAAGTAAAACCTATCCCGATATTGCATCTAAGGTACAGGGTCATTTAAAACAAGGATATAATCCTTCCGAGATATATGAAGCAATTAAATCTGCTCCTGCTGAGAACATTTTTGAGAGGGGTACTCACATGTTTGGTGAGGCAGTAAGTAATGTTGGTAAGTATACTGGATTGCCTGCGGTTGAAACTCTCGGTGAAGACCTTAAAAAGAGCAAGAGCTATATAGAGAGCATGAAAGCAGTATATGGTGAATATGCTGATATACCCACTGGAATAGTAAAAGAATTAACATTGGGATATGCTCCAGAAGTAAGAACCCCAGCAGAGGCAGGTGTGGGCAGGAGAATAATTAGTAGTGCTACCAAATTAATGGCGTTGGGTTTGACAGTAGCTCCCATCGCCAGGGGTTTCCAGGCTGTATTTCCAGCAGCAGGTATTGTTGCTGGCACAGCACGTGGTGCAGCTACGGGTGGTGTATATGGTGTTATATCTAAACCTGAAGAAGGAGACTCAAGGCTTGTCAATACTGCCAAATGGGCTATGATGTTTGGTGCTTTTGAGGGCGTGGGAGGTCTTATTGAAAAGGCAGCCTCACGTATTCCTGAAATAGGAAGGGTCTTTGAAAAAATTGAAACCAAAATACCTCTTACTCCAAAAGAAGCCAATATACGTGAAGCGATTGGAATGGGAAGGTCTGCCATGTTAGGTGCTGGTGCTGGTGCTGCGTTAGAACCTGCCGAAGATTGGCAACAGCGTATGACTAACGCATTTGTCGGTATGGGTAGTTTTAGTTTGGTTCATTTAGCAACTGGCTCTGCATCCAGGATTATTAGAAACATCAAGGCTGGAGAGGAGAAGCTGCCTCCAGGCTCAAGAATGAATATAGAAGAAGCTTTCCTAAATCCAGAAACACCTATTGAAAAGAGAAGATTAGCTGCTAAAGTATTTTTAGATAAAATGGCAAAAGAAGGTGGCAATTATAAGGACAATTGGATTGATGTAGAGTTGGCTGGAAGATTTATTAAAGATAAAATTAAGGAAAATCTACCTATCAATATGGCAGAATATGACCACTACAAAGAAGTTGCTAAAAGGGCAGCTACGGGAGAATTGCAGAAAAAGTCAAGCACTACTCCGATAGACCAAAGGTCTCCAGGGGAAAAGGAAGTTGATGTTGGGATTAGTCTAAGATTTAAAGATAGGGTTTTATGGACAGCGGAGGAGATGATAATAGCCAAAAAGCTTGGATTGACAGACGAAGTTGGAAATCCAACCAATAATCTTGTTCCAATAAACAAAAGATTCACCATGACTGAGGAGCAGATTGCTGAGCAAGCAAGAATAGAAAGAGAGAGGGAAATTCAAAGACCCATTAAGGGTGTACTTCCCTTTGAGGGCATTGTTGGTGCTGGTATGTTTGATATTGGCAAGATTACTCCAGAAGAAATGGCAAGAAGAATTGGTCAAAGAATTGCAGCAGGTGAGGAACGAGAAATACCTTTAGGCTTAGAGGGTGAAAAGATTGTCCCTGAAGTTAAACCCGTAGCAAAGATTGAACCTACTGAGCCTGAACCTACAGAAGTTACAACAAAAGAGCCTCCAGCAACAATGAAAGAACCTTCAGATATATATGAAGAGATTAAAAGGGCATCTACCGAAAGACCTTGTGGTGCAATAGCTGACCTTGAAAATCAAATAGCAGATTCTAAGGGGAATGTTGTAGTACCAAGAGGACAGCGGATAGCCATTGAAAATGCGTTAGAACGAGAGATACAGAACCATACAGGTGCTTTGGGTGGTAAGGTTGAACAGGTTGGAACTGGTCAGCTTGGTACAAGTGTATACGAAATTCAAAGACCCTATGGAAAGTTAATCTACAATGAAACAACGGGTGAAATGACTCCTGTTCGTGAAGACCTTACGTCTAAATTATTGACTTCCAGGGAGACAGAATTTAAAGTAAAGAAAACACTTCTCCTTCCAATCGTAAGTAAAGACATTATGGGTACTGATTTGCCTGGTATGTTAGCTAACGAAACAGAACAAAACTGGGCAGATGCAAATGCAAAAAATGTTGCAATATCTGTTTCTGATAATATTCATACCGATGGCAAACAAGAAACTGTCATTATTGTTAAAGATGATGGTATCGGTATGTCAGAACGGGATGTTGAAGAAAAATTACTTACGTTGGGAGCTAAGGGGAAAGAAGGGATTATAAGTAGGGGAGGATTTGCCCTTGCAAAGGCAGGATTTTTATTAATTCCGAGACGTACTGTAGTAACTACTACCAGGGACGGTATTAAGACTATATGTACGGGGACTAAGGAACAATTTTTCGGAATTGAAGGTGCAGGTAAGCCTTTAATATCTACTGAGCGTACCAATGAACCAAATGGTACAACGTTTGAATTTAGTTTTTTTAAGAATGAAGAAGATGCCAGGGAAGTAAATGCTTTTGAGTTGCCTGGATGGCAAGCTGAAAAAGCTTTTGATAAATATATAACCGTAGGTACTCTTATTCCAGGAATTAATATTTCTCTTACAGATCGCTATGGGCAAATAAAGAATGTTGTTACTACATCTCCATCTGATTTAAAGCAGGTATACAAAAAATTTAATATTAGTGTATTGGGAAATAAGGCATCTATTTATTTTGTTCCAGACAATAATCCAAATACCCATAGAGGTTGGGATAAGAAATATTCTATAAATGTTGATACTTACAATAAGGGATTGGGATTGTTTGGAATTGACAAGGACAGATATAGTCTTGCTGGCTTATTTGAACCTGTTAATTGGAAGATAATTGTAGACTTTGATAAAACAACTGATGTAGAGAATAGAGATTATCCCTTTAGAAAAAATCGGACATTTTTAAATGAAGAAGTTAAGACAGCCATCCAAAGGAAAATCAATGAACATATTGAGGGGATTAATGCAAAAGCTTTTAAGGGTAAGAAAGAAAACTTTACAAAGATGATTAAAGATTCTCCTATTGTAAATGGAATACGTATTATGATTCCATTTACGGATAAGGAAGAATTTGCACGTACAAAAAAATTAATTGAAGACAATAAGGGAATGGTTACAGACCTAACTTTTGTCTTCAAGTCTTTTCAAACCCTATTAAATAAGGTTGGTGAAAAAAACATAGACTTAGTTATGACAACTGACCCTGGTGTACACGGGTATCGTTCCAGGCCAGAATCCACTGGACATGAATTTTATGCTATAAATCCATTTGTTATTACGGAGGTTTTGGAGAGTAGTCCCAGGTACAGGGAATTAATAGAAGGTGGATATGATAAAAGAGAAGCAATGTCTGCTAATATGGTTCATACCTTAGTGCATGAATTTGCTCATAGTAAGGAAGGTGAACATAACGAAAAATTTGCATTAGCATTGGCACATTTATATGTCAAGATGTCGCATGGACAGCTTGCACGTCTTGAAAAGGAGGCACGAACATTTTATGAAAAACATGAAAACAGTATCAGAAGCTTACAAAAAGATTTCGCAGGTATGGGAAAAGGAGGGTCTCAATTTCAGCAAGATGAGCTTACTGTTTACTCCTCCAGGTACTTCGCAGGTGGAGAGAGCGGTAAGCAACGAGTTCAAGAGGCTCTCAGAGTAAGACAAGAAAACATCTTAAATTCTGTTATTGGTGCTAAGCTTGAAAAAACTACGCTTGGAGACACCTTAGCACAGAAGAAAGGAAAAAGACTCTTTAAGGCAAGAGCAGAGGAAGCCCTTAGAAGGTACTTAGGTGGGGAAACAACCGCACTGGATGCAATGCCGAATGTTAAACAAAGAGTAATCGGTGCTTTAATTGGTGAG
>Ga0180007_10005608_pt1 | contig 12600 bp, 14 predicted proteins | sample MM_PC_MetaG_FD_121122 | JGI IMG/M metagenome (GOLD analysis project Ga0180007, IMG submission 121122) | Groundwater microbial communities from the Aspo Hard Rock Laboratory (HRL) deep subsurface site, Sweden - MM_PC_MetaG | ecosystem: Environmental > Aquatic > Deep subsurface > Groundwater... | reverse complement strand
GCCGTTCACTTCATGGACGAGTGTGTTCTTAGCCCTGATCTCGCTGGGCTTGCCCATTTGCTCACTCCTTGATTGGGGGTGCCCGGCGCACCCCGTTGTGACTAGACGGTCGTGGTTATCGCACAGCTTGTGGCGACCACGTTGATTGGGAACTTCTGGATGCCTTCACCGAGTGCGGGCCAGTCTCCAGTCATGCGACATTCGGCCAGGCTGATGTTACTGCCCATGGTGATCACGCCGAGAGCCGTCTTGGCTTTGAACTTCTCCAGGATGTCCTCGGAGTCCCTGAGCAACGTATTGCTGAGGTCCACGTTCATGGTCGCGGTGATCTTGAACGGGCCGACCTGGACTGGTTCAGTCAGGGTCGTGCCCCCGACGAACACCCTATCAGCTCCGGATAGCGGCCGTTCGATGGTAACCGACACTGAGTTGCATCCCATCACCACGGAATTGATGGTGACGTTCGCGAAGTCCGCATGTGTTGCGATGCTCGTGATTGCTGGGAGCGTAATAGCGGCCTCGGCATCGGCAGTCGTAGAGCCGCCGACCAATGACATGCTGAACCTCGGATATTTGTTCGGTTCGGCAGAGATGGTCAGAGAGTTGATCTTGCAGCCGGAGTGAATCCACGCCATGCCGGTGCTGCCGCCGGTGTTCTGCAGGATGGAGAGCCCCGGATTATCGGGGGCCGCGTTCGTGCCCATGACGTAGATGTTGGTGGCATCCGCCGTCAAGTTGCCGAGAACGTCTCCGATGATCGCCTTTTCGAACGACCAATGGGAGGTGATCTCGCCGAGTGAGGTCTGCACCGTATACTCTGTGAAGTTCTGCGGTGTGAAGGCCAGATGCTCGGTCTCGACGATCGCGTGATCCGGCTTCAGGGTCGAGCTTATGCACCAGAGCTCGACGTCGGGTACGACCGCCGTGTTCCAGATCGATTCTGCGCCGATCGTGATGCCGCCAAGATTGCCGATGAAATCCGTCATTGTGAATCACCTCGTTTCTCGATGTGAACTGGTCGCTTCCGTGTCTTCTTTGGTTTCGTCTTGCTGGGTGGCGTGGAATCCACGATAAGGATCACTGCCGCGGTCGGCTCGAAGCCGGGTGGCGCATCGAACGTCTCGCCCGCGGGGACGTTGCCGACGCCGTCTACTGTGACTGTGAACGGGCGTATGTTCTTCGCTTTTACCATGTTACCACTCCGGTCCGTTGAGGTAGGTAATGATCAGGGGCTGGATCACCATCGCCTCGCCCTCTTCGCGCAGAATCCCCTGGTCGGTGTCGCATTGTCCCCATGTGAGCATCGGCTGGACGTTGCCTCCGACGCCGTCATTGATATCATCGGCGATCCCCGTAACATGGGCGGCAATACAACTGCGGATATCCTGCAGCAGCGCGTCAAGGCTTTCCTCGTCGCTGTCGGGGCCGACATGCACGAGGCCGGTGATCAGGATCGTCAAGGCACACTGCGAGATTTGGGAGATTCCCTGCGACTCAAAGACCTCGGTCCCCGAGTCCACCCAGATGATCTGCAGGCCGCGGTCTGGGTGCCTGTAATCCTCGGTGACTACCGGGTTGGTATTGTATCCGGCGGCGATTTGGATGGTACCGAGGCGCTTGCGGATCGACGCTTTCGCTTGGTGGCGGACATTGTATTCTATCTTGCGCACCATCAGTACCCCCTCGCGATCAGCATCCGCACCGAGGTCGCGATCTCTCGGGCCGCGTTTTGTTTGATGCCATCTTTAGTCTTTTGGACCGTCCTGCGTTCGTTGATAAAAACGCTAGGTTTCAGGACGTAGACCGGTTCCGGGTGTTCTGCGCCGCGGCGGCGCCAGATAATCAATTTGCCGCTTTTCGCCCTTTTGATAAATGTCCCTCCGGCGGCCCGCATCGATTGGGCCGAGGGCAGGCCGTCGCGGATCGGGACCGTGAGCCACGGGTTGCCGAAGATGCGGCCACCGCGCTCTAGGATCTCCGCCCTACGCATTTTTGTCCCGTAGGTCCCCGTGACCTCTGCCTTGCTTTTGTTTGTCGAGAGATCGACCCGGAACGACCTGGCGAGTTCTCCGGTGCGCATATTGAGCATCCCGTATAATGATTTCGCTCCGGCGTAGGGTCGCATGTGCTGTGTCTGGTGGTAGCGCAGGACCTTCCACAACACCGATGCCGTGGCATTAGACACGGTATTCAGCAGCTGCGCCGGGAATTCCGGGCTCAGCATCCGTTGCAGCGGCCTCGTAAGCTGTGTATCGATTCGCAGATCCATCGTCTACCTCATGATCACGTACGGTTGCCAAGCGTCCCGCGCACTTTTGATCAGGCCGCCGATCTCATAGGAAGCCGTATGATCCCGCTGGGACTCGCTGGTCATGCCGACCATCTTACCGGCCAGTCTGGCTCGTTCATAGATGATCTGCTCGATGGCTCCGAAAATGATATCGCCTGGGATCGCAGCCCATCCCGGCGTGTAAGTCACGCTGATGTTGTCTTCGGCGTCGCTGCGCGGTGCGGTCGTATTATAGAAGGTGATCCGCGGCCCATCCGCATCGACAGCGTAATCGTCGCTGGTGAAAGTCGAGGAGGCCGAGCCGGAATCGAGGAATTCGACTTGCGTCACGTCGGTCGCATAGGCGCGCAGCCAGATCACGCAGGTGCCGGCCCCGCGGTATAGTTCAGTGACTGGCGCGGCCGCCTGGTTGATATAGGATCGCTGCGTGTAGTTCAAGAACTTCCTGGAGACTGAATTGATCAGCACGATCGCCTTGGTCTCGCTATCAAGATTGAGGAGGTCCTGCAGGTCAGATACGGTAATGATGGGATCTGTTGTCAGCGTGATTGTCATGATCCCAGGACCTCCTCGACGACGATTTGGAATTTCTCCAGGTAGTCCACCTTCCCTACTCCAGTGGTGAGTTTCACGAGAGCTAGGTATGTGCCTTTCACGTCGATCTCCGCAACGGTGGGCGTGTACTCGAATTCTCCGGCCGTGGCATCGGTAACGGTAACGGCGACGTTGTCTATTTTCACGTCCGAGTCCTTGACGGCTGTGAGCGTGACGGTCAGGTCGGTCAGGTTGTAGGCTGCTGCGGCCGAGGTCTTAGCGGCGAATTGGAGGGTGCGGCCGTTCGCGCCGACGAATGTCTTGATCTCTCTCATCCCTGTCACCTATCCTTCCCAGGGCCATTCCGGCCATTCCGGGATGCGGAAGACCTTCCCGGCGATTGTCGTCCAGTCGATCGTGACCACACCGTTCACTTTGATCGAATATTCGACTGTATACCATTTGCCTTGGAATTTCGCACCCGTGACGTAGGTGATCGTCTGATGATTGGCGAAGATATCCACTCTGCCCCAATTTGCCGTGATGGTTCCTGCACTGGACGTGAAGCGGAATCGGATCACGCCATAATTTTCGTTAGGGTATTGTGCTCCTGACAGCACGGCGGTGGTGGTTATGACGGCGGCCATCCCTGTCGTCGCTTCGGCGCGGAAAGTCATGGACACGTAATCCGGGCCGGCTTGACCCACCACCGATATATCTCCGCCGGGCAGATCCAGGCGGGGGCTACCGACTGCGAGGCCGGTGCGCTCAGCGACGCGTTCAAGCGATTCGCGATTATAGCCCAGGGCGAGATTCAGCCGTTGCACGTCATGCATGACGTGGATGCGTTGCGGTCCGCCGACGAGTTTCGCCCTGGACATCGTTCTCCTTATCGGGGCGGGGGGGTGCGAGCATCCCCCCGCCCCCCTGTACCAGCCCGTCGGTAGGCCATCTGGAGCCACACCGGGAGCCGGTGCCGGGCCTATGCGAACTGCGCTCGCCGCCAGACGCCCGGGTTGATCGTCCGGTAGTTGGCGTGCGTATACACGCGGATCAGCGTCTCGTTGGTCTCCCAGCCGGCGCCATTGCTATCATACCCATACGGGTTGAAGCCGATGTTCAACTGGCCGGAAGTGATCTCCACGACGGAATCGAGCGAACCGATCGCGACATGGTAGTCGGCGCCGTCGTACATGTCGTTGTGGTGGATCAGTTCATATCCGAAGAGCATCGACGGGATGCCTTGGCGCGGGTTAGACCAGATGAACGCAGCGTTGGACGCGTTCACGGTCTCACCGGCCAGCTCGTAGTACTTGGTGCTGGGGATCAGCAGCACGTTGTCGACGGTGTCCTGCAGCGGCCCATAGGCCGCAACCGCATTGGCGATGAAGGCCAGGAACTCCTGGGCCGTCGCCGCCGTCAGGTCGGTCAGGTCGGTGATGTTGCTGTCCTGGGTGATGCCGTCGGACGGTGGATCGTTGGCGCTGCCGCCGTGGGTCCCCTTGAGGATGCCGGATTCCCTGGTGCGGATGATCGCCCTGGAGGCCTTGCGGGCCATCATGGCGCCGAATCCGATCTCGGGAAACTCCAACATCTCGTTGGTGGCCACGAACTTGCAGCCGACAAGGATGGGTTCCATCGAGATCTGCCCGAAGGTTCCACCGGTGGCGTCCGGGATCGCCTCGCCCTCGGCGCTGTCTGTGTTCGCGGCGATGGTGCGCCACGACGCGGTGATATGCGCGAGCTCACGGTTGATCTTGATGGTCTGTCCTGGCGACACGGTGAATTTCGTCACCCGATTGATGACGTTGCCATACACATCGGACAATTCGAAGATCTGGGACGCGAGTTCATCGCGGATCAGATACCCGGCGGTCGCGTCGGTCGGGGTCTCATAGTTGATTGTCTTCTTGAAATCCTCGTCGACCTTGCTGCGCTTGCCGAGGGGGTGGCGAGCGTTGAACAGGTTCGAAACGGTCTTGCTCATCTCGTTGGCGACGTCCTTCATGCCGCTCTGGCCGAACTTCATGGACATGAGGTCCTTGAAGGCGAGGAGGTCGGCTTGTTGCTGGGTCAGGGTCTCGCCCTGTTGCGCGGCGGCGGCCTGGATGCTAGCGATTTTGTTCGAGACCTCCTCGACGCGTTCGGCGGCCGTGTTCATGGTCTTGGACATCTCCTTCAAGTCTTCGATGCTTCCCTCAAAGGCAATGGGTTTGCCGTTGGCGTCGGTCATCGGGATCGGGTCCCCGTTCTTGTCCAAAACGAGGTTGCTGTCCTTGTCCTTCTTGTACTTCATCTCTGTCCTTCCGGTTATGGTCTATTGAGTCCCGCGAGCGGCGTCGTGGAAGCGATGCACAGCTGATACGAGCTGGCCCAGTGCCTCCGCCTCGGCGGCCTGCAGATTCTTCACATCATCGGCGGTCCTGCCGGGTGCGGCATGTCCGTGCGCGACGTTCTTTTCGAGTGTCTTCAGCCGAGATTCGATCTCCTCGCGCCAGTACTGGTTCTCGGCGACCAGGTCGGCGATCTTGCTGTCGTCGGAGTACTCATCGGCGAGCATGTGCGCGTAGTTGCGCAGCAGCGATTTGTTGACTGGGAGAATGCATTTGGACTTTGACTTTGGACCGGTATTGGGATTGGTCGAGAGGTTCACAGCCGAGACTTCGAGCAACTCCGCCTCCCAGATGTCATAGGGAGGCCACCATAAGTCGGAATAGCCCTTGCGGACATCATACTCGGTGGATATGAAGCCGACGCTCCACTGGTCGAGAAACCTGCGTTCATATTTGCCGGCGATTTCGGCGGCAAACGGGTCGGCCAGATCCCACACATACTCCATGAGCAACCGGGGCACCTTAATCTCCTCGACACGTGCAGCGCCGCGGCCGATGGCCGGAATAGAGGTATCGTGCATCCAGAGCACGCGCCCGTGAGCATTGAAGGTATTGAGAATCCAGCCCTGGCCTTTGTCGTTGGGCAGGTGATGAATGATGTCGCCATCCCAATCTTCATCCTCAGTCGAGACGATCGAAACACCCTTGGCATCACCAACTGGCAGCGCAGCCTTCGTGATGTCAATCATCTTGTCGAATAAGAGATTGCCGTCTTTCAGCTTAACAAACATGGGTCTCCTCCTCAATGAAGCCGAGGGCCTGCATGCGGCCGGTGAACCCGCCGGCGGCGGCCTCATAGACCAAGTCGCGCACGATCGGCGAGACATGATTGATGGCCGTATTGTAGCTCGCCGCGTTGACATGCTCGTCGGGGCAAAACTCGAAGAAGCCGGTCAGCTGCTTATATGCGTGGACCGCGAGGCCGCTGGTTTGCATCACCTCGGGGGCCGTGGCGTTGACTACGAGCTGTGCAGCGTCATCGACGTTCGGGTCCGCAGCGCGGACAGCATGCGCGGCACCCTCGCGGCGTGCGGTGTCGGCGACCTTACGTAGCTCGCTGAGAAGGTCAGGGGGCGCGTCGGTCGCGACGTGTTTCTTCATGGTGAGCAACACGTTGCGGATGGCGCTCTTGCCTCTGTTGGCGATGCTGGCGAGGCGGCGCTCGTAGGGGATGGCAACGGGGGGATCGCCGGCGCGGCGGACAACCTCGGTGGCCGTACGGGCCCGGTCCTCCGGGGTCTGTCGCTGCTCGTATCTGGCGAGCTGCGCGTCCAGCGCGTCGCCGGCGATCAATCTGGACATCGGGGCTTGGGACAGGTTCGCGAGCACATCGTCGGAGCCGATGATTCCATCCACGTCGAACTGCATGTCGAGGCGGCGGTTCAGCTCGCGCATGGTGACGCCGAGCTTGTAGAAGGCGGAGGCGGTCTGGCGGCGGTCCTCTAGGTAGTCCTGTAGCCACTCCACCTTGGAGATGTCCCAGCGAGTGTGCAGACCGTAATGGCGCAGCGTGTATTGGTCGAAGGACTCCTGTAGCTTCTTGAGCATTGGCACCAGGGTCATCAGCCAGTAGACCTTCATGTAGCCCCTGAAGGTGGAGTAGTTGGACTCGTTGGCGCGGCCGAGGATAGACGGGCTCATGCCAAAGGCCTCGCATATGTCCTCCTTCGAGGGTGTCAGCAGCGCGAGGATTTCGATCTCGGACTTCAGGAAGCTTGGCGGAACGACGTCCATTCCACCTTCGAGGATGAAGTCCTCGGCCGACTCGCCGCGCGATCGCCGGCGATTGCGCAGCCGGTCGCGCAGCTGGTCGTACTGATCGTTTGACAGGTTGCGTGGCGTCTTATAGAGGATTCCGCTCTCTCCGCCGCGGGCGATCACAGACGAATGGAACTTCTGCACGCCGGCGTTGATCGAGACCGAATGGCTGCATGCCTGCAAAGGTGACTGGCCACGCCAGCGGTCATAGGGCGAGGGGAGCTTGAAGTAGATCAGGTCGGTGGCCAGCCTCATCATCTCGTCGGAGGACTCGCGGTACTGCCAGCCGACGAGGGCTTCACGTCCATTGCGGTTGGTGGTCAGCGCCTTCCAGTACATCGGGTCGAAGTGGGAGATCAGCTGTGTCGGTTTGGTTAGCGAGTCGGTGGTTAAAAACGCATCTCCGCGCAGCAGGGCGTAGATGACGAAGAGCTCGATGACCTGGGAGGTCGTATATCCGGGGCCGGGGTCGCGGAAGAGTTTGACCAGCGGGTGATTATCCGGCGCGGCCGACTTCGGATCGAGGGGGTCACTCAGGAACTTGATCGGTGTGCTGGAGATCTCGGTGGCCACGCGCCGGATGCAGGCGTATGCGGTCTGTGCGGACGAGTATGCGGCGGCGACGTTGACACCTCCGCCCCGGCCCAGCGGATATGGCAGCTCCTTGCCGGTCAGGAACAGGGCGTTAAGGTCGAAGTGGATGGTCTTGGCGATGGTCCTCATCACGGCGGGTTTCCAGACCCATGCATGTTGCTTCCAGTTCATCATAACCTCACACGGGCCTGGCGTTCGGTATCGGTGTACGCAGGCCTTCGCGGCAGAACCATGAGGCCATCAGCCGGTCGCCGGTATGGGCGTCGGGGCTCCACCGGATCATGTCTTCGTACCACTCGTGGGTCTCAGGGTGGTCGGGCACGCTCCAGCGGCCCATCTCGAAGTCTGCGGCTAGCGAGGGGATGCCGATTTCGAGATCGTATTTTTTGACCGTCGTGGTGAACGGGCTCAGTTGGATCGACTGGAACTCGGTTGAGGTCCCGCCAGCGGCCGAGAAGTGGTCCCAGTCGCGCATGATCTGCAGCAATTGGTCCTGGGCGGCGTTGTTTTCGACCATGAACAGTGAGCCGGCGACCCCATCGTGGAATCTTCTGTAAAGGTCAAGCATGCAGCGTACGATCGCTGGAGCGGCCATCCTCTTCGCGAGCACGTTCATCACGACATAGCGCATCGTTTCCTGGTCGAGCCTGGCGGTGAAGAAGACCGTCAAGTCGTTTTCCTCGCCTTGTTTGACGGCCAGGTCGACCCCGGTGCATACGGGTCCGGCGCCCTTGTATTCGTCGAGCCACGGCGTTTCAACCGACATTGCCGCCGAGAGATACGTCTGCTTGAAAAGGTCGAGTGATGCGGACAGCGGCTTGTTACAGAGCATACGGTCGTAGGCCGTCTGCCCTATTTCGTCGCGCCTGGTGTCAAGCCGCTCGCGTGGCCATTGCGCCGGCCACAGTGTCTTGTCCTGTTCGCGCAGGGGCTCTTCGGCCGACAACTTGATCGACTCCCAGCCCTTCATCCTCGATAGCTGGTGTAGGGCGTCGTCGATATGCCACGCGGTATCGATGATCAAGACCCATCCGGTCTTGAGTACGCGGGATAGCACCTCGGTCTTGATGATCTCGGTCACGCGTTCGCGTTGTAGCTTCGTTTGGGTGTTGTTGCGGTCGAGCACATTGTCGATCACCACGCCGTGCAGGCGCGAGCCGAGGATCTTGCCGTCGATGCCATAGGCGGCGAGTGAGGGGTCCGGGTCACCCGGCGGGCAGCCATCGATGCGTATGGCCGAGTTCGACCATTGCTCGAACGAGCTGGATGTCGCCTGCTTTTGTGGGATCAGGTATGGAAAGACTTCTTGGACGCGGTGATTCTTGACGATTTCGCGGCCGATCGCGCCGACGTTCTTCATGGCTTGGGTCTCTGTCGACGAGACGTAGGCGTAGTGATGATGCTGATTGCGGCCGAGCTCGTGCAGCAGAAGCACCTTCGCTTGCTGTGTCTTTCCATGCTCGATCGGGAACCATGCGATCGCCCGGTCGTTCTCAATGTGGAACTGCTGGAGCAGGTCGTGGTGGGCGCCCTGCTTGAAGTACTGACCGGAGTCGTCGACGAAGCAATACTCGGCGAAGGTCTTCACGCATGTGCGTGCGCGGATAGCCTCGGCCGGAGCGGATTGCCGGCGGCCGAGCTCCTCGGTGAGCAACATGGAGAATGTCGCTGGTCCGCTCACCACCCCCACTCCCATGTAATATTATCAGTTGTCGTGTGCATCGCCTGGAACGTCTCCACCATTTGATCGAACGAGATGAACGCGACGTCTCCGCGTTCTATGCCGCGGTCGAGCATGAATCCGATCTGTGCGGTATCCGCTTCACTATAAGACGAGCTCGCGTCGCCATGCGTAAGGATAACGAGCGGGACGCCGTGTCCGTTTGCGACCAGGGCCGAATCCAGCGCCGCCGCAACTTGCCCGGCGCTCAGTCCTTGTCCTAGGATCGGATGCTGTCCGGCGGTCCAGGCCCCCCCGTTAATGCCGACGCAGTACATGCTGTCGGCACCCGAGTACCAATAGACCGGCTTTCCGAGCGAACCACATGTCCTACCGGATGTATAGTTCGTGAATTCGCTTTGCATCAGGGCGATGATTGCGTCGGAGTACGAGCAACTAGGATAGGCTACGGACTCGATGTCGGTATCTGCGCAGCCGAGCATTTCGGAGAGCCAGCCTGAGTCGAGTTCCTGGCGCAGCGTATCGGTCCCTGCTTCTTCGCCGTATTCAGCGATGATCCCCGCCAGGGAGAACCGACGCCAGGCCTCGTCAGCGCCCGTCGAGTAGTGCGTCCAGGTATGACTCGCGACGTCCACCGTTGCCCCGTTTCGATATGCCTTAATTTCGGCGGCGGACAGGTAGTTCTCCATCGTGTGGCGGAGCCCATCGACATGCCATCCGGAGCAGAACATCTGATATCGCGGGGATGGTCTTGCGGCAGCGCGGTCCTGAAAGCATTTGACGTATTTCTTGTTCGAGTCGTGGGTATCGTCAGTCGTGAAGACGACGGCATATGATTTGCCGCCTGGCCACGGGCCACGGTAGTTGGCGGTTGTGTACGTTATTTTGACAAACGGCTGTTCGTTGGCCTCTGTCGACACACCGATATTCTGACGCTTGAATCTCAGGATCGTGGCTGCCGTCTGGGTATCTCCCTTGAACCACCAGCCGCAATAGAGGTCGTTGTCCAGGACGTACTGAAGCGATTCCGTAACGTTGAATGTGATCGGATTATCCGCCAGCACCTGGCCGATGCTTCGGACGCCGGCGATGCCCATTTGTGCGAATGTCGTGCGGTCCGCCAGTGCCGGAGACCATGCGGCATGCGACACCACGTTCATTTCATTCCACGATGTCTGTCTGTCTCTATTGTTCCCGCTGTAGAGAGGCGCAGACACCCATCCGATATCGGAAGCTATGGTATCTGTGAACGCGGCATACCAGCTGTTCGCCGGGGCCGGTGTATTCAGGTCCATATAGAAACAGATTTCGGCGTTGATGATCTTCGCGCCGGCCGGGATGGTATCGAGATCGACCCACATTATGCAGTTACGTTCGATTGCGGCGGGGAATGCGGCTTCGTCTTCGACATATGATACGAATCGCGCCGCCTCCGATCCCCCGGGTGCCGCGGTAGGCGTATCGTATCTGGTCTCTGCATATCGCAGATAAGTGCCATCCGCATCTATGAGCACGACATCGGGTGCGGTCTGCGGCCATTCCGGGTTTTTGTGGTCTCCGGCGTCCCATCCCGCGCCGCCCGAGTAAGCGAATGTCTCGATGCCGCAGACCAGCACGGTGACGGTGTCATAGCTCACTATGCCGCCGGAAGATAGCGCGGCGCTTGATCTCACTCCTCTGGGCAGTTCGTTCATCTCGCCGTAATTCAACGGTGTATCGGCGATGACGGCGGCGGCGACGACGATTGCAACGCACGCGGTAAAGATCCAGACGAGGATGATGGCGCCCCGGCGGCTCATTTCATCACCACCTTGCCCTTTCCGGCGGAGAAATATATGTAGTCGACGTCACGGCAGCCTTCAAGCAGGATGGTCTGTCCTGGCGAGAGCGTACCGGTGGTGTCGCGCCTAGCCCTCATAAACCCCGGCAGGTGCATGGTGGTATCGGTGCCGGAGACGCGGAACCCGAACGGCGCATAGACGAGGTCCTCGGGGGAGTTGGCGTCGCAGGTGATCCAGATGTAGTAGTAGTCTCGGTTGGTGATCAGCATGGAATCGGCCTGGGCGACGCTGATGCCGGAGACCAGGAAAGTTTCGGCGGCAGCGGTGGCGTCGATGGGTATCGAGGCTGTCCCGGCGATCGCTGGCAGGGCGAGAAACACCGACAGCAGTGCCGGGGCAATCAGGGTCGTTATGATCTTCATGGTTCCTCCAGCGGAGTCTCTGCTTCGTTGGTGCTTCCGCTGCGGCGGAAGTTGGGGGGCGGGGGCGGGTCACCTCACCCCCGGTCCGTTACTGCTTGAGCCAAGCTTCATTGAACTCAAAGACCTCACGATGCCACAGGGTATCGGCCGCGGTGCCGAACGCGAATAGCGTGTCGGGGGCGCCGACGTAGGTGTACTGCACCGGATCATCGTCTACGCAGACGATCGCCCCGGCGCCAGTGCTGATCACATCGCAGAGATCCGGGCATGTGTCGATCAGGGCGGCAACGGTTTCAATATTGGTGCCATAGTCCTTGACCTTCAGCCTGAACGGTACGGTGGCCTTGAACTCGATTCCGTTGGCATACGCCGTTTTGGTGGCATGGGTGGCAGAGGACCCTACGCGATCCAGCGAGCGGCCCCTGAATGGGACGGTGGTGCTAGAGACGATGATGGTATCGACCTCGGCGTCGGCTAGGACGGTGAACTCCCACGGCCCGCAGTGATCCCAGGCGGGATTGGTCTTTACGGAATACTGTGCGTGCGCGGCGCCGGCCAACAAGACGATGGCGGCGACCAGGGTGATCATGAATCGCATTGTCTGGTCCTTTCTCATTGAGAGTAGACAGCCTTGATGCTGCCCCATGTTTCCGTGGCCGGCGTGGCCCCGGAGATACCTGTATCGGTATCGACGACGGTGATCAGGAAGGTCGCGACGTCGGCGCCGACAATCGTGTTCGCGAGCTGGTTCGGATGGCTGTCCCCGTAGCCGTGCCACTGCTCGTACTCGTACTTGAGGTATCCATCTTCGTCGGCGAGCTGATCGAAGAGGTCATAGAAGAAGATCCTGCCACCGGCCAGCGTGCCCATCCAGTTGGCGAACTCACGCGCCCTTGCACTTGCACCGGGGGTAGTGGCAAGCCTGTGTCGAGGGGGCGGAGACATCATCACGTAGGACCTTGTTTGCGACTCAAGGGCCTGGAGGGTAGTGGCGATGTCGCTATAGAGCGCCTTGTACTGATCGAGTTGATCGTCAGAGGTGATCTCGCTGGCCGTGTAGCAGGATTTGAATGCGGCGACGTCGTACTGGAGACATGAGTCGCGAGCCGCCGATGGTGTCGTCAGGAGTTGATGAAGACCTGCGGGG
>Ga0180007_10005607_pt1 | contig 12601 bp, 9 predicted proteins | sample MM_PC_MetaG_FD_121122 | JGI IMG/M metagenome (GOLD analysis project Ga0180007, IMG submission 121122) | Groundwater microbial communities from the Aspo Hard Rock Laboratory (HRL) deep subsurface site, Sweden - MM_PC_MetaG | ecosystem: Environmental > Aquatic > Deep subsurface > Groundwater... | reverse complement strand
ATAGACTATAAAATTAATTGAATCATTGGTTTGATTATTTTCTGATGTTTTACAACTTATAATTTCTCTATATTCATAGAAAGTTTTATTTTCAATTTCACCACATAAATTTAAATCATACTGAACTAAAGATCTTGATTGATTCATCTTGTCATTAGATAAACAGGATATGTTCTCCCATTCACTCCATGAAGCATTTATTGGGTTAGGGGTGCAAAAATCACAAGATTGATTTCTAAAATTAAAATGAGTCTTATTATTTCCATCATTCCACAAATCGTTTGTAAGATTAGTTATATCAAAACAATAGCTACGATTAAAATCATATTCTATTTTGCTTCTATTTTGAATATAATAATCTCCAACTAAACAAGATGTTTGATTTTTCCAGTCAGACATCGTTAAATTTACAGGGAAAGGTTCACAAAAATTACATTCTTCAGTAGAACGAAACTCCAAGATTGTTTGATTAGTATAGTTCCCACAATTATTTGAGTCATACTGAACTAAAGATCTTGATTGATTCATCTTGTCATTAATTAAGCAAGAAATGTTTTCCCAATCAGATTTTGAAGTATTTGCTATATTCATTACACAAGGAATTGGGCATAACGGACCTGTAGCATTATTGAGATAAATATTTTCAGTACCATTTTGGCAATAGATATTATTCTGAGGATTATAATCATTCACTGAATTTCCATTTATTACATTATTGATTATTGTGTTATTTATATTCTTATTGTCATGAACTACAATATTATAGAAACCACTACTAATATTATTAAAAATTATGGAATTATAGGTATTATTTTTATAAAGTAAAAATCCAGTAGTTCCTCCAAAAAGAGTATTACTTGTAAAATTATTATGAGAAGAACGATACAACCAGTAAGATGTATATACTTCTTCAAAAAAATTGTCCATTATTAAATTTGAATCAGAATCCGATAGGTCTATACCATAACTCCCATTAAACATATAATTATTTGAAAACTTAGAATTATTCACATTATAAAGTCTTATCCCTGTAGAATAGCCTGTAAATGAACAATTTTCAATACTAATGTTATTTTTATTATAAGCCCTAAATGCTGTAGGATATTTACTCACATTACCTTTTAGTATGGTATTATTACACGTAATTTTAACATTATCAGATCCTATATAAAGTCCGCTCGGAATAAAATAAGTACCATTACAAAAAACTGTACTTTCATATATTGAGTTAAAATTAGAGGGATCATAACAGGGCTTAATAACACGAATTACTTCTAAGTTATATTGTGAAGAATCTCCTGATTTGGAATCTCCAAAAATATCTCCTGAATAACTAACATATATATCAGAGTAGTTTCCTGGAATTGAAGAATTAATAAACCAATTAATTATTTCTGAATCTCCATTGCTTAGTTCTCCTATAAAAACAGATTTTGAAGTATTAGCAACTATGCCATAAGGTAATGATAAATATAAATTAACATTCTTTAAAGGCAAATCCCCATAATTTGAGATCGTTAAATAGGCTTTTTCAGGACTGCTTGACTCGTTAATATTTGATGGAACATTTAGGCTTAGACTAATCAACGGACCATTTAAACTTGTTAATGTTCCCTCAGTAGCTATGGCATAATCTTCAAAATCAGAATTATGACTATAATCAGAAGTATATCCCTTAATTTTAAAATAAACTGGTCCATAATTATTTATGGATTGTGTTGCTTGTTCAACATTATCCGATCCACTATTAGAATAAGCAATTTGATTTCCAGATTCATCATAGATATGTAAATCCAAATCGTTTAGAGAAGAATACTCAGTAGGATAGTTAGCATTATTAAATGTTGAATGCCTATTCCATACTAAAGTAGCTTTTTCACCAGAAGCAAAGTAAGATTTTTTATAATATTTTGATTTTTTTTCTTCAACAGATCCTAAATAAACATAGTCTTTTTGATTGTATGCTTCTGATAAATCTAAGACTCCATATCCATAAGAGTTTTTTGAAGAAAAAGTACCACTGCTTTTTGCAGAGTTATATATTAATGCCCTGATTGCTTTTGGGTCCCATCTATACCCCTTATAATCCAAAATTAATGGAATTGATCCTGAAATTACTGGGGCAGCCATACTTGTACCACAATTATCTATAAAATTCCATCCAGAAATTGAGCCATCACCATCACAATTAGAATTATCAAACCACCAAGGAATCCCCTCCCATTTATTATGGCAAGATCTAATTTTATGGCCTGGAGCAGTAATATCTGGTTTTACTCTCCCACCATAAGTTGGACCTCTACTACTATATGATGCAATCTGATCATCACTATTTGAACATGTATTTTTGTTGTCTAATGAAGCAACACTAAATACATTATAAGCTATTGCAGGAGTTCCTACAGAAGGGCTTGAAGGCCCATCGTTTCCAGCAGAAATTGAAACAACAACTCCTAAATCGTCAACAACTGAATCAAAAAATCTACATGATGCACAATCATCGCTTTGGACATAAGAACTACCAAAACTATAACTTATCACATCTGCACCCGCTGTATTTATTGCCCATTCTACCCCTGCCATCATATCACTATCACGCATTGATCCACTTCCATAGGTATTCAAGTATCCTGCCTTAACATTAATTAAAGCGTCTAAACCGTAAGCAACACCTTTATACGATGAATCTTGACTTGCGATTATTCCAGCAACATGTGTTCCATGCCCTTGAAGATCATCAGTATCAGTATAATCATCATTATAAATTGAAGAATATATTGCAGAATCATGAAATACTTTAGCATAATCTACTGTTAAATCAGGGTGAGATCCATCTATTCCTGTATCTACAACTGCTACATCCCAAATACCCCCATCATAACCATTATTATGCCATGAAGATGCACCTATTGCACAAGAAGTAGTATCTAATTTAATCTCCCTTAATTCATCTTCAAAAATCGCTACGACTTTTCGATTCTCTGCAATATTTTCTAAACAAGATAGTTTTACAATAGCAAAAATCGCTCCAATAATATCCGATCCCCCATTAACAATTCCTCCACATTTCTCTATATCTTTTATTATTAAATTTTTACTGGGATTAAGATGTCTATTATTCTTACTTATAATTTCTTTTCTTGCCAGATCCATTTCTTTATCTATTTCTTTTGAGACTTTCTTGTATTCTTGCATATCATTACTTGACTGATCAGCTTCTACTATTAAGGATTCCAATATTTTTACTTTTTGATCAATCTCTTCAATGGTTTTCTCCCATTTAGCATGTGCAATATTCTGAATATTATTATCAGAAATAAATATTATAACAGAGAGTAGTTCATCTTTTTGAGCAACATAATCTTTAAACTCTTTTTTATCTAAGATGTTTATAAGATTTGCATTATTTTCCTTTGGTTGAACAGTCTTTTTCTTTTCATTAATACTACTCGCAGAAAAACTTCTTGTAGTTGGGATATTTTCTTCAATAGGAATTTTTAATCTATTGATTAGAAGAATATACTCGTTAATTTTAATCTCCTTTTTTTCATCATCTTCTTTCTCGGGTTCTATATTAGTATTTATTTCAGTTTGATTTTCTTCGTTATCTTTTATCCTTGGTTCTATACTGGCATTTATTTCAGTTTCATTTTCTTCAGAATTTATATGAGTCTCATTAGTTTGAGAAATGTTTTCACTTTGAGATTCATCAATAGAAATATTATCCTTCAAATCCACACCAAGAACTAAGGGTATTAAAATAAATAGAAATATAATTGCACTAATTAGTTTTATTTTTTTTCTCATTTTTCTTTTTGAATATTTTGATCAATATAATTAAAACAATCAAAAGAATAATTCCAATAATTAAAATGATTAAAAATGGATTAAAATTATTATCTTGAGAATCAGATACTTGTGCAAATCCCGATTGATAATCACATCCAAATCCCTCCTTAAATCCTACACTATTTTCAGGACATACACATTCATTATTTATCCATTTACCATCAGAAGATTCACATAAAACATTTTCAGAAACAGTATTTTGGGCAGAAACAAAACTTAGAGTTGAAAATATTAATAAAGATGCTAATACAAATAACACTAATTTATTTCCCATTTTTATTAAGAATATAACCTAATGGGGATATATTAATCTATCCCAAAAGGATTCATCGCCATTAAGTAATAAATAAAATTGAATAATTATTCAGAAAAATATAAATACTACCTTCACTTTTAATCAATAACAAAATAAAAAACTATGTCCCTTGAAGTGGACAAATATTATGCTTGCTCGGCAGGGGCATAATAGTATTTTGTGATTTCACAGGGACTTCTTGGAATCTCATTGATATCACATTTTACTATTCTACCCGGACGGGGCATGATTGAGTATTGCGAAGCAATATTCAGCCACGACCGGTATGAGAACGTAGTTCGAATAAACCGGACGGGGCATCCTACAAACCATCCCAACAATAATTATAAATATCCTTATCTTTCTCAATTAATAATGGAAGAAGAATTCACAATAAGTCAAGCGCTAAACCTAGCAGTCAAAAATCACACCCAAGGAAATCTAAGACAGGCTGAAATAATCTACAGAAAAATTCTAGAAAAAGATCCAAACAACTCTAATGCATTACATCTGCTAGGACTAATCGCACACCAAGTCAATAAACCCAATGAAGCAATTAAAAACATCAAAAAAGCAATAGAACTAAAACCGAACACAGCAATTTATCACCATAACTTAGGCATGGTATATGACACAATTGAAGATGAAGAAGAATCAACAAAATCCTTTAAAAAAGCTCTAGAATTAGATTCACAATACGAAAACGCACACCTAGCAAACTATAACTTAGGAATCTCACATTCAGATAAAGGAGAATTAAACCAAGCTCTAAGCTATTATAATAAAGCAATAGATCTAAACAGTTTCCCTGAAGCCCACTGGAATAAAAGCCTTATTTTACTTCTTCTAGAAAACTTCAATGAAGGGTGGAAAGAATACGAATATCGTTTTAAAAAACAAAAACCCTCTGACACAAGAATTTTTAACAAACCCAAATGGAATGGCACAGAACTAAAAAACAAAAAAATTCTAATCCTCTCCGAACAGGGTTTCGGAGATAATATCCAATTTATAAGATATCTTCAATTAATCAAAGAAAAACAAGGATATATTATCCTAGAGTGCAAAAAAGAACTAAAACCATTATTTAAACACATCCCAGAAATAGATGAATTAATAGAAAAACAAGAAAATACTCAAAACATAAATCATGATTTTTACACCCACATCATGACTCTCCCTAAAATATTTAATACAAACCTACAAACAATTCCAAATAAAACTCCTTATTTAAAAGCAGATTCAAAACTCATCCAACATTTTAAAGAAAAAATCAAACAAACAAATCCAAATAATTTTAAAATAGGAATCGCCTGGGCTGGAAACCCAAATCAAGATAATGATAAAAACAGATCAACAACATTTGAAAATTTCAAAATCCTCAAAAACATCCCAAAAACAACCCTTTTCTCACTACAAAAAGGAAAAGCTTCAGAGCAATTAAACGATTCCGAAATAATAAACCTAGCAGATGAAATAAACAACTTCGCAGACACAGCAGCAATAATACAAAATTTAGATTTGATTATTTCAGTAGATACATCTATAGCTCACTTAGCAGGAGCATTAAACAAACCTGTATGGACCCTACTAACATTTACCCCAGATTGGCGTTGGTTTCTCAATAAAAATTATAGCCCTTGGTATCCAAGCATGAAATTATTTAGGCAATCAAAACCTAGAGATTGGAGCACCATCCTAAATAATGTAAAAAAAGAACTTGAAAAAATCGTTAAATCCGCCACCTCTTCATACAATACTCAACCAAATCCTCATCTTTAAGCTGCCGATTTTCTGATTCCGTCCGAATCATAAAAACCTTTTTTCCACTAAGATTTAAAAAAACCCTAACATCGCTCTTCTTAATTAAAATATGACAAATAATACGATGGTCTGATTGATAAAATCCAATAGAGATATAATCATTTAAATAATTATAAATTTTTGAAGGGAAAAAAGGTCTCATAATATCATCAATAATCATTCTTTTATATCCATCTAAAGAATAATCTTTTCCAGATTTTTTTAATTTATCAAGATCCTCGCCAATCCCGGTTATTAAAAACCCTCCATGACCCTTTTTTTTCTCACAAACACCAATTAAAAGATTGCCGCCCTCTGAATTCATAAAAGCCGCAATAGACCTTGCAATAATTATTCTAGATGTCTTTCTTTTATGTGTATGAAGAAGATAAGATTTACTTTTTTTAACATCTTTATCAGAATAATTTTCACTCCAAAGGGCATTTGATTTAAATTCCATTGAAAAACTTTCACCCTGATTTACTAAATCAATTACTTCATCCCTCTGCGATTCATCTAATCTCAATATTTCCTGAGCACGACCAACCTCCCCTGTCTTCAACCGAACCATAATCCCTTTTTCATCGTACTCCTTTCTTGGAGCCACATCTTCAATTATCCCGATAATCTTCTTATTTTTATGATTCAAAATCTCAACTCTCATTCCCTTTTCTATATTTTTCAAATATCTCGTTTCCATCTTAACTTAGAAATAATTCCACTATAAAAAAATTTAGATGTTTTTAAAATAACCTACACCTTCGCAACCTTCCACATAAGTTCAAAATAATTTCGATATGCATCTGCAATCTCCTTCTCTCTTATTGCAATAACTATCGGTTGCTTTGCCCATAATATAATAGCGGTTTTATTTCCATAAATATTCATTGCAACAGGATTCTCATATTTTTGAGGCAAATATCTTATATCTGCCAAAGGAATACGTTTTATTTTTTTATCATAAGCAATAATTCTAACTTTAATTTTCTTAAACTTTCTCTTTTTATCATACCATTTAAAATAAAACTGCAAAACTTCATACGCCTTAGGTGAAGCTCCCAAAATAAGTATCTCCTTATAATTTAATTGATCTTCAAAAATTGCCTTTAAACCTGCCTTACCCTTATAAAAATTAGTCTCTTGTTTTTCCTTAACCCCTGAATATCTCTCCAACAAACCTCCAACAACCTGCTTCATTAAATCTTCTTTTTCTTTAATAATCTCAATAAAACGATTAGGGCTCGAGGCTTCAAATAACCTTCGATTATTCTTCAAAATATAACCAATCAATCCTTTTTTTATCAACATCTCAGTTGTATCATAAACAGTCCTACGATGCATTCCAATTTTTCTTGAAATTTGCCCAGCTAAACTTGGACCCAAATCAATCAACGCAAGATAAACCTTACTTTCGTTCCCAGTTAAACCAGCTTCCTTTAATTCTTCTAACATAAAAAAATCAAACACTCCAACCTTATAAACTTTTCTAAAAGGGGTGATAAATATCCCCTCATAAATCTAAAAACATTTTAAAATTCCATATTTCATGGCAAGAAAAAAAACATTTTTTGAAGAATTAACAAAAAAAGAAATCTCAAAAAAAGAATTTTCAGAAGTAAAAGGATTCTTAGGAATTGCAGAACTACAACCAGATCAATTCACAGTAGTGCCTGAATTAGTTCCAAGGGGTTATGAATCTGCAAGAAAATTTATGAAACACGGGCCCGAAGTTAAACCCAAAAGATTCTACACCCTTGAGCAAGCAATAAAAAATGGAAGGACTCCGGTCCAATTAAGAGAAGAAGCCTTCCAACATTTACGAGGACATAATTATTGCGGATACAGTTTTTTGCCAATTAACCGAGATGCCAGAAAAAGAAAAGTATCCCTAATAGAATGTTTGGAAGGGGCGAGAATTTTTGCCTATGCTCATCAAAGCTCTAGTTTTATCAAAATCAAACCTTATGCAGATGCTAAAATGGTCAAAAGAGAAGGTGCAGAAGTAATTATAGAAGTCCCGTCAAGAAGACAAAGAGAAAAGAGACTACAATTTAAATTAATAAACATCCCTTTTATTGATAGTCCTGAAAAATACCGCATATCCCTAAATATTGGATCAGACCACTCTTGCGGATCTAAAAGATTTAACATAAGATATAAGTATAGTGATGATAAAGAAAGTTCTGGAATTGTAAATGTGTGTGCTCACGAAATTGCCGGATACCATCAATTAGTGCAACAAACATGGGAACAAGATAAAAACATTGTTCCATTACAGATGTCTCAGTTTGCTATTCCAACTCAAGAAACAGTTAATTATTACCTAAAATGGCAAAACAATGTTTTGGTTAAAGACCCTAGCTTAGCAAGCAAAGATCAACTAAGAAAACCAAACCGGGCTGAAAAAGAAATCGCATTATGGACTTTAGTTGAAACCTATGGCCACGATAAAACTTTTTTTGCCAAAAGTAGCAGAGATGGAAATCTTCAAGACTATCTTTGGACTCCTCATTAATTTTTTATTCTTTTATTTAAAAACCCCACTCTTTTTCGCCTTTTTCCCTTTCTCCGCTCTCTCCTCATTAATTTCCAACTTAACTAAAAATTGCCGTATAAAACTAAATTCAGATAACAAATCAGGCAAAGTCCATAAAATTGCAATAAACCCAATTATAAAAATATAAAGATTATAATTATCCGGAGAATCACCTAAAAATGGCTCGCCTGTAGACGCAAAATAAATTATTGAAATACCTGCATAAAACAAAATCATCGATAAAAAACGAGAAATAATTATCTTAGGATCATTAACTATTCTTTTCTCTATAATAAGAATCAGCAAATAATAAATTACAAACATTACTACAACAAATAAATATCCTTGTGAAAGTGCCATGATTCATCTCTCTTTCTAAATAATAACATCTTTAGTTTTTAAACTTATTGAAAATTAATCATCTAATCTGCCTTAAGAGAACGATCATGAAATTCCTCTTCTAACCTCAATTCAGTCAAGGAATAAATATACTCTGAAATCTTTCTTAAATGATAAAAAACCTCTAAATCCCCATTTCTTTTATTTGAATAAATTTCAGGAGAATTTTTAAATAAATCAAACGAAGTATTATAAATTTCCTTAATTAATTCACAATCAAACTTACTAACAAGAGTATTGTATAACGTATATTGTTTGTAAATAATATTACAAAACTTAAGCATTGCTTTCTTATCTGTTATTTTTCCTTTTTTCAATAAATAATTTGAAATACTCTTAAATTCATCTGCCAACATCTCTAAAATATAAAGCGTTGTAAAAGTCAATTGAGACTTATGCGGAGACCGAGAACCAGTCTTATTTAAAACCCTGCAACAAAAATCATGAAATCTATCTAAGTTTGTATCAGTAATATGTGTTTCCTCTAAAACTCTCAAATCTCCCTTTCCAATAGCACTAATCAAATCTAAAAAAAACTGATCAATTATAAAAAAAATTCTCTTTACAGCATTATCAAATTGCTTATCCGAAGGCTCCTCCATCTGCCGAATTATACAATGGTCATTCTTAAAATCAATAATTTCAATTCCAATAAACCTATTTGTCATATCCATGATAGTCGAAAAAACATTTTTACTTTCTTTTGGAACAGCTATGTCTTCAGAATAAGCAGTTGAATAACCATATGCATTTTCATATTTTTTATATGGGTCTGAAAAATTTATTATAATTTCGTCATAACCCTCGCGATAAATTGTAGAAATATATTTCCATAAAATGGGAATCGGCAGTCCCGAAAGATCAAAACTTATTGAATTTTTATTAGAATTTTTCTTTGCATTAATTATTAATTGATTACCATTCTCCACAACATCAACTTCTTCCTTTGGTTTTAAACTTAAATTTTTAATCCAGCTACTTGGCAATGTAATCGTATAGGCGTTATGTCCCTGCTTTATTATTCGTCTTTTCATCTAAAAACCCTCAAATTATAAAAAAATAAAGATTTTATATTATAAAAGTGTTATGAATATGTAGAATATAACTCACTATTGAAGTTATATTGAATATTTATCGCAAAATAGATATTAGAGTATATACCTACATATTAATTAAAGTTTGGGGGTGAAAAAATTATCAAAAAATAGCATGGGATATTTTTTGATTTTTTTATATTGACAACAAATAAAATTAACAAAACCTTAGATAATTTATGGTAACAGCAACAGAACAAACAGCTCAACCAATAATAATCGCAGGATACATTTGTGGAGATTACCATTACAAAGAGGACCTAAATCATTTTAGAAGACAATTTCCCAACCTCGACTTTCTTCCAGAAAATACAAGAATCTATCAAGACGGAAAAGTATCAATTCTCCCAGGAACCGCAGAAAGATTTTTAATGTTTTTAGGAAACGAAGCAGGAGAACTTGTAGCCAAAGATGTAATACCTGGAGGAGGTGGAGAAAACAGCCGAAGAGCATTCAATAATCTAAGAGTAAAAAATAGATACACAGACACCTGTGCCAGACCTTCATTCCATCTAGAAGGCTTAGATCCAAAAACTGCATATTTTGCAGGAATCTGCCAAGCAAGTGCTTCACTAGTAGTTCCGGTAAACAGTGAAGGGGAAGGTGCTGGAACATTCATAATCAAATCAGGGAGAGGGGATATAAATCAGTATATAGACAGAGAAGTAAAAGAAGAAATAAGAGCACTACTAAGATCAGGAAACGACGTACTAACAAACAGCATAAGCAACGAACATCTCGCAGAAATACTCGCACATAACACTCAAGGAGACCTATACACTGTTGTGACAACTTACCTAAAAAAAGAGAGCCTTGCACTAGGAGACTTAATGAGAAGATCAAGAGTCAATTTCCTAAGCTTAAAAGAATTCTACTGGCTAATTGGAAAAGAAGACCGCCTAAAACATTTCAAAAGAGGCATCAGCCATAAAAATATTGACCCTTTAAGAGAAGATGTAGTTGGATTTTCTAAACAAAAAATGCTAGACGGCACCTTAGTAATTACATTAGGGCAACATGGAGCAATACACTATCATAGGGGCCAAGGAGAAAAAGCAACCTGGACTTATTTACTAAAACCCCAAAGAGATGCTATCCAAGAATCTTTACTAGAAAGAAATAAAAGCACAAACTCAGCAGGAGATAATTTTGCAGCTGCAACAACTCAGGAACTAAGAAAAGGAAAATCACTAGAAGAAGCAATAGAGCAAGGCTGTAGATTTGCAATAAAAAACGTCCTAAAATATAGAGAAAAAATCAATGGAGATTTTAGAGTAGATACCGTTTAAATTTTTTGATTTCAGTTTCATTTCTTCAACCCCCATAAATAGATAATTGGAACAAATATACCCAATACCCCACTAATAATCATAGTATCAACTACACCCAATAAACTTATCCCAATACCTGCAAAAAACACTCCAATTGAATTTGAAATCGTCCAATTTATACTATTTAATGAGCCAAGTGACGCCCTTATTTTTGAAGAAAATTCATGCTGTCTTGCAGAGTCTTCAATTATATCATTGATTGTTTCAACTCCCTCAAATATTCCTAAGATTATAATTGCCATTAATAAATAAGGAGACAATGAAAAAGTAATTATCAAAATTCCCATGATTAAAGACACAATTATTAAAGACGCCCTAATTCCATTTTTATGGTTCATTTTTTCAGCAAAAAAAGTTGCACATAAAGAAACAACTGCAAAAATAGAAAACATTCCTGCAAGAAACTCCGGTTTCATTCCCATAATCTGGGTTAAAAATATTGGAACTCCCACAAAAAAAGAACTTATAGCAATAACACTAACAAAACTACCCATTAAAAGGGTTCTAAGTTCTTTGTTAATTTTATGAAAAACATAAGAAAAAGATTCACGCGCTTTAATCAATGATTTTTTTAGATAATTATGCGGAACTTTTTCGGGTTTAAAATTCCTTTCTTCCATATAAAAAATAATTATAAACATCATGACAAGATTTGTAAATGATACCACTAACCATACAAACCTAAAATTAATTGCAACAATAATCAACCCTATCAAACCCCCAACAATATGACCACTCTTTTCAAAAAAATACCCTTTTGAAATCAAAGAAACTATCTTAGATTTTTCTTTAGCATATTTTAAAGCATCAATAGACCAAGCAGAACCCGCTCCAGTACTAAATGTCCATGCAATGTCTCCTAGAATCCATGAAATAGCAAGTAACCAAAAATTATTAAAAATAAAAATTCCAAAAAATGCTAAAGATAACAAAAAGAATGAAATAACTATTGATTTTTTTCTAGAATCATAATCTGCAATTGCTCCTGTTGGAAACTCAAAAAACATCATTATAATTCCAGATATTGCAAATAATGTGGTAACTGAAACAACATTAAAACCTAACGAAATAAAATATACTAAAGCAAGAGCACTCATCAATGCCCTTCTTATTCCATGAGTAAATTCCATCCCATAAAGAATAGATTTTGTCTTTTTTTCGAATTTCACCGTATATACCCGCCCTTCTGCAAATTCCACAACTTCTTATACTCTCCAACTTTACTAATCAATTCAAAATGATTCCCTTCCTGAATTATCTTACCATTCTTCATAACAATAATTCTATCTGCATT
>Ga0180007_10005605_pt1 | contig 12603 bp, 11 predicted proteins | sample MM_PC_MetaG_FD_121122 | JGI IMG/M metagenome (GOLD analysis project Ga0180007, IMG submission 121122) | Groundwater microbial communities from the Aspo Hard Rock Laboratory (HRL) deep subsurface site, Sweden - MM_PC_MetaG | ecosystem: Environmental > Aquatic > Deep subsurface > Groundwater... | reverse complement strand
ATGATGACCTTGAAAGGCTAGCCAACCTGGGCAGCGGAAACCTGTCCGGAATCCCACCCAAAGACCAGGGGCAATTTTCGGTTATTAGCACCGGATCTCCCGGCAATCAAGATTCTCTGCGGGGAATGAAGCTCAGTCGAAGGGACTTCGCTACAGCGATCACCAAAAAAGCAAGCGGAGGTACGACTGTTGCTGGAACGATGTTCATTGCCAATCAAATTGGCATAAAGGTGCTCGCAACCGGGGGGATAGGGGGTGTGCATGCATCCGGCTCATTCGATATCTCAGCGGATCTCACTACCTTGGCTGATACTCCCATGATCGTCGTCTGTGCCGGAGCAAAGGCTTTCCTGGATTTGCAGGCTACAATCGAATATTTGGAAACCAGCAGCGTCCCGGTTGTCGGATATCAGACGGATGACTTCCCAGCTTTTTACTCCGCGACCAGCGGGTTGAAAGCCAGCCTGAGACTAAACTCCCCAGAAGAAATTGTCGAGTTTGCCAGAAACCACTGGTCCCTTGGTGCCCAAAGTTCCATTCTTGTTACCCAGCCTCCCCCGGCGATGACTGCATTGCCAAGGAAAGATGTCGAAAGGAACATTCTCCTACTCGAAGTGGAGGCACGAGAGAAAGGCATCAAGGGGCAAGCAGTTACCCCCTACTTCCTGAACAGGTTAAACGAGCTAACCCAGGGGGCTGCGTTGCGTACAAATCTGAGCTTACTAATCAATAATGCCAGGTTAGGCGCACAGATTTCTCGTGCCTGGAATAATACAGTCCGAACCAAAGTTGCCTAATTACGTTGCACCAAATCAACAAGCACTGAGCAAATTCAAGGTCCACCTAGAGCCTTCTGGATCAGTTCGTCAACCAGCGTCTCCGGAACTTGGACAGCCACTACCTCGCCCCGGACAGTCACGACCCCATCAGCAAGCAGATCCGTCGTAACGACCACCTTGCGGCCTTTGATTTCCTTGACTCGTCCCCGGAGTTCAAGTTCACCTCCCAAAGGTGTTGGCTTGAGGTAATCAACGTGCAGGGACGCGGTCAGAAAACGCAAAGCAGGCTCGGTGTCCAAAGCGCGTCCGTCCGCTCGATATGCCGCGGCAGCTGCGGTCCCAGTACTGTGGCAATCTATCAATGAGGCAAGCAGTCCCCCATAAACATATCCGGGAATGGCAGTGTGTTGACGGCGGGGCCTAAATCGGGTCACCGATTCGTCACCCTCCCAAACTGTCTTTATTTGATAACCGTCTTCGTTCAACCGGCCACAGCCATAGCATTGAGCAAAGTAATCCGGATAATAATCTTGAAATGGTATTTGATCCAAAATGCACCTCGATGAAGGGTTATGGTGTTGCTGTCGGCAAGAGAGTCTGTGTCGCTGTCCGCGTACTTGTTATAGTCGGTGTAATGGATGGCGCAATGGTTGGAATAGGAGTAGATGGTTCTCCGCGGACGGTAAATTCGCCTACAACCTTCCATTCCAGGCCGACAAAGATATATACCTGATACTTTCCTGGCTCCCATTCCTGAGGATCCGGATTCCAGTCAGTGAACCCGTAGCCTCCAGTTTCACCATCCCAGGGTTTTGTTTCATAATGAATTAATCGCCCGTCCCTGTACCAGAGTGCAGTCCACTGCGCGCCTGGTGTCATCCCGTCATAGGAAAAAACCGCATAGAGTTGCCCGACCGGGTTGTCAAAGACGGTTGCAGGATTAACAGGGAGAGCGTTGACAACAATTTGGGAAAATGCAAGGGGACTGAAAACCGCTTCCGGGTTTGGTGTGATTTCGCTCGTAAACTGAGCCTCGATCGCTAGCGGGACGAACGCTGTTGGTGTGATTGTCGGTGTTTGGGAAAATTGGAAGGTCAATGTAATTGTGGGGGTCGAAGTTATTGTAGGGGTAAGGCTTATTGTTGGCGTTAATGAAATCGTCGGAGACGGGGATGGAGTCGGACTGGGTGGAAAATATGAATAGGCAACCGGCTCCCCATAGAGACCGAGCAGGATCGCCGCACTTGTCAGGCCCAAACCAACGATCATCAGTCTCAGGCCTTTAATAAAATATTGTCGGCGGATCCGAAAAAAGGTTATTTTCCTTCCTTTTCGTAATATACGAATTGCCAACCAGAAGCTGATGAAAGCCCCCGCTCCAGCCAGAATCAGACCGGTGATTACTCCGTTGCGAATATCGAGATTCATATGCCAATAGGTGTCCATGATTATAGCATCCTTCTTGACGACTAACTCAAGCCATGCTACAGTTCAAATGGTGGACAATCTCATTTTTCTCAAACTTGGCGGGTCTCTCGTCACGGATAAACAAAAACCTTTCACTGTCAGAGAAAATGTTTTACCTGTAATCGCGGACCAAATTGCAGAAGCCCAGCGGAGTGATCCGAAGTTGACCCTCTTACTTGGGCACGGCTCGGGATCATTCGGGCACTCGGCAGCAGCCCGCTTTGGAACTCGGGATGGCGTTTCCGGACCCGAAGGCTGGCGAGGGTTTTCTGAAGTATGGTTCCAGGCATCTAGGTTGAACCACCTTGTAATGGAAGCTCTCCATCAGGCAGGGATCGACACCATTAGTATGCCACCATCAGCAATTGTCAGTACGGAACATGGAAAAATCATCGCATGGGATTTAGAGAATTTACGCCAGGCTCTATCCAATCGCCTGATGCCCGTAATTTTTGGAGACGTCATCTTTGACTGTTCTCTTGGCGGAACAATCTTGTCTACCGAAGATCTCTTCATGTACCTTGCGCGTCAATTGAAACCAAGGCGAATTCTACTGGCCGGGATCGAAGCTGGCGTCTGGGCAGATTATCCTTCCCGGTCAACTCTCATTAAGGAAATAACACCCAGGAACATAAGTAGCGTGATCGATACTATCGCATCAAGTTCAGCCGTGGATGTTACAGGCGGGATGAGAAGTAAAGTATTACAAATGCTGATGCTTACAGGGGAAATACCATCTTTACAGATCCACATATTTTCAGGATTAATAGAAAAAAATATTCTTGACGTCTTACAGGGGGCGAGCATCGGCACACTGATCCGTGGTTGACAGTCTGTTATTCCTGGATTAAACTGACTCTTCTACTTGGAGAAAGATACTAAAATTCCATGATCTATAATCGAGCACAACTCGAAGACCTTGAAGACCAGTTCTTGGCTCAGTATGGAATGCGCAGCAAGAACTCGAGAGGCCGTGCATATTTGGACAACGAACCGGAATACCGGACTGCTTTTCAACGCGACCGCGACCGGATATTGCATACCACCGCCTTCCGACGCCTTGAATATAAAACCCAGGTATTCATCAACTATGAGGGCGATTACTTCCGTACTCGTTTGACCCATACCCTTGAAGTGGCCCAGATTGGGCGCACGATTGCGCGGGCATTGGGAGCAAACGAAGACCTTGTTGAGGCAATCTGTCTCGCTCACGATCTTGGCCATTCTCCGTTCGGGCACTCGGGAGAAGTCACCCTTGCTCGTCTTATGCGAGACCATGACGGGTTCGATCACAACAGACAATCTCTGCGGATCGTGACTGAATTGGAGGAGCGATATCCGGAATTTCCCGGCCTCAATCTTACCTGGGAGGTTCGGGAAGGGATTGTCAAACATGAATCGGAATATGACCTTTCTGATGCGCGGGATTTCAATCCTGACCTGAGGGGTAACCTAGAAACCCAGATCGCGAATATTGCCGACGAACTGGCATATACAACGCATGACCTTGATGATGGTTTGCGATCCAATATGGTCACCCCTCATGTTCTCCATGGAATTGCATTGTGGGAAATCCTCGTCCAGACTTTTGGGTGGAAGGGACCAATCCTGCTTGACATGGAACGACACCGCATGATCCGGCATCTGGTCGGATTAATGGTTACCGATCTGATCTATGCAACAGATACAAAATTGAAAGAGAGCGGAGCGAAATCTCCCTCAGATCTCCAGAAATTGTCCTTCAATGTCATTGGATTCAGCGAAGAGATGCGACGTCGCAATAGGGAGTTGAAAGATTTCCTTTTCGAAAATTTGTATCGCCATTACCGGGTTGTCCGGATGCAGGTCAAGGCAGAGCGGATCATTACCGATCTTTTCAATGCGTTTTGCGCGGAGCAAAATTCATTACCAACCCATGTTCAGGCGTTTGTTGAAGCGCGCGGCCTTGAGCGCACAATTTGCGATTACATCGCGGGGATGACTGATCGTTATGCTATCGAAGAACATCAGCGCCTGTTCGATCCCCTTCTAAAACCTTAGTATTCCCATAATAAAAGAATATGGCAGAACACAATCATTTTCTCACTTCAGAAGGTGCTCTTAAATTAAAAGCCGAATTGGACGAGCTGAGAGGTCCCCAGCGCGTACTTCTGGCCCAGCGTCTTCGGGACGCAATACAGATGGGAGATCTCTCCGAGAATGCCGACTATCACAAAGCCAAAGAAGATCAGGGGTTCCTGGAGGGACGCATCCAGGAACTGGAATACATCCTGGGCCATGCGATAATTATCGATGAATTAAAAGCGCCCAAAGGTATCGTGGCGCTTGGATCGCATGTAACTATCCAGGAAGATGGCTTTGAGCCTGAGACATATCATTTGGTTGGCGCTACAGAAGCAGATCCAAGGTCTGGTAAGATTTCACACGAATCTCCGATCGGAGGGGCATTACTTAATCATAAAATCGGTGACATAATCGACGTAAATACTCCTGGGGGGGTCACACGATTGAAAATAATAAAAATCGAATAACAAAGTTTATCCTATCCCCCAATAACATAATAAAAATCGGGCGATTTATCATCGCCCGATTTTTATTATGTTATGGACCGGTTATTTTCGGCCATACTGCAATTTCCAAGGTGAGACGTTCAAAATGGCTCGAATCTGGGAGTGGGCCTTTCCCATAATCCATGTCAGCAACAACTGCAACCAATTGTAGAGCCGCGGTCTCCAGGATCACCTGTCGACCACGCTCGACAAGGATCGGTTCGCCTTTTGCATCCAGGCGCTGGAATGTAGCAACATCGTTATAAGCATGAGCGCTCATCAAGACCTTTGTCACTGTCTGAATGTCATTCTTATCAAACAGCCAGATCTCAAACGCAGATACTTTCTTTGGTTCTCCTACTCCGATAGTCTCGGAAATACCAACCCCACATTCACCCAAAAATTCACCTGCTGGAGAGTCGATACTGAACGAATCGTCGAACAGGTCATCTCCTTGGACATAGGTCGTAACAAATTGTGCAATCGGCGGCTCTTCGCCAAGAGCCTCATAATCTGTGATCGAGGTCTGCCGGGTGATCTCGCGTGCGTGTTGAGCAGGAGTCGCCTGTCCGGTTCCGCGGCGAGACCCCGGTCGAATGAAGCGCACAAACGCATATCCTACTGCTCCAACTACTAGCACCCCTAAAACTATCACAACATAGCTAGTAACCGGGCTTTGGGGTGTCTCAACGGAGGGAGAGCCCGGAGCATCACCTGTCCCGGGTGCTTCGGATGCCTGGACAAGGTCGGCAAACGAAAGGATAGCGCTTGCATCCTGGCTACCTGGGTTCGCCACGACTGTCGCCAGGAGGGTCGGCCTAATCTCGCCAAGAGCCTGATAGCGTCGCAGTGCCAACTCTCTATCATTATTCACTTTATAGGAATCGATCGCCATCCTCAGATATTCTTCTTGATAGCCTTGATGGAGCAAAGATGGTGGCGCATCCTTCCACTCGACTGGTTGTATTCCCCAAGCCCAGATCAAGCCCAGAATAATACCAATTATTAAAGCAATCATCGCAACAAAGAACGGTTTTTTCAGCAGATCGCGCATATCCATATGGAATCTCCTAAGGCCAATCTGACCAGATAGCTAGATTATACAAAAGATTTAAGGTTTCCGCTACAGGTTATTTCTTTTTCATAAGGTACAGCCACCGCTCAGATTGGTCAAGCTGGCTGGATTCAACGATGCTGAATTTCTCCTTAAAGCACAATTCGAACATCTCACGAGTGTAGGTATCAAATATATCTACCCTGTTACGGAGCAGTCTTTCTACCTGGGAATCGTTCTTGGGGACGAATTCTAAAATCAACCAATTACCAACATCTGCTAATAATTCAGCCAAATTAGGAAGGGGCACATTATTTGATATTGCCAGGTGATGGAGGATCGCCAAGGCCATGACTAGATCTGCTGGACCACGTTCAAATAGCGATTGCCGCTCCCGCTGATGCCAACCGATTGCTGGACTCGGGTTGGTGAGATCGAGAATAAGTGGTTGGATGCCTTTCTGTTTTTCCGATTTTAATTTTCGATAATGGTGCTCCACTGCAGCTGGATCGATGTCAAAAGAGATCGTATAAGCCCCAGCTTCTGCTGCCAATTGGCTGAATACACCCATATTAGCCCCCAAATCCCAAACAATGCTCGGGCGGATTTTTTCCAGCCAATTTGAAACCAGTCTTTGTTTTTGCGCAAAAGCAGTTTCTGTGTAGTTGGTTTTATCATAATAGTCGCCCCACTCGGTCCCGGATGGGGTCCAGTTTAATTTTCGGACGGTCGCCTCCAGGCTATCAATCAAACCCAAAAAGGCATTTTTATCCATCGACCTGCTTCCCCGAGTATTGGAAACCGAACTACCCGAATATCTTTTCTGGGCGATAGCATGAAGGTGGATATGCGTGGCAATGCCGAAATTCCAGCGTGAGCGTAATGGCAGCAATTTGCTAGCAAGGTCAAGCGGGATCCCATCTATATAAACACGCATAAGTTGGTTCAGGCGAACATCGCAAAAAGCCATCAAACTTAATGGTGCGAGGAAATGTTGGCAAAATTGGCGATAGGCCACCCATGGCTCTCCTTCGCGGTAAGTCTCAAAGGAAAGGGTATCAATGAGGGTCGGCATGCCCATATAAAACTGGATATTATATGCATTTGCATCCTTCAAAGACATCCCCTTCTTTAGAGCCCTTCTTTGTATACTTAAGGTACATAGTGCGGCATCTTTAAGCGCTCCAAAAGTCCATTCATAAGGGTACGAAATGAAAGGAACTGGATCTGGCTTGATGACTTTATATGCAATTCCTGGCTCAACCGGGAGTCTTTCAGCTTCCTGATGTGGAATGATCAGCCCAGCTTTGATCAGGGTGCTGTAAAGACCAGATTCCATCAAACGTTGATAATCATCTGCATAAATCCGGTTGACCTGGCGATATAAGACACCCTTGTCAATGAATATAAAGCCACTGGGGTCGCGAAACGACCCCTCAACTTTTTGCCGTTTACTCATCGGCATCAATATCGATGGCGTCCTCTTCCTTCCGCTTGAATAAGCGCTTGATTTTAGACCACTGAGAACGCAGCACAATTCCCAACCCCAAAAGACCCGCAATGATCAATTGGAGCAATATGCTCCCGGAGCCCGGGTCCAAGTAAGCCAGATCATCTGCCAGACCTGAAAATAGGATATCGATTAGATGGATATACATAAGCACATCCTATGCTCTCTCGTGAAGAATATCTTCCAATAAAAACATCTCTTTGCAATCGATGCATTGAGTCTCTCGCTTGTTGGCTATCACCAACAACCCTTTGCAAGATGGACACGGGACCGGCAAGGGTCGCTTCCAGGAAGTATAATCGCATTCGGGGTAATTGGCGCAACCATAGAACACCCTTCCCTTCCGGGTTTTCCGCTCTGCGATATCACCGCCATCCTTGGGACACAACACGCCAATTTTTTCCAGCCAGGGTTCAGTATGCCGGCAATCGGGAAAACCAGAGCAAGAGATGAATTTTCCATATCGCCCCCAACGGATGACGAGGTCTTTGCTGCACTGCGGACAAGCCCGTCCGATTGGCTCTGGTCCTGTCTTTGCCTGTGGCATCTCTTCCTGCGCCTTCGCGACTTTCAATGAGAAGGGCTGATAGAATTCATCCACTACTTCGACCCATTTTTCCGATCCCGCGGCCACCTTGTCCAAGCCCTCTTCCATCGTAGCTGTAAATTTCACGTCCACTATTTCAGGGAAGTATTCAACAATAAGGTCATTGACCAGGATGCCGGTCTCCGTCGGGAATAGCCTCTTCTCCATTCGTTCCACATAGCCTCGCTGCTGGATCGTAGAGAGGATTGGTGCGTAGGTGGATGGACGACCAATCCCATGCTCCTCAAGTGCCTGCACCAAGCTGGCTTCACTGTAACGTGGAGGAGGTTGGGTGAAATGTTGTTCGGGGATAAGGCGGATTAACTCCTGTTTCTGACCCTCGACAACCGATGCTGGTATCCTTACATTCATCTCGTCTTCTTCGGTTTTCTTGTCCTCGTCCTTTGTTTCTTCATAGACAATAAGGAATCCCGGGAACTTCACAGACGATCCAGCCGACCTGAACAGGTAAAGATGGTCCTTGCCCGTACCAGCCACATCGACAGACAATGTGTTGTAGACAGCCGATGCCATCTGGCTGGCAACGAACCGCTGCCAGATCAGTTGGTATAGTTTGAACATGGCCGGCTCTAGGAAAGGTTTCAGCATATCCGGGTCACGTAATACCGATGTTGGTCGGATAGCCTCATGCGCTTCCTGCGCGCTTACCGCCCTCGTCTTGTATATCGGAGGTGTGGCAGGCAGGAAATCCGCTCCATATCGTTGATTAATGTATTTCCTTGCTTCCTCGCGAGCGGCTTCAGCGATATTGGTTGAGTCGGTACGCATGTAAGTAATTAACCCTGATGTTCCACCTTCGCCAACATCGATGCCTTCGTAAAGTCCCTGCGCTAAACCCATCGTCCGCTTCGCGGTAAAGCCTAACTTGCGGGAAGCTTCCTGTTGAAGGGTAGATGTAATGAACGGAGCCGAAGGTTTGCGCTGTCGTTCGCCGCGCTTCACTTTTGTGACAACATATCCCGCATGTTCCAAATCAAGGAGAAGGGGTTTTACAGTCCCTTCATTTGGAAGTACCAGGTCTTCGTTATCGATCCTGGCAAGCTTTGCCAAGAAATTCTGTTTGCCATTCTCGGGCTTGAATTCTGCCTCGATCGACCAGTACTCGACGGGGACGAATGCATCGATCTCTCGTTCGCGCTCAACGATCAACCGAACCGCGACGGATTGAACCCGCCCGGCCGATAACCGGGGACGGACTTTTTCCCACAAGATCGGGCTGATGCTATAGCCTACCAAACGGTCCAGGATACGCCTTGCCTGTTGAGCATTGACAAGATTCATGTCAATCGGTCGTGGATTATCAAAAGCATGATCAATAGCATGCGCGGTGATTTCGTGAAAAGTTACCCTGCGCACCAATTTTGATTCAATCGCAGCCGCCTCCATTAGATGCCATGCAATCGCTTCTCCCTCCCGATCAGGGTCTGTCGCCAGGTAGATTTCTTCCGCTGCTTTGGATAATTGTTTGAGCTCCTTGACCACAGCTTTTTTTTCGTTGGGGACTCGATATTTTGGCACATAATTGTTCTCGACATCGACGGACAATTGTGACCGGAGCAAGTCCCGCACATGACCCACAGAGGCACGCACCGTGTATCCCTTCCCCAAAAAACGGCCTACCGTTTTCGCCTTTGCAGGTGATTCGACTATAACCAGCTTCCCGGAACGGCGGGAAGCTCTTGGGGGAGGCGTCAATCCGCTATGGGCCTCGGTCTTTCCAATCCTATAGAGTGCGGTACCACATATATCGCATGTGCCACGAGTGACAGGGGATCCAGCTTTATTAAATGTTGCTTCGGGGTGCATAATCTCCCGTTTCGCCTTACACTTCATGCAATAGGCTTCCATGATATACCTCTTTATAGATAGATATTGCGGTCCGTATTCTTCAAGAGTTCGATAATTCGACGCACATGCTGAGCCTGATCCTTATGGCAAATGAGCAGGGCATCCCCGGCATCAACGATGATCAATCCCTCTATTCCAATCGTTGCAATCAACCTGCCATCTTGGTTCCCGTAAATCAGAGAGTTATGAGTATCGATCAGAAGGGGATTACTATTGACGAGTAAATTCCCTTCGCTATCGGGTTTCAAGACATCGAACAATACGTCCCAACTACCTACATCGCTCCAACCCAAGCCGCTGGCAGGGAGAATGGCAACATTCTCCGCCCCCTCCATAATGCCGTAATCTATGGTTTCGGGTGTTATCGTTTGCCAGGTTTCATTCAAAGTCTTCTCATGTTCAACCGAGTCCCAGGCTAAGCCGATACGATCCAATGAGGATTTCAGATCTGGCATCTGCCTGGTAAACTCGTCAAGAATACGGTCCACTCGCCATATGAACATTCCAGAATTCCAAGAATGTTCACCTTGGTCAAACAACAATCTCGCCTGCTCCAGATCAGGTTTCTCCTTGAACTTTTTAACGAGATATACTGGGAAATCATATTGGCCTTGTAAAAGTTCGCCTCTCTCGATGTACCCATAACCGGTTGATGGAAACGTCGGTGAAATTCCAAGGGTAACCAGAAATTTATTTTTGGCAATGCCCACAGCAACGCGCATAACAAGATGGAATAATTCCCGGTCTTGGATAAAGTGGTCCGCCGGCAATACCATCATAACTGCTTCCGGATCCTGACGTTGCAGCACCATGGCCGCCAAGCCAACAACTGAAGCAGTTCCTCGCGGCACAGGTTCAACCAAGAAATTCCCGGCAGGGATTTTTGGGACGAGTAACCGTAATTGATCTACCTGCTCACGAGTAGTCACGACCAGGATATGGTCATAAGTAACAAGACCCTCCAGGCGGTCAATAGTCAGATGGAAGAGAGTTCGATCATTGAATAGCGGAAGAATATGCTTGGGCTGTCTCTTGCGTGATTTTGGCCATAGACGGGTACCGCTCCCACCCGCCATGATTACTGCATAGGTATGATCCATAACTCCTCATACATGATATTCTGACTGTTCCTCGCGAACAGCCACATAATTCAAGCCACCGACCTGCTTGACCATGCCCTTCAGCTCCATCATCACAAGTGTTGCAGAGACTCTCTCAATAGAAAGACCAGTTTGGTTTCGGATCTCATCAACGTGGAGAGGTTCATAGTTGAGAACCGAGAGAATCTGTTCTTCGAAAAGATCCCCGGGAAGGATTTTTCTCACAGCACGATGCTCTGTGACCCTGGTCAGATTCAGGACCTCGAGAATATCCCGGGCCGAAAGGAGCGGGCGCGCCCCCTCAAAGATCAACCGGTTCGTTCCTTTGCTTTGAGGGGCCAGTATATTCCCTGGAACCGCGAATACCTCCCTCCCTTGGTCAAGCGCAAATTGTGCAGTGATCAAGGCTCCACTCGATTCACCCGCTTCAATCACAACTGTCGCCATGGAAAGGCCTGCAATGATACGGTTGCGAGGCGGGAAATTGGATGCGTCCGGGGGTGTACCTGGTGGGTAATCGCTTATCAAGGCCCCATTTTGGATTATCTGAGCGGCAAGGTTTTTATTCTCGGGTGGATAAATGCGTTCGACTCCACAGCCTAGAACAGCAAGGGTTCTACCGCCTGCTCTAATGGCAGCCTGATGTGCAATCGCATCAACGCCTCGTGCTAACCCACTTATCACGGTAATACCATTCTGGGCAAGGTGAGATGCGAGTTCATCTGCAATCTGACGTCCGTAAGCCGTTACCCTGCGTGTACCGACGATCGCAACAGACCAACAGTCTTCAGGCATCAACAATCCACGGATATAGATCACGGGAGGTGGTTGATCGATTTCGTTGAGCCGTTTCGGGTATTCATCATCATCCCAAGTCAACACAGATATCTCTTGGGCAGCAAACTGAGCCATCAAATGGTCCAGGTCCACATCTTCCCTGATCTGAATCAGGCGCTCGATAAGCTTAGAGCTCAACCCTGCAGTACGTAATGCATCGGATGGCGCCTGCCAGGCGTTAGCAATATCGCCGAAGAATGATAGAAGAGCCCGCAGCCTTACTGCGCCAATCCCTTTCACAAGGCTGAATCCAACCCAGAAGCGTTTGTTATCCACTCGTTATCTCTTCACTGGCTAACCCAGGCAACAACTCAACAGTGATGGTTCCCCGGGGGATATCTACTTCTTTGATTACCTCTGGAATAGCAGGCAGCAATAATTCGCCACCACTGTCTCTTGATACAACATAGACATCATTAGCACCCGTCTGAATAATGTCTGTCAGCCTGCCATAGACCATCCCCGACCCAGCTTTGACAATGAGGCCAAGGAGTTGATGATAGTAATATTCTCCATCAGGCAATGTGGGCCGATTACTCGTTGGAACATATAGGATTAGATTTTTATATGGGGACACTTGGTCGAGAGTTTGAATACCGCTAAATTTCAACAGAAGGCCGTCATTATGGGGACGCCGGCTTTCAATTGTCAACTCGATATAGTCGTCCCCCGCATAAACCAAAGTTCCGGGAGCGAGCCGTTCTGGGAAGTCTGTCCGGATTGCAACCAGGACCTCGCCCTTTAGACCGTGCGGGCGACGTACCATTCCAATTACGAGAAAGGCAGGCCCGCCAGCAGAATGCGAGCCTGCCAGGCGTGTTAAGCCCTTAGGCATATCAATGCTATGGTTCT
>Ga0180007_10005604_pt1 | contig 12603 bp, 17 predicted proteins | sample MM_PC_MetaG_FD_121122 | JGI IMG/M metagenome (GOLD analysis project Ga0180007, IMG submission 121122) | Groundwater microbial communities from the Aspo Hard Rock Laboratory (HRL) deep subsurface site, Sweden - MM_PC_MetaG | ecosystem: Environmental > Aquatic > Deep subsurface > Groundwater... | reverse complement strand
GTATTTTATTTCCTCCGATGACTCCTGCTCCGCCGTAATGAGTTGTTGAAACGTTTTTTGTTTGATTCATTTTTTTCACCTTTTATTTATTTTATCTCTTGTTCATATTATATGCTTGTCTTATTAGTGCCATTGCTGCTGGCACATCTGATTTTTTTGTTATGTTGAATCTCTTGTATCCGTCGTCTTGTTTCATGTCATTTGTTGTTAGTCCGTATTCATCTTTGAATGTTGGTTCTACTTTGATTTTGACATTTACATGTTCGGTTGAGGGTCTGATTTTGCAGAAGGTGTTTTTGGCTTTAAAGCCGATGCCATATTTTCGATATTCAGTTTTTATTTCTTTTCCTAAATCATTTATCTCTCCGACTAAATATGCCATCGCTTTTTTTGCTCCTTCTGAGTCGATTTGTTTGATTGAATCATCTAGTCCGTATATTTTGAGTCTTGGATATGTGTTTAGGTGTTTTGGAAGTGCTAATGTGTCTATTGTTAGATATCGTGTTTTGTCTTCTGCTTCGAATAGTGTGTATTCAAGCGGTAGTATGTCTTCATTTATGCTGTTTAAGAATAATCTTTGTATTGGTGAGAATTTGTTTGCAAGTAGTATTATTCTTCCTTCAAAACCCCAGTTAATGTCAATATTTGATGTTATTGTTTGTATTTGTTCGTGTTTTCCTTCACTCCATTTCTTTTTGATTATCGCTTCTTGTATGAATTCAGGGTTTGTGTCGTATTCAATTATTAATAATCTGTCTGTTGAAAGGTCTGTTGCAGGGGTGTTTATTGCTTCAATTGCTTTATGTTCGGTTGTGATTGTTTGTTTTATTTTTTTTGCGTTTAAAACTGTTTCAAGGTTTTTTTCAATTATTTTTTTTACGTATTCTGGTTCAGCTGGTATTTCTGTTAATCGTTCGATTTCTTCAGGCGTTGCTTTGATTATTCTCATGTCTTCTTGTGGTTCTGCTTCTTCGAATAGTTTTGGTGTTGCAATGTTTTTGAGTGTTAAGAATTTTTCATTTCCTTGTTTGAATATTTCATATTCTTTCATCTCTATTTGTTGTTCGTTGTTTACTCTGCTTAAAGCATATTTTTGAAATGTTGTAAATGTTTTTGATATTAGAATTATTTTTGGTGGTATTTGCATGTTTACTGTTTTGCCTGTTTCGTGATATACGTATTCTGCGAATTGGTTTGGGTTTTTTACTGCACAGTCAACGTAGAATAGTCCTTGTGCAAATATATCTTTTGAGGCTCGTTCTTTGTATTCTACGAGCACTAATTGGTTTTCAGCTGTTATTCCTATTGAGTCTATTCTTCCCCCGTAGCTTATCATCATTTCTGTTCCTACAAAGCTTGCGTCTAGTAGTTCTTTCATTCCTGCTTCTACGAGGTTTTGTAGTCCTTTTTCTCTTTTAGAAAATCTATGTGTTGGTATGTTTTTACTGTTTGTTTGGTTAATTTTTACGAGTTTCATTCTTTTTTACTCGATGTAAATCGTTGAAAGTATTTAAATCTTTCGGTTTTTAATCACTAAATAGTAACAACGACTTCCCGAAACTATTAAAAACAAACTTTTGTTCTAAAAACTATATGGATAAAAAATACAAAAAACTCCTTGAAAAACAACAATACTTCTTTGCAGGAGATCATAGTGCAGTAAAAATATGTACCTGGACCAAGAAATCACTGCGAGACGAAGGAGTGTGCTACAAAGAAAAGTTTTATGGCATCAGATGTCACAGATGCTTGCAAATGGCGCCATCCATAAATTTTTGTGGACTTGACTGCATATTCTGCTGGCGAGAAAGACACGATGAACCATACACAATAATTGACAATCCAAAAGACATAATAAAGAAATCTGTCGAAGGGCAAATATACTTGCTTTCAGGTTTTGGCGGAAACGAAAAAGCCAATATGAAAAAATTCAAAGAAGCGCAAGATCCAAGACACGTTGCAATCTCATTAACAGGTGAGCCGCTCACATACCCAAAAATTTCAGAACTGATAAAAGAATATCACAAAGCAGGCTTTACAACATTCGTAGTTACAAATGGTCAATACCCGAAAGTAATGAAGAAAATAACTGCGCCAACACAACTATACGTATCACTTGATGCACCAACAAAAGATTTGCTTGCAGAAATTGACCAGCCAAAAGACAAAAAGAAAGCCTGGCAAAACTTAATGGAAACCATGGATGTGCTGAAACGATTAAAGAAAAAAACCAGAACAACAATAAGAATTACTCTTATCAAAGGCATGAATGATGTTTTTCCAGAAGAATATGCAAAAATACTTGAGCGGTCAAATGCAATATTTATTGAAGTTAAAGGCTACATGTTTGTTGGAGCCTCAAGACAAAGGTTGCAGATGGAAAACATGCCTAGACACCCAGAAGTAAGGGCTTTTGCAGAAGAAATAGCAAAACACTGTGATTACAAGATAATCGATGAACAGAAAGAAAGCAGAGTTGTTCTCATGATGAAAAAAGATTTCAAAGGAAGAATTATGAAGTTTGATTAATTACTATTTTTATTATGCTCAAAAAATTAATTTTTTTGCATCCTAGAAATTTTTATATTTCAATAATTTCGCCGTCTGGCCCAGGATTTATTATTCTAGTTTTTCCTATTTTATCTTTTCTGTGAAAACATTCGTGAATATGTCCGCATATGACTAGTTCTGGCTGTGTTTTTTTTATGAAGTTTGTAAAGCTTTTATTCCCAACATGTGCTCCTCCGATATTATCAAGTTTAGTTTTGTATGGCGGTCCGTGAAGAATCAGTATTGTTTTTTTTTCTTTCATGAGTTTTTCAATGCTTTTACTTTTTTTCTCAAATTCTTTATCGGATATTGCAAATCCACCGCCGCCATAACCAAAGAATAAGTGTCCATCTTTTTCATAGTGTTTTTTGTGCATGAATCGTATGTTTTTAAAATACTTTGAAAGTTCTCGAATCACAAAATCACTTTCATGATTTCCATGTATTATCAACACTTCTTTTCCGAAATCATTGATTTTTTGCATGTTGTATTCTATTTCATGCTCAAAAATCGTGATGTCGCCACCACAGATTATTATATCTGCGTTTTTAACTTTTTTTTTGACTGCTTTTAAGTCTTCTGGGTCTCCATGATTGTCTGTGAATGCTAGAATTTTCATTTTATTTTGGATTGTTTGTTTTTTTATATTTCTTTTGGAACAAATTCTTTCTTTATAGTGCTTTCAATGTTTATGACGAAGTACTCTTTTATTAAAAATTGCCCTCTAAATTCGTTTATGATATTGTTCTTGTCAAAACTTTCAACAATAAGCATTAAGTGATATGGTCCTATTATTTTTATTATTTCAATTATGTTTTTATGGTTTCTTGCATACTCAACAAGTTTGTTTATTTCTCCTATTCCTGCTCCTGATAGTGCTATTAAAATTACATCTTTGTTTATGTTTAATTTTTTGTTGTTAAGCCAGCAGGTGTATCCTCTGATGATTTGTTTTCTTTCCAGTTTTTTTTTTATGTGCACAATTGTCTTTGTCGATATATTGGTTTTTTGTGCAATTTTTGTGAATGTTATGTCTGTTTGGTTTATTAATTCTTTTAACACTTTTTCTTCGTTTTCATTTAGGGTTTTTATTTCTCTGTCTCCGCATATAACCACATCCATCGTATTTGGCTTTCTTCCAAGATAGGTTTTTTCAAAAAGGTGTTTTACAACCACTGGAAATATGAATTTTGTTTCGATTGCTTTGTGAAATTTGTGTTCTATTTCTGAGTGTAGTTTGTTGAATGCAGACAAATTGTTTACGCAGTACTCTAATAAAAGGTCCACTCCCTGACTTGCTTCTTGGATTAAAATTATTGAATCGATTTTTTTTAATTCAATTATTATTTCTTTCTTCGTCTGATTATTTGGAAATACGAAATTTACACCTACAAAAACGTTTAGAAATCCTAGTTTAATAGGGTCAACTATTGTTGATAATCCTTGTATTATCTTTTTCTTTTTTAACTGGTTTACTAAATAAGAGGCTGATTGTTGACTGATTCTTAGTTGTTTGCTTAAATTGTTTGTAGAAATACGACTATTTATAGAGAGGCTGAATATTAATTTACTGATTTTTTTATTCATAATATTTGTATGATGGGAAGTGTATATATAAATATTTTACTTTTTTACAAAATTTTGTTTCGCTATTATTAAATACTTTATTCACTATAATTAGTTGTTGGCTATTTGGAGTTATAATTTATCAAATGAATGAAGTATTTGTTCTTGGAGACAAACGAGCCCTAAAGAATGATAGGGATGTAACATTTTCAGTATTTGGAAATCTAAAAGGCGTACGCAGAAAAACTTTTCAAGAAATGCTTTCAAAAAAAGGAGTGATTGCTTCTAATGTTCCAGTGTTTATTACTTTTCCTTACAGTTTTTGGTATGAATCTGTTGAAAAGAAAAATGTGATGTATGGAGTTTCAGAGTTTGGAAAATCAATAAAACAACTCACAGATAACTTGGCAGAATTAATAGAAGAAAAGTTTCCTAACGCAGTATATGTTAACCATCCAAGCAGTATGTTTGTTGAACGTGATAAACTAGGAACTAAGAATCTTTTGAAAACAGAAGGTATCAAAGTTCCTGATGATATTGATAAATCTGTTGAAGCTGTGGTGAATGAAGTTTATTCTGGTAACCCTGTATATATTAAAGTCAGGTATGGTTCTATGGGTAAGGGAATATCTTATTTGAGTCAAAAAAAATGGACTACCAACTTTAATTATGATGGTAAAACAATCAGAAATCATTCTCATGATAAAGATTGGAAAGAGATAGACATTACTCACGATCTTTATTTTTTAGAGCAAATTTTAGAAGAAGATGTAGTTGTAGAAAAAGCTATTATTAATTCTGTAACAAATGGTTTTAAGTTTGATATGCGCGCAAGGTCCATATTTGGAAGTTGCAATCCTAGTTTTGCTTATGGAAGGGCAACAAGCACTCAGTCAATAACAAATGTTTCTCAAGGGGCAGAAAGAATTAGTTTACAACAAGTATCTGAATTTGTTCCAAAAGAAAAAATAACTGAAGCTTTAAATCTTATAAATAGAAGTGCTGGAGTTCTCGGCTTAAATTATGCTGGTGGAGACGTGTTATTTCAGGGAGATAATTTTGATCCTGTTATTTTAGAACTGAATAGTTTTCCAGGGGCATACATGGCAGAATCTGTACTTCCAAATCTTTATAAAGCTATAAATAAAAATTTTTTAGGAAAAGAAGAGGTTTTAAATGAAGTGTCTTATAATATCCCACCATTCCAAGTTCCAGAAGGAATTGTTGGAGCTTTTCTCGGGTTATAATCCAAAACTTGTTGATTATGAAAAATTCCGAAGAGATTGTGCAAAAGATTTTGATTTTGTAGTTCTTTCAGGTGGTTCTATTCACATTTCTAATCCTGATGAACTTGTTGAAGAAAAAGTTTTTTTGAAAAAAACTAATAAACCAGTTTTGGGTATTTGTTTGGGTCTTCAATTATTGGGTGTGGCTTTTGGTTCTAAAATTTTGGAGCTTCCAAATATTAGGCGTGGTTTTTTTGATTTTGAGCTTTTTGGAAAAAAGGGAAAGATATATTTTGCACATAGTTGGTTTTTAAAAGATGCACCAAAAGAATTTGAAGTTTTAAGGAAGAGTGGCGACATAATTGAAGTTATGGTTCATAAGAAAAAACCTTTTTTGGGTTTGCAGGCTCATCCGGAGATGTCTGGAGAGTATGGAGTTATTATTAGGGATTTATTCATAAATCGTTTTGTAAAAAGAAATGAAAAGAACGAATAATCATATAATCATAATGAATCGTAATCTTCTAAAATCATTGTGTCAACATTTTTTAAGTCTGTGACTTTGTAAATTCTTCCGTTTCCTATTTCAGTAATTTTTTTTGCGAGTTTTAAACCTTTACTGTCAAGTCCAATTCCTATTAGTGATATTGTTATGCCTTCATTTCTTGCGGCTGATACTGCTTTTAGTGTTTCTTCTTCAGGGTTTGTTCCTTTTGTAGGAACTGCGTCAGTTAAAAGTATCAGGTGCTTTGTCTCTTTTCTTTTTGGAAACATATCGATTGCTTTTTCAATGGTTTTTTTGATATCAGTTTCCATGCTTGCTTTAATCATGGATAATTTTTTTAAGATGTGCATGAAGTCAGTTGTTGGTTCAACAGATTCTTTTATTTGAGATCCAAAGACTATTAGTCCAACCTTGTTTTTTTCTTGTATTGCTTTAAATGCTAAAGCAACACCTGCTTTTTTGGCTATAGCAAGTTTTTCACCTTTCATGCTTCCAGAAGAGTCAAGTCCGTAAATAATAGATATTTTTCCTTTGCTTTTTCTTTCAAAGATTTTTAAGTCTTCTTTTGTTAGGTTTTTATGAATTCTTCTTATGGCTGTTTTTACGCTTTGTCTTATTGCTATATCTTTATACCTGCTTTTTTGATATTTTTTGTAATCTTCTCGGTCGCCATAAAGGTCTTTTTGTTTTTTGTGTTTTTCTCCTAGTCCTTTTGAAATTATGTTGTTTAATTCATCTACGTAAAGAACAATAGAACTTAGTGTTAGACCCATTTCACTTACAGTGTTATCATTATTTAGCAGTTTTTTTTCTTTTAGGTTTTGCGTGTTTTCTTCGATGTTTCTTTTTAGTTCTCTTTTGAATTCAGGTATTTTCCTGTTTTTCTCCACATAGTCTGAACTGTAGCCTGTGAGTATTCTTATTATTCTTTCACCATAAAGCTGTTTTGCCAGACTATAATTTTTTACAATGCTTTGCATCATTAGGTCTGGTGTGAAGCTTCCAACACCTCTGTTGATGCTTTCCATGATTAGTTTTCCATCTTCTATTGTTTCTTTATCGTTTTCGAGAACTGAACTCATCAGTTTATCTGAGTCTTCGTTTTTATCTAGTTTTCCATCGACTTCTTCAATAGGTGATGTTTTAGAAACCTGAATTTGCACATCATCTCTTTCTTCGTATTGCCGAGTGTCAAAGATAACCACCTTTTTCTAAGTGGTTCGAGAATTCTTTTTCAACATATTTTTCGGTTGTTTGTAAATATTTAACTGAAGGCTTAAGTCTTATTCTATGGCTTAGAACTGAGATTATAACTTCTTGTATATCTATTAGTTCTACTTCTTTTCGGTTGCTGAGTTTAGCATGTGCTTGTGCTCTTTCGTATATTCCAATACTTGCTCTTACACTTGGTTTTTTCTCAACATTTTCGTCAATTCTTAAATCTCTTATAAATGATAAAACCATGTCTAAAAGTTTTTCTGGGAACGAAATGATTTGTTTACCTGATTTTTTTACAATTTCTTTTTCAATCACTGGGTTTTCAGGGTACTTTGAATATACTAGGTCGAATCGGTCAAGGAACACGTCCGAGAGTGGTTCTGTAGATGTATCTTCAGGGTTCATGGTTCCTATAAATATGAAGTTTGCGTCGAAGTCTACTTTGTAGCTTCCAATTGTAACTTTTTTTTCTTCAAGTGCTTGTAGTAATGCGTTTTGTAGTTTTTCAGAACACCTGTTTATTTCGTCAAAAAATAAAACTCCTCCGTTTGCTTGAAATATTTTTCCAGGGCTAAATGCTTCTTTGTTTGTTGGTCCAAACTTCAATGCTTTTATTGGGTCAATATCGCCTATTAAGTCTTCGGCTGTAAGATCTGGGCTTCCTTGAACACGCACAAATGGAGCGCTTTTTCCATCTTTGTTTTTTGGTAGTATTTTCGCAACATTTTTTGCAAGTGTTGTTTTACCGATTCCCGGAGCTCCAACGAGTATTACATTTCGTTCGCTTATAAGAGCTGATTTCAGTTGTTTCTTGACATCTTGTTGTCCTAGGATGTCTTTAAAGTCTTCATTTATGATTTTGTCAAATAACATTTTAAAACAAAATAATCTTTGATTTATAAAAGTTGTCTTAAGAAAAACTTTGTTTTCGAGTGTGTTTTTTTCCGAAAAAAAACACTGGACTTTCGAAAAATATTTTTGTCGATAAACAGGAGCACAGGACAAATGGTTGCATAGAGAATATAAACAACAGTTGGTTTTAAACAATAAACAATACAATTTGAAAATGAGCTTTATTGAAGTCAACAACAGAATACTTGATTATGAAGAGTACTGCAAAGATTTAACCTTGCTGATAAACGAGTTGATGATTGCAACTCATGATGTTGTCAGAATGTATGGTTTTGAAAAAAAAGAAAACGAATTTATGAATAAAGATTTAAACCTAAAAATAACATTGAACTTTGAAAAATTAAAAGAGGAAAAATTCGTGTGATAAAAGAAACATTTTCTAACCATGAAAATTTTTTGATTAATAAAATGAATATCTTTTGTGAAAATATGATGAATGTGTTGTTGTCCGAAGAGTCTCTGAAAAAAATCAGGATGATTAATTTGGTAAGAAATAGAATTATTGTAAAACAAGGAGAGATAAAGAAATTATTAAAATTAGAATATAATACTTAGCTTTCCTTTTTCATCTCTTATCTCTGCACTTATAACATTAATCTTTGAATTCAATTTGTTTTTTATCAGCCACATATCTGAAGGGATGACCTTATCTTCTTCTATTTCTTCTATGTTGAACCATTGAAGTTTGCCGGCTTTTGTTTCTTTGAAATTCTCTTCTTCAACTTTTACTTTTGTGAAGAACAATATGAATGAATGCTTTACTGTTTTTTCTTCTTTTACTTTTTCATGAAACACAGTGTTGATAGATTTAAACTTTCCTTCTAGATGAGTTTTTTCTTTCACCAGTCGCAAACTAGCTTCTTCAAAGCTTTCCTCTAATTTCATCTTACCACCAATCATAGACCAGTAATTTTTGTAGGGTCTCTTGTTTCTATTTATCAATAATATTTTTTTGTCTTTAACAATTCCAACCAACACAACTGGTAAGGGGCTTAATTCTTCTCCAATAACTTGTTGAAATATTGGTATATACTTTTCAGCTTTTTTGGTTAGATAATAGTAGAAACCTTTCTTTTCTAGTAAGTCTTCTTCTTGCATTTTTTCTATATGATAAGATGCTTTATTAGATTTTATTTTGAGGCTTTTCTCTATCTCATTAAATTTTAATTTATCCTTGTTCAAGAACAATCTGAATATTTCTTCTCTTTCTTTCTTTACAAGGCTGCCTGAATAACGCATTTTAATCAAATGAATTTGAGGAATTATTTAAATATTGACAAAGATTCAGGTTTTTTTATGAAAAACGTTAAAGAAAAAACACATTACATTGCTGTTACTGGAATCGTTCAAAAAAACGATAAATTTTTGATTTGTAAGCGTGGCCCTACTGAAAAAGTTTTTCCAAATAAATGGTGTGTTCCTGGTGGGAAAGTTGAGATGAATGACTTTGTTAATTCTCCAAAAGATACGAATGATCATTGGTTTGATGTTTTTGAGAAAGTTTTGATTAGAGAGATTAAAGAAGAAACTGATTTAGAGATTAAGAATATTGGTTATGTTTCAAATCTTGCTTTCATCAGGCCAAATGGTTTTTCAACTATTATTGTTAGCATGTTCGCAGACCATGATTCTGGAGTTGTTAAAATAGATGGTGAAGAACTTGTTGATTATGCTTGGGTTACTTTGGAAGAAGCAAAAGATTATGATTTAATAGAGAACATTTATGAGCAAATGGAGAAAGTAGCCAAAAATTTTTAATACTAAATCTTTTTTCTCTGAAAATTTTCTGAGAATACAAAAACCTAGTTTTTGAATTTCAAAAATCCGAAAGATTTTCGAAAATTCTTTGCAAAAACTTATACACTTTTTAATTAATTTTTTTATTAAAATTAGTAAAATTTATATATGGGTACTTGTACTTGTACTTGTATGGTTTCAAAAAATATCACTATAACAAAAGAGGCATATGATTTTCTTAAAAAAATGAAGACTGAAAACAAGAGTTTTTCACAGGTAATACTTGCTTTGAAGGAGAACCGAACTAATCTAATGTCTTATGCAGGAATTTTTAAAGATGTTGACTTGTCATCTGTTGAAAAAATCCGAGATAACGCAAGAAATGATTGGAGTAAGAGAAAATGATTGGTTTGGATACTTCTTTCTTGATCGATTTTTTTAAAGGAGAGAAATCTGCTGTTGATTGGATGTTGAAGAATAAGGATTTTATCTGTGTTTCAGAGTTGGTTGTTTATGAGTTTTTATGTGGTAATTTAAATGCTAGTCAAGAACAAATTTTTTTAGGGTTTGTTTCTCAAATACCAAGTTTAAAATTTGGCAGAAATGCAACTATAGAAAGTTCGAAGCTATTTAGAAGTTCTAAAAAATCAGGGCAAGAAATTCCTCATCCTGACGCAATGATTGCAGGAAGCTATTTAGCTAATAATGTTGATTCAATTGTTACTAAAAACATAAAACATTCCTCAGGTATTAAGGGATTAAAGATTATTGGTTATTGATTTGTCATACTTTTTCCAAAAACAATTTAAACTAATTCTTTTCTTGCTATCTTATGAAGAATTTTAAAGAGTCGTTCATGATTTTCTTGCGTGGCTTATTAATGGGTGCTGCGGATGTTATTCCTGGTGTTAGTGGTGGAACTATTGCTCTTATCACTGGCATTTATGAGCGTTTGATTAAAGCTATTGATGATGTCAACAGGTTTGTTTTGAAGGATTTCTTTCATTTTAGGCTTAAGAAAGCTTTTTTGAATGTTAAGAAGCTTGATTTCGCATTGCTGGTTCCTTTGTTGCTTGGTATAGGAATTGCAATTTTATCGCTTGCTCATTTGATTACTTTTTTGCTTGAAGAGTTTGTTGCTGTGACTTTTGCGTTCTTCTTTGGTTTGATATTGGCGTCTGCAGTTTTTGTTTATAAGCATGCTGGCAAAAAGCATTGTCAGAATATTCCTTTCTTGTTTGTAGGGTTGGTTGTTGGTTTCTTGCTTGCAGCTCCTGGTTCTTTTGGAACTAATCATTCGTTGCCAATAATATTTTTATCTGGTGCTATTGGTATCTGCGCTATGATTCTGCCGGGCATTTCTGGCTCTGCAATCCTTGTTCTTTTGGGGCAGTATCAGTTTATTATGGAGTCTTTGAAGAGTTTGCTGTTTGATAAAATAATTGTTTTTATTTTTGGAGCGGTTGTTGGCATATTATCATTTTCTAAGCTTCTTGATTTCTTGTTGAAGAGACATAAGGGTTCGACAATGGCTTTTCTTACTGGCTTAATGGTTGGTTCTCTTAGAAGGCCTTTTGATGAGATTGTTGCTTCTTCACCTAAGGTTATTCCTGTGATTATATTGGGTGTTATTGGTTTTGGAGTTGTTTTTGTTTTGGAGAAGTATTTTTCAGAGTAATTTTTTCTTTTTATATTTATCTTCTTGACTTTTTCTTTTTCATGTTCGCTTTTTTTTATGATTTGATTTCAAGTATTACATTTATGTAATGTGTGTGACTTAAATGTAGCACAAACTTTAAATATGACTTGTTACATCTTTGTAATACATGTTACAAAAATGTAGTCTTTGGGTTGTTGCATCAGTATTTTTTTTAGAGCCGACAACAAATCATTATTTAATGGAAATAAGTAGAAAAACAAAACTAGCTCACACATCAGTGAAAAAACATTTAGAAGCACTAAAAAAGAAAGATATAATTAAAGAATTTATTGAGGTTAAAGGAGCAAGGAAATATCCTTTTTTTAAAGCGAATATAGATTCTGTCGAGTATAAATCGAAAAAAGAACTGCATAATCTTTTTATGGTTCAAGAATCTGGATTAATCGAATTCCTAAAAACTAACTATATGCCTAAATCAATTGTTTTATTTGGAAGTTATGCCAGAGCAGAGGATATTGAAGACAGCGACATAGATATATTTATAGAATCAAAAAGAGAAGAATTAAATCTTAAAAAATTTGAAAGTTTGTTGGGAAGAAAGATTCAGCTTCACTTTAGAGAAAATTTTAAGGATTACTCAAAGGAATTGAAAAATAATATTCTTAATGGAATAATATTACAGGGATATTTAGAGGTATTTTGATGATATTAAAAGTACAACCTGATAAACAAAAAGCAAAAGCATTAAGATTAATGGCTGAGACAACCCTAAAAAGAGTTAGAGAAACTGATATTGAGAAATATTCTTCTAATGTTCTTACTGATTATTATACTATTATTAGAGATTTGATGGAAGCTTTGACATGTGTTGAAGGCACAAAGATAAAAGGTGAAGGTTCACATGTAAAAATAATAGATTATGTTTGTGAAAAGCATTTTTTTGATGAATCAATTAGGCAGTTTCTTCAGGAATTAAGAGATTACAGAAACAGGACTTATTACGAAGGGTTCATGATAAAATATAGTTATATGAAAACAAATCAGAGAAAAATAGAATCAATTATAAAAAAACTTAAAGAAAGACTAGATGGGGTTCTAGAGTAGTTTCATTTTCGTAACTTTTATATACTTGTTTCTTCAAAGTTGTACTATAAATTATTTTGAGGTGTATATTTATGGCTGTTAAAAAACATCATTTTGGAGTTTATGTCGCTTTGCTTGTTGTTGTG
>Ga0180007_10005603_pt1 | contig 12606 bp, 10 predicted proteins | sample MM_PC_MetaG_FD_121122 | JGI IMG/M metagenome (GOLD analysis project Ga0180007, IMG submission 121122) | Groundwater microbial communities from the Aspo Hard Rock Laboratory (HRL) deep subsurface site, Sweden - MM_PC_MetaG | ecosystem: Environmental > Aquatic > Deep subsurface > Groundwater... | reverse complement strand
ACTGGATTGTTTGCACAATATGCATACATGTTCGTAGTTTGACTATCTCCTAAAGAACCCAATAATCCGTCAGCATTTATAAATCTAGCGATATTTTTATCATAATATCTGCTGTTTAAATAATACAGAGGAGTTTGGTGATCATATCTATGAATTGGAAACACTTTTTTGAACAATTGGAACAGATATCATCTCAATTGATGATTTTGTTCTAAAACCTTTAATGCTCATATATAATAATAATCTTCTTTTTTATTTAAGTGGAAGAGCAATAAGTGCAAATGGTAATAAGAACATTGAGCTTGTATCCACTCTCTCAGGAACTTCTTTTGTATTTAAATATAAACTGGCCTGATATTACTACAAAATTTAATGCTAGTAGTAATCAATGGTAAAACCTTCTGATAGAACTGGTTCATCTAAAATTATTTTATTAATAAAGTATTCCTTGTTGCATTTACATCGTATTATATGCTCTTGATTAAAACCCTTAAAATCATCCAAAGCTATTATTGCATGTTCTTCTGAATTAAAAACTCCAATATAGCAATCATATTCTATTGAGAAGTTATCATCGTGTAAATAAAATTGTACTTCATATACATTTTTATCAATGATCTCCCCTTCAACAGATACATTTTGAATAACAAAATTGCATGGATTTTCTCTAAACCCTGGAAGGGATTGGTACAATAAAATATTACTCTGTACTTTTTCAATTGACGAATAATACCCAAGAAAGTACTCTTCATTTCTATATTCCTCAATCAGATGAACATAAATCAATCTATAAATATTCATGTCGTAGCATTCCTCCTAGTCAAATTTAATCACTAATATATAATCATCTTCATAACCATTAAAGGTATTGATTACTTGTTTCAATAATTCACCTCTTGATATCCATTTAAAAATTTTATTATAATTAGTCTTAGGTCCTTTGCCCCAATTGCCTTTACCCCATTGATTATTCATCATATTCGTGGCATTTTCTTCAGCAGTCAAAGATTTATCTAGCATTCCTTTATTTACATAGCTTGGTTTTTCTGTAGATTTCTCCTTACCGCTTTCTCTACTTTTTTTAGCAGCTTGAATATCAATTAAAGTGTTTGTCAGTTCGTATGCCTCATATATAACTACGGCTACCAAAACAATTATAATGAGAACCGCGATATATGGAGCAGCTGCAATAAGAATAGCACCTAAGGCTTCAATTAGCGATGGAGCGAATATCAAACCAAGAGGAAAATATCCGCTAGGATCTGCGTACATTACTGGAGTCATGTTTACATGCATATGCGCTAAATCTTTCCAATTAATACATAATATACATCAACTAAACGATTACCATTTTTACCTTTTTCTTCATGAATAACGATTTTGTCTACCCATTTTTTAATGTCTTCTCGATTTAATTCGGTAATTTCGTCATATTTTGAAATATTTTTATAAAAAGTGGAAATATTATTTAGTTGCTGATTAAGAATCTGAAGACTACCTTCATCTCTCTTTGACTCTTCAATAATATACAACTTTTCTTCATCATAAGATTTATCCATTTCATAAAACTTATTCTCTACTATCTTTTCATTTAAATACTTCTCAAATAATTTTTTTACAAAAAGATTGATTGTTTTGATTCTGGCTTGATTTCTGTTTAAGTTATTCTCTAATTCCTCTTTACGCTTTAATAAAGAACTGTTCTTAAGTACATTTATTTTGAATTCTGTTTCATTTTGCTTCGAGTGTTTAATTAATTTATTTATGCTTAATCTTATATTTTCAACGAGATAATCATAAGTAATATAGTGACTGCTACATCTTTCTTTACCGTATCTTCTATATGTACCACAAGAGAAAGTTCCATGTACTTTCCTACCGCTTCTCATTGATAATGATAAAGTTTTACCACACTCATTACATCTTACCTTTCCTTTAAAGATATTCATGTGATCTGTCTTAGGTAATCTTTTATTATTTCTCATCAAGTCTTGAACTTTTTGAAATGTTAAGTCATTAATTATCGGTTCATGTTTATGTCTTGATATAATCCACTCATTTTTCGGATTCTGCTTCAATTGCTTTGTTTTGAATGTTTTTGTTTGATGCTTATTACAAATGATAGTTCCAATGTATACCTCATTGAGTAATATATTCATGATTGTTTGTGCATCCAATTCATAGGGATAATTTGTTGTATGGATTGATTCATAGATGCCATAGTGCTTATATAAGTCAGCTCTAGGTGTAAGAATCTTTTCATCTTTTAATATTCTTGATATTTTATATATACTCATACCTTCCAAATAGAACTCAAATATCGTTTTTATAACTTGTGCTTGATTTGGATTAATAACGAGTTGATGCTTATCCTTAGAACTCTTGTCATAACCATAAGGTGCATATGAACCTGTGAAATCACCAATAAGTGCTTTTGTTCTATAAGCACTTCTTATTTTTTTACTGATATCTTTCGCATACCATTCATTCATGATATTCTTAAATGGCGCGAACTCATTATCATTCTTGTCTGTGTCTACTTGATCATTGATTGCGATATATCTAATATCATATAGAGGAAAATAGTGTTCAATATAATATCCTGTAGCTAAATAATCTCTACCTAATCTTGATAGATCTTTAGTTATGACAATATTTACTTTGCAATTTTCAATATCTTTTTTTAATTCTAAAAATCCTGGCCTTTCAAAATTTGTTCCATTATATCCATCATCTACATAGTATTTCGTATGGTAATATTTGTTTTGATTAGCATATCGTTTAAGATATGCTTTTTGTGTTTCGATACTTGAACTTTCCTTTACAAGCTCATCTTCTCTAGATATTCGACAATATAATGCAGTTATTTTAGTTGTATCCATAATGATACCATTTCAAACAGACTCTATATCTATCTATTATATACTAGAAAACCCTACAATAAAAACACTGTTTATATTGGCAGTTAGACTCGATATGATATTGTTAAAACTTAGGTTATTAGCCTATGATCTATATCGAGTCTGTTTGCCTTTCTATGTAATCTATTCTTTCAATTTTAATCCAACATTATATCAATTCTAATCTAATTAATAGTCCTATATGATTTTACTATCAATCACTAATTTTTCTCTCATAGCACTAATCACTTCATAACTATATCTCTTCAGGTTTATTAGTACCTGTACCTCATTCTCAGATAAATTTATATCAATAAATATACTAATCTTATTATTTATCAAACACTCTGTTAAGTTCTCTTCATTCAAATCTCCATTATACAAATCAAAAAGCAAGATATTCCAGATGCTTTTGTTGCATTTTAATCTTTCAATGTTTTGATCAACAGTTACTGATTTAATCCTTTTTGCTTGGTTTGACTCATCAGCATTAGTTAATATCATTAAATCATCTAAATGAATAAACTCGTTGAGCTTATTGAAGTTAAAGGTTTTCAGCGAGGTATATCTTAAATTCGCTATATCTTTCTCTTTATTACGCGTCATATGAATTCTCATTATTAACTACCTCCGTGCAATCAATTATCATTCAAATATTCAATTAATCCTACAAGTTCTGGTATTACCCAAATATGAGCACTTCATATAACATGCATATGTAGACCATATCTCCCTGTATCTATTGCTAGTCTCAATCCTTTTCTTGTACCAATTCTTAATAATGTCGAGCCTGCCTGATTATAGTGAAGTTTGTCGGGAGAAAGAAATCCAATATAGTCGGAGTTAATACCCTTATACCCAAATGTATTTCTTAAAAATCTAAAGCCTCCGCTTAAGATTTGTGAGCCACCTGAAAATATACCTCCCCACATAAAACCTTTTTACCAAGCTATCACCAACATCATCAAAAAATGAATTACCCTGAGCTTTATTTATTATGCCATTTACACCTACGCCTACAGCCATGCTTGCACTTACTTGAATAGCTGAAGTTAACATTGCCGAGCCAAATGCTGCCCAAAATGTAGTTCCTGCACCACAGGTTAAGCCAGTTACTAATGCGCCAACAACAATGAAAGCTACGCCAATAGCTATTTCTACCCAATGTTCTTCGAACCAGTTTCCAATAGAATGTAACCATTCAGGTGCATATCCGGTGCTGTCAGTAAGCATGACTGGAGTAATGTATTCAGACATAACCCAAAATATATCTATCTAATCATATTTATACCTTCATTATGAAAGAATTTTTCTCTCGCAATTTCCGGCTTTTCAATTATTTCCAAGAAGAAATGCTTATCCAAAATCATCCATTCAGGGGCATTAACATCCTTATACTTAATTGTTGAAAATAAGATCCCCCACTATAATATATATGGGTTCCACCACTATAGTTTGTTACATAATTCCATTTACTATTAATACTAATATCTATAATTTGTAGGCTACTATTAAGTTTAAAGAAATTCAATACTTGAATATCAGATATATATAAAAGAACATACTTGTTTTTTTTGGAAGTTATAATCGCATAAACATCAAACACATATTCAGAATTTAGATCTCTTGAAAATTCATATCCATTTGACTCCTGAAACAGGCCTAAATCCACTATTTTTACTTTCATAATTACCTCTCAGCTACTATTTTATAATCGAACCACATTTCGAATAGATACCAACCCTGCAAATACTATAGTGTGATTGAATCAGTAAAATCTACCGCATTCTGATTTTCAAATCTAAAATCATATGTATTTGATTGTAGCTGATTATCCAAAAACTCAAATATTTTCACAATGATCATCTCCTTTTATAGAAAATAACTATTCAATTGAAAACAATCAAAAAACAATTTGATAAATACTATAACTGAAAAACATTTTAATGAAATCCGAGCAACAATCCCAAACTTAAAGTCATTTTGAATTGCCAAATTTAACAAATAGGTAAACCCTGTTAAACAAAAAATCTATATAAACCCAAAAAAATATAAAAAATATCAATAAAGGAATCACAGTATAGTTTAACCTATAATAAAAGTAATAAAATAATCCATAAAATGGAATAAGCACTAAAACTCCTAAAACAAAGTGAAGATTAACTTTTTTTTGGTTGTAAAAATTATACTGCATCCTATGAAAATATAGAATGAAAAAAGCTAATATTCCACCTATAAGTGGTACAAACATAAGCCAATACAAAATGCTATTATTTCTAAGTGCTTTCATTATAAAACCTCCATATAAGATTATAAAAATTAATCATTCCCAAAAATAAAATCAACAACAGCATTCCAATCAAATTCTGCTTCAACTTCATAACAAGGTAACGTTATTTTAAGTCCATTGACAAAACTCACTCTATATCCAATACCTGCATACATAGTGCCAGACAATGAAAAAGATTCACCAAGTTTTACGCCAACTGAAAAACTCATCAAATTCACTTTTCCTCCTAAATCGTTTAAACCAATAGCTCCATCAACTGTAAAAGATTTGAATTCAAAAAACATATTTGGATTTAATATATTATCATCCGACATGCTATTGAATAGTTTGTCAGTTTGAAAGTTAGCGTTAATTATACCTAAATCAAATTTCACAAGGTTTATCTTATCATTATTACTAAAAATACCACTGTCAGAATCTGCGTAGATAAATCGAAAACGATACCATGAAGTATAGTTGTTAGTATCAGAATCAAACATTGACCATCCCCAGGGAAACTCTCCGCTAGGATCTGTGTACATCACTGGATTGTTTGCACAATATGCATACATGTTCGTAGTTTGACTATCTCCTAAAGAACCCAATAATCCGTCAGCATTTATAAATCTACCAATATTTGCATCGTAATATCTACTATTTAGGTAATATAATGATGTTTCTTCATCGTATCTATACCCTCGATATCGATACTGGTTAAGCTTACCAAGGGTATCCTTAAGAGAACCATCAGTTTTAGTGATATTTCCCCAAGCATCATATTCGTAGGAAACCACTGTGTCGCCATTATGATCAACAATCTTTGTTATATCTCCCTGTTGATTTCTTATGTAGAAATATTCTATACCATCTGTTGAGTCGTTAACATTGCTATCATAGTTAAAACTAATCAGCGTTCCATCAATATCATATGTAAAAATAATACCATAAATCCCATCGGTTTCATAGAGTACTTTGTCACCTTGAAGGAAATATTTAATGATTTGTGAACCTTGAATTATTCTATCAATTTTCTTACTGGTTCGATACCCTTGATCATTATATTGATATGTAATGATAACCACCGGAACAGAGAAACCTAGTTCATATACAGTAATCTTATTAAGTTGTCTTCCGTCATACACTAAATCTGCATGGTCGTAATAATTTCCCTCAAAGTAAAAATTCGTAATTGTGATTGGATTGCCTTGGTTATCATATGAGTATACTTGCGTTGTAACTTCAGTTTGAGGAACTCCATTAATATAATCAATCTCACCATAACTAGTAAGTTGATCTTTCCAAGAAGAACTGTAGTTATAATGAATGTGCTCTTGTGGTGTATTTGGGCCACTTGTTGGTGTTCCTACTCTAAATACAATTCTAAATCTGAGATCATAATTGCCATCTGTAGCTCTATATTCTCTAAAATAGTAACCTGCAGTTGTTGTATCTAAATTACTATAGGTCATCGTTGTTGTCAAGCCATAAATCTGTTGTTGCCATAAAAGATCATAATAGGTGAAACTTAAGCTAGGTGACTGTCCTATATTTAATAACTTGATATCTTGATAATCTTGAGTACCATTGTATTTCATGTCTGCGCTATATGTCCCAAAATTATTTTGATAAAATGATGGTATTGTAACAGTATTATAATCATTTTCACCATATAAGAATGTCTTAATGTCAGTTATATTTCCTCTTGAATCATAATAGTAAAATTTGGTAAAGTTTGTTGATGTTAGATCTGTACTATCGGGGACATTATAATCTCTTGAATCAACAACTACTAGCTGATTAAGTTCATCATACTCGTAATTTTTATAGAACACTAAAGATGAGTCTTCATAGTATGAATCATGTAAAATATTACCTACATTGTCATATGTATAGGCATATTTATAAACAATCGAATTATCTGTAATTGTATATGTAATATCACTTATTCTTGTTGTATCACCAGTGAAATTAATCGATTGAGTTACTAAAATTGAACTATCTACAACCAAATAAATGGTGCTTAGTCTTTTTAATGCGCTTGCTTCATATATATATCTTTTTGAAACATCATGGTTATCTTGTGTTTGATATTCTGTTTTATCGTATAAAGTGGATGATTCTAAACAATCATATGGATTATACATGTTATATAAGAAACATTTATTATTTTTGTATTCTACTGAGTGATTTATATCATCATAAGTATAATCTAATCCGATTAAATTGCCTTGTGAATCATAGGAATACTCTATTTTATTGTTATATGAATCAACCATTTGTTTCAGTCTTCCAGCAGTATCATAAGTGTAATATTCAGACTTTTCTATAACTCCGCCGTTATCATGTTCATTATAAACGGCAACAAGTCCTGATTGATCATATTCATATGAAAATTTAGTTATATTATTAAATTCAACATCAGTAATTTGATTCTCATCATCATATGAAAACTCTATGACGTCACCATTGCCATATGTTTGTGTAGCTATTCGGCCTGTATAGTACGACCCATCCATTTCATAAGTATAAGACATAAGTAACTGTGAATTGACCTTAACCTGATATATTCTATCTTGACTATCGTAATTTAAGTCATAGTAATAAATTGCATTCCCGTTGCTATCTCGTTCTAAAATAATTTTATCTAATCTATCTTCAGAATCATATTGGTATTCAACGATTGCATATACAAGGTCACCCTCTTCATAAGAAACGTAATCATCCACATGAATTGCCTTTATTAGTTTTCCTTCATCATCATAAATATAGAGTAAATCATCACCATTTGAATTTTGGATAGCAGTGAGTAAACCAGTTAAAGTATCTGTATAGTAATTGGTTGTTTTCCCATATTCGTTTGTGGTAGATGATACATACTGACTAAATGCTGTTGAAAGATAGGCGGTAGAGGTTGTAAAGTAATTTGTTGTATCTCCAACAAGTGTTCCTGTAATTTGTCCATATGAGTTAAATGACTGTTCACTGGTTACGTTATTATAGGTCACAGACTCAATCAGAGCTGAAGCATCTTCAATACCCAATTCTATTATTGCAGAACCAGATGTAACTTGTGTTGGTCTTGAATCATAAGCATTATTATATACGAATTCAGTTCTTTCTCCAGACGAACTTTGAGATGTGACTATTCTTCCATATGGGTCATAGGTGTAGTTATTATCTATACCTTCGTAGTACATCTGGATTTGATCAAACAAAACATAACCTTCGCCTTGAAATTCTAAACTTACATAGACAAAATTACCTGCTTGGAATGGTATCTCTTCTAATTTAAACTGCCATCCCTCAATTGAAGTATCAAAATCAATGTAGTTTGTTGAAACTAGGTGATCCAAATAACCTTGAGTACCAATCGTTTGAGGAGAGTCAAGCACATCGACTTTAATTCGAAATACTTCTTCATAAGCATCAGTACTTTGACTAGCCATCGGAGTAGCATTCGCATATGCCCATCCACCAACAACGAGTTTTCCGTTTATAAGATCTTCATTCAGATAATTTGTAAAACCACTCCAGGTAAATCTAAGGTCTTTTGCATCTCCATTGATTTTAATTGCATAATCACCAAGAATATTTTCTTCTAAGTCTGTAGTTAGTGCGTTTGTTTGAATAGGATATATTTCACTGTCATCAAATTCTAACCAACCATCTATTTGATTACTACCATTAATGATTTCAAAAGAGGGATTATCTATTATGTTTTTTCTTGTATCTCTAAACCCTTCAACCAGTTGTATATTATCAAAATAGGCATAACCTACTCCATTACTGTTTAATTCAATTGTTACTGCTGTATTGGTATAGTCAACATCAACTATAATAGTTACATAATGCCACTCACCATCATTTTCAACATTGATTGAAGTATTTTCTTGCACATCACCACTAATAGAGATGTTAACGGAAGTACTATTTGTGTCATTTTTAACATATCCACTTAATATATAGTTACCAATATCTAAATCAATTGTTTGTTCATACAAACCGTAATAACTAGAATCTGGTACATATAGTCTTGCTGCACAATCTCCAAATAATGAGATATCACAATTAAAACTTGAGTACACATCCTGATATTGATAAGCGGGTTGGTTCAAAATCCAATATGTATCTATCTCTCTACTGATTTCAAAACTATAATTTTGAATAGCATTGTCTGTTGTTTTAAAGGGATCAGACTTTGTCACTACTCTATTATTTAAATAGTAGTTTGGGATAGAATCCAAGATGAGTACAGAGGATTCATCAATTGAACTGGAAAATAAATTTATAAAGCTAAAAGATTGTGTATTGCCGTGATTATCTAAAATGTTGACTGTATGTCCGTAATTATCAAATTTATAGATCACATAATTTAGATTTTGATCAATCATTGTCGTTGATTTTAGATCATAAGTATAATCAATTTCACTTAACAAATATAAGTTATTAGAATACTGTTTAATACTCCATATTTTATCACTTAATGGATTAATCGAATCATAAGTGTATGTTGTTTTTAATCCAGAAACCTCATAAACACTTAAAATTCGGGCGTAACTATCTGTTGTGTAATATGATATTGGAGAAACTGTAAACGATGAATCAGAATTATAATCTGTATATTTTTTTGTATAGTATAATGCATAATCCGAGTAGACAGATTTTGACAAGTAATAATGATACACTTTTTCAAGAGTAGTTAAAGTACCATCATTTTGTTTAATCTTTAGATAGGAATAATATAGTCTTCCAGAACTATAAGTCAATTCAATTTTGTTTCCACTATCATCTGTGATCGATTCAATCTTATCAAGCTCAGTTGAATTTCTTAAAATGTTGATATCAATACCAGTTTTTGTATCAGTTATTTGAGATAAATGATAGTTTGAAAATTTATATCTTATTTGTTCCGTGGTTAAAATTGCAGCAGTTGTAAGATAACTACCATAAAAATCCATATAAAATATATTTGCAGATCCATCTTCAGCAATATAGCATTTATACAGGTTATAAGTATCATTAACAAATCTTGTGTCACATGTTGTGTGATAATAGTGGACAGTATTTCCTGTTCCATCTGTCACAGCATATTCTTCATTAAGAACTATTTGCTCATAAGTCATACTATAGTTAGTTTGCCACCCTAAACCGTACCCAATGTTCACATCTTTACGATCGATGTTGTAGATGAGTGATAACCCAAAACTTTGCTTATCTGTAGAATATGTAAATTCATTCTTAACAAATGTTAATTTACCTGTAAAATCAGAAACATATCCATTACCTGCAACCCCAACATTCTGCTCACTGTATGTCCAATAATCTTTCATTCCAGACGATTTAACATAGGTGAATTCTATTACTGGTTTAGAGGTATTTGTACCTCCTTCAAGTGAAAAAACCGAATTATAAGCTCCATAATCATGTTTATCCTTAATTGTGAATCCGGTTGTCTGGGTATCGCCAGTGGCTTGCCATTCCTTAACAGCCTCAGTGATATCAAATATATAATTATTATCTGTTTCCGTAACATGATAATCTGTCATATCAGAAGAATATAGTGGCATATGATTCCAATATATATCATTAACATTAATGTATGAATCATTTTTATATAATCCAATAATCCTACCAGTTGATTTAGAATTAGCTGTCAATGTGAGTGTTGTATTTACTATAGTTTCATTCATGATTGAGGAAGGAATGGTGAAGTTTAATATTCCTCTATACTCACTAGAACTCCATACATCTGAAATAATTAACACGGAACTTCCATAGTATTTTGTAGTAGGTTGACTTTCAGAAACATATGTATCACTGATATTGGCAGTTTGGTAATTATTAACAATCGTAGGATCAATAGTAACAGGATATTTTGCCATTTCCAACCATTTATCATTAGGTGTTATTGTAATTTGATAGGTTTTATTTTCGGTTTCATTTAATGTGAATGATATATCGCTAGATTCATTACCATTGCTATCATTCATAATAAAATCAGAAAAAGAGAATATTATTTCATTTTTCTCGTTAACAAACACTACATCTCCATCTTCATTTTCAATCAATAATAAATCCTTCAATTGATATTCAAAAGTTATGCTAAAATCTTCTAAATATTGATTCAAGATAATATTTTCTTTAACTTTACTTCCTGTTAAAACATATTCTAGATCAACATCAGGTTGTACATTTTTATATAAAATCGACTGATTAATATTAGTTAACTCACTAATATTACTTGAAGTTGTTTTTGAGTCATCATATGTAATATCTGATTTTGTAATATTGAGTATATTCCAATCAATACTATAACCCTCCATAGATAACTTAATTTGCTTATTATCATCGAGATTTTTAGGAAATTTAACCTTGAATTGATTGGCCTTATTTTCGAGATCATCACCTAAATCATTTAAACTATTATCAATTTGTTCCCACTTACCATCTTCCTGAAAGTGAATAACATCTTTGTATAATGCTGTTACATATGTACCATCTACTTTTCTGAAAGTTTTGCTCGATGCTTCTCTTTGTTCTAGCACTTCTGATTGAATAGCTACTGCATTTAGATCGAAATCAGAATCAGTAGTCGTACGATATTCCTCTTGTACATCGGAAACAATGTCTTGTTCTGTAATAGAAGAAGCATTGACTTTTAATGCATCCCAAGGAACTAGACTACCTATTTGACCAAACAAAGCTAAAAAAACCAAGAACTTCATACTTGCTTCTAACAGTCTGACTAAAATCAAGATTTTGTGATCATTCAAAACTCTTTTTTTAAACATATTCAATTCCCCCTATCATTGGCTTATAAATATCTATAATATAATTTTATCAATTAAATTTCCAATTAAACAGCGCGTATATGTCCCAATATCGCGCTTTTTGATTAATATTTATTGTAAATTGAACTATTATGGATTTATGATTTCTAATAATTAATCATTTTATATATGTGTAAATTTGAATTCATCATAAACTTTTCTGCTGAAATAATCATTAGGTAATGCCTATAACTGAAAAACAACAAGTCTATAAATCCAATTTCTTATGTATACTGATAAAAAAACACTTGGATTTATGAACCCAAGTGTCGATTTTATTTCTCTCTAAATATGTTTACATCTGATGATCAAATAATCAAACTATTTTCAAAATAAAACCTTTTAACTCATTTTTCTTAAATAAAATTCAATAATACTTTGAGTTCCCTGATCAGCAAATCCCTGATCAGATAAAATTTGATAAGCTTTTTCTACTTTTTCAACCACTTCTAATTTCAAATCGCCTTTTTCTTCTAGGACAAGTTTTAAGTCTTTTAAATAATGCTTAACATAAAAGCCTGGACGATAATCTTGATTAATCATTTTGGGACCATTATTTGCTGCTTGCCATGAACCTGCAGAACCACCAGTGATCACTGCAAGCATT
>Ga0180007_10005602_pt1 | contig 12606 bp, 10 predicted proteins | sample MM_PC_MetaG_FD_121122 | JGI IMG/M metagenome (GOLD analysis project Ga0180007, IMG submission 121122) | Groundwater microbial communities from the Aspo Hard Rock Laboratory (HRL) deep subsurface site, Sweden - MM_PC_MetaG | ecosystem: Environmental > Aquatic > Deep subsurface > Groundwater... | reverse complement strand
GCCTCGCGCAGGATGCCCACCATCTGCTCCTCGGAAAATCTTCCCTTCCTCATGGCTCCCCCTTCTTCTCTGGGGGTCACTCTCTCAAGTTTCAGCTGGTCCGAAAAGGGGCAGGCAGGTCACAGGGCCTTGGACAAATCATCAGCTACCTCAGGTACAATCTTACCAAACAAGTCCTTACAGAGCTTGCTGGCCTTTTCAATGTCTTCCTTGGAAGCTTGCTTACGCTTGATGACCTTAATATTCTTCCACTTTGCTGATTTAGAGAGGCTATCTACTGCATCCCTTGGCTCAAGACTGTCACCATCAATCAGAAGCTTAATCTCTCCAGCCATGAAAATTCTAGCAACTAGGAGAACAATCTCTCCTTCCGGCCACCCAAAAGGACGCTTAACAAACTGCTCCACCAGGTCACTCACATGAACAGAGTGGTTAATATCAAGCTTAAGCTTGATGAAAGTCGACACTTCCTTAACTGCTTCAGGATTGATTTGGACCAGCCCTTTGATAAGCTCCACCTGCCCAATATCATTACTGAGCAGGGTAGCTTTGACTTCCTTGCTTGGCTCATCACTGATTGTCTTAAGGAAGCCGAATTTACTGTACAAATTTTGAACAAGGTAATCCAGACCTGAGTCTATGGTCACCCTTGGGCTAGAGCCTTTTACCTCTAGCGTTTGGCCAAGCGCATAGAACTCAGCAGCCAGAATCAGGTTGGTCAGAAGGCCCGCAATCCTTTCCCTTCTGCCACGGTTCTGTTCTTGCCTATCACTAAGGATTTTTTTAGAATTTTCAGATGTTGAAGCATCACTCTTTGACAACACAAACTTGTTAACCTGAAGCCAAAGCCTGACTTCACGTCCAAGTTCTGGGCTGTCACCAAGCTTAATGACCAACCTTCCGTTGTGTTCTGATGAATACATGACACATTTAGTGTCATTGAAGAGGGCGTACTCACTGGACAGAGGTGTGATGAACTCTAAGGAAAGCTCCTGGTCAATCTTTGAACCATAAGGATGACCATCAATCAACCTGCTGAATCCATAGTCACGCTTGTTCTGGTTGTACTTGTGCTTAGATTTCTCATTGAGAATTTCATCAAAGACGAATTCACCAAGCTGCCTATTCTCTTCAGTTCCTGTAATATCAACTGTTTTTATCGCTTGGTCTACTTCTCGTTCTTCATTGGTCAAGAAGTAGTACAGGTCTCCATTCTTGCTAACGAGGGTCTGCTTTTCCAGCCTTTGGAGGCCAGCTTCAATTGTTCTCTTCAGGGCAAGTCTATCTGCATCAACTTTGTCAATGAAAAGAGTAACTAGATTGTCAACGTTTGGCTTTATGATATCTACATACCTGACCAGGAACAGCGTCTTAAGGAGCAGAACATCAAACGGGCGCTCCAGCCCATCGTTCTCAGAGGCCTGGTCAATGGTTCTCTTGACTGAAGTATCCAAGAAGCTTTCGATGGAAGGATAGAACTCATAGAGTGGAACTAATGCACCGATTTCTTTGTTAGAAATCTCTTTGGCAGCAGACTGGAAGGCATCAAGCATGGACCGCTCACCCTTGCTCAGGTGAAGGCCTGTTGCCCCTACCTTCCTAATGGCCTCAAATATTTTCTGAACAAGCTGGAAGTGGTAGGGCGCAAATGGGTAGTTCTCAACAAAATCCCTTGAATCTTTGTAGTTCTTCATCGAAGCGCTATCTTGAGAGAAGCTCAGTTGGTTCTTCAGGATATCGCCTTTCTCTGAGAACAACTGCTCTAAGGCAGCTATGACTTCTGCCTTCTTGGTCAGGAGGCGAGTCTGAATAACTTCATCAGTATTGGAGCTAGAAAGTGGAAGTCTGGTGTTGAACCGACCCTGAATCTTTGAAAAATCATTAGCTTTAGAGGCCTTAAGGTCACCCAGCACAGCATCAATGTCCTCCTGTGAGGTGACTACAACCCATGCTCTCCCCTGACACACCCTGCCAAGGTCTTCGGTAATGGTCTGAAGGTTGAGCATCAGGTGCCCATCATCACCGATGAACTGCCCTACCTCATCCACAAGGAAGATTATCCTGTGAGCCTTGCCTTTAGAGTCCAAGTACTCCTTGACCCGCTTGGCAAAGATATCAATAGTAATGCTCAGATTCTTCTCAGCTTTGTCAAAGATTTCTTCTGCTGAAGACTGGGACTGCCCCAGTGTTTGGGCAAGCGCTTGTGTCACCACATCCCTATTGAAATGAAAAGCGTCCCGCTCCTCAATCCAGATACAACCAGTGAGAGATTCGTAATTATTGCAGAAGTCTTTGTATTTTCCTTTCTCAGTAAGATACCGCTCAATTTCAGCAACATGAGGAGCATCAGAACAAAATCCCCTCATTTTATTGAAGACGCTCCAGAAAACATTAAGGATAGCTCCACGCCCGTCACGTGCATCTGCCTTGCTGTCTATGTTGAATAAGATAACATCAGTATCAGAAACTGTTGCTCTTTTTATATCTCCATAAAGTAATGAGTCTTTAATCTTAGATTCAAAAAACTGTGCTGCTTTCTTTTTCTGACCAGAAGCTGGGTCATAAGCTTCTTTGTTATTCAAAATGTAAGAAAGAATTTTCAAGAAGTGAGACTTTCCAGAACCAAAGAATCCTGAAATCCAGATACCCATCCGTTCGGTGGCATTAGGGTCATTGGGGTTATCTATTGCTTGCAAGTAGGAAGAAAGAAATTTCTGGAACAGCTTATCAAGCTCTTTTGTAACCACATACTCGTCAAGCTCCTGCCAAACGATGGCATCAGCATCCTGGTCAGCTTTAACCACACCGTTAATGTGCCGGAACAGGTCCTTGGCAAACAGGTCTTTAATCAGCATGGGGGAAATGCCTCCAAATCTCTAAGGAACCAGGGGGAACGCCCGGTAGTAGTTATTCTCTTTGAGTTTCCCAAACAATCTTAGGCCCTGACCATCAAAATGACCAGGGTAGAACATGACCAAAGGAGTTGAGTTCATCAATGGGTGAAGACTGTTCAGTAGGGTGTGACTTCTCAAGAGAGGGTAAGCGCTACCAACCCCTGAAAGGATAACCAGGTCGTTCTCCTCAGGGGGAGCAAGGGTGACAAGGTACTTGGCAATCTTTTCTTCATGGAGTGGCCCTTTCAGGGCCTTTTGAAGCTCTCCATCACCCTTATTCTTTTGTAGGTCATAAGCTTTATCAAGAATCTTTCTGTCTTTAAGGTATTGGACGATTGTTTCAAAGAGATTGAGGTGAGTGAACCTCAGAGCAGCGTTACGCTTCTTTATTTGAGATGTGATTGTACCAATAAACGCCCTTACAACAAGCTCATCAGAAGGGCTGTAATCAAAAATATAAAATCCAATTTCATTTCCAAGGCCAGAGTTAGACAGCAGTTCCTTGGATAAGAGCTTGTCTACAACCTGGTTCAACCTTTCTGATATTGTCTGACTCATTGGGTAGACTCCAAACACTTGAGCACATAATCCTCACCCTTGAAGGAGAGGTATTTCTTGATATCAGGGTGCAAGGCAAATGGGAGCAATGTCATCAACCTAGTAGAATCAATGACTTTTGCTTCTGCTAGTATCCTGAACACAACCTGCCTGATTTTCTTCAGCGTGGACTCCACCCAGTCACCAACTTCGGGGTCTAGGTGCTGACACTCTTCAAAGAAGCTGCTCCAATCATGCAGAGTAAGCTGCTTCTTGAAAGTTCTCTTGTGAGAACGGATGGTTGAATTCAGAAAGTCACCCAATAGATGGCTATGCTTGATGGCCGCACAGAGGAGAGCCTGCGTAGCTAACTCCTGGTTGCCATCACGGACCATCAGCCAGAGTTCTGAGGACATACCCTCAAGTCTCTTCCTAATGAGCTTGAGCATCCTCTTGGCGCTGGCAGGGCTCCGTTTCTGGAGGACGTTATCAACCACAATCGCCTGGTGGAATGTCTTCTCATCAGCACCACTGAGGAGAAGAGCAGCAACATGACGGCTCTCCTTGACCAGGAGGGAGCCAGCCACAATTTCACCATTGTAATTTCTTGATTTCAAGCAAACCTCTTCGCATCGTTTCAGAAGTCCCATCAAGCCTTGGGATACTCTCGTACATAACTGAATCGTTGGCAATTTTTTTCCACTAGACTGAAGGATACGCTCTGTGTTTCGACCTCTTCTCTGAAAGCAAATCCCCACCTTTAGGGCACATTCAAGCCTTATAGGTTGTCACTAGAACTTTGGGATACGTAGCACAGGGAGATAGACAATCAAAGGGGTAACGGCAGCTTAAGGCTGAGGTGAGAATCGGCTATTGCCCAGGAAACGTTCTAGTAATTGAGTTCTATTGGAATAAGGCTGTGGGCCGGATGATTAGAATCCAAAGCAGGGAGTGGAGCCGTTGGGTGGGGTCAAAGTTGGAGTGGAAGTAGCACTCTTATGAGCCATAAGCTTGAAAATCTAGCCATGCTATTAACCAAAACGTGGCTGCTTAACAAAAAAATAGTGGCACAGGAGTGGCACAAAACAGAGGGATAAAATAAAAGGGTTCACAGCTTTCACTGTAAACCCTTGAATTCTCTGGTGCCGAGGGAGAGAATTGAACTCCCCACACGGGGATTTTCAGTCCCCTGCTCTACCAACTGAGCTACCTCGGCGCGCGTGAGAAAGCTCAATTACCCGAACTGCAAGGCTCTTGGCAAGCGAAATCTTCCCGCCGGTGAACGCGGGCAGGCCCATGGGCCTATAGATTGCGCACAAGCATGCTCGCCAAAGAGCGCGCCAGGTCCCGGATGTCCGGCCTGTAAACCCCCTCGCGTATCTGGTGCTTGAGCCCGTCCAGGTAGGCCAGGCGCTCGTGTTCGTCCGCTTCGCAGCAGGCGGCCTCAGTCATCGGTGGATCGGCAAGAGCCCGATCATGATGCGGGGCGTGCGTAGTCATGGTGTCTCTCCTCTCCCAAGACTCAAACAAAACGTCTCCTGATGGCGCAACGTGCTCCAGCCCCTGGTCGGTCATAGGTCTGGCGTACGGTTCGGGCGGGGGCGTAAGCCCTTGCGGGAGCCTTCGCCCCCGCCCGGTGCTTGGCGAAGTCCCTTTCGCCCGATTTGGCGAAATCCTTATCCTGGTTTCCGCAGCGCCGGGACTGGTCGGTCAGTCCTGTCGCTGGCTTCTTATCGACCCCTCCAGGCAATGGGATTAGGGGGAATCTGCGTATTTGTTTAAGTACAATTATTGCTCATAAATTCATGGTGATGGCTTTCGCGGGGGCACGACAGGGGGAGCCTGTTCTGGTCGGCCTGGCAGGGCACAGAACCACTGCGCGCAGGGAGCGGCTCACAGCTATCTGCAGCCCTCTTGGCATCGCGGGCATCGGGCGGCTTGTCGGGGGTCGATGAACTGGCTGGAGAGGGCCGTGGACATCTTCAATAGACCTCAATGGACCCCCATTGCGAACACTTGTGCACTCTGCTACCCCCAGCCCATACGGGGTATTTCCCCCGGAACCTCAGGAGGTCTCTTATGCGCAACAGGCTTTGTATGACCCGGCTCTGCACTCTTACGCTCTGCCTCGCCTTTGCCTGCTCCGCCTTTGCCCCCATGGCCCTGGCGGCCGATCCGCCCCAGGACCAGCGCAAGCACACCAAGCTCGGCAAGTACGCCACGGCCATGGAGGCCTACGAGATGTGGCGCGCAGCACCAGGCTCGGTGTTCGTCGTGGATGTGCGCACACCCGAAGAGTACGATTTCCTGGGTCACCCGACCATGGCTCCCAACGTCCCGGTCCAACTCTGGGCAGGCGCGTTTGACGCCAAGAAGAAGGCCTTCCCCCTGGTGGACAACCCCAAGTTCGTGGAGGCCATGAAGCAGCGCTTCAAGCCCGCTGACACGCTGGTGCTCATGTGCCGTTCCGGGCACCGCAGCGTGCTGGCTACCCACAAGCTCGTCGAGGCGGGCTTCACCAACGTCTACAGCATGGTGGACGGGTTTGAGGGAGACAAGGTGGCGGACAAGGCCAGCCCGGATTTTGGCAAGCGCACCAAGGAGGGCTGGCGCAACTCCAAGGCCCCCTGGACCACGGACCTGGACGAGAAGCTGGTGTACCTCCCGGCGAATTAGGGGGAGGAAAACCTCCGGCGCGCAGGGGCTAAGGCCCCAACGCTGGAGCGAATCTGAAGACACAGGGCCAGCGGATCATCACCGCTGGTCCTTTCTATTTGGCCAACCCAGTTCCCCAAGCCAACGACGGCCCGCCGCCATTTCCGCGATTATCTAGAAACGCTCAAAAGCCGCCAGGCGCAATGCCATGGGCCAAGCCCCCCACAGCGCAAAACTCGCAGCCAAGGCGATGGCGCAGGAGCATTTTCAAAGCGAACACAGGGGCAGGGAAGGGGAGGGGGCCTGTCGCATGGTGTGCAATTTGAAAGAATCACGCGATATTTTGGTGTGTTAAATAAAGACCGGAAAATCTCTAGCGCTGATATGGCACAGGGAACCCCTATGTATGGCCCAGGGGGCAGGCCCGGCTCCGGCAGGGCAACGCCAAGCGGCGCACTCACTTCGGGAATTCGAACCAGATCTTGTCGCCCTTGCGCTCCACCTTGAGACAGACCATGCGGAACGTCTCGCCCTTTTCGTTCTTCAGGGTGACGGAGATGTCGAGCCGGCCTGGGCCGTCGGGCTTGGCCTCGATGTCGCGCGCGCCCGCTGTGGGGCGGAAGGCCAAGGAAGAGCCTGTGTCGCCAACCATGCCGCCAGTGACGACCTTGCCTGCGGAATACACGTCCACCTGGTACGCCGAGCCAGGCTTGAACTCGATCTCCTGGCGGTAGCCCGGATACAGCCCCCAGCGTGGCGATGGGCTCAGGCTGGACCAGGTCACGTCCACGCGGTCCACCTTGGGTGCGCTGCTGCAGGCGGCAAGGAGCACGCTGCCGAGAAGCAGTGTGCTCATGACCAGGATGATTCGCGATAGGCGCATGGCTGCCCTCCTCAGAACTCGCGGTCGCAGGAATATTTTGCCCCCCGGGACGGGGTGGCGCAACGAATTCAATTCGTTGCAAGACTCGCGCCCGGTTCGGCCGCCCTGGGTCAGCGCTCGTCGGCCGACCCTGTCGCCACGGTATGAACAGTGCCGCGGATCGTTCCGCGCTTGGGACGGCAACCCAGGCACCGGCGGGGCTGTATGCGTTTTAAACACTGATAGTCCTTGACAGGGCTCCATTGCAAGAACACACCTCTGGCATGTTCGCACACCTCCGCCCCACCCTCGCCCAGGCCTGCATGGCCCTGCTTGTCCTGGCCCTGCTTGTCCTGGCCCTGATCAGCCCGGGTCTCGCGGTGGAGCCAAAGCCCGCGCCCGGCCCCACGGCAAGCACGGCCGCAACCCTCATCATCGTCGAGGAGAACGATTTTTTCGCGGGTACTGACGAACGCTACACCAACGGCATCAAGCTTACCTGGATCTCCGGCGACCTCAAGAAGTACGCCGAGGACGAGCGCCTGCCGGACTTCGCGGTGGAGTACCTGCGCGCGTTGCCCTTTGTGAACGAGCCCGGCCAGCAGTACAACGTGTCGCTGTCCCTGGGCCAGAACATGTACACCCCGTCCAACACCCAGACCGAGGCCCCCCAGCCTGACGACCGGCCCTATGCGGGCTGGACCTACTTCTCCCTTGCCTTGCACGCCAAGACGCCCTTCCAGCTCGACAGTTTCGAGACCAGCCTGGGCATGGTCGGGCCCTCCGCCCGCGTGGGCGAGACCCAGAACAACTACCATACCCTCATGGGCTTTCCCCGGGCCGAGGGCTGGCGCTACCAGATCCATGACGAGCCGGGGCTCATGCTCTCCTGGCAGCGGACCCTGCGCGCCCTGCGCGTGGACCTTGGCCGCGACGTGGCCTGGGACGTGCTGCCGCACGCCCGCGTCACCGTGGGCAACGTGCTGACCCACGCCGCCGCAGGCTTCGAGACGCGCATCGGCTACCGGCTGCCCTGGGACTTCGGCACCTCGCTCATCCAGCCCGGCGGAGGAGTCAGCGCGCCTGCAGACCCGGACGATCCACGTCTGCGCCAGGACACGAGCTTCGGCCTGCACCTCTTTGCCGGGGCAGAAGGCCGCGCCGTGGCGCGCAACATCTTCCTCGACGGCAACACCTGGGAGCATAGCCAGCACGTGTCGAAACGGCCGCTGGTGGCGGACATCATGGCGGGCATCGGCCTGGTGATGGGCAGGGCAAAGCTGACCTACACCCATGTGTACAGAACAGAAGAGTACGACGGGCAGAAAGGCCCGCAGATGTTCGGCTCCGTCAGCCTTTCGGTGACGTTCTAGGCGGTGGGGCGCCGCTTCGCTCAGCGTGCGCGGCAGCCCCGGCGACAGAGGGCGGCTTAGGCTTTGGGCTCTCCAGGAGCAGCAGGAGCGGCCTCAGACTGACTGGGCTCGGCCTGTCCGGGCTCGGGCTGGCCGTGCTCGATGGGGTTGCCGTACTCGTCATATTCCACAGGACGGCCTGCGCTCTCCTGCTTGCGGCGCAGCTTTTCTTCCTTCTTCTTCTTCTTGGCCAGCTCCTTGGAGCGCTTCTCGTACTGATAATTCGGCTTTGCCACGGGCCTTCCTTTGCAATTGGTTCAGGGGATATCGGGGCGCAACGGCGACTCGGGATAGGATGTTACCCTTTCCCGCAGACCCTGGCAACGACTTTGCGCCCCGCCCGCCCCGTCAAGACAAGGCCCGCAACGTTCAGGTGAACAGGCAGATCTTGCAGTCCTTGGCGTAGCGCAGAAAGTCCTCTGCGGTCCAAACCACAACGCCCTCCCGTGGCATCCCCCAACAAAGCCGAAAGGGCTGTTTCAGGTTCCTCCTGAAACAGCCCTTTCGGCGTAATGGGGAGTCCAGAGGGCCTCAGGCCCTCTGGCGGGGTCCAAGGGGCACGCCCCTGGTTATTGAAATTTCTCTTTCAGCATGGCCAGCAGGCGCGGCAGCACGGCCTCTGGCCGGAGGTCGGTGAGGCATTTGCGGTCAAGTTTGCAGGCGGACTCGTCGCAGGGCTGGCAGGGCAGGCCCAGGCTGACGTCCTGGTGTCCGGGGCCGGGGTAGGTCCAGGCGTTGCTGGTGGAGCCGCGCACGGTGAGGGTGGGCGTGCCCACGGCCAGGGCGAAGTGCCGGGGCGAGGAGCAGTTGCCCAGGTGCAGGTTGGCGAGGGACTGCACGGCGGCCATTTCGCGCAGGGAGAGCATTTGCTCGGGCAGGATCAGGCGTGTCGCGTCCAGGCCGGAGGCCAGGGCGAGCTGGCGGACTTCGGCCACGAGGTCTTCCTCGCCTGGTCCGAAGAGCAGCAGGTACTTGAGGTCCGGGCGGATGTTTGCGGCCAGGGCCATGAGCCGGGCGTAGTGCGCGGCGGGCCAGAGGCGCGTGGCCCGGCGGTGGGTGGCGTCCACGGTGACGAGGCTGTCCTCCGGGCGGATGCCATAGTGATGCAGCAGGGCTGCGGCGTTGGTCTTTTCGGCCTCGGTGAGGTACAGGCGCGGCGGGTCGTTTTGCCAGGGCACGTTGAAGGCGTGCATGACCACCCCGGCCTTGCATTTGGCGGCGTAGGGGCCGCTCACAGGCGCCCAGTGGGTGTAGAAGGGCAGGTTGTACCAGGGCGGCGGGTAGGAGAGCTTCACCGGCGCGTCGGACAGGGCCAGTACCCAGCGGATGCGCGGCAGCTGCTGGAAGTCGATGATCAGGTCGTAGCGTCCGCGTCCGCCGCCGGTGCCCACATGGCGGTAGAACTTCAAGCTGTCAAAAAAGCTCAGCTTGCGGTCCAGCGCCCAGACGTGGGCGACCTCGGGGTTGTTCTCCAGCACGGGCGCGCACTTCTTCTCCGTAAGCACGTCGATGTCGGCCTCGGGGAAGCGGGCCTTGAGCATGTGGATGCTCGGCGTGAGGAGCAGGACATCGCCGATCTGCCGCAGCTGGCAGCAGAGGATGCGCCGGGGCTTGAGCTCGGCCAGGCCGGCGGTGCGGTGCTCTGTGGGGCTGGGCATAGGCTAGTCCTTGGCCACGCAGCCGTACTGCATTTCGTACAGGCGCTGGTAGATTTCGCAGCGTTTGAGCAACGCGTCGTGCGGCCCCTGGTCGATGATGCGGCCGTTGTCCATGACCACGATGCTGTCGGCGGTGAGGATGGTGGACAGCCGGTGGGCGATGACCACGCTGGTGCGCGACTGCATGAGGTTCTCCAGGGCCAGCTGCACGATGCGCTCGCTCTCGGTGTCCAGCGCGCTGGTGGCCTCGTCCAGGATCAACAGCGGCGGGTTCTTCAGAATGGCGCGGGCGATGGTCAGGCGCTGCTTCTGACCGCCGGAGAGCTTGACCCCGCGCTCGCCCACCATGGTCTGATAGCCCTCGGGCAGCTCCAGGATGAAGTCGTGGGCATAGGCTGCGCGGGCCGCAGCCTCGATCTCGGCCTGGGTGTAGTCGCGCACGGCACCGTAGGCGATGTTCTCAGCCACGGTGGCGTTGAACAGGAAGGTGTCCTGGGCCACCATGCCTGTGGCGCGGCGCAGGCTCTTCAGGTCGTATTCCTTGAGGGAGTGGCCGTTCAGGGTGATGCGCCCCTGCTGCGGATCGAAGAAGCGCGGCAGCAGGTTGGCCAGGGTGGACTTGCCCGAGCCGCTGGAGCCGACGATGGCCACGCGCTCCCCGGCCTTGACGGTGAGGTTCACGTTTTCCAGGGCCGGGCGCGGCGTGTTGTCGTAGCTGAAGGTCACGTTCTCCAGCGCCAGCTCGCGGAAGGGCTCGTCGAGCGTGAGCGTACCGCCCTTTTCGCTCACCAGCTTGGCCATGTCCATGATCTCGAACACGCGCTCGGCTCCGGTCAGGGCCATCTGCAAATCGATGTTGGTGGCGTTGATGCGCTTGATGGGCTCGTAGAGCAGCGCCAGCGAAGTGAGAAACGACAGGAGCGCGCCCGAGGTCAGGTCGCCGTGGATGACGCGCGTGCCGCCATACCAGAGCACCAGCCCGGCTGCGAAGGAGCCGATGATCTCCATGATGCGCGAGGACTGCTCCGTGGCGCGGATCTGCTTGCAGCTCACGTCCACGTAAACATGTGCCTCATCGTTGAAGCGCTCGCTCTCGCGCTTTTCCGTGGCAAAGCCCTTGATGACCTTGATGCCGGACAGGCCCTCCTGCAACAGCACCGAGACATCGGACACGCTGGTCTGGGCCTTGCGCGCCAACTTGCGCAGCCGTTTGCTGAAGGTAATGAACGGGTAAAGCACCGCAGGCATCACCAAAACGCCCCAGAAGGCCAGCTTCCAGTCCAGGTAGAACACGTAGAAGGTCAGGCCGATGACCGTGAAGACCTCGCGGATGAGCATGATGAGCGACGGCATGCTGGTGCGCACCAGCCCGACATCGTTCAAGATGCGGCTCATGAGCATGCCCACCTGGGTGTCGTTGAAGAAATTCATGGGCAGGTACATGATGCGGTTGTAGAGATCCTTGCGGATGTCATTGATGGCGTAAAGCCCAGCCGTGTTCATGTAATAGACCTGGATGAAACGGAACACGCCCTTCAAGGTCATCAGCCCGATGACGCCAAGCGTCACCATCTGCAACGCCAGCATGTCCTTCTTGATCAGCACGTCGTCCACCGCGAGCTTCACCAACCAGGCCGAGGCCGCAGCACACGGCGCCACCACGAACATGCCCATCACACCCAGGACGATGCGCTTCTTGTAGGGCATGAAATACGTCAGGCTGCGCTTCATCAGGCGCAGGGAATGCTGGATTCCGCTAGTCTTTGTCTCGCTCAAGTAGCGCTCCCGCGAACGTTGCTCCGCCAGAATCGGCAGGGTCGGCCCCATATACCCGGACATGGCAGGTCCTGGCAAGGCGGGCAGGAAGAGGCCTCCGGCGGCCAGGGGCGCTGCCCCTGGACCCCGCCTGGGGCCTGAGGCCCCCGGACCCCCTCATTGGCCTGGGCCGGGGGTGGCATGGGCAGGGGCGTCGGCTGGGCTGGTCGCAAACAATGTGTTCGGATTTTCGAGGGGAGACCCTCGAAAATCCGAACACGGTTGGCCCTTTTTAAGAGGGTTGGTGAAGAGGCCAAGAGAAAGGCTCTCTCCCGTGGTTCCCCTAAGAAAGCCGAAAGGGCTGTTTCAGGTTCCTCCTGAAACAGCCCTTTCGGCGCTATGGGGAGTCCAGAGGGCCTCAGGCCCTTTGGCCGCCGGAGGCAGAATCTTGGCTGGGGTCCAGGGGCAGCTCCCCTGGCTACAGGACTTCGGGCGAGGGGATGGGCACCACGAAGCGGCCGCCCCAGGCCCGGAGGTAGTCGAGCTGGGTGATGATCTCGTCCTTGATGTTCCAGGGCAGGACGAGGACGAAGTCGGGCTTGCGTTCAGCGATGGCGGAGGGCGGGAGCACGGGGATGCGGCTGCCGGGCAGGAACAGGCCCTGTTTGTGCGGGCTTAGGTCGCAGACAAAGGCGATCTGGTCGGGTTTGACGCCGCAGTAGTTCAGCAGGGTATTGCCTTTGGCGGCGGCGCCGTAGGCGGCCACGGTGCGCCCGGCGAGCTTCTGTTCGGCCAAAAAGCCCAGCAGCTCGGCCTTGATGCGTTCGGCGCGG
>Ga0180007_10005601_pt1 | contig 12607 bp, 11 predicted proteins | sample MM_PC_MetaG_FD_121122 | JGI IMG/M metagenome (GOLD analysis project Ga0180007, IMG submission 121122) | Groundwater microbial communities from the Aspo Hard Rock Laboratory (HRL) deep subsurface site, Sweden - MM_PC_MetaG | ecosystem: Environmental > Aquatic > Deep subsurface > Groundwater... | reverse complement strand
CAGCTACTGGCAGATTATCAGACGGCTGTACTGCTTAACATTAATATATAAAAGACCATGGCCGTTGTGTATCAGATTATAGATAGACTGAAACTGGTTTATGCCAGACTGATCGGCACAGTTGATGCTGAAGCTCTTGCCCGCCATTTTAAAGAACTTAACCAGGATGAGCGATACGTTTCGCCGATGAAAAAACTGGTGGATTGCCGGCTCTGCGACGATTACCAAGTATCCACGGCGGAAGAACAAAAACTTGCCAGTCTCAAGGAAGTTTTTGCCGACAAATTCATCAATGAACGCTGCGCCATCGTGGCCCCAAGCAACTTACTCTACGGCTCAAACCGCGCCTTTCAGGAACAGAGCTTTGACTCGGCTATCGAGACGATGGTATTCAAAAATATCAATGATGCCATAGCATGGCTGCAAATTGATATAAACGGCATTGATTTGGATTAATAATGGCTTGACCGATTCTTTATATCCCCCTCTCTCCCATTGCGCGGGATAAACAATATATTCGCCTTAACTTCTGTTAACAGCTGTTCCCAAACAAACATCAGCAGCCAAAACCCTGAATGCTTACTCAGCACAGATGTGTGCATATTGTTCTAATTGTGCAATGTAAAGAAAAATCTCTAACACTTTCAATCTGTTACATGTTTGATACAAAAAAAATATAATTATATATTGACACAATTCTAAGGAGTTAGTATTTTTATAAGTATAAATACCTATTGTGAGGTAATCTGTCTACTTGAATTTCTTTATGCACAACTTGCACAAGAGGCACAAAATGGAAAACATGGAAAAACCACCCACTGCTGTTGTTTTCGGATGTGGCAACCCCTTGATCGGGGATGACGGATTCGGGCCTGCAGTGATCGAACAGCTGCTGCTGCGAAAAATGCACCTGCCGCTCGGTGTGAGTGTCGCCGATGTAGGGACCGGGGTACGCGAATATCTCTTCGATTACCTGCTATCGGAAAAAGAAAGGCCACGGCATCTGATCATTGTCGATGCCATAGACCGGGAAGATAAAAACCCCGGCGAAGTCTTTGAAATCGACCCATCATCGGTTCCCGCAAAAAAACTCCACGATTTTTCTCTACATCAGTTTCCAACCGTAAACATGCTGCAGGAATTGCAGCAATTCACCGACATGAAAGTAACGATTGTTGTGGCGCAGGTCGAATCGTTACCAGAAGAGGTTTCACTTGGTCTTTCCCCGGCAATGGCAGCTGCCGTTCCCAAAGCCTGTCAGAAGATAATGGATATTCTATCCACAACCCAAAGCGAGGTGACTGTCCATGATGTATGAGTTTAAAGTTGCTGATCTGGCGGAGGAGTTTGGTGTCCACCGAAACACCATTCGCAATTGGATCAACTCGAGAACCTTGCCTGCGCAGGAGGGGCCTGGCAAGCGTTATGCTATGAAGGTATCAGATTATGTAGCCTTATGTGACAAGTTCGGCATCATTCCTAAAGTCAATATGGAAATGGCCGTTGAGATCGAGGAGCTGAAAACGATCACCACTGCCCAAACTGGTCAACCGATTCTTCAACTCGGCGAAAAAACCAACACCCTTTTTGACGATCCATCCTGGGGTGATGTCTGTCTGACCTGCGGCACCTGCGCCAGCGCCTGTCCCATCGCCGGGGTCAACGGCCTTGACCCGCGCAAGATTGTGCGCATGGCTGTTTTAGGGCTGGAAGAGGAGCTGATTGAAAGCAGCTGGCCATGGAAATGCACCATGTGCGGCAAATGCGAAGAAGCTTGCCCCATGAACGTTGAGATCGTCAAGCTCATGCGTCGTCTTCGTTCAAGACGGCCGAGAAATCTGGTGCCCGGCCCCATCCACAAGGGTGTCGCCATGTGTCTTGAGCGCGGCAACAATCTCGGCATCCCCAAGGATGATTTTGCCTTTCTGCTGCAGGATCTTGGTGAAGAACTTGCCGCGGAAACATGCCCCGGTTTCACGACCCCATTGGAAGTGCGCGGCTCAAGACTGCTGATTACCGTCAATTCAAAAGAGCCTTTTGCCGAACCGGATGATATGAAATGGTGGTGGAAAATCTTCTATGCCGCCAATGAATCCTGGACTGTCTCCGCCGACAACTGGGAGGGAGTCAACTGGGGTCTCTTTTCCGGTGACGACGAGGCCATGAAGACTATTGTCGGCCGGATTGTCGACAACCTGGAGAGGCTGCACTGCGAGGCCTTGCTCCTACCCGAATGAGGCCACGCCTATTATGCAACCCGGTTCGGGTTGAACAAATGGTTTCCTGAAGTACTCAAGAAAATCAAAATTTATTCCGTATTTGATCTTCTGCTCGAATATATGCGGGAAAACCGCATTACCCTTGACAACACCATCCATACCAAACTCGCCACCTACCACGACCCTTGCAACTATGGCCGCAAATCGCTGAAAGCCTTCGGCCACGGTTATTTCGAGGAAGGCAGAATTATCACACGAGCCTGCTGTCCCTCCTTTGTCGATATGGAACCCAACCGCAACGGCAACTACTGCTGTGGTGCGGGCGGCGGCGCCTGGGCCATGCCCTATGCCCCGGAGAGGGTCTTCTACGGCCGTATCAAGGCCCGCCAGATTCAGGAGTGCGGGGCGAAAATGGTCATAGCCCCCTGTCATAACTGCCGTGACCAGCTGAAGAAATCGCTCAACAAGGAATTTGATCTCGGTATTGAGGTGAAATATCTCTGGGAGCTTGTTTCAGACTCAGTGATCATTCCCACTAAAAAATAACAAAAATTTCTTCTCTCACTTTCCTATGCAAAGGAGGAACAAACCGTGTCAAGAGAGCAAACAATAGGATCGGTAATGGTTGTCGGCGGCGGTATTGCAGGTATGCAGTCAGCCCTGGACCTCGCCAACTCAGGTTACTATGTCTATCTGCTGGAACGCAGCGGCGCCATTGGCGGCGCCATGGCTCAGCTGGATAAGACCTTTCCCACCAACGACTGCTCGATGTGAATCATCGCGCCAAAATTGGTTGAGTGCGGTCGGCACTTAAATATACAGTTGATGACCTTAAGCGAGGTCACCGGAGTAAGCGGCAGTGAAGGCAACTTTACCGTATCGGTAAAGGAACATCCCCGCTATGTGGACACGAGCAAATGTATTGCCTGCGGTGAATGCGCAGCAAAATGTCCCAAAAAAGTAGATGATACCTACAACGCCTCCACAAAAAAACGCAAAGCGATCTTCGTCAAATATTCCCAGGCGGTGCCCCTCAAATACCAGATCGATGCCGATGAGTGTATTTATCTGCAGAAACCTGGCAAATGCGGTTTTTGCGCCAAGGTATGCCCGGCCGGCGCCATTAATTTCGAGGATACCGAAAAGCATCATGAAATCAACGTGGGCTCCATTATCCTTGCCCCAGGATTTCAAGCCTTTGATCCCAAAGATGCGGGCATCTGGGGCTACGGCACCCTGCCCAACGTCATCACCTCCATGCAGCTTGAGCGCTACTGTTCAGCCACCGGTCCGACAGAGGGGCATCTCATCCGCCCCTCCGACGGCAAACCGGCCAGAAAAATCGCCTTTCTGCAGTGTGTCGGCAGTCGTGATGAAAACAAGTGCGGCAACGGCTACTGTTCTTCGGTCTGCTGCATGTATGCCATCAAAGAGGCAGTGATTGCCAAAGACCATGTCCCCGGACTGCAGACCACGATCTTCTTCATGGATATGCGGACCCACGGCAAGGACTTTGACCGTTACTACCAACGGGCCAAAACGGAATCCGGCGTCCGCTTCATGAGATGCCGGGTACATGGCGTTGAACCCCACGGTACGGATGGTGACCTGCGTCTGCATTATATCAACGAGGAAGGCCGCCAGGTTGAAGAATATTATGACATGGTGGTCCTGTCGGTTGGTCTGCAGACCCCGAAGCCCGTGGTCAGGCTGGCCAAGGATCTCGGCATCCAGCTCACCAGCGGTAATTTTGCCGCCACCTCAAACTTCATGCCTGTTCTGACCTCCAAACCAGGCATATTCACCTGTGGCGCCTTTGCCGGACCCAAGGATATCCCGCAATCGGTCATCGAGGGATCAGCAGCCGCGGCTGGTGTCGGTAACCTGCTGGCAATGAGCCGCCACACCCTGACCCGGGACAAAACCTTCCCGGCTGAACGGGATATCTCCTGCGAGGAGCCGAAGATCGGCGTTTTTGTCTGCCATTGTGGTTCCAATATCGCCGGCGTGGTCGACGTTTCATCTGTAGCGGATTACGCGGCCACCCTGCCGGGAGTTGCCCATGTGGAACGCAACCTCTTCACCTGTTCCCAGGACACCCAGGATCTCATGGTGAACCTGATCAAGGAAAAGGGCCTGAACCGGGTTGTGGTCGCGGCCTGCACTCCCCGGACCCACGAGCCTTTGTTCAGAGAGACCCTCAAAGCCGCAGGTATCAATGAGTATCTCTTTGAAATGGCCAACATCCGCAACCAGAATTCCTGGGTACATGCCAAGGAACCGGCCAAGGCTACTGCCAAGGCCAAGGATCTGATCCGCATGGCCGTGGCCAAGGTATCGCCCCAGTTTGCCCTGCATCAGCTTTCCGTGCCGGTCACCCGGTCGGCGCTGGTTATCGGCGGCGGTCTGGCCGGCATGACGGCGGCGCTCAACCTGGCTGACCAGGGCTTCCCGGTCCATCTGGTGGAAAAAAGCGACCAACTCGGCGGCTTTGCCCGTATGCTGGACCATACCTGGAAGGGAGACGAAATCAAACCCCAGCTGGCCAACATGTCTGCTCGTATCGAGAACCACTACAATATCACCCTGCATCTGCAGAGCGAGATCAAAGAGGTTGAGGGTTTTGTCGGCAATTTCCGCACTACGATACAGAACAAGGCGGGCGACAAGACCGTGATCGAACACGGAGCAGGCATTGTCGCCACCGGCGGCAGGCGCTATCGTCCCCTGAAGGAATACGGCTACGGTGATATCAAGGGCGTCTTCACCGGCATTGAATTCGATACCCTGCGCAAAGCAGGCGACATCAATGTCAGAGAGGGCAAAACCTTTGTCTTCATCCAATGTGTCGGCTCCCGCCAGAAAGACAGACCATATTGCTCCAAGGTGTGCTGCACCCATTCCGTCCAGTCGGCCATCAGGCTGAAAAAGGAAGATGCAACCCGCAAGGTTTATATCCTGTATCGTGATATACGAACTTACGGCGAACGGGAGCTTCTCTATAAGGAGGCCAGGCAGCTTGGCGTTATTTTCATCAATTATGAACTGCACGGCAAACCCCTGGTCAAGCACGACATGGCCGGCATCCAGGTGGAGGTATGGGATCATGTCCTGCACCGCCCCCTATTCATCAGTGCCGATGTTGTGATTCTGGCAGAGGCGATTCTGGCCAACCAGGACGGCAAGAAAATCGCCCAGCTCTTCAAGATTCCTGTTGATTCCGACGGCTTCTTCCAGGAAGCACATGCCAAACTGCGGCCAGTTGATTTTGTCACCGACGGCATGTTTGTCGCCGGTCTGGCCCATTACCCCAAACCGGTGGAAGAATCCATTGCCCAGGCCATGGCCGCCTCCGCGCGTGCTGCTACCCTGCTCTCCAAGGAGTCGATCACCCTGGAGGCCATCAAGGCAACCGTGGTTGAGGATAACTGCGACGGCTGCGCCCTCTGTCTGGACGTCTGCCCCTTTTCAGCCATCAGCCTGATGGAATACACGAATAATGAAGGCAAAATCTCCCGCCGCATTGAGATCAACAAGGCCCAGTGCAAGGGATGCGGACTCTGCCAGGGCACCTGCCCGAAACGGGGTGTCTTTGTCGCCGGTTTCTCCCTTGATCAGATCAACAAACAGGTCGCAGCCGCCCTGGCGGTGTAAGTTAGCAGGGTGAGAATATGCAATTTGCTCAAATCACATATCATGAGATTACTGAAATAAGGAGTCAATCATGAGTTATGAACCAAAAATCATTGCCTTTTGCTGCAACTGGTGTTCATACGCCGCAGCAGATCTGGCCGGGATATCCCGTATGGAGTATCCGAGCAATGTCCGTATTATCCGGGTAATGTGTTCGGGTATGGTCCATCCGGAAACGGTGGTGGAGGCCTTTAATCTTGGGGCCGACGGCATCATGGTCCTCGGCTGACACCTCGGTGAATGTCATTACCTGGATGGTAATTATAAGGCTATGGCCCGCTCGGAGATGATCACCTCTCTTCTGGAGGATTTCGGCATTGATCCGCAGCGGTTTCAAATAACCTGGGTATCGTCGGCAGAACCGGACAAATTCGTTGCAGCGGTTAAGCAAGTGACGGAACGAGTGAAAAACCTCGGCCCACACAAAAGCGAAGCTGCGCATGCAGCGTAACAAAGGAGGTTGATATGGCTGTTCGAGTAGCAGAAGAATGGCTTCATGCATGTTCCGGTTGTGAAGTTGCCATACTCAATATCGGCGAACCCCTTGTTGAGTTGCTGTCGGCACTTGATTTTGTTCACATACCCGTACTCATGGACCACAAGTATTACGGCCAGACCGGCGAGGGAAAGGTGCTTGACATCCCTGAAGCGGATGTTGGCATTGTTTCCGGCGGTGTGGGCAACGAAGAGCATCTGGAAGTTCTCGAGGAAATGCGCAAGAAATGCAAGATCCTCATTGCCCTGGGCACCTGCGCCACCCATGGCGGGTTGCCTGCCCTGCTCAATAACTGGGACGTCAACGAAGCCCATAAGCAGATATACAAGACAATCACCACCGATGCCTGCACGGTACCGGATCAGAAGGTGCCGAAACCGCTTGACCGGGTTTATGCGCTGGATGAAAAGGTCAAGATTGACCTGATGATTCCCGGATGCCCGCCCAATTCCCAGCATATTGCCGGGGCAATTCTCGCCCTGCTCAACGGTGAAGAGGTCAAGCTGCCGACCAAAAGCGTCTGCGACACCTGCCCCACCGTGAGAAAAGGTAAAGGCGATGTCAAGAAGGTAAGGCGTTTTCTGGAAAATGCGGCCTATATTGCCGAAGAACCCATCGACAAAATGCGCTGCCTGCTGGAGCAGGGCTTCATGTGCATGGGACCGGTGACCCTGGCCGGCTGCGCCAAACGCGGAGCACCGAGCTGCATCATCGCCCGGGTACCCTGCCGCGGCTGTTTCGGCCCTGTCAGAAAAGGCGGCAATCAGATGCTTGATATGATGAACGCCCTTGCCAGCAACGGCATTGATTTCAAATCCGTCATAGACCGTAAAAACCTGTTGCGATTCTCTGGCGCCCACGGCCTGATCAGACAGCAACGGCCTACAGTGTAAAGGAGCCAACTATGGGAAAAGTATTAACTATTCAGCCAGTTACCAGGATCGAGGGCCATGCGAGCATTGCCATTGAACTCGACGACAACGGCAATGTAAAAGACACGAAACTGCATCTCATGTCTCTGCGGGGATTTGAGAAATTCATTGAAGGACGTCCGGCGGAGGAAGTACCCCGGATCGTTAACCGCATCTGCGGCATCTGTCCGTGGATGCATCATCTGGCCTCGGTCAAGGCAGTGGACGCCTGTTTCGGCGTCACCCCGACCCCGGCCGGTCATAAACTGCGCGAACTCTGCCAGGTGATGGCCCATATCAACGATAAAATTCTGCACTTCTTTTTCCTGGCCGCACCTGACTTTGTCATCGGTCCGGACAGCGACTATGCAGTGCGCAATGTTATCGGCATCGTCAAAGCGGCACCGGAGCTTGCCCAACAGGTGGTCAAGATGCGGCAGCTCGGCCAGATGATGCTGGAGCGTTTTGCCGGCAAGGCGATTCATCCCATCGCCGGCGTTACCGGCGGCTTTGCCAAACCCATGACCGAAGTGGAACGCGTCGGTCTGCTCAGGGACACGGAGACATTGCTTGATTTTGCCGTCTACGCCCTGGACTTTGCCAAAAACAATGTCTTTAACAAGTACCTGGACGTCATTTCCAAACTGGGCACGATCACCACCGGGTTCCTCGGCACAGTGGACGACAATGGCGCGCTGAGGATCTATGACGGTAAACTGCGGCTCATGCAGCCCACCGGCGAGTACGTCGACTTCCCGTGTTCCGAATACACCGACTATCTTGCCGAGCATGTGGAACCATGGGCCTATGCCAAAATGCCCTATGCCAAGTCATGGCAGGAAGGATTCTCCATGGATCTGGACCATCCCAAAGGCATCTACCGTTCCAATACCCTGGCCCGGATCAATGTGTGCGATCACATTGCCACCCCCAAGGCACAGGCAGCCCTGGAAGAGTTCCGGGCAAAATTCGGCAGACCGGCCCAGTTTACCCTGCTCTACCACTGGGCTCGCCTGATCGAGCTGGTTTACGCCTGTGAACGGACCATCGAGCTGCTGCAGGACAAAAGCATCACTGATCCCAACATCAGGGCCAAGGTCGAACCCAAGGCCGGTCGAGGGGTCGGCTGTGTGGAAGCTCCCCGCGGCTCTCTTATCCATGACTACACAACCGATGACAACGGCTGCATTGTCAGCGCCAATCTGATTGTGGGCACCACCCACAATATTGCACCCATGAATATGAGCGTCAAACAGGCGGCAACCATGCTGATCAAAGACGGCGTTTATGACCAGGGTATGCTGAACAAGGTGGAAATGGCGGTGCGCGCCTACGACCCCTGAATTTCCTGCGCAACGCACCACCTGGATGGTGGTATGCCTTTGACCGTATCTATCATTGATGCCCAGGGAAAAGAAATTGACGTTCTGACCAACCTGGAATAATGAACGCAGCAATTCCTTGTCAAAGGAATTGCTGCATACAACATATAAGGAGAACTTGGTGATGACTGATACGACCCAGAAGAAGCGACATCAAATACGTGTCACCAGGACAGACAGCGCCTGTGGCTATGTGGGCCATATGACTGTTGATGAATTGAAAAAGGTTACTGTAGGCAATGACTTCGATGGCGCCTGTCCAACCTGTGGCCAGATTCATCTGACCCGGGAGGAGATAGAGGAAATCGAAGGCGAAAAGGTCACAGACAGCAAGGAGTACAAGGACACGACCAAGGAAGCCGAGGCGTAGTATTGCCTCCGCTTTGCGAGGAAATTTCCATAGGGGTGCTGTCAGGTGCACCATATGCAGTAAACGGGAAAAGGGGGCATAAAGCCCCCTTTTCCCGTATTTTAGTTAGCTGCTTTATTTAAAATGATCAGCTAGTTACGGCAATTCATGGCAAAGGTTGCAGCCGATCACTTTCCCTTTTTTCACCGAAACAGTGCCACCTTCCTCCAGAGTAAATCTACGGTTTTCCGCCGCCCGTGACAAGACGGTGCCTCGCAGGTCTTTTCCATGGCAGGCCTGGCACCCGGCAGGATTTCCCTCATAAAATCCACTGTGATTATTATTCCAACGGCTGTCATTGACATTATGCATGCCGTGCGGTCCGTTGGTGGTTAAATTCAGCCCGCTGCCATGACAGGCAACACATTCAGTGATGGTTCCTGCATGTCCCTGGATCTCCAGGGCGGCGACATTGTCGTTTGCCTCAGCAGACGGCCAGATGGCGTGGGTGCTGCCGTGGCAGCTCTCACAGGCCAGTCCGCCGTGTCCGCGACTGTTGCGGAACAAGGTGTTATTCTGTTCGGCAAAGCGTTTATTTTCGGCAAGTAACGGCGTGGCTGCGGGATCAGCGGGATTGTATACGGTGGTCCAGCGGATCTTGCCGCCCCGATTCTGCACGGCATCACCGGTATGACACGACTGACATTTCGGCTCATCGATCCATGGAGTGCGGTCCTTGTAGGCCCCGGCCACGGCCAGCAACCCGCCATGACAATCCTGACAGACTATGCCGGCACTACCCATGGCGCCGCGCAGACACTGGGTGGTACTGCCTGGATGGCATGAGTAACAGGAGTTGGTTCCATCCTCGGGTATAATGGCCGGGTGATTGGCGTCAGGCAGAGTGCCATTCACGGTGCGGCCGTGTACTCCGTGCAGGGCAAAGGACAACATGGGATTCACCACCTGAGCGCCTTGGGGACCGGTTCCAGCCAGATCCAGTGCAGGTGAGTAATGGCAGGAGGCGCACAGCACCGGCTTGGTGTTCATGAGATTGGTGCCGTTTTTGGCGTCGTGGAGGATGAGAATGTTTTCCCGATAGGCCAGTTCCATACCGGGCTCAACGCTCCATGACAACACGCCGTTACTTTGCGCAGTTCGGTTATCCGCCGCCACTCCGCCGTTTGCATGGCAGTTGCTGCAGTGCATCTCTGCCGACACCGGCAGGACGATATCGGTTGTCGCCAGTCTGGCCCTGGTTTTCTTATTGACCGCAGTGATACGCATCATCGGATAATCGGCAACCCGATTGTTGTCATCGACAGCAAGAATCGGTATACCAGGGGCGGTAAACCAGTCATACCGCGGATCATACTCTGAAAAAAGCTGCTGCTTGTTGCCTGCTCCCGGCATGGTGGCCCCCAGTATGCCCTGGTTATCGGGCAGGCTCATGCCGAAAAGGTCATTGACATTATCCCAGAAATTGCTCTTGCCGATGCTGGTGGTATTAATCGAGCCACGGGTATCGGGCACCGCCCGATAGTAAACATCCACCTGCGAATCATCGAGAATTGTCGGCTTCCCGCCCTTGCGAACCACCTGGGCGTGGATAACATTGAAAGGCGGCAACAGGGAAAATACGGAAAAATCCCGGTCATAACAGTGCATACCCAAGTCATTGAAGGCCAAGAGCCGATAGCTGCCGGAAGATGGTGACGTGGCCGGTTCGTTCGTACATAAAGCCGGGGCGCCGGCAACCACTTTTGCAGCCACGATCTTGCCCACATTGGCGGTCACGCGGCAGGGCACGGAATTGGTTTGCGCTATTTTGACCTTCATGCTCCAAGACCTGGATGTACGCTTGGTGGTTCTGCCGAGCACAACACCGCCCGCACTGTCTTTGATGGTGACAATATCACCGATATTGCACCTGCCCGCCAGCAACAACAACTGTCGCTGATTGTCCCACTGCGCCTTGCTGACGGTAAGCGCAGCGGCTTCCGTTGCGACCGGCAGGGCAAAGATGGCAATCAGCAGCAGCACTTTGCAAGACATCACCATTGCCTTGCGGAAACGACAATTGACAACACCATGGTTAAACATACCTTAAGTTCTCCTATAGATTTTGATTGACGTTCCGGCGATTTCCTGCGCAGCAACAGACCACTGCAGGAATTTCTGATACTGATATGATAAACGTCACCTTTCTAAGGGGAGAAGGCCCAAGAAGGCAATATTGAACGGTGCGCAGAAAAAGCACAATCCCTCCCGCGCATTCCATCAAATCACACCGCAACCGCCGGCCAAAAAAATACCCTGTGTCTGCAGTCACAGAATATATATTTCAAACTGATAAAAATTACTATAACTATCAATTGTCGACAAAACAAGTAAGGGAGAAATATTTTGTCAGGCGGGAAAACAGAAGAGAAATGAGTAAGGAGTGAATGGTCAGATAGCGGTTTAAACAGAGCGGAAATCGGGTATCAGCCGGCAATACCGTTCAGCGGGGGGGAACGACAGCGGACCCATTGGGTGCTTCGATCTCAATGCCCCCAAACATCTCCAGAATTTCCTTCTTGTGTTTGATGCGGCAGAATATAGTCAGCATATCTCCTTCCTGAAACACGGAACTGCTGTCGGGAGTTATCACCTCATGCAAGCGCCTGATAGCCACGATGGATGTGCTCTGGTGCAACGGCAGGTCGGCTAATTTTTTGCCCACACACTTGCTGTTCTTGCCGACAAACAGTTCAACAAAGCCGATATCTTCACCTAATCGCAGTACCATGCGTTCCCGCATGAGATACTGCTGCTGCTTGCGCATGATGCCAACCTGATAGGCCCGCAGAATATCGCTACGACTGATAAGTCCCACCAGCACATTGGGACTCTGACGGGAAACCACCGGCAGCCGCGCCAGGTCACGGGGGGCCATCTTGCGAATGGCATACCAGATCGGCTCATCCGGAAAAACCGACACCGGATCGGGAGTAGCCACATCCCATACTGCGATATCCTTCAAAGGAATATCCTTGACCTGCAAGGTGCGATCAATATCCTGCAAGGTCCGCTCCATATCCTGCAGAGAGACCATGCCATAGAGTTTTTTATCTTTGCCCACAACTGGGAAGCCCTGCAGATGGGTCTCCTGGACAAGGGCGAACAACTCAGACAGACTCTGGTCCTTGTCCACCGTGATCGGTGCGTGATTCATCACCTCCTCCACCATAACCCCCTGCATGATATCCAGGTCACGGCCATGCTCGAATCGAATACCTCTCTTGGTCAGTTTGATGGTGTAGATGGAGTCGGGATGCAGCCAGTAGGCAACAAAAGATGCTGTCATGCCGGCGGCCATAAGAGGAAGAATAAGCATATAGTCATTACTCATCTCAAAAACAATGAGCATGGCGGTCAAGGGAGCCCTGGCAGCCGCGGCAAATACCGAGGCCATGCCGACCAGCGCGTAGGCGCCGATTTCTATAGGCAATGACGGGAAAAAATATCTCACAGCATAGCCGAAGGCGCCGCCCAGCATGGCGCCGGTGAACAGT
>Ga0180007_10005600_pt1 | contig 12607 bp, 15 predicted proteins | sample MM_PC_MetaG_FD_121122 | JGI IMG/M metagenome (GOLD analysis project Ga0180007, IMG submission 121122) | Groundwater microbial communities from the Aspo Hard Rock Laboratory (HRL) deep subsurface site, Sweden - MM_PC_MetaG | ecosystem: Environmental > Aquatic > Deep subsurface > Groundwater... | reverse complement strand
CATTTTTTGCCCGGCGTTTTACATCGAGGTAAAGTTTGATATTCACGGTACTGACCTCCTCATCATCTTCAATCATCATCAGGTTTGACTGCGGCAACAGAGAGCCAGCTGAAAACCTGACTTTCTCAGATTTCCAATTAGCTCCCTGCTGTATGTGCTTAAAGTGCAAAACCAAAATATCATCCGAAATTGAGAAAATTATAGCATGAAAGTTGGCATATGTCAACGCTACGGGACAGTACGTCGGGGGCAGGGCATAAAATAGGGCTCAACCCTGTCAACATTACTAAAGATCGGTAATGCGGGGACAGCGTTAAACCCTAATTCAAATACAAGCGAAAATTAAAGGCGGGAAGGAAAAATCTATTCCTCCACCGGGGCGGCGCCGAGGGTAACAGAAGGTGTTAGAATCTTGCTATTACGCCAGATTTTAAGAGTTATCTTGTCACCAACTTTGTGTTTAAGAATAAGCTTGCCGAGAGTGTTAGTCTTATCAATTTTCGTCCCGTTGACATGAGTGATAATGTCGCTCTCTTTAACCCCGGCCTCCTCAGCGGCGGAATCAGCCACAACACTGCGAATATAAGCGCCAGAAGCCAGCTCTCTTTCTTCGGCCAGCTCCTCACTAACAAACAGATACTCCACCCCTAAAAACGGCCGGCTGACCCGCGTTCCAGACTTAAATTCTTCTAGAAGTTCTGCTACACTATTCGCAGGAATGGCAAAGCCAATATTTTCCGTCCCCTGCCCCGTCGCCACATTAACCCCAATGACCTGACCTGCCAGATTCAAGAGCGGCCCGCCGGAGTTACCCGGATTCAAAGCGGCATCAGTTTGAATAACATCTTCCAGCCGCTGATATTGCCCCAAGCCAGAAGACGCTGTGATCCCTCTGCCAATACCAGAAACGACCCCCTTAGTCACCGTGTTGTAAAAACGGCCTAAAGCATTACCAATAGCCACCACTGTTTGGCCGACTTTAAGCGCGTCAGAATCACCCAACTCAAGTGCTTTAAAATCACCATCTTCAATCTGCAATATGGCTAAATCGTTAAGAGAGTCACGATAAATACTGGTAACCGGGTAACGATTACCGTCATTATCAACTATCGTATATCCCGCCACGGTGCTAATAACCACGTGCCGATTGGTCACAATTAAATTTTCTCCTGCCACAAACCCAGTGCCAATAGAAGCCTCTTCCAAAACTGGCCCCCTATACAAATCGTAGGTTACCTGCTTCTCCAGAACAGAAACAACAGACGGCGAGGCACTCTCTACCACTTCAATAACTGCTGATTCTTCCTCCACCACCCGCTGGGTTACACTACTAGAACTGCTGGATGAACTTTCCTGCTGTACCAACGGCCATCTAAACTCCCACTGTCGCCAGTTGATCTGATCAGTCCAGTCCCACCCGGGAGATAGAGCAACTATCAAGCAGAGCGTCGCAAGGGCGAAAAGAATCAAAGTGAGCTTTTTGGTAGATTTGTCTTCGTTCATAATTTGAGCTGTAAGTAATTAGGTAACTGGGTAATTAGGTGATTGGGTGATTAGGTAGTTGAGCAATTAAGCGATCGAGCGATTCCAGCGCAAAACTAAAATCTCAAAACGTAAAACCACAACCTAAAGCTAAAAGCTTTTCGCTTTAAACTGTAATTTTGCGCTTTGCCACTCCCTTCACAGACTAAAGTCTACTACTAGCAAACACTCAATTCTAACTATGTAACTATGTAGCCATGCAACTATTACAACCCTGAGAATAACACGCTGAAGCATGTCAGTCCAGCTCGCCAACTTTTAACTTTTAACTAGTTCTATCGCCTTCTCCATCTGACTATCTCTCCCCTCCTCTACCTCTTGTTCGCTTCTCTCAATAATAACATCCGGCGCAAGACCGTCGCCATCAATAGATTGACCATCGGGAAGCAGCCATTTGGCCGCAGTTACGTGCAATCCAGCCCCCGCCCCTAAATCCAACGCTTCCTGCACAGTCCCTTTACCAAAAGTTTTTTCTCCTACCAGTGTGCCGCGATCACGCGCCTGAATAGCCCCAGCAACAATTTCCGATGAGGAAGCGCTTCCGCCGTCAACCAATACTACTACTGGAATTTCCGTCAATTGCCCCTTATGATCCAGCCCTAGACTTTGCTTGCGCCCATCAGCCTCCTGCCGGTAGGCTATTTCGCCATCACTAAAAAATTCCGCCCCTACAACCAATGCCCCCTCTAGGTACCCACCCGGATTCCCTCTGAGATCTAATACAACTCCTTCGGCATTTTCCTTTATAATTTCACTAACTGTCTCCTGCCAAACTTTTTTAATATCACCGCCAAAACGGTAAAGACGCACAACCGCCACGTTGTTTTCCCACTTAAGATTTACTGAAGGTAAGGCAATCTCTTCCCTCCTAACTTTAATGTTCAAAACTTCAATTTCGTCGTTTTGAACATCTGCCCGACCGACGAGAAAGTTCACCTCGGTCGCTTTCTCCCCACGAATCATCGTCACTGCTTTGGTCAACGACCAGTCCTGCGTGGATTCCCCCTCAACTTCCAGCAACATATCCCCACTCCTTAAACCCGCCATCTCGGCAGGCGAGCCTTCAAGCGGAGCCACCACCACCAACTGATGTTCTTTAAAACCCAGCTCGGCACCAATTCCTTCATAAACACCCGAAAGCGAATCTTTAAAGTCTTTGTTTTCCTCGGGGGTATAAAAAACAGTGTAAGGATCATCTAGGCTGTCCACCATTCCAGCAATAGCACCATAAAGCAAATCCTTAGCCACCAGGCGCGAACTATCATAGTACTGATCTTCCAAGACTTGCACAACTTCCCAAAAGAGAGTTAAGTCCAAGTTCCGGCTCATTATTCCCTGCTTAATAACATTCACACCATGCCCTCTAATTGATAACTGATACCCCGTATAACCCAAATACCAGCCGGTGGAAAGCATAGCAAAAAGGGAGAGAATGAGTATAGCTTTGTAGGTAAATTTGCATTTTCGGGGCATGGGTTTTTGGTAATTGGGTAACTTTACCTGCCTCTGGCAGGTGGGTAATTAGTTAATTATGTAGGTAATTAGGCGAGTAATTAAGTTGGAAATTAAGTTATTACAACCTAATTACCAGCCCCGAGCTTGTCGAGGGGCAAAATTACCTAATCACGGGGAGCCGCACCAAGCAACGCTTGGTGAAGGCGAACTAATTAGCGAATGATCTCAAGATTCCTTACCGGCACTTTTCTAACCTCCCCATTTACCTCCACCTCGCAAACTTGTACCATTAATTCCGATTCCAACCTCTCCGGTTTATCAAGCAGACGTTTCATTCTACCAAACTCATCCAAGCGGGGTAGGTTAATTAATCTAACAATATCATCTTTCTGTGGGACGGCAAACTCCTCCTCAGATACAACCATACCTTGAGCTTTTGACTTCGCTTGGCCCGACAGCGGGATTATTAAACAAGACGAACTTCCCAAAATCATACCGAAACTGTTCTCAGAGCGCGCCAGAAAGTCAAAAACTTCTTTTCGCATTGGTTGATAACCAAACCCCTCAGTAATAAAAATAGTAATACCGATATCTTCCGAAAGCCCGCGCGCCTGGGTCACAACCCTGTCAAAATCCCGCCAATGAATACCGCCACACACTATCCCCCGCACACGGAGCGCCAAACACTTATGAATTACCTCTTTAGAAAGCAAGGCTCCCCCGATTATGATGCGCCCACTGCAGGACTCGTCAATCACATGCGGAACAATGGCAATGTCGGGATTAGTAACTATTTTAAGCACACCTTCACGATCATTACCCGCTGTTAAAGACCCTCTAACTTCACTAACCACAGTGCTAATCTCCACACTTTCCCCCGGCACAATCTTATCAATAATTCCACTAACGCCAGCTACCAAACGATATTCCTGCGGCGCCTGCTGAATTGTTAAAACCCCGCTTTTTCCCGAAAAAGAGTGGAGCACCCCACTAATGGGACTAATAAACTCTAGTACCTTTAAGCCCCACATCTTCTTGGTCCGCGCTACAACCGTGCCCTGGTAAATCTGTGCTCCTACTGACCGCAAAATCGTTTCCTTTACCCTAGACAGCCGAAGGTTAAACAAACGGCCGAGATCATAATTCTTAAAACCAGACACCCGCCAGCAACTCCCAACCACTGTTTCCGGACGGACCTTTTCTCCCTTTTTGACTACTACCCTTCCCTTCACCGGCAAAGTGCGCACTATAGTCCGATATGTATTTTCTATGGCGATGGTTCGAGTTGGTAATAACATTTTTCTCCTTTTGTCTCTCAACCCTATTTTAGCGCCTCTTTCCATCTCTTTACTAATTTCCTACCCTCCTCGCTAACTTTAGGTTTAATTAGCGGACGACCACGAGCATCAATTACTAAACCAACCTCACCACCTTTCAATTTAACCTCTGGATTAAACCCCCTAAGCTCCACATCCCCCGCTAACTCAACCTTCATAGCACACTCTTGGTCTTTGCTGAGCGGTACTCTTATCAAATCACCACTTTTAAGAACAACTTCCATTTCTTCGTCTAAACCCCAGTCGAGAAAAAATCGCCCCAAAACACTTCCTGCCTTTTGCCGATGAGACAGGGCAACCGTGGTCCCCAAACAAACCAAAAAGGTTTCGCTATCCTCACCTAAGCGCGACAAAAAGGGTAATAAACCGCACTGGTCTACCCAAACTTCATTTACTCCTTCAGCAGAAGTGCCATCCAAAAACATCAACACCAACTGGCACCAGGCGGGAACACCTGCCAAAACCGCGCCACCAAGAATCACCCGGTTAATAATGTCCCAATCGACAAAACCAAATTCAGTTAGGATTTCTCTCGCCAGTGCCTGCTCAAGAAATAATGCCCTCTGCGTATCTGGCAGCTGCCATGGGAAAATACTTTTATTGCCAACATAATCACCAACCTCCTGGTAAGTCACCTGCTCAGTCAACCAGCGCGCCAACTTAGCTTCTGAGGCAAAGCCTCTCACTGCTCGCCGCGCCCCCCCCCCTACCCCGTACTCCACCAAATTACTTTCACATCGACCGTTAATACCACGCCACAGCCAACTCTTGCCTGCACCAATTTCCATAATTATGAAATTCTCTTTCTGCACCAACGATTGACACAAATTCCCTATTAATTCCCCTTCGGGCACACCCTCTTCTGCTACACCTACTTTCACTTTAGGAGAATAGGAAATCAAGACTTCCGTCAGTTCCGGCGATAAATTCAATGAATTATAAATATGATTTATACTTCTGTCCGAAGTTAAACATTCCTGCCGACCAGTAAGCCTAAAACCATTCTTCTCACGAGAAAAAAGAACTGCCTTAGTAATGACGCTACCAATATCTACAAAAAGGCAGGGTTGAGGAGGCTGAGACATTGTGGGAAAAAAACACGACAGCTTCTTAAACTCAAAGTTAGCCGCAGAACCCACTTTAGTGGATGAAGGCAAACGAGAGTTAAAGCATCGCCATTTGACGAGCCCTATTGATTGCCAAAGATAACTGCCGTTGATGCCGAACACACAAACCACTCTCACTGCGCGGTATAATCCTCTTCCGAGGTGTCATAAAACGCTTGAGCCGTGCTATATCCTTATAGTCCGGTGTTAAACCATCAGTACAAAAAAGGCACTTTGCCAAAGATTTCTTTTTAATTAGCTTGCCCAGCTTATGTAGTCTTGCGGACATAAATATACCTCCCCCTACATTATGTAGAGGAATTATAAACTAAACCTTACCAAAGCTCCACCACGAGGCCCAAGGCAATATCCTAGGCACTACCCATTGTCACTCTCCTCAACCTGCGGTTGACCTCCTGACTCGCCAGCTTCGTTCTCATCTTTTTCTGCAGCTACCTGACTTTTATCTACAGCCGTGGCATTATCTACGGGCAAGTTCTCTTTTGCGCGAGCCTCCCTCACCGAGCGCGGCACATCTAAAGCAACCATCTCTTTACAAACAACCTCCGTGCGGTAAACTTTCGTGCCCGCATCTGTGTCATCCCAACTACGAGTGTTTAATCGCCCCTCAATGAAAACTTTGCGACCCTTAAAAAGTAACTGTCCACACAACTCGGCAAGTTTACCCCAAGCAACAACATTATGAAACTCTGTCTCCTCTCGAACATCATCAGAATCCGCTGGTGACCATTCTCGATTAGTAGCCACACCAAACGTGCATAAAGCAGTCCCACTAGCCGTGTAATGTAACTCCGGGTCCCGCGTTAGATTTCCCAACAAAAAGACCTTATTCATTGATCTAGTAGCCATTAATTCTCACCTCCCGATTATAGTTTGACGGGGCAAGACAGACTTGCCGGGTCGCATTGCGAACATTTTTACTCCTCCACCTTTGTCAACATTACCCGCAAAATATCTTTTTCTCTTTGAAATTCCTTCTTCAATGATGCAACTTTCTCTTTAGGTAACTCAATTCCAAAAAAGACATAATTCGCGCTCTCTTCACGATCAATCATGTAAGTCAGCTCGCGCTTGCCCCAAAAGTCCACCTCATTAACCTTGCCACCCGCATCCTCAACTAATTTCTTAATTAAATCTTGCGCTGGCTTTTGCAGTACGTTGAGGCGGACAATAGCCAAGAGTTCATATATCTGCCCTATTGTTTCTTGCTTCGTCTCCGACATCGGGAGTATTGTAGCACATAGAGGAAAATCGGTAAACAGGAATCAGTGGTCAGTTTTCAGTGATCAGTTTCTAGCTGGCAGTAATTTCAGTATTCTCCGGAGTATCTTCAAGCCGATACCCCATACCTTGGAGCCTTTCTCTGATTCCATCTGCTTTAACGAACTCTTTATTTTCACGTAATTCTTCTCGCTGAGAAATTAACTTTTGAACCTGCTCTGGCAATTCTTTTAACTCATAACTCTGAGTTTTTAATTCATCATTCAGCAAATCCAGCCCCAGCACTTTATCCCACTTTTCAGCCAGACTAAGCCTATCTACCGCCGATAAATCCTCGGCCTTCACCATTTCCCATAAAACAGCCATGGCTCGGGGAGTATCCAAATCATCGTTGATTGCTCCCTGAAATCGTGCACTGAACTGCGCTATTACATCCACATGATCTTTTTCACTTCCGGTCCCACAACGATGAACTGACTCTGACTCTGACTCTGACCCTGACTCTGACCCCAACTGCAGGCGGGACAGTTTCCCTCGTAGATTACGATAACCGTTCTGTGCCGATTGCAAAGCTTCCCAAGTAAAGTTTAAGGGCGAACGATAATGAGCCGTGAGATAAAAATAACGCAGGGCCAAGGGCTCAAACCCACGCTTCTTAATATCATCAATCGTATAAGCATTCCCCAAACTTTTACCCATCCGTCCACCATCTACCAATAGGAATGCGTTATGCACCCAATATTTAACATATTGCTTACCGGTCGCCGCCTCGGATTGGGCGATCTCGTTGGTATGATGCGGAAAGATTAAATCCTCACCGCCTGTATGAATATCCATTTGCTCATCTAGATATTTCATGCTCATTGCCGAACACTCAATGTGCCATCCCGGATATCCCCTGCCCCACGGGCTGTCCCACTGCAGAATATGCTCCGGCTGATTCAATTGCCAGAGACGAAAGTCGCAGGGGTTTTTTTTAGTTTCATCGGCCACGACATCTTCTCGTGCCGCCTGCATTTGTTGCTTTAAATCACACCGCGCCAATTTTTCGTAATTTACAAACTTACTTACATCAAAATATACTCCGGTTGACGTAATGTATATATATCCCTTTCGCTCTAATCGCTCTATTAACTTAATCATCTCTCCCACATGCTCGCTGGCACGAGGACGTTCGTTTGGCTCTAAAAAGTTTAACTCTTGTGACTTCTGAATAAAATCCTTTTCGTAAAAGTGGGCAATTTCCAAAGGACTTTTACCCTCACGGCGGGCGCCTTTCTCCAATTTGTCTTCGCCCGTATCGGCATCAGATACTAAATGGCCGACATCGGTAACATTCATCACATAATTAACTTTGTAGTTGTTAAATTCCAGTACCCGCCGCAAAATATCCGCCGTAACATACGCACGGAAATTCCCAATAGTAATGTAGGAATACACCGTCGGCCCACAGGTATACATTTTCACCTCCGGTGGGTTTAGCGGCTTAAAATCTTCTTTTGTACGAGAAAGGGTGTTGTAAAGTTTCATAATTAAAATTCCGTTCTCCCCTCCAGCGCCCTACTCAACGTGACACTGTCCGCGTACTCCAAATCTCCCCCCGTTGGCAAACCCCTCGCAATTCTCGTAATCTTTATCCCTTCTAAACTTTTAACTTTTTCCGCCAGAGGCGGACCAGCCTTTGGCTGGAACTTTTCACCCACCTTCGCTAAAGCTATGGCGGGCAAGCTTTGAACTTGCTTTTTAATATACATTGCCGTTGCCTCACCTTCCATAGTCGGATTCATCGCCAGAATTACCTCTCCTATATCTCCATAACTCAATCTCCCCATTAACTCATTAATCCTAAGTTCCTCCGGCCCAATACCAGCAATGGGATTAATAACCCCTCCTAAGACATGATAAACGCCGTGGAACTTGCCCGTGTTTTCGATCGCCAATACATCCAGGGGCTCCTCGACCACACAGATTACCCCTTGCTGACGATTCTCGTCACTACAAATCTCGCAGGGATCACTCTCGGCAACATTAAAACAGCGAGAACAAACAACTGTTTGCTGTTTTAGGCTTGTTACTGCCTCTGCTAAACGCAAAGACTCTTCCTCCGGCGCTCTCAGTAAAAAATAGACCAGCCGCGCCGCCGTCTTCGGCCCAATCGTCGGCAATTTGCGAAACTCATCAATTAGGTTTTGGACAGGTTTGATCGTTTTCATTTTTTAAACTTTCCTCTAGCCCTCTTCAACAACAACTTTGCCCACCAGCAAAATGTCACTGCGCACTGCTAAAGTATATTACATAGATCGTATCTCTCGCTCTGTACAATACGCCTGAAACATTGCCATTGCTCTTTCTTTACCGGAAACGAAAATTGCTCTAGCCGTTTCCCCTTTATAGCAATAATCTGAGCATCATCTACTTCGGGATAGACATCCTGCAACCTAAACCACTTATCAACCTGATTTGCTTCTACAAAATCCTCCGTTAAATCTTCTATTGCTACAAAAAAACGATTATAACGCCTAGCGAATTTATTAATTTCCTGTTGTTTCGCAAGATTTTCCAGATAGTGCCAAATTTTATCCTGGAAATCACATAAATCTTTCTGTGAACCTAAATATACCCTGGGACCAAAGTTAGCTACTAATCGATAGGCTGCATCTAGAGCAAGTAAGGGGTCATCATTGAAAAGATTTTTGAAATTACTTTCTATACGCGTAGAATTTGTATCTATCGCCATCTTTTCTTCTAAAAACCGCCCTGGGTTCAACCTATAGTACTCACCCAAAAACACCCTTCTTCAAATCATCAAGAATCGTCGGTAGTCCAATAGCGGACAACCTTTCATTCACCCTTTCAATTAAACCTCCTCTATAATCCATGTTGGTCTCGCTTTTAAAAAGAAACGACAGATCAAAATCACTATTACGCTCTGGAATCCCTTGGACCCTAGTGCCAGTCACATTCACACATACCAAACAATTTCGGGTGTCCAAATCCCTAAGCCACAAACGCAACGCGCTAAACATCTTTCTTGTCTGCTCCACTTGAAGAAACAACGGAAATCTTTTTTTATACAAAACATTGATATCATCGGGCATACACATCAATTCTGGTGTTCGGTAATTAACGGTCAAGTCGACACCAGGGAAAAAATCACCCACCCATCATCTTCCTAGCCATAACCTGCTGAATTTCGCGCACTGCCCTATTAAATGCATCCCGCAAGTCGTTACGAAGCTCACCACCAACTTTAACCTGCTTAATCTGCAAATCACCCCGAATGGTAATTTCTACCCCCCCGTGTTCCACGGTAACTTCTTCTGCTTTCATTTTCCTCTGCATCTGTAATGCTTCTTTAAGTGCCCCCGGCGCAGAGGCTATGTCTTTTAGTGAAGAAAGTTTGTCAAACATGGTTGGAGCTTGGTGATTAGGTAGGTAATTAAATTGGTAATTAGGTTGGTAATTAAGTAGGTTAAAGTTGGAATTAAGTCGTGACAACCTAATTACCCAATTACCGATATAACCACCTTCTCACTTTATCCATCGCAGACTAAAGTCTGCTACTACAGTAAAAAACTTTTCACTTTTTCCGCCAGACCCGCCTGCCGGCGAGGCAGGGGCGGACCAGCCTTTGGCTGGAACTTTCAATTTTTAACTTTCGCTCTCCACCTCTCCCCCCAATATATCCTGGGCTATCTTGATCAATTCATCCTCACTAAGAGAATCAGAAACCTGAGAAACATCGACCTGCCCACCACTTTGGGAATACCCAGCATTGCTAGAGGAGGGTCTAGGCTGATTAACCTGTTGGTGCAAATAGCAGGTTAGGCGCACATTCTCACCGATAACTTCGGAACACACTTTTTCAACCAACTGACGGTTTTTAGATTCCTCAACTCTTTCTTTGTGAAACTTATAAGCAAACCCTAGACTCATCACCCCTTTCTCATAGCTTTTCGGCTCACAACCCTTAAGGAGCGCGTGCACCGAATGATTATATGGTTGGACCTCTTCCATTACTCTCCGCCAGGTTTCCCCAAGATCCGATAATGCATTTTTTTTCGGCGCATTCTCACTTAGGGTCGCGCTTTTGCCAGCCCGGCCCTTGCCCTCACCAGCAACCACTGTCGCCAATTCAGCCACTTGCGGTTGAGTATCTTCCTTACTCTTTTTGCGACTAGCAGCAACAAATTTTAGCACCAATATCTCCAAGGGTATTTGGGGAAGAGTAGCAAATCTAATTTCTTTTTCCGTTTCTTGTAGATAATCTAGTAATTTCACTGTCTGCGCAATCTCGGCCTCGTTGCCACCAGATAACAATAGATCACATAAGCGATTTCTAACTCGGGATAATAATAAGCCAGCGAAGTAACGCAAATCCCTTCCCTCCTCAACCAGCCCCTTAATCATTTCCATCACTTGTTGTGTTTCACCCTCCAAGAGCAACTTTAAAAATTTGTCTGCCTCACTTTCTAAACTTAACCCCAAGACCTTAATCACCTCCGCCCGAGTAATTTTCCCTGATGTAAAATTAACCGCCTGCTCTAATAAACTCAATGCGTCCCGGTAAGACCCCCTTGCACGCTCAACAATCACCTCTAATGCCGCCTCGTCAGCTTTCAGCTTTTCTTGTTTAACAATCATTTCCAGATGATTAACCAGTAATTTTTCATTAGCTAACTGAAAATCAAATCTCTGACAGCGTGAAATTATTGTCGCCGGCAAGCGATGCGGCTCGGTGGTGCAAAGCACAAAAATAACATGCGTCGGAGGTTCCTCTAAAGTTTTTAGCAAGGCATTAAACGCTTCCTTAGTCAACATGTGCACTTCGTCCAGAACATAAATTTTATACTTACCTTGTACCGGCTGAAAATTAATTTTTTCCCTTAAAGCGCGAACATCATCAATCCCACGATTAGAGGCAGCATCTATTTCGATTAAATCCAAAAAGTTGCCTTTGCGAACCGCAACACAGGCATCGCATTTGCCACAGGGTTCCACGTCCTTGCCCAGCTCACAGTTAACAGCCCTTGCCAATATTCTCGCAACGGAAGTCTTCCCTGTACCGCGCGGACCGGCAAACAAATAGGCATGAGCCATATTATCGGTTTTAAGAGCATTTTTAAACGTCCGGGTTATATGCTCCTGCCCGACAATTTCTTTAAACTTTTGTGGACGATATTTATTGTAGAAAACTGACATGTTTTAAGTTAAAAACTTCATCAACTACTTTACCATCCTCCCCAATGATTCCACCAATTGCGGTATTATTTCCACCAAGAACCCTTTCTCCTCCTCAGAAAATTCACTCAACACATACTCATCTGCATCCACTTGCTCCGGCGGGCGACCGATACCAACTCTAAGACGCCAAAAGTCTTGCGTCCCAAACGACTGCACGATTGAATTAACGCCTTTATGCCCTGCCGAGCCCCGATCTTTCTGCAAGCGAAATTCCCCCAGAGGAACGTCTAAATCATCATGAACAACTATCAGATTATTCAGGGGAACCTGGAATTTGTCAACCAGCGCTTTTACTTGCCTTCCTGAAGAATTCATAGAAACTCCTGTCTTAATCAAACGCATTCCACACAAAAAAAAATCAGTTAACCTCAGCTGTTCCACTATCCAATAACCAACATTGTGACGGGTGTTTGCGTACTTTTCCCCAGGATTCCCAAGACCAACAATGAGGCAGTCGTCAGTTATCCGTTTGCAGTTTTTAGCTGACATGAAATTCATAAATCATTCTAAATTGCTTGCAAAATTCTCGGCCCGAAGATAAGCAAGCCAACAACAACTGACGCTAGTGCCATTACCAGCACTCCCCCAGCGGCGACATCCTTAGCAACTTTAACATTTAAATCATAATGCCCCTGAATAACATTCATCATCGCCTCTACCGCAGTATTAAAAAGCTCTGCT
>Ga0180007_10005598_pt1 | contig 12611 bp, 11 predicted proteins | sample MM_PC_MetaG_FD_121122 | JGI IMG/M metagenome (GOLD analysis project Ga0180007, IMG submission 121122) | Groundwater microbial communities from the Aspo Hard Rock Laboratory (HRL) deep subsurface site, Sweden - MM_PC_MetaG | ecosystem: Environmental > Aquatic > Deep subsurface > Groundwater... | reverse complement strand
GGGAAGAGGATGGCCGCCTCCCGCTCGAAGCGCTCGGGACTCACGTGCCGCAGGGGCGTGTAGTCGTCGAGGATGTAGATGCCGCGGCCGAAGGTGGCCAGCGCCACGTCGTTCTCGCGGCGCTGCAGGTCCAGGTCGCGCACCGCGATCACGGGCAGGCCGGCCTTCAGCTGCAGCCAGTGCGCGCCGCCGTCGACGGTGAAGAACGCGCCGAACTCCGTGCCGGCGAACAGGAGATCCTGGTTCACGTGGTCCTGCTGGACGACGTGCACGGTGCCCCGCTCGGGCAGGTCGCCGGCGATGCTCTTCCATGACTCGCCGTAGTCGTCGCTGCGCAGCAGGTAGGGCTTGAAATCGCCCTGCTTGTGGTTGTCGAAGCAGGCGAAGACGGTGCCCGCGTCGAACCGTGAAGCCTTCACGTCGCCCACGTACGACCTGTCGGGCACGCCCTTGAACTTGTCGATCCTGCGCCAGGCGGCGCCGCCGTCCTCGGTCACCTGGATCAGGCCGTCGTCGGTGCCGACGTAGATCAGCCCTTCCCGCAGGGGCGACTCGTCCAGGGAGACGAGACTGCCGTAGAACGACGTCGAGCGATTCTTGCTGACCGCGTCCACGCTCCAGATCTTGCCCATGATCTCGAGGGTGTTGCGGTCGATCTGGCGGGACAGGTCGCCGCTGATCTCGCGCCACGAGGAGCCCCTGTCGTCGCTGCGCAGTAGCTTCTGGCAGCCGTAATAGAGGCGCGTGTGATCGTGGGGGCTGATCAGCAGCGGCGAGTTCCAGTTGAAGCGATAGGCGGGGTCGCCCCAGGCGGGCTGGGGCTGGATGTCAACGCCCTCGCCGTTGCGCCGGTCGTAGCGCGCTAGGCCGCCGTACTGGTACTGGCTGTAGACGATGTTGGCGTCGGTGGGATCGACCTGCGTCTCGAAGCCGTCGCCGCCCTGGGTGATGGTCCAGTCGGAGTTGCGCACGCCGTGCACGTTGATCGTGCGGTGCGGCGCGCCCAAGCTGTTGTTGTCCTGGGTGCCGCCGTAGACCCGGTAGAACGGCTCGTCATAGTCCACGTGCACCTTGTAGAACTGGGTGACCGGCAGGTTGGCCTCGAAGTCCCACAGCCCGCCGCGGTCCCAACTCTCGTAAATTCCGCCGTCGCAGCCCACGAGGATGTGGCGCGGATCGGCCGGATCGATCCAGATGGCGTGATCGTCCACGTGCTTCGCGGAGGTCGAGGCGCGCTCCCAGGTGGCGCCGCCGTCCTCGGTGTGGGCGAGCCACGTGTTCAGCGACCAGACCAGATCGGGATCCCGGGGATCTACCGCGATTTCCTGGTAGTATTGGGGGCTGGTGGAGACGTAGTCGCTCATCTTGCGCCAGTTCTCCCCCGCGTCGTCGGAGCGGTAGAAGCCGCTCTCGTCCTCGGCCGCCTCGACGATGGCGTAGAGCACGTCGGGCCGCGAGAGCGCGATGTCCAGGCCGATGCGCCCCAGTTCGACTTCGGGCAGGCCGCGCTGGATCTTGCGCCAGGTCGCGCCGCCGTCGGTGCTCTTGTGCACGCCCGAGCCGGGGCCGCCGTTCAAGAGCGTCCAGACGTGGCGCCGCCGCTGGTACGACACGGCGTAGAGGGTGTCCGGATCGCGCGGGTCGAGGTGCACCTCGCTGACGCCGGTGTCCTCGTCGATGTCCAGGATCTTGACCCAGGCGGCGCCGCCGTCGGTCGTCCTGTAGAGGCCGCGGTCGCCGCCGGCCCGCCACAGGGGTCCCTGTGCCGCCACGTACACCACGTCCGAGTCGCGCGGGTCGACGACGATCATGCCGATGTGCTCGGACTCCTTCAGGCCCATGTTCTCCCAGTACTGGCCGCCATCGACGCTCTTGTAGACGCCGTCGCCGTAGGACACGCTGCGCTGGCTGTTGTTCTCGCCGGCGCCCACCCACACTACCTTGGGATCGCCGGGGTCGAGGGTCACGCAACCGATCGAGTACGACCCCTCGCCGTCGAAGATCGGCTCGTAGGTGGTGCCCGCGTTGACCGTCTTCCAGACGCCGCCCGAACAGACCGCCACGTAGTACTCGGCGGGGTTGTCGGGGTTGACGGCGAAGTCGCCCACGCGCCCCGACATGAAGGACGGGCCGAGCAGCCGGAACTCCAGGGCGGAAAAGGCGCCGGAGTTGAAGCCGTGATCGTCCTCCTTCTCCTCCTTCGCCGGGACGGTCGAGACCCCCAGGACCAGCAGCAGGAACATGGCCAGGATGCGTTTCATCGCGTTCACCTCGTTCGGAGCCCGTCGCCCTGCGCGGCGAGGCGCCGGCGGCGGGACTGTCTGGACTTGGGTTGCAACCAGATGTAGAGGCCGCTGCACAGCAGCAGCAGCAGGGCGGCCGACGCGGCCGGCATCAGCCAGCCGTGGGCCCACTCCCCGTAGAACGACCCGTCGTGCAGGTCCTCGATGAGATCGCTGCGCCGCGTGGCGACGCTCAGCACGGCGCCCGTGACGGCGTCGACCTGGATCTCGCCGTGGCCGTGCCCGGAGCGGACCTTGAAGACGCGCTTGCCGGGCCGGAAGTCCACGCGGTCGATGTCGTCCAGGGTGCGAAAACCGGGATGGTCCTGCGCGAAGACCGCGGCGAAGAGGTCCTGGGTGGTAATGAACGCCTCGACGCCGCCGGCCGCGCCCGTCTGCGTGGGCGGCTGGAGCCAGGCGTGGTCCTTCTTGATCAGCAGCAGGAAACCGGTCGCGGCGATGTTGAGGATGACCACGCCCAAGACGATGCCGGTCCACTTGTGGGCGTCTCGGAAGAACTTGTACATGCAGGCGCGGACTCCTTGGGCGACGTGGATCTGGCGAGCCGTTCGAGAATGCAGCAGTTGCGCGCGAAGGGCAATACGCAATCGGCGAGGGGAGGTTCTGGCGCGTTACCTGTAGAGCGTCTTCACCGCGCTCCACGACATCTCGTCGCGCGGGATGACCGCGCACGGATCGCCGCCGTTGATGGCCGCGACGGGCAGATCCCAGGAGCCGCTGGAGGGGTGGAAGGGAAAGCACGTGTCAACCCAAGGATAATAACCGGGGCTGAATTCGCTTTGGGAGTCGGGAACCGGTCCCAGGAAGAACAGGACCTGCTCTTCAGGATCGATGATCGAGCCACTGACATGAACCAGTAAAACGACATCGGCGGGTCCCGGTGGGGCGGGGCATGTTAGGACTATGAAATCCAGCCCGTGGTCATAATAATTGAGTCCGCCTAACTGACCGGCCTGGAGATTCTCAACGGCCTCGCTATTCTCAACTGTGATACTAAACTCATACACTTGAATCGAATGAGATAACGGCGCCACCGCCACATAAGCATCGAATTCCTCCCCGGGAACCTGCGTGTCGAGGCAGTAGACCGTCGCCTCCTCATCGAACCAGATGCCCAGGACATCTTCCTGTATCGGCGTCGGGGTATCACCGAGTGCCGGCTTCGCGACCAGCAGCAAGAACGACAGCAATATCATGTCGGCCTCCGATCATGGCGGCCGGGCGAAGGGCGATGTGAGCGTAGCATGAAGCCAGCGCGGAAACAACCGAGTCGCCGGTCAGTCGTGATCCGCCACCCGCCCTTTCGACCGGGTGCTGCGGGTTGTGCCTTCGTGATCGCGTTCGCTCATCCCATTGATGGACAAGGCCCCGGGTGAGCGCCCCCTGTTGCGGGGGCATCTGCAGGGCCCCGAAGCCAGGAGGGCGGAGGGGGCCCGCAAGTCGAGCGAGCCGGTCACGGGACGTGACCGGTGAGCGCCCCCCGCGACGGGGGGCGCTCACCCGGGGCTTCGGCCCGCCATTCGCGGATGGAAAAAACGATCGCGAAGGCACAACCGAAGCCCTACCTGTACAGCGCCTTCACCTGGCTCCACGACCGCGCGTCGCCGGCGATCGGGCCCAGCGCGATGGACACGCTGTTGTTGGTCTCGTCGCCCTCGGCGTAGACGCCCATGGGGTCCACCGTGGCGGTGGCCATGCTCTCGCCGTGATAGGGCGTCAAGTACTGCTTGGGAGGCATCACGTAGGCGCAGCAGCACAGGTTGCCGCTCAACGGCCAGTTCATGGCCAGGCACGCGCCGTTGGTGAGCCATACGCCGTCGATGTAGATGGGCTCGCAAAAGCCGTCGCAGTTCGGCGGCATCTGCTCGTGGCAGGTGCCCAGGGCCTGTTGCTCCGCCAGCAGCGGCAACGCGCCGAGGAAGTAGTCGTCCAGGTAGAAGCCCACCTCGGTGTCGATGACGCCGAAGGAGCCGTGGGTGGACACGGCGACCTCGGCCGTGAGGGACAGCGTCTCGCCGTCCCATTCCGCGGTGAAATCGGTCATGACGAGATCGGCGGTCTGGGCCGACGCGACTGCCGGCGCGAGCGCCATCCCCAGGATGACCAGCGCGCTCAACGTTAGTGTTCGGTTCTTCATGGTTCTCCTCCCCCTGATTGCGGCGGAATTGCCGCGGTGAAACCGGCTGGCCGACGACGTCCTGGAGAGGAAGCTAAGATGCAGCCCGGGGGCGGGCGCCGCCGGCGCAACCGGCGGTCTGTAGCCGGCGGCCATGCGTCGCCGGCAATCTCCATATTTGGCGCCAGATGTTGATCTTACTTTTTCAGATACGGTTCGATCAACACCTGCGCCCCCAGCAACAGCCCGAAGGTGCAGACGATGGCGGCGCCGGTCGGCAGATCGAGCGCATAGCTCGCTGCCGATCCGATCGCCACCGCCAGCACGCCGACGGCGAGGGTGTAGAGGAACTGGACGCGCATGCCGCCGAACAGGCGCATCCCCATGACCGTGGGCACGACCAGCAGGGTGAAGACCAGCAACACACCGGCGATCTGCACGCTGGACGTCACAACCGTCCCCAGGATCATGTAGAAAAGCAGATCCCAGCGGCGCAGCCGCAACCCGGCAGAGCGTGCACCGCGGGGATTGGTGGAAATGCGCAGCAGGGGCCCGCGCCAGATCCAGAGCAGCAGACCCATCAGGCCATAGAGAGCAGCCGTCTTGAAGAAGACCGGCCAGGTGACCCAGAGGATGGCACCGACGAGAAGATGGCGGATCTCCTCTCCGCCGTGGGGCACCTGCGTCAGCACCAGGATCATCGCCGCGCTGAAGACGGCGTAGATGATGCCGATGTACGCCTCCTGCGGCACGGTGTGATTCCGCGTGCGGGTGCGGGAGATGAGCAGGGCCCCCAGGAAGGTGCTGCCCAGAGCCACGGCCCAGGTAGTCCCCGTGCCGATTTCACCGCCCATGAGCAGGGCGATCGCCACACCGAAGGCGGCTACCTGCGCCAGGGCGATATCCACGAAGATCACGCCGCGGCGGACCACGTGATAGCCCAGGTGCGAATGCATGGCCACCAAGACCAGGGCGGTGGCGATGGGCGCCGCCATCATCTCGAAGAAGCCGTTCATCTCAAGCTCTGCAGTTGCGTTGTCGCCGCGCCAAGGGACCGGCAAATGGTGTCGATGAACGAGATATAGTCGTCCGTGCCGTCGGTACCTCCGGTATGGCCGGGCAAGACGACCAGCGGCGCACCCGAACGCTTGCCCACTTCCTTGGCCGCATCGAGATGGTCCCAGGTCGCCGCGATGATCACGACATCGCCCAGGCGTTTCGCCTTGTCCATCATCTCGTGGACGTGCCGGGGAGACGGAGTGATACCGGGCCGATGCTCGATCTCGCCGATTTTGTCCAGCCCGAGCCAGTCCACTAGATAGGTCCAGTGCTTGTGATAGATCAGAACGTGATGGGCGCGGGCCTTCGCGGTCATCTCCACCCAGCCGGGCAGGTGCTTCTCGATCTCCGCCTTGAACGCCGCGGCTCGGTCCGCGAAGGCCTGGGCGTGGACCGGGTCCAGGTCGGACATGCGCTCGGCCAGCAGGTCGGCGACGGCCTCGGCGTTGCGGGGATCGAGCGTGTAATGGGGATTGCCCAGGGGGTGGATGTCCCCCTCGCTGCGGTCCACGGTCGCCGCGGGCACCTCGAGCAGATTCGAGATCGCCTGCGAGCAGTCCACGTCGCCCCGCGCACCGGGTTTGACGCGCGGGTTGCGCGCCTTCTCGATCAGCTGGGGCAACCAGCCGATCTCCAGTTCCATGCCGTCGTAGACCAGCATGTCCGCCTTGCCGAGCTTGCGGGCCAGCGAGGGTTTCGCGGGCATGAAATGGGGATCGCGGGTCCCGGGGCACAGGGAGATCACGGTCACGTCCTCCCCGCCCACGCTGCGGGCGATGGACGCCAGGTCCGTCAAGGTGGTCACCACGTTCAGCTTCTTCGCCTGCGCCGGCGTTCCGGCCAGCAGAACCGGAACCAGCGCGGCTGCGATCATCAGGGTCATGTATTTTCGCATGGTCCCGCCTCCTAGTAGAGATGCGCCGGATGGGCACCGATGGTGAAGTTCCACTGGATGGAGAAGCGCAGATCCTCGTAACCGTCCTGATCCGTCTCGGCGTAGGAAACCTCGGCCCGCAGGTCGCTGAACTCGCTGGGCGTGAAGGTGACGTTCGCCTTGAACTCGCTGTAGTCGACCAGGCCGTCGGCGTCGAGATTCACCGACTCGAAACCTTCCACCGGAGCGGTGTCCGCGACCTTCCCTCCGCCCAACCCCAGCCACCAGTTCCGCGCGAAGCGATACTGGACGAGGGAATAGGCGCCGACGGGATTACCGACCTTGCCGTCGGGATCCGGCAGGACGACCTCGTTGATCCAGTTGACGGCCGGCCCGTGGCTCAGGGATCCCGAGGACCACTTGTATGTGAGATCCGCACCGTAGACCAGCTGGCGCATCCCGGGTCCGGCCGGTCCCGTCAAGGCGGACAGGCCCAGTTCCAGGGTGGCGTTGTCGGAGACATCCCAGAGATTGATCAGTCGCCCGCCGTACGCCAGGTCGCGATCCTCCCCGTCCAGGATCGCCACGCCGCCGTCGATCCCGTACACCTTCGCCACCGAATACCAGGGGGCCGGAACGGTTGCGGACAGCTCCGCCCCCACATCCGTCAGACCGTGATCGCCCAGGAAGGCCAGCAGCGGCAGCGGGGCGCGCACGAAGGGGAACTGGTGAGTATGCAACGGGGCATGCTTACCGAAGGGCAGGAAGAACTTGCCGATCCGCAGGCCGAGTCCGGCCGGCATGGAGCGGCTGGTCAGGGAGGCTTCCTCGAGATGGACCTCGAAGCCCGCGTGGTGCTCCTCCGCCTTGGCGGCGGCCTCCTCGTGATGTGGCGGGTGGAAGGCGACGATGAGATTGGCCTTCCAGAAGGGATCCACCACGGCGCTGAACTGCATCTCGGCTTCCTGCAGCGCGATGTTGTTCTCCCCGTAGCTGTCGTCGTCCGAGGACGACTGGGCCAGGAAGAGGGCGTTGGCGCTGACGGCGGGATTCATGAGACGCGAGACACCGGTGGCCGTGCTCGAGGCCTGGGCGAACGCTGTTCCGACCGGCCCCGTCGCAACGAGGACCGCTGCGCAGGCGCCGACTACGGTGACGATGAAATGCCGCATGATAAGTGCTCCTTGATTCCGGGACGAAGCGCGTTGCAGGCGCGATGTCCCCACAGTGGTTTGTCGGTATTCACGGGAATCAGGAAGCGACGGGGGGCGCCCGGGAGGGCGGCAGCAAGGGGAGAGATCCGCAGGGCCGGGCGGGAGCTTCGGGTGAAACGACCGGAACGACCGGGACCGAGGGCTCTGGAAGCGCGAAGGGGATCTCGGTCAGCAGCCCCTCGTGGAAGATCGCGCAGGCATGATCGTCGTGCTGATGATTTCTGTCGTCGGCTGTATGGGCCTCGGCTTCCAGCAAATGATGCCGGATGTGGGCATACTCCAGCGTCTCCAGGCTCATCATCAAGACCACGGCGAGCCCGATAGTTGTCCTGCGACCGAAGAAGCACATCCTCGTGGACCCCATCATGCTCCTATACTATGTCCGCATGCGCCCCCATGGCAAGGACGACGGACGTGCAACAATGCGAATCATGAATGACTCCAAGTGACCGACAGGGGAGCCGCCCGGGACAACCTGGTTCTGGTCTCGGCCGACATCGTCAAGTCGTTGCTGGCAAATCTGTTGACGGGGATGGAGATCGGTCGCCGGCTGAGGAGTGGCGCCGCAGACGTCGACGTAACGGTATCCGAGCCCACGCTGGCCCGGACCCCGGCCGAAACGGCCTACTGGCTGATCCCGTTGTTGTTCCTGCCGGCGATTCACGGCGCCTTCGGACCGGCCGGGATGCTGTCGCCGGTTGAGGGCATGGTCTCGTCACTGGTCGGTTTTCTGCCCAACCTGCTGGCCGCGGCCGTGATGCTGGCCGTGGGCTGGTTCGCGGCCCGCATCGTCCAGCGCGTCGCCAGCGGCCTGCTGTCCGCGGTCGGCGTCGATCGTCTGTCGGAGCGCGTCGGTCTGGCCTCGGCTCTCGGCGAAACACCCTTCGCCAAGGTGATCGGCACGGTGATCTGCGCCCTGATCCTGGTGCCGGTGATCTTGGGGGCGCTGAATGCGCTCGCCCTGGAAGCTGTAACCGCGCCCGCCAGCCGAATGCTGGACGCCCCGATCGGCTCCGTACCGCATCTTTTCGCTGGTGCACAAGCTGAGCCAGCCCTGCGTGCCGGTTGAGCCAGGGAGGGGTCGGATAGAAGATGCAACGGAAAACGGGGGGGGTGAAATGGCAAGAGTGAAGCTGATCGCAGCGCTGGTGTCGGTTCCAGTCGTACTCGTCATCGTCTTACAGAACACACAGCCGGTAGAGACCAAGTTTCTCTTTGCAACGCTAACGATGCCACGGACCGCTCTTCTGGCAATTACGATGCTCATCGGCATTGGAGTTGGAATGCTCATCGCACTTGGCTTGTCGGGTAAAAACCCAAGAATAACTGAGAGCCACAACAACGCCTTCAATAGGTAAGCAAGCAGGCGGCACTCCGCACGGCTTACTTGCACCGGTCGGGGTGGGCATTGAGGCTGGGAAATGAGAGAGCTTACTATTTCGACACATAACATGGCCGCTTCATGCGCATCTCCGGCATCGCCCCCAGTTCTCCGAGCTGCTCAAGAGCGCAGGCGTGGACACGGTCAAGGAGCTATGCACCCGCAAGGCGGAGAACTTGGCCGTCAAGTTGGAGGAAGTGAACAACGAGAAGAAGCTCGCCCGCTAGTCCCCTCCCGCCGTCACGGTCCAGAAACGGGTCGCCGCAGCCGACGTGTTGGATCCGCGGATCACCTATCGGATCCGGTCGGGGCGTTCGCCCGCGAGGCCCCGGTCCGGTCGGATCGGGGCCTCGCGCATGTTCTCGGACGCCAGGGAACCACTTTCCGCACAAAAACGTATACCTTCGGTGTCCGACAATTCCGACCTGGCATCGAGGACCCGGATTTCACCCCCGAGCGAAGGACCTTTCCCATGAGATTCCTGGGCCTGCTGCCCGCAGCGTGCGTCGTGGCCTCCGTCGCCGCCGCCGCACCCGGCGAGGCGCCCCGCATCCGCAACGCGGCCACCGCGCCCGGCGGCGTCGAGACCTGGAACCTCGCCGAGACCTGGCGCGCCGGCGGCGAGGACGACGACATCTTCTTCGGCGTCATCACCGACGCCAAGCTCGACGGCGAAGGCAACGTCATGCTGCTGGACATGCAACTCTCCCGGATCTACGTCTACGATTCGGACGGCGAGCGCCTGCGCGCCATCGGCCGCGACGGCGACGGCCCCGGCGAGTTCAGACAGGCCAGCGACCTGGTCTCCCTGCCCCGGGACCGGATCGGCGTCGTGGCCGGCTTCCCCGGCAAGATCATCGCGCTCGAGCAGGACGGCACTCCCGCCCCCTCGATATCGCCCGGCGAAGCCACCGAGGGCGGCTTCAGCATCGTCTTCGGCGCCGAATGCGCGGGCGACCGTCTCGTGCTCTGCGGGGCCAAGCTGGCCCGCTCCGACGCCGGCATGAACGAGACGCGCTACCTGTCGATCTGCGACCTGGACGGCCGGGAGACGCGGCTCCTGCTGAGCAAGGAGAAGAACCGCGACTTCAACCGCCCCGTCTACAACGAGGCCCAGGAGTACTTCGTGATGCGCCGCTGGACCATAGGACCGGACGGACGGATCTACGCCGCCCCCGAGCGCGACACCTACGCCGTCTACGTCTACTCCCCCGCCGGCGAACTGGAGCGCATCATCGAACGCGAGTACACCCCCCGCGAGCGCACCCAGGACGAGAAGGACGAAGTGGGATCCGAACTGGTCATCATGACCCCGAACGGCCGCCTGCAGATGGAGCGCGAGGTCCTGGACCACGAGCCTTGCGTCTTCAGCATGTTCGTCGACCGGGACGGCCTGCTCTGGGTGGCCGACGGCCACAGCGGCAAGCACGACGGCGTGTTCAGGCGCTACGACGTCTTCGACCCCGACGGCCGCTTCGTCAAGCAGGTCGATCTCGTCGCCGACGGCGACGCGGACGAGGACGGCCTGCTGGCCCTCGGCGACGGCCGCTTCGTGCTGGTGCGCGGCCTGACGGCCGCCTCGGACGCCATGACCGCCGGTTTCGACGAGGCCGACGACGACGACACGGCAGACCTGGAGGAGGACGACCCCCTCGAGGTGATCCTGCTCCGGCGCGGGGCCTGAAAGCAGAGGTGAATCATGCGGTTCGGCACGAGATTGGCCGGCTGGTGGCGCGGATGGTGGCCGACCCTGGCGGTGGTGCTGACAGTGCTGACGTTCCGTTCGGCCGTCGCCGACTGGTACGACGTGCCGACCGGGTCGATGCAGCCGACCATCTACGAGGGCGAGCGCATCTTCTGCAACAAGCTCGCCTACGGGATCAAGGTGCCTTTCAGCGACTGGGAGCTGGCGCGCTGGGACGATCCGGCGCGGGGCGAGATCATCGTCCTGGATTCCCCTCACGACGGCACGCGCCTGGTCAAGCGGATCGTCGCCGAAGCCGGCGACGTGGTCGCCATGCGCGGCGGCGTGCTGCTGATCAACGGTGAACCGGCCACCTACGAGCCGGGCGCCCCCCCGGCCTGGCCTCTGCCGCCCGAGTTCGCAGGCGAACACCTCTACCTGACGGAAACGGTGGCGGACATGTCGCACGAGGTGATGATGTCGCTCGAGCAGCCCATCGCCCGGGACTTCGGCCCCGTGACCGTACCCGCAGGACACGTCTTCGTCTCCGGCGACAACCGCGACCACAGCTTCGATTCGCGTTTCTTCGGCTTCGTGCCGGTCGAGAATGTCACCGGACACGTCACCGCGATCCTCGCGTCGGTGGACCGCGACCGCCACTGGCGCCCGCGCTGGGGGCGCTTCTTAACGGCCCTGCACTGACGTGCGGGGCGGCCCGGAACGAACTCCGGGCAACTCACCCGGCCGGACGGCGAGCGGACCGCGGACGCTCGCCCCCACATCCGGCCGGCCCAATCGCGGTCGTTCCGTTCCCCCGGCGGCCGCAAATGCGGAGGCCGCCCCCTTGAAGGGCGGCCTCTGGTGTTTCGGCGCGCGGCACGGCCTCAACCCAGACTACCCACCGCCGTTTCCACCGCCTCGAGGATGTCCCACGAACCCACCAGCGCCTTCATGGCGGTGTGATCCGTGTGCAGGGGACGGTCCACGTCCAGGAACGCGACACGCTTGCGCACCTCGTCGCGGGCCACGGTCACGCCCCGTCCCTTATCGAAGTCGCGGAAGTCGAGGGCCTGGGCGGCGGCCATGAACTCGATGCCCAGGATGCCGCAGGCGTTGTCGATGATCTGGGCGTTCTTGATGGCGGTGTTCATGCCCATGGATACGAAGTCCTCCTGGTCGGCGGCGGCGGGGATCGACTGGATCGACGCCGGGGCCGAGAGGATCCGCTGCTCCACGATCAGCGAGTCGGCCGTGTACTGGCTCAACATCATGCCGCTGAACATGCCAGCGCCCTTGGTCAGGAACGCCGGCAGGCCCACGCTCAGGGCGGGGTGCAGCAGACGGTTCAGGCGCCGCTCGCTGAGCACGCAGACCATGGTCAACGCCACGCCCACCATGTCCATGGGCAGCGAGACCGGCGAGCCCTGGAAGTTGGCGCCGGTCAGCGCCACCCCGTCCTCGGGCAGGAAGATGGGATTGTCGCCCACGCCGTTCAGCTCGGTCTCCACCTGCTCGCGCGCCCAGCGCACCGCGTCGTGGGCCGCGCCTATGACCTGCGGGCTGGAACGCATGGAATAGGCGTCCTGCACCTTGGTCTTCATCTTGCCGGTCTGCAGATCGCTGCCCTCGATGCACTTGCGGATGGCGGCGGCGCTCCTGATCGCGCCGGCGAAACCTCTTTTTTCGTGGATCTTCGCGGTGTAGGGCTTGAGGTTGGCGAGCAGGGACTCTAGGGTCATGGCGCAGGCGATCTCCGCCTGCTTGAGCAGGCGGTCGGTGTCATACAGGTGCAGGGCGCTCATGGCCGTCAGCAGGTTGCTGCCGTTGATGACCGCCAGGCCGTCGCGCGCCCGCAGCCCGGGCACGGGGATCCCCGCGCGCGCCAGCGCCTCCTGGCCGGGCAACAGTTCGCCCCGGTGGTAGGCCTTGCCCTCGCCCATCATCAGCAGGGCGACCTGGCTCATGGGCGCGAGGTCGCCG
>Ga0180007_10005597_pt1 | contig 12611 bp, 12 predicted proteins | sample MM_PC_MetaG_FD_121122 | JGI IMG/M metagenome (GOLD analysis project Ga0180007, IMG submission 121122) | Groundwater microbial communities from the Aspo Hard Rock Laboratory (HRL) deep subsurface site, Sweden - MM_PC_MetaG | ecosystem: Environmental > Aquatic > Deep subsurface > Groundwater... | reverse complement strand
GCCCGGCCTGTCACGCCGCACAGGAAAGCCGTGTCGCGTTGTCTCAACCCGGCAACTCGTCGTCTCTATCCACCATGAGGAGGTGGCGCTTGAGGGCTGCCTGGACCCTCGCGGCCATGGGTTTCGTGCTGCTCTGCGAGACATCAGCACTGTTCAGCGCGGGCTCATTGAGCACGCGGTGTTTATGAGCCCGCGCAGTCACGTTATGCGGCGCGTGCTCGATCTGCCGACGGCGCTGGACTATGGCATCGGCAGCGAAAGCGCAGCCTACTACTCCCTGTCGACAATGGACTCCGTGGAGCTCATCGGCGGATGGGGTGATGCGTTGGGCAACGTGACCGTGCAGATGCTGCCCATCTGCGGATTCCTTGTGCCCACCGAGGATCCGGTTGTGGCGCCTTGGCGCCAGCTGGGACACCTCTGGCCCAATGGACAGTTTGCCCGGCCCAGCGGGGCGGAGGTCGTCTCGTTCGTCAAGCAAGCGGGCGTCGTCTTCGCAGGCATAATGCCCTCAAGCATCGTCCAAGAGACCGAAGAGCGCTTTGCCCAAACATGGGGCGCAGGCTGGCGCACGGGCGCGATTTCGGAAGAGGCCTTGGGCATGGCGGAGGATATTGCGCGGGTCAGCAAGCCCAGGAAATACGTTCCAGTCACTTCTGAACTCATCCGCCAGGCCGCCAAGAAGCCGCTGCTGCATAGTGCAGGCGTGCCGTGGGATTACGCGCCAACGACGGGCTACCCCGGCCGCAAAATCTGGCGCAACGGTCTGACGCGGGAGGGGATGGCTGTGCCGCCGGATGACTATGCCGTGGCAAAGTTCTTTGCCAACCGTGACGAGCGCTAAAATCCCCTCATCGTGACCATCACCCTCGAACGCTAGAGGCAATCAAAGGGCGGGGGAAACCCCGCCCTTCTTTCTGTCGCTACACAATCACAAGCTGTTCTTCTTCGGTATCAGAAGCTTTTTCATATTCACAGGGCAAGCGCGTCACCGCAAGCCCGGCGAAAGAACGAGAGGTAATGACCTTGTTGATGACCGGGGCAAGCCGCTGCTCAACGCGTGTCCACTGGCCATCTTCGAGTTCGTAGACAGTCCCGGATTTCATCCGGATCGAAACGCAGTGTTTTGGAGCACAGTCGACGCGGTCAATCATTGACCGCATCTGCATCGAAATCCGCACCCGGCGGGCGTAGACAGCATCATCCGACATGTCTATCCCCTCGGGCGCCATGCCGGCCTGTCTGAACAAATCTGTATTATCGGCTGCCTGGCGAGCCTCCGCCGCCACGCCACGGGCCGTTGCAAGACGCTCCCGAAGGCTTTTCCGCTTCCTGTGCTCTTCAAGCAAGGCCCGCTTCAACTCGTTCATGTCCTCAAGGGCTTCATCGTCTAGCAGGCTGACGAGATTCGCAATATTGGCATCTGCTTTATCCAGTTCGGCCTTCAGTTTTTCAACGAGATCCATGTTTTCCCGTTCAGCTTCGCAGTGTAACCCTGCAGCCTCGATTATGTCGATCTCTTTCAAGGTTCCGGCCAAAATGAAGTTCTCTAATACCCTGTAATTATACCAGCTGTAGTTCTGGCAGCCGAGCTTCTCCAGCCCCGACGAGCACACCAGATACATTGCCCAGGGCTTCTCCCGTTTCTTGTCGTGGGTGCGGTTGAGGAAACGCATCGTGCCGCCGCAAACCGTGCATTGGGCAAGCCCCTGGAACAGGTTTGCGAATTTCTTTCCCTTGCGGCCTGAATGTCCTGTTCGTCGCACATGTGACATGCCTTGAATTCTATTGAACAGCTCTGGGCTGATGATTGCCGGATAATAGTCAGATATTCTCTCTTCAGCGACACGGCTATCCTTGATCTTGGTTTCTGGCTCGTAGTCGCCAACGACCGCGCGGTTGTGCAGAACTTTGAAAATATAGCTCGGGTGCCATACGGGCCGGCGTTTGTTCCAAGCTGGTATGCCTTCATTCATCAAAGCGCGGGCGATGGCCCCTCGGCCTATGCCGTCAGAATACATGCCATAGATGCGCTTCACGATCTCGACACGTTCAGGGATCAGGCAGAACTCTCCGTTCTTGACTTCCATCCACAGGGGGCACTGGCTGGTGACCGGTGTCCCTTGCGCTGCTAAGAGGCGCTTTGTCACCCAGTTCGCCAGAGATCGCTTGGATTTGTGCTCGCTCTCGCTGTTGGCCCGCGCCATTTCCGAGATGATCGGAAACAGGGCCACGTAGGTGAGGCTGTCCATGACCATGTTGATGGACGTGATGCCTATCCGGATTTCAGCTTTGATGATGTCGAGCAGAAGTTGCAGCGCGCTGCTTGGCTCGTCTCGGGTCAGGCGGTCAATGGACTCAACGATGAGCATCGATCCTTTCTCAATAACGTTGTCACGCGCAAGATCTAAGAATGTTCCAAGGGCTCCGCCTTTAGAATTTTTGCTGCGGTAGGCGGAGACGCCGATATCTGAAAGAGTTTCGTCGATCGTCAGGCCGTGGCGCGCAGCGAATTCTTTTGCCGCCTCAACCTGTCGGCGTTCACCGTCCCCCCAGGCCTGAGACTGGCTAGACAGGCGGATGTACGCGAAAGCCTTAGCCGAAACGTGTTTCTTCTCAACGCTGTCTTTCATGGCGCCAGTATAGCTGCGGAAATCATCTGAAGCCAGGAAAATACTGAGGGCAATCGAAAGCGCCCACGGCTACGCTGTAATGAAGTCGTAACATTCTAGTCGGTTATAGAATTGCAATGGGTGTATTATTCGGCCTCCCTTGCCCGCCAAAGGGCCTGTGGCCCTTTGGAATCCCCCGTGCGCGGAAAACTCTTTTTCAGGTTCCTCCTGAAACAGAGTTTTCCGCTTGTGTGAGTCATGGGAAATAGAGAAAGGCTTGGCAAGCCAGGCAGAAGGCTGCACAAGGCCAACCGCAACCGAAGACAGGGCGAGACAGCCCTGAAACCCCCGAGGAAGCGACAACAAAGAGGTGTATAGGGAACCCCCAAGCCAACGCCTCAAGCCCAGCCGTCCGGCCCCATCACCCCGTGTCCACACCCCTTGACGAGCCCTATCGGCTTATGTAACACACAGTCTCTTTTTTACGCCGTGCCGAGCCGCCCCTGACGGGATGGCCGGTGCGGGAATGTTTTGCCCAAAGCGCGCGCCCAGGAGATGACCCACGTGTTCGACAGCTTGACCGACCGCCTCTCAGAAGCCTTCCGCAAGATGCGCGGCCAGGCCCGCCTGGATGAAAAGAACATCCAGGACGGTCTGCGCGAAGTGCGTCTTGCCCTGCTCGAGGCCGACGTCAACTTCAAGGTCGTCAAGGACTTCATCGACCGCGTGCGCGACAAGGCCATGGGCGCGGATGTGCTCAAGAGCCTCACCCCCGGCCAGCAGCTGGTCAAGCTGGTGCACGACGAGCTGGTGGAGCTTCTGGGCGGCGAACAGAAGGGCCTGGACCTGCGCAGCAAGCCGGTCAAGATCATGATGGTGGGCTTGCAGGGCTCGGGCAAGACCACCACGGCCAGCAAGCTGGCCAACCTGCTGCGCAGCAAGCACAAGCTCAAGCCCTACCTGGTCCCGGCGGACGTGTACCGCCCGGCGGCCATCGAGCAGTTGCACGTGCTGGCCAAGCAGCTGGGCGTGCCGGCCTACCCGTCCACCACGGACATGAACCCCGTGGACATCTGCGCGGACGCCATCAAGAAGGCCGCCGAGGCCGGATGCGACGCCATCCTGTTCGACACCGCGGGCCGCCTGCACGTGGACGAGACCCTGATGGAGGAGCTCTCGGCCATCAAGGCCAAGTGCTCGCCCCAGGAAATACTTTTCGTGGCCGACGCCATGACCGGCCAGGACGCCGTCACCGTTGCCGAAGCCTTTGACAAGCGCCTGAACATCACCGGCGTGGTGCTGACCAAGATGGACGGCGATGCGCGCGGCGGCGCGGCCCTGTCCATCAAGAGCGTCACCGGCAAGAGCCTGAAGTTCGTGGGCATGGGCGAGAAGCTCTCGGACCTGGAGGTCTTCCACCCGGACCGCGCGGCCAGCCGCATCCTGGGCATGGGCGACGTCATGACGCTCATCGAGAAGGCCCAGGGCACCATGGAGCAGGAGGAGGCCGAGAAGCTGGCCTCCAAGATGCAGCAGGCCAAGTTCGACCTTGAGGATTTCATGACCCAGATGCGCCGCATGCGCAAGATCGGGTCGCTGGAGAGCATCCTCAAGATGGTGCCGGGCATGGGCGGCATGATGAAGAAGCTGGGCGACATGCAGGTGCCCGAGAAAGAGATCGACAAGGCCGAGGCCATCATCAACTCCATGACCAAAAAGGAGCGCCGGGAGCCTTCGCTCATCAACACCTCGCGCCGGGCGCGCATCGCCAAGGGCTGCGGCAAGACCGTGGGCGAGGTCAACGCGCTTTTGAAGAATTTCGAGCAGATGAACAAGATGATGCAGCAGATGCTGGGCGGCGGCGCGGGCGGAAAAGCGCCCAAGATGCCGAAGATCCCCGGCATGCCGGCGGGCTATACCCCGCCGGGCAGCAAGCCGCAGCCTCGCTCCGGCATGCAGCACTCCATGGCCGACGCCATGCAGGGCATGCCCGGAATGCCGGACATGGGCGACATGGGCGGCGCGGAGCCCAAGCGGGGTTTGTCCAAGAAGACCCTGGCCGAGCGCAAGAAAAAGAAGATGAACAAGAAGCAGCGCAAAAAGCGCTGACTTCATGCCATATGAGGCAGGCGGCGATCCGCTTGCGTTTTGACTTTAAACCGCATATCAACACATTCAGGGGGAAAGACAACATGGCTCTGACTATTCGATTGACCCGCATGGGCTGCAAGAAGCGTCCGTTCTATCGCCTGGTCGTGCTCGAGCGCGCCAGCCGCCGCGACGGTCGTCCGCTGGAATTCCTGGGACATTACAACCCCATGGTCGAGCCCGCCGAGGTCGTCATCAACAAGGAAGCGTACGACAAGTGGATCGGCATGGGCGCCACGCCCAGCGACACGGTCCGTTCGCTCGTCTCCAAGCAGTCCGCCTAGTCAATCAGGCGACTTCCTTGGGTTTCATGCGGCAGGGGTCCAGCTCACGGTACGTTCTCCCGCGCACACTCATCATGGGGGGCCCGACATGCTTAGAGACATGATCGAGTACATCGCGAAGTCGCTGGTCGACAGCCCGGACGATGTGAAGGTCACGGAGATCGAAGGCGAGCAGACCGCTGTGCTGGAACTCAAGGTGGCCAAAGAGGACCTGGGCAAGGTCATCGGCAAGCAGGGGCGCACGGCCAGGGCCATGCGCACGCTGCTCGGAGCCGCTGCGGCCAAGGTCAAGCGGCGCGCCGTGCTTGAGATAATCGAATAGGACCATGACCGCCAAGCCTGAGCGCACGGACTCATACAACATGGGCGCGCACGGCATGGTGGCTGTGGCCCATGTGGCCAAGCCGCACGGCATCCGTGGGGAGCTTTGCATGGACAGCCATGCGGGCTCCCCGCTGCTTTTCGCGCCTGGGCAGACTCTGTTCCTGGCGGTGCCGGGGCCAGGCGGCGGCGCAGGCAGGCCCAAGCCCTTTGTGGTGGCCGCCAGCCGCAACCACACCGGGCGCATGCTGGTGACGCTCAAGGGCGTGGGCGACCGCAACGCCGCAGACCTCCTGCGCGGGGCCACGGTGTTCGTGGCCGAGGCCGACCTGCCCCCGCCCGACGAGGGCGAGGAGTACCTGTTCCGGCTGCTGGGCTCGAAGGTCTTCCTGCCGGACGAGGCGGAGGAGCCCGGCGCGGAGATCGGCGAGTTCGAGGCCATCCTGGACACGCCCGGCCAGATCACCTGGGTCATCCGGGGCAAGGGCGGTGAGGAGATCCTCTTTCCGGCCGTTCCGGAGTTCATCCTGGGCCTGGACGCAAAGCGCAAAAGAATCGTCATCGATCCGCCGCCGGGGCTGCTCGAACTCTATCTGGCCAAGCCCAAGTAACACGCCCAGCTCTACGCCTGCTTTTCGGAGTCCAACCGTGCGTTTCACCATCCTGACCCTCTTCCCGGAATTCTTCCACAGCGCGCTTTCCTGCGCCCAGCTGGCCAAGGCTGTGGAATCCGGCGTGGTGCAGGTGGACCTGGTGAACCCGCGCGACTTCGCCACTGGCCGCCACCGCCCGGTGGATGACCGGCCCTATGGCGGCGGACCGGGCATGGTCATGATGCCGGGACCGCTGGCCGCCGCGCTGGGAAGCGTGGCCCAGCCGGACCGCAAGCTTGTGCTCGCGCCCTCCGGCCAACCGCTGACCCAGGCCCTGGCGCGCGAGCTGGCCCTTGAGCCCGCCCTGACCATAGTCTGCGGGCGCTACGAGGGCATTGACGAGCGGCTCATCGAGGACGAGGGCCTTTTGAGCGTCAGCGTGGGCGACTTCGTGCTGAACGGCGGCGAGGCAGCGGCCCTGTGCCTGCTGGAGGCCGTGGGGCGGCTGGTGCCCGGGTTCATGGGCAAGGAGGAGTCCGGCGAGGACGAGAGCTTCTCCGGCGGGCTCCTGGAGCACCCGCACTACACCCGGCCCGAGGTTTATGAAAAGCGCGAGGTGCCCGAGGTTTTGCGCAGCGGCTCGCATGCCAAGGTCGCCTTGTGGCGGCGCGAGGAGTCCCTTAAGCGCACCCTGCTGCGCCGTCCGGAGCTCCTGCAGACCGCGGAATTGTCCGGAACGGACATAGATTTCCTGCGCGCCCAGAAATGCCCGGCCAGCCTGGGCCGCGGGCTGAGCATCTGTCTTTTGCACCACCCGGTGCTCGATAAATCGGGGAAACCGTCCACGGTTTCTTTGACAAACCTCGACATACACGATATGTGCCGCGTTTCCCGCACATATGAATTGGCGGGGGTGTTTTTCGTCACCCCGCTGGTGGATCAGCGGGAACTGGGTACACGGATTTTGACGCACTGGACAGACGGTGCGGGCGGCCGGACCAACCCGGACAGGTCAAACGCGCTGCGCCTTGGGCGCATGGCCGAAAGCCTGGACGAGGCCATTGCCCAGGTGACGGACGAAGCGGGCGCGGCCCCCAAGGTCGTGGCCACCTCTGCGCGGACGAGCTTTCGCCCGGCGCGCGGAAAGAAGGAACGGGCCATCGCCTTCAGCCCCCCGGCGCTCGTGCGCCGCTGGCTCGCTGAAGGACCTGTGCTGCTGGTGCTGGGCACCGGCCACGGGCTGGCCCCGGAGGTGCTCACCCGGGCCGACGCGGTGCTCTCGCCGGTGCGCGGGTTTGCCGCATACAACCACCTGCCGGTGCGCAGCGCCGCAGCCATTCTGGTGGACAGGCTGCTGGGCGACACCTGGTAGAACGACAGAAACGTACTGATTTTCCAGAAAGGAGTCGACATATGGACATCATCAAGCAGATTGAAAGCGAACACGTACGCATGGATCACCCCTCGTTTCGTGCGGGCGACACCGTCAAGGTTCACACCCGCATCATCGAGGGCGACAAAGAGCGCATCCAGGTCTTCCAGGGCGTGGTGCTCTGCGTGAAGCGCGGCACCACCGACGCCACCTTCACCGTGCGCAAGATCTCCGACGGCGTTGGCGTGGAGCGCATCTTCCCGATGCACACCCCGGCCATCGACCGCGTGGAGGTCGTCTCCCAGGGCAAAGTGCGCCGCGCGCGCATCTTCTACCTGCGCAAGCTGGCTGGCAAGGCCGCCCGCGTCAAGTCCCGCAACGCCTGGAGCTAAGCCTCCGGGCCTAGCCTTCGGACACCCGCGTCCCCGGCAGCGCCTTACCCAAGGTGCTGCCGGGGACCGCGCGCCTTTTCCGCCAGGGGGGACGCCGTGACCAAGCGCCAGGCCTCCACACAGCCCTGCCCAAGTCTGCTCGACCTGGGACCCGTCGCCGGCCCCGTCGCGGGTATCGACGAGGCCGGTCGCGGCTGCCTGGCCGGACCCGTGGTGGCCGCAGCCTGCATCCTGCCTGAGCACTTCGACCTGCCCGGCCTCACCGACTCCAAAGCCCTCACCGCCGCCCGGCGCGACACCCTCGCCGCCGCCATCCGCGCCCAGGCCCTGTGCTGGTCCCTCGGCCTGGCCTGGGCCCCGGAAATCGACCAGATCAACATCCTGCAAGCCACCCTGCGCTCCATGGAACGAGCCGTGGGCCACCTGCGCCTGCGCCCCAGCCTGCTGCTCATCGACGGCAACCAGACCTGCAAGGCGCCAATCCCCCAACGCACCGTCGTCGGCGGCGACGCCCTGGTCCCAGCCATCTCCGCCGCCAGCATCCTGGCCAAAACCTTCCGCGACCACCTGCTGGTCAAGCTCGACCGCCGCTACCCCGGCTACGGCCTGGCCATCCACAAAGGCTACGGCACCGCCGTGCACCTGGCGGCCCTCCAAACACTCGGCCCCAGCCCAATCCACCGCCTGACCTTCCGGGGCGTGCGGCCAGAACAGCCCGCCCCCTCCAAACAAGAGCGCCAGTCATGCCTGCCGGGCATCTTGACCTAGGCCGCCAAGGCGAGGACGCCGCCGCCGAGCTCCTCGCGGGCAAGGGCCTGCGCATCCTGGAACGCAACCTGCGCCTCGGCAGGCTCGAACTCGACCTCGTCTGCGAAGACGGCGACACCCTCGTCTTCGTGGAAGTCAAAACCCGCGCCGAAGGCTCGCTCGCCACACCCGCCGACGGCCTGACACAACAGAAACGCTCGCGCCTGCTGCGAGCCGCTCAAGCCTACCTCGCCAAACACGACCTCTGGCACCGGCCCTGCCGACTCGACCTCGTAGCCGTGCTCTTTCGCGCTGGCGCACTGCAATACATCGAACATACCCCCAACGCCTTCCAAGCCGATACGCCCGGCTCCTGGCAGCCCTGGTAGGGGCAGGCACGGCAAGCCAATGCCAGGGGCCTGGGATGCCTCCGGCGGCCTGGGGCCTGAGGCCCCCGGCCCCCCCCATTGGCCTGGGCCGGGGCGGCCTGGCTGGTGTGTCGACTTGGCCTGGCCTTGGCAATGTGCGCGAGATTTTGAGCGGAGACGCTCAAAATCTCGCGCACGGTTGGCCCTTTTGAGAGGGTTGGTGAAGTGGCGTGGAGAAGGAGACTCTCTCGTGATCCCCCCAAAACAGCCGAACGGGCTGTTTCAGGTTCCTCCTGAGACAGCCCGTTCGGCGTAATGGGGAGTCCAGAGGGCTTCAGGCCCTCTGGCGGGATCTGGGGATGTATTAAATTAATATCTTGATGTGCAACCAACAGTATGAAATAATTCATCTTGCCGTTTAACCGTTTCTATTTTGGCACCCTAAAAATATTCCTGGCTACCCGCCGCGTCAGGCGCTATAATGCGCAGCATGAAGAAACCCACCGCGCCCGCACCAGACCCTCGGCCCATGGCCAAGGCGTATGCATACATCCGCCTCTCCTCACAAGCGCAAGCAGCCGGCGACGGGCAACGTCGGCAGCGCGATACTGCGCAGCAGTTCGCCGCGCAGCACGGGTATGAGATCATCGACTACGTGCAGGACATCGGCAAATCCGCGTTCCGCAGCACCAACTCCTTACAAGGCGAATTGGCCGAGTTCCTCAAAATGGCGCAGAAAGGCGCGTTTGCGGATGGAACGCTCTTGATCGTGGAGTCCGTTGACAGGCTGTCGCGAGATGAGCTGCAACCAGCCGTTCGTCTTCTGCTCAACATCTTCGACTATGGGCTTTTGCTCGGCATCATCTCAGAAGAAAAAATCTTCAGCCAGATCAACTTCGATGACTTTCTTCAGCTGCTCAATGACATGTCGCGTTCGAACAAAGAAAGCGCAATGAAGTCTACACGATCCATTGAAAATTGGAAAACCAAGCATTCGAAGGCGAAAGGTGGAAAACCCGTCAGCAAGCAATGTCCAAATTGGATGAAGTTGAAAGGCGGCAAGTTCAAGCTGATTCCCGAGCGGGTCGAGATCGTCAAACGGATTTTCGACTGGTACTCCGAAGGCAAGGGGCAGGGAAAGATCGCTGACATGCTGGCGGAACAAGGCGTCCCGGCATGGAACAAGCGCAAGCCGGTATGGCACCAGAGCTACATCTTCAAGCTGCTGCATAACCATGCGGTAATTGGCGAATATCACCCGGAGGTGACCGTCAGTGGCAAAAGGACTTCAGCCGGTATCATTGAAAATTACTACCCAGAGATCATCGACAAAGACACGTTCAAACTGATCCAAGACAAGACTCGGCTTCGGCGAGAAAACCATGCGGGGCGGAAGGGCAAGAAATACTCAAACCTTTTTCAGGGCATGACTCGCTGTGCAGTTTGCGGTGCCCGGATGCGGTATCTCAGCCACACTAAAGACTCTACCCGAAAAAATGGCCTGCGCCCTTGGGCTATCTACTTGGCTTGCTCAAGTTCGCTCAAAAAGGGCGGGTGCAGGAACAAGCAGTACTACAGCTACCTGCACATGGAGAACTTCATCCTGTCTGGCGTCATGTCCGACATCGACATCGTCGAAGCCGCCGGAGTGCATGACGAGCGGCAGAAGCAGCATCTGGAGCGTGTGCAGGACCTGGACGCGCAGCTGACCAGAGAAAAGGCGATCCTCTCGCGCTATCTCGATGCTATGGAGAATCAGAATCTCTCGAACATGCCTGAACTTATCAGCAAGCTGGAGAAGACCAACACGAGGCGTACCTTGATTGAAAAGCAGCTTTCCGCAGCGCGTGCAGGCGCGGCTGAAGCCCGCGAGGCCGCGCAGTCCGCGGTCCTGTTCCGCCTTGTCGAAGAAGCCTATAGCGAGCAGCTACCAGAGAACATCGACATGTCCGACGAAGCCATCTACTCCCGCCGCTTGCGCATCGCGAACCAGATGCGTGCGGTTATCGAGGACGTGGCGTTCCATGAGGACCACCTGATCCGCATCAAGACGCGCGCGGGCACGGCGTATGAGCTCGTGAACCGGGAATGGACGCGCATCGAGAAGAACAAGCGTATCGGCGCCAAGGGCACACTGACGGCTCGGACCTACGTCGGTCGCGCAACTATGCAGCTCGGAGCCGAAGAGGACGAGGAGGAGTAGCGGCTGGCTGACGAACTGACGCGGGCATCTCTTGACTCGGAGAGCAAATCTTCCGGCCCCTCGTGGGCGAAAGGGATGGAGCCCTCTCGCCCACGTCTCATTGTCAAGTCGGATAAATCTAGAGTTCTCCAGATGTGATCCCTCCGCCGATCAGCTTGAGCCTCCTCTGTCTTTTTTGGTCCAACGTCTCGTCTGAAGTGATGAAGAGCTTGTTCACCGCCCAATTATCGGCCGAAAGACATACGCCCGAACGCGTTCGACCGTTGTGCCAAATCATGCGCGCAGCGCGGGAGGTCGGCGCATAGTCATGCCGCAAATCCCCAATGTCCTCCAGCGGCGGCTGCTCAAGGGCGCTGCGCAGCATGTCATGCGTCAGGGGGGTGTGTCGGCGCGGCTTGCACTGCCGCACGATGTCTGCGGCAACCTTTTTTGCCTCTTCCGAAATTTCGCCCGGCGCCCACGTCTCTCCCCATGTTTGCACGTTACGCACAATGACCCTCGCCGCCAGTTCAAGCGGGTATCGGGCTGCGAACATCACGCCCGGCGCCCTGATAAAAGATACAATTTCTGAGCCGGAAGGCCTGGCGAAGTCGCCATGTGGCCAGAGGTGCCCAATCTGCCGGAACGGCGGTATGATTGAGTCTGTCACTGGAATCAAGAGGCCGCACACGGGCAGCATCTGCGCCGTGACACCTCCGTCTTGCGAAGGCCAAGCGCCGATAAGCTCGACCGAGTCTTGCGTGCCGAGGGAGCAGTAGGTGTAAGGCGTTGCGCCAGCGTCGTAACTAAACGATTCAGGTGCCAAAGTATCCAAAGTCTGGACAACCCTGCCGTCTTTGGAGAGTTCTTCTGCGTGGGCGATCAGGCACTTTTGGATGGCGATGATGTCGCGCACAGCGACACGAAAAACTTCGCCCCGCGGGTCGAGGCACCCGACGATGTTGATGGCCTCGGCATGGTCGCAGGCGAGAACCAACTGGCGTGTCGAAACGACGCGGCACGGCTCACCGGTGCGCCTGGACAAGCCCGGCAGGACAATGCTGCGAGAAAGAGTGGCGAGGACATAACTGATCGACATGACAGCTCCTTTGCTTGGGTTCTCGGAGAAAGGCAGGAGCCGATTACCACGCTTTGTTTGCCTTGGGAGCCCCCCCAGGAGTGCCTCGAAGAAATTGTTTCAAAGGGCATCTCAGCATGCCGCGCGCTAGCAAATTGCATCACCCGGTCGTTCTAGCTTCCTTCCGCCTAGCTTCCTTCCGCCTAGCTTCCTTCCGCCTAGCTTCCTTCCGCCTAGCTTCCTTCCGCCTAGCTTCCTTCCGCCTAGCTTCCTTCCGCCAACCATCGCTACCCGCAGAGTAGCACGAGCGCGGCACGCCGCAAGGCGACCCCTTCCGGGGGCGGCTACGCCGCGCCTTGCAGTGTGCCGCTTGCTCGCGCTGGCTGTTCGCTGCGGGCGACGGTCGGAGATGTTTTCGGGGGGCTCCGGTCATAGATAGCTGTTGGGTAGTCATGTCGACATGATGCTGTGCAAAATGGAAAAGCCGGTGGCTCCCTATGCAGTATCGCCAAAG
>Ga0180007_10005596_pt1 | contig 12611 bp, 14 predicted proteins | sample MM_PC_MetaG_FD_121122 | JGI IMG/M metagenome (GOLD analysis project Ga0180007, IMG submission 121122) | Groundwater microbial communities from the Aspo Hard Rock Laboratory (HRL) deep subsurface site, Sweden - MM_PC_MetaG | ecosystem: Environmental > Aquatic > Deep subsurface > Groundwater... | reverse complement strand
GGGATAATAAGTTCTTTTAACATGTCTGATTGTGCGGTTTAATTTGGCCATAGAAACTTGGATCGATAGTGGTATAAAAATGTTTCTTTTTTAACCATTTTTGGGCTAAGCCATTTGTTAAGGTTGATGGAAAAGTTCAGAAGATGTTGGTAGATTATAACTTTTATTAGGTTTATTTACCTCAATAAACTATTTAAACAAACATTCGACTTTTATTAAGATAAAAAGATGGATGATGAAAAAGATCTGAGATATTTGAAAGTGCTTGAGGGATTAATGGAAATGCCGTATTTAGGTGGGAAAAAACTTTTAGTTGATTTTTTATCAGGAGATGTTAAAAATAAATCTATTAGAAATAATAAGCTTGATATGTTAAGAGCCTTTGGGTCTTTGAAACTTGGAAATGATGAGCTTTCTTTAATTATTGAAAATTTAATAAATAATAAATTAATTGATATAGTTTCTGCTGATGGAAATAGATTTATGAAACTTTTACAGATAACTCAAAAAGGTCGGTTGGAAATATTAAATCCAAAATTAAATTCAAAAAAATTAAAAAATAATTATGATTATTTTGAAGAGACCCTAGTTAGCCCTGGAGATAGAGCTATTTTTTCTGAGTTGGAAAGTTATTTAGGTAAATTTAATGATTTTCAAAAAAAGGCGATTGTTTCTGATTCATCTAAAATACTTTGTGTTGCAGGTGCTGGGAGTGGGAAGACAAGTGTTTTAACAAAAAGAATTGAGTTTTTGACTAAATATAAAGGTGTTAATCCTTCGAGGATATTAGCTATAACTTTTACAAGAAAAGCAAAACAAGAAATGGAAGGTAGGTTGAAAAAACTAGGTGCGGATGTTGATATTAAGACTTTTAATTCATTTTCAGAAAATATTTTAAGGATGCATTCTTCAAAAATTTATAATAGAGATATTAGGGTTATGGATTATGGGTTTAAAGCTATGGCTATAATTAATGCTTTGAACAGTAATGGACTTAATATGGAAGATGCTTTGGGATTATATTTTAGTCCTTCTCAAAGAAGAAATAAGACAAAAGATCAACTTTCAAGGATTTTTATGAATGATTGTTTTTCTGTTATTGAATTTTTTAAAATAAAGAGACAAGAGTTATCTGATTTTTCAGATTTATTAGAACCAAGTAAAAAAGATGTTGGGAAGATGATTTATAATGTGTGTAAGTCATTAAGTCAGCAGATGAAATTACAGGGCTTAAGGGATTTTACTGATCAAATTATTGATACTGTTGATTTTTTTAAGAGAGATGGGAAATATATTCCTGAGTATGAGCATGTTTTGGTTGATGAATATCAAGATGTTAATGCAATGCAGATTGAACTTTTGGAGTTGTTAGAACCTTTAAATTTATTTTGTGTTGGGGATCCTCGGCAGTCAATTTTTGGGTGGAGGGGGTCTGATATTAATTATATTTTAAATTTTAAGGATAAACATGAAGATGCTGAGGTTATTACTTTAACTAAGAATTATAGAAGTTCAAATCATATAATTGATTTGGTTAATTTATCAATTAAAGAAATGAAATTGCCTGATTTAGAGGCTGTTTATAATTATGATAAAGAGATTAAACTTTTGCAATTTGAAAATGAGGAAATGGAATATAATTTTATTCTTCAGAGGGTTTTGAGTTCGGGTGTTGAAGCTCGCGAGATTTTTATATTGGCTAGAACAAATAAGCAGTTGGGAGATTTGTCTAATTTATTTAAACAAAGAAATATACCTCATGTTTTGAAGGATGATGGCGATTTAAATAGGAATGGAGATAAGATAGTTTTATCTACGATTCATGCTGCAAAGGGGCTTGAAGCTGAATTGGTTTTTGTTATGGGTTGTAATGAATATAATTTTCCTTGTAAGGCTTCAGACCATCCTGTGATTGAAATGATTCGTATTAATGATTATGATAAAGAAGAAGAGGAAAAAAGGATTTTTTATGTTGCTTTATCTCGGGCTAAAAAAAAGTTATATTTGACTTATACTGGAAAGAAGCCTACTTATTTTATAAGTGAAGAGATGGTGGAGATGATTGGGTAGTGAGATTTAATCCAAAATATTATCCATACCTCTTTCTAAATTGTTCCATTTCCTCTCCTTGAGGAATTTTTCTGTATTCTACTCTTGATCCTGATTGCAATATTCCTTGAATTACTTGATCTGACCAATCTTTTTCTTCTAGAATCCCTTTATGCCCATTCCTATGAAATGTTTTTATAGGAGATGCTCTGATAACAATTGCTAAGTGATAAAGCATTTTAAGATCTGAAGGAGGGATTGTTTTAAGGGGTGAAATTATTCCCATAAAACAATAATCCGTTGGTTGAGATAATTCTTCTAAAACATTAAATACTGCATATGCAGTATCAGGTTCAACACTTAAAAAATCATCAAAAAACCCTGCAACATAAAACCCTGCAGCATAACAATTATCACATACTCCTTGTGTTTCTTCTAGTTTTCTTTTTCTTTCTTGATTAAACATACCATTTAACGATAAATTTTTATTTATAAAACTTACGTTTTGTATTTTAAAAGTGCTCCAACGTGGAATATATCCTTCTGAAAAATCACCAAAAACTTTAAACAAAGAGAAATTTTATATTAAGGTGTCAGGGAATGCCTTAAGTCTTTTAGACATCCTGCAAAACGTGTTCCCTGTTTTGTTTAATGCAACGCCTGATTTTTTAATACTTCAGAATTTTTTATAGATTTAAATTCTGAGAGTGCTCAAAAAGCGAGGTTTTTGAGATGGTAAAAAGAGTTTCTGTGTATGTCAAGAACTTTTAGTTCTTGAGCACACTCAAGAATCCAACAGATTCTTGATGTATTGAGGGTTCTAATTTTTATCTATTTCTCTTAGAATATTTCTCATAAAATTGTAAAATATCTTTGACTTTTCTTGGATTGAGTGAATAGTGTGTTTCTCTTGTTTTTATTGCTGGAAGAAGCCATTGATCTTGAATTAGTTCTTTAAGGGCTTGTTTGGTTATTTTTTCTCCTCGTAGATGGGCTGGTAATCCTTTTAGAATGTTTTCAGTGTGAGCTGCTCCCCACTTTCTCCATTGAACTAATTTTCTTATTATTCTTGCTTTGATATCTAAAACACTTAGTTTCATCAAATAATAAGCTTGAGATATTATAAATAAGTTGTTAAATATGTTTTGTAATGTCGGGAATTAAAACCACACACTTTAGTGTGTGGCTTAGTTTACGGTTTCAATTCCCGAGCATCCTAAAAACAAGGGGCTGTTATAAACCGCACCTTTTAAGGTGCGGTGCTTCAATTGTTTTTTTGATAATCTGATACAACATTGTCTCATATTAGAAAGATTTAAATAGTTTAAATTATTTAAGTTTGCATGGAAAACAAATCATTATTTATCGGATTTATGGGAGATTCTCCAATGGTAAGAGTGTTGGACTATCTCTTAACTGAAAGAGAGTTAGATTTTTCTATAACTGATATTGCAGATAATGCAGGAATAGGGAGAGCAACATTATACAGAAATTGGGAAAAGTTAGTAGGTAATAAAATAATAGTTCATACTAGAGACATAGGGAAGGCAAAATTATTTAAGTTGAATTCTGAAAATCTAAAGATAAAGAAGTTGATTGAGATTTATGATATGTTAGTTGTTGAGGATTTGAGGAAGTTATCTGGAATTGATGAAATCGAAGTTGCTGTTTCTTAAAGATATTGTTTTAGGAGAAATACCTGAGATGTTGTTTATAACTCAAACTCATCAATAAAATTAATTATTGTTTGATATTTTTCTAAGAATTTAAATCCTTTTTCTGTTAGTGCTACAAACTTTCCATCAGGTTTTTGGATTACTTTAATGAATTCTTTGTTTTTTAGTTCTTTAAAGTATTCTTTAAATCTAGATGAAGAGATATTGGATTTTCTTAGCAATGGAGTGGGTTTAATTGAGTGGTTGTTATCTTTGACTATTTCAAGTATATCTTTTATTATTTCTAGTTTGTTTCTTTTAGCCATTGTTTTTTATTTATCCTGTTTTTTTAAGAACCTTGTAAAGAATTGTTAGAAAGATTCCAATTGATGCTAGATAGATAAATAATTTAGAGGTTTGGAAGAATTTAGGGATTAATATGTTTAATATGTTGATTATCCAGAAGATAAAAAGTAGGATGTATATTGTGTAGAGGTTGTTGTGTTTTAATTTTGATTTTTTTTCATTATGGGCAATGTATACGACGAGTATTACAAAAATTAAAAGTACTAAATTGACTAAGAAGTGCACTAAAGGATTTCTTGAAAGTAAGATTATTGTTGATAAAGCTAGTGCTAATAAGTGGAATAGATAGAGTCTGTTTGTGTTGCTGTTCCATTTTTTCCACATGACACTGTAGAGAAGATAGAATATTGCCATTGTGCTAAAGTACATGAAGATGAATAGAGTTAAGTGGCCTGCTAGGGGTCCCATTGTTCTTGGACATATATCTAGTATTGCTCCGGTGTTGAAGTAAACTAGTGCAAATTTTATGAATGATCTGAAAAAATATGCAATTGCAAAAAATAAAAATGCTAAACGGAAGTATTTAATTCCTTTGTGAGAACTTAGTTCGTAGAGTTCTTTTGTTCCAAAGTAAATCATTAGGCTTGCTAGAATGATTACAAACGAGTAAATTATTTCTGTTCCAAATCCTAGATTCATAAAATGTTTTGCAAATGGTTTTGCTGCATTGTTTGCTAGGCAAGATAGTTGTTGTGGCATGATAATTGGTGTGTTTTAAGTTTTATAAATAGTGTGGATGATTGGTCCATCTTGTTTATAAAGAATTTAATATTGAATAGATTATGAAAATTGTAAGGAGGTATGAAAATGAATAAATATGTTTATGGAAGTTTAGTTATAGCAATGGTTGCTGTTCTTGGAATGGGAGTTGTATTTGCTTCTGGTGGTGATGGTTTTGGTAAGAAATTTATGAAATCTGATTTGAGTGAAGAAGATAGAGTTGTTATGCAAGAACAAAAAGAAGCTTATCGAATGGCTGTTGAAGCAGGAGATTATGCTGCATGGGAAGCTTTAATGTTAGATAAAGTTTCTGAAATGGAGGATAAAATAACTCCTGAAAACTTTGAATTGATTGTTGCTCGGCATGCTGAAAGAGCAGAGTTTAGAGCTGCTGTTGAAGAGTTGAAGGCCTCGGATGATTTTTCAAGAGAAGCTATGCAAGAACTTAAGGAAGAATATGGAGTTGAAGGCATGGGTTTTATGAAAGGTTCTATGAAATGTGGAATGTATGGTGAGAGTATGAGGGGATCTGGATTTAAATCTGGAAGTTGTCCTTTTGCTGAAGCTGAATAATTCTTTTTTTATTTTTTTTATTTATTAAATGGACGTGAGGTCTATTTTTTTAGAGGTGTTGATGCCCACAAGATGTTTAATCTTAGGTTAGGGTTCTCCTGTTAAATTTAAGAATTTTATCATGCTGGCTAAAAAGCACTAAAAAAATTGGGTGTTAAAAATATTTGAGGTTAAACTCTGCAAAATTAAGTAGTTAATTGCTCCCCAGTAACCCTAGAAAATATAGAAAGAATAAAAGTAAAATTAAATATTTCTGGATTATTTTATGCATATTTTGCATGCTTTAAAATCCATTTTCTTAAAAAATGCAGTTTCATTATTATAAATTTTATATTTCTTTTTTATTAACTTTCCAAATCTGCAATTTCTTGTATGGTATTTCTTTGTTTCTGAACTTGCTATATAATCATATTTAGGGGTATTAAGTTTTTTCCTGATTATTTGCTCTTTCATATATACTGGAACTTCTTTTATTACAGGCATTTCAACTATTTCAGTAACTTTGTTTTCATATGGTACAAAAACTTCTCTGATAACTTCAACTGGTCTTTCAATTATTTTTTCAGATTCAATTTGTCTTATCACCGTGTTATCAATAATAAAGAATGCGAATAGTGAATAGAGAGTAGTAATTATCCAGCTCATTAAAAGATTTTGAACAAGGCTTAAGGTATACATTAAATTGACTATAATTACAAATAGGACTACAAGTATTGCTACAAGCACAACTATAAAAATATTCTTGGTATCATATTGAACTATCATTTTTTCCATGATATATCTTAGTATTCTAAGTACTTAAACCCTTGTATTTGTTATCACTATATAGTTACTAAACTTATTTAAGAGACTTGTTCTTCAAACTTTACAATAAGAAGTAGTTAAGTGCTCTAGATTACTTAATCTTGAGGATAAATGCCCCACGAGGTCCTAAAAAATTCTTTGAATTTTTGGGAACTTCACTTCTTACGAAGATGAAGTATTTGAACCTCGGTTTTTTCGTTTGCAACGAAATGTTCTGTCCAGACTAAACTATAGAAAACTTTGCCCAAATTTCCTTCGGAAATCGCACTTATGCAAAGTTCTCTATAGGAGCTTTGTTGATGAATAGAACTGTTGAAGGTATTTTAAATTTTGGGAAATCAAAGATTAACCCAAAATTTCTTTGAGGTATTGGTAAGTTATAAAATTAGAATGACTAGACTTTGGAGATAAGCGTTTATGGTGAGATAGTAAATTATTTAACTTGTTGATGGGTGTTGCTTTTATGGTAAAAGTTTTAGTATTTGGAAGTTTTGATGTGGTTCATAAAGGGCATGAGTATTTTTTTAGAAAGGCTCGAGAGTTTGGGGATGAGTTAGTTGTGGTTATTGGTAGGAATAAAACTATTGAGAGAGTTAAGGGTTGTTTGCCGAAGTTTAGTGAAAGTGAAAGGGTTAAACATGTTCGGTCGATTGATGGTGTTGATAAGGTTGTTCTTGGAAGTGAAGGAGAGGATAAATTTAAGGTGATTGAGGATATTAATCCAGATATAATTGTTTTAGGTTATGATCAGGATAGTTTTAGTGATGGTTTGAAGGCGGAGTTAGTTCGAAGAGGGCTCGGAGGGGTTAAGATTGTTATGTTGGATTCGTTTAAGCCTGAGAAATATAAGAGTAGTTTGATGAAGAGTTGAAATTTTGGAAACTTTGTTAACCAAAATTTCTGATTATATTAGTAAGTTATAAAATTAGAACGCGTCGATTGAATTCTTAAAAGTTTATTAGTAATTAGGAAATAAGTTTATTATAAATAAAAATAGTAATCCATACAATAACAAAAGCGTAGATGAATCCTAAGATGGCTCCAATTATTGCTCCGCTCCAGCTCGCATTATATCCAAATAAACTCCAGACACTTGAATCTAAAAAAGTGTATGCTTTGGAGTATCCATAAACTCCAGTAAGAGTTGTAAGAAATACTATTATTGCAAAAACAATTCCTGTTGCTTTTCCAAATTTTATAGCATCAATTTTAATATCATTATTTCTTAGGGTAATTGTAGTTTATTAATTTTACTGATTAGGGCTTCCTGCAAATCTACCCCTGTCGCCTGGAATTTCTCCGCCTAATTCTGTTGGAAGAGTTTGAAAACCTGCTCCGTAAGTGTTATGATGAACTCCCGGGTTAACTGCGCCATGACCTGAATAATAAGCGCCGTAAACATTAGTTGATCCCCAACCGGCTCCTTCTGCCATTGCGTATATTGGAGAATCTAAAGCTTCAATTGTTGGTTTAAATGCGTTTCCACCACCGTGTTCTGCAAAATACTGCCACCAGTTCATTGCCTCTATAACCTGGGCTCCTTTAAATCCTTCTTTTTTAATCTCGTCCATCATCCCTTTTAGCGGGACATTTCCCATTCCCATTGGAAGTTCAGTATGTTCCATACCAAAGTTATCTGACAGATGAACATGTTTTACAAAAGGGGCTACTGCTTTTGTTTGTTCGATTATCTCTTTTTCATTGTAACCCTTTTTTCTAAGCATATTAATATGGCCTACATCCCATGTAGCACCAATCATTTTATCAGCAACTGCTTTTGCTTGCGATACTGACATTCCTTTGCTTTTCTTAAGGTTGTTTACTAATTGTTCTCTTGATTTTTCTACAAGATTTCTTAATTGTTCTCCTGAACTTAGTGCATTATTTGCAGGAGCATTTTCAATATTAACTATTGGAGCGGAAGAGCCAAACTTACTGTAAGCTTTTTCGGCAATATTTGCAAAAGTTTCTGCTGATTTTTTAACAACAAACTGATCAAGTGGCTGCCACATTTCAGGGGTCTGCTTAACTTGTGAAAGTGTTTTAAGTCCATGTTCTACAACTTCCCTTAATTTTACAATTTGATCTGGATCTGTTTCAAAATCTTTAGTTATGCTTGATTGTGCAAGTTCAACAAAGTTTTTTAGTTTTTCTTTATCTTCGGGGTTCCTTGTGTGAGCCCATGCTTTATTGAACAATCCTTTTAAACTTCGATAAGAATCTCTTAGATAAACCTGTCCGTGATTAATTGCCCTTTGAGCATTTTCAAAGTTTTTTCTATCGTTTTCGTTAGAAATTAATGCAGGGTCTATTTTTCCCATTTCCATTGTTTCTTTAGGGTATGCCCTTTGAGCTCTATCCAAGGCATCTTCTCCGAATTCTGCAAATCTGTTAACTTGAGCTAAACTTTCTGTCCACATTTCTTTATTTTTTCTTTCAAGTTCATCTAATGGCCTAAATGGAATTTCGTTTTCGGTGAATTTTTCTTTTTCATCTTCCGGAAAGTATCTTTTTTCGGGTTTAATAGATGTAATCTGGCCTGAATCTTCATTAATTATGAATAGTCCTTGGTCAATTCTTTTACGGTCTTTGCCTTTTCCAACCATTATATGAGGGGTTAAATCTGGAAGCGATGCACTTGAATGGAATGTTACAGATATGTTTCCTTTTGGATCTAGTCTGTGGGCTTTTTCCATAGAAGATTCCATATGTTTTTCTGCTCCGAATCTGTTTTCTTCTGTGAATCCGCCTTCGCCTATTCCAGATGCTTCAACTACTGGTCCGTGGAAAGAAGGTTTTACTCCGGTTAATTTTGCTAATCTGTGCATTTCATCAAAGTGTTGTACTGGAATTGAATCTAAAGATTGAGGGAAGGTTCCTTGAATTTCTACTTGTTTAACACCTGGGTTCACCCTCATGTTTAGTTCTCCTAACTGGTTAGCTGTTCTTGCATCAAGGTGTATACTTATGTCTCCTGTGGCGGTGCTATAGGGGCTTGGAGGAGTATAGTAATTTGGAGTAAGTGTTGAATACTGTGCTCCACCGTACATTGATTCGTAGTTGACCATTTTTTGATTGGGTTAAAAATTAGGTGACTTTGTCAATCTAATTTTTTGATTTTATTAGTAAGTTATAAATTTAGACGGAAGGTTAGTCTTGTCGGTTTTGATAGCTTACTAGATAGTATGTTTTTTACCTCTTTTGATTTGATAGGAATATTAGGAATGTTTTGAATATAAATGTTTTGGTTGAGAGGTTTGTGATTTTGGGTATTACATCATTCTTTTTCTTCTGTCTTCTTTTGAACGTTTTTCTTCAGAGGATTCATAGTTATTGGATTGTCCAAATCCTCCGTCGGTGTTTGATTCTGTTCCTTGGTTCATGCCAAGGCTTACTCCCGGAGGAGGTCCACGGTTTTGGCCTCTTAAAATTGGTTCGGGACGTGATTCTCTTATCATTCTTGTTGGAGATCTGTCTGTTGCTCTTCCCCAGTTATCTTGTTGTGAAGAATCATATTCTCCACCTCTTGATTGATAACTGTCTTGTATTGAATATGCTGCTCCGGGACGTATTCCTTCGCCATCTCTTTCTACTCCTGCATCATAGGATATATTTTGATCTTTATCATCTTCGTCTTGCTTGCTAAAAACTCTTCTAAATCCAACTTGTTGGGCTGGAGCTCCGCTTGGTTCTAGTGTTGGAATAATTTTTTCGAGAGAAGGTCTTATATTTGAGAATATAACTGGTTGGTTGATTTGGTTTTGAAAATTTACCATTATATTTTGTTGAGAGCCTTCGCTGTCTTCTTCTATTTCTTCATCTGAATCTTCTGATTCTTCTTCTAAATCTTCACTAGCCTCTTCTTTTTCTTGTTTTTTCATTAATTTAGTAGGAGATAGAAGTATTTATTTTTTTAGGTTTCAAAACAACTGGCTTTGCCAGGTTGTTTTGATTGTTTATTTTAGTAATTGATTAATTTAAACGGGCTGAGAGTATAATATTTATAAGTTTTTATTAATCTGAAGTATCTTACTAATTCTGGTCTAGTATCATATGGTCAGTTGATTTATTATGATTCTAGGATTATTTACTTAAAACCAAAAAAACTTTCTGCTCTTGAACTTGGAGGTCTTGCGATTCCTTGAGATTCTCCTTTTTCTCCCCCATAAGGTACTGAACCCATTCCGTAGGCTTTTTTAAGAGTATCATAAATGTTAAATCCTTTATCCATGGCTGTTGCAATTGCAAAATTTCTAACATAGGACTCTGCATAGGTATCTTTTTTTATTCCTTTTTCTTCAAATTTTTTCATTTTTTCTTCATATGCTTTTTCTTCCTCTTCTTTGGTCTTTTTCATTTTTTTCTTGGATTTGAATACACTAAAAAGTGCAGAAAAGGGATTTGTGTTTGGAGATTCTTTTTTTACTTCCTCTTTATCTCCTAAAAATTCGTCGATATCTAATTGCAAAGCTTCAATTGAATCTTTTGTCATTCCTTCAATTAAGTTAAGGGCTTCGGCCATATTTTCTTTTTCTAATTTATATTTTAATAGCTCTAATTCATCTTCATTTAGGGCGTAAGTTTTAAATGTCATATCTGCTCTTCCGCCAAAAACAAATTGTTGTCCAACTTTATTTGGAATTCCTGTAAATAAAAAATCAACTAAGATTATTGAATAATATTTTCTTATTTTTCCTTTGTCCTGTAATTTTTCAAATTCTTCAGGTAAATCTCTTCCTCCGAACCGGTTATCCCAGGTGCTCTCTTTTACTTTAAATTCCTTTTTACCTAGTAATGTTAGTTGTAATAACATTGTATTGAATGCTGTGACTAATGCTGAGCTTTTTGCTAAGCTTTCTTCTTGTTCTAATCTGCTTGCTGCTTTTAGATATGGTTTTGCCCATCTTGTTTGGAGCTTTAAAGCGTCGACTTGTGATTTTAAATATGCTTTTTCTATTTCAAATCTTTTTCTTAATTCTTGTTCGCTTCTTTTTTTCCATTCATAAAATTCTTGGACTCTTGGTGTTAGTAGTCTTTTAACTCTATCATTTAAATCTAATTTATTGACTTCCTCGGCTGTGTTGACGGATAAAAATGCGTCTCTTAAGGTTACAAATTGAAGATTTCCTGAAGACAACGCATTTATGCTTCCTTGCCCTCTTTGCATGTCTACTTTATCCATCCATATTTGTTTTAATGACAAAATTCCGGCATATTTTTTTCCTTTATCTGATGAACTTGCAGCATCGTAATGGCTTAGTCTTATTTTAAATTCTTTTAAATCATAAATTAAATTTAATACGCTTCTTAGGACGCTGTTTATTGTTGCTAGAATTCTTGAGGCTTGTTCTTGCATTTGGGTTTTTTTCCCTCCTAGTTCTGAAAAATGTCCGGAACCAGGAGATGAAGCAAAATTGTCAATTAATTTTTCAATTGGCATTTGTTTTCCCATATAATCATGAATCCAAAAATAAAGAGGTTCTAGTGCTTCTGCCGGGGAATCATATACTAAGTTGTGGACGCTTCCATTTGGTTGACCATTCCGGGGATTTTTATAGTATGGGCTTATCTCTTTTATAATCTTATCAACTTGATCTGTCATTTATTATAGATACCTCTATTTTATGTAATTAATAAGAAGGGTTAGTTTAAAAATTGTTTGGTGATTAAATTCGTCCGTGGATTCTGTCAACACGGACGTTAAAAACATAATGATCTCCTTGAGCTATTGTTGCAGTTGCATCCACTTCATAAACTTCACTTCCGTTAAAGTAAAGTGCAGGAAATGTTGTTTTTAAGGGGGTTGGGAGGCTTTCTTTTTCTAAGGCTGCTTTAACTAATTCTGCTTCATCTTTTTCTGCATAGGTATAATATTGAACTGGTTGAGTTATTGTACTAATGGTTACTCTCTTTCCATTGTGTTCTCTGTTGAATAAAATACCTTGTCCTGCATTTTGCATAACTCTGTCTACTAAGACTCTGCTTGCTGAGGATGGCATTCTTGGTGGTTTTTTTAATGTGGATAACATCTTTAGTTTATTTTAGAAAAAATTAGTATATAAAACAAGATTGTTGGGGTTTAGGACATATTAGATATTTAAGGTAGATTTTGTTGAAAAAGGTTTGAATTACAATTAAATATATTTATAGTGTTTTTTACTACTAAATCCTATTTTTATATAATTTATATTTATATATTGTTGAATATTGTTCAATATGTATTGTTTTGTCCTATTAAAAGACCTAAATGTTTTTATATTAGTAATCTTTGTAAAATTGTAGCATGCATAAGTTGGATTCAAAAGATTATGATATTTTGAGAGAACTTGATAAAGATTTTAGGCAGAGCTTTTCAAAAATAGGTAAAAGTGTTAAACTTTCTAAGAATTCTGTTTCTTTGAGATTTGAAAAGTTAAAGGAATATATGTTGCATAATACTACTGG
>Ga0180007_10005595_pt1 | contig 12612 bp, 13 predicted proteins | sample MM_PC_MetaG_FD_121122 | JGI IMG/M metagenome (GOLD analysis project Ga0180007, IMG submission 121122) | Groundwater microbial communities from the Aspo Hard Rock Laboratory (HRL) deep subsurface site, Sweden - MM_PC_MetaG | ecosystem: Environmental > Aquatic > Deep subsurface > Groundwater... | reverse complement strand
TTGATGTATGGAAAACCTGTTATTGTTCCGAATATAGGATTTATGGGTAAACTAGTTAAAGAAGAAAAATTAGGTTTATTATATGAACACAGGAGTTATAAAGACCTCAATAAAAAGGTCAAAAATATGCAAAAAAAATATACTGAGTTTGAACCATCAATAAGTAAATTTTGTAAACATAATTCAAAAGAAGTGCTATTTAGGGCCTTAGATAATAACATTAAAGGAAGTTAAGCGTGATGAATATGGAAAATGGCTTAAATCGGACAATAATATTCCTTCATATTCCTAAAGCAGCAGGTACAACTATCCATTCTATCTTAGAAAACCAATACTCCTCTAAATCAATTTTTTCGATTCATGGCGGGAAAGTCCAAGAGTCTATGGATAAATTTAAAAGGCTTTCCGATAAGAGAAAAAGAGAGATAATATTGATAAAGGGCCATATGAAATTCGGGCTTCATAAGTTTATCCCTCAGCCGTCAACATATTTTTCCTTAATAAGAGATCCTATAGATAGAATTGTCTCTCATTATCATTACGTGTTAAGAACCCCAAACCATTATTTGTACAATAAAGTAAAAAAAGCCGATATGGACATCAAGGAATATGTGGAAAGCGGCATATCGACTGAACTGAATAATGGGCAACTCAGGGATTTGTCGGGGGTAGGAAAGAGCTTTAAATTTGGGGAATGTCCTAATAATTTGATGAAAATTGTGAGATACAATATAAATACTCATTTTTCTTTTATTGGATTATTTGAGCGATTTGATGAGTCCATCATTTTTTTAAAAAGACAATTTAATTGGAAAACACCATATTACATACACAGGAATGTCACAAAAAATAGAATGAAAGTAAAAGAGTTAGACAGTGAAACTATAAAAACTATCATAAAGTATAATAAAATGGACATCCAATTCTACAATGATTATAAAGAAAAGTTTGATAAGCTAATAATCCAACAGCCAGTCTCATTTTTTACTGAGTTAGCAACGTTTAAAATAAAAAATAAACATCATGTTAGATATAATCATTATAATATGCTAATTACAGAAAAAATAAAAATGATATTATCAAAATTGACTTAACAAATATTTTAATAACCAACCACAAAAATTAAAAACCCCCCCTCCATTCCACTTCTTAATATGCAAAAGGGGTCTTTTTGGGACGGAAAACGAGTCTTGCTCACAGGCGGCTCGGGCTTCTTGGGCTCTCACCTAGCTCCGAAGCTGGAGGCTGCTGGCACCAAGGTCATGATCCCCAGGAGCAGGGACCTGGACCTGACCAAGTGGGAGAACTGCCTCAAGGCCACAAAGGATGTAGACCTGGTAATCCACCTGGCCGGCATAGTGGGAGGCATAGGCTTCAACCGGAATTACCCCGGCAGGCTCTTCTACGACAACGCCATCATGGGCATCCAGCTCATGGAGGCCGCAAGGCAGAACAATGTCAAGAAGTTTGTCACTGCCGGCACTATCTGCGCCTACCCCAAGTTCACCCCCACCCCTTTTAAAGAAGACTACCTCTGGAAGGGCTACCCTGAGGAGACCAACGCCCCTTACGGCTTAGCTAAACGCATGCTCCTGGTCCAGTCCCAGGCCTACAGGCAGCAGTACGGCTTCAACTCCATATTCCTCCTGCCCGTCAACCTCTACGGCCCCAGGGACAACTTCGATGATGAGCGCTCCCACGTGATCCCGGCCTTGATAAAGCGCTGCTTCAACTCAATAAAGAACAACGAGCCGGAGATGGTCTGCTGGGGCGACGGCTCGCCCACAAGGGAGTTCCTCCATGCTGATGACTGCGCCAGGGCCATAATGCTGGCCGCAGAGCGCTACAACAGCCACGAGCCCATCAACCTCGGGACAGGAGAAGAGATCTCCATAAAAGCCCTTGTGGAACTCATAGCGAAGCATGCAGGTTATGAGGGGAAGATAGAATGGGACACCTCAAAGCCGAACGGCCAGCCCAGGCGCTGCCTGGACACCTCCAAGGCAAAGCAGCACTTCGGCTTCGAGGCCAAGATACCCTTCGAGCAGGGCCTCAAGGATACCATAGACTGGTACAGGGAGAATCCCCATAAATGATAATATCCATTACCTTTTTTATATAATTTATCATTATTAACCGCAAAATTTAAATATCTGTATATTATAAGTAATATCATGATAGTGTATAATCCCCACGGGTCGGATATATTGCCCGAAAGGCTCAAGACAGCCCAATCCCTATTAGACCAAATCCCGGCCAGGCACTGCTTCATCACAGGCTCATTCCTATACAAGCAGCATTACAGGGACATCGATATCTTTGCCATCACAAGATCAAAGAAGAAAATAGGAATAGACAACGAGAAGGCCAGGATCGCTATCCTTGATTTCAATGACCTGCACTCTCTTTTCTATCATTCTATCTCGAAGAGCTGCATAGCCAAGAACATACTGCCGGTCAAGCAATTAAAGGCCACGATGGCAGACTATTGGACTGTCATCAACGAGGCCATTCCCACCCTGCTGAACAATAAGGACAGGTTCCACAAGGACGTGCGTTTCCTTGTCCTGTACACCGAATATCTCAGGACGAAAGAGGTATTGGACACCTTTGAATTGGATAGGATGATTGGCACCTTTAAGGATTACAAGGAAGTCATAAGATACGCCGAGGAAAACGTTCCAGCTGTGATACACAAGAGCCGACAAAAATCATACCTGAAAAGGTATTTCTACACCCAGGCCGGGCATTACAAGGACCTCCGAAGCTATCCAGCCCAAAATTTTTTATATGGCCTGGCCCACTCCATAATACGGGGGGTCGCAAATGGTCAGTGTTGAGGGATTCAAAAAGGCGATTGAGGATGCTATCTCGCAAGATTATCAAATCGAATATTTAGGGAAAAATTTTGATAAGACCGTGGGCCTTCTGACAGAAGCGAAAGCTGCCAAGATCTACAGATGGGTAGATGATGTGGCCAGGAAGAACATCCAACCTATCCTTGTCGGGTCAGATAAGCCATATAAGGGATGGACAATCAGCGAACTGCTTACCTTCCGCTATCCGTTCAGCATCGGAAGGACAGAGTATAGGGTGATGTTAGTGAAAGTCAAGAACTCCATCTACATCGAATTTCATCTCGGAAATCACAAGTATTATGATAAGGTGCGCAAAGAGCTTGACTTGAGGAATAAGAGCTAATAATTCTCGGAATCCATTCCGAATTTTCTTGATATTTTCGGAATCAAATCCGAAAGTTATTAAAAATACACTATTATTGCTTCTGTATTATGGGTGGGTGAAAAAAAGCATGAAGACCTTAACTTTCTCTATCATAACCCCTTCCCTTAACCAGGGACGGTACATTGAAGAGACCATTCAGAGCGTAATCTATCAGGAAGGCGATTTCGCGATTGATTATATCATCATGGACGGCGGCTCAACTGACAACACTCTGGAAATAATAAAGAGATATGACAAACTCATCAATTCAAAGGCATTCAGGCCGAAATGCAAGAGACTGAGCCTCAGGTGGTTCTCAGAGAAGGACCGCGGCCAGAGCCACGCCATAAACAAGGGCTTCCAAATTGCAAAAGGAGACATCCTCAGCTGGTTATGTAGCGATGATTTGCTCGCTTCTGGCGCTCTTCAAGCTGTCAATAATGTGCTGAAAAATGAGAAAATGCAGATAGTCTTTGGTGATAGTGTTGCTGTTGATGCACAAGGCAAGAAAAAGGAAGTACTTAAAGGTAAAGAGTTCACAAGGAAAGAGCTTCTCAGGCCATGGTGCGACATCCTTCATATGTTCTACATCCCCCAACCGTCAGTGTTCCTCAGAAAGGAAGTGTTCGATAAGGTTGGACCTTTAGACGAGAAAAACCATCTTTGCATGGACTACGACTTGTGGATAAGGATGAATGATCATTTTGAGTTCCATTACCTGAATAAGATACTTTCAAAGATGCGCTTCCATAAGAGCGCGAAGTCAGTGAAGCAGAAATACCAACAGTATGACATGATGGTTGCAATCTCGAAGAAATATTGGGACGAGAGCAAGTTATACAAATTATCATATTACAAATGGTATCCTTATAGGTTGATCAGTAGAATGATAGGTCAGTTGATATCATGAAACCCATCATCCTCCACGACTACCTCAACCAGTACGGCGGCGCAGAGAGGGTGCTGGAGCTGCTGCATGACTGCTTCCCCTGCAAAATATTCACCTTGGTGTGGAACAAGAAGAAAATCCATTATAGATGGAATATTCAAACCTCCATCGCCCAGCATTTTCCTTTGAGTCACAAGCACTTGATGCCGTTCTTCCCTCTGATTCTGAGATTTCAACGTTTCAAGCATCCCCTCATCATCTCCTCCTCCCACGCCTACATAAAAAACATCAACAAACCCAAGAACTCCCTCCACATCTGCTACTGCCACACGCCGATGAGGTATGCCTGGGACCTGAAGGAAGAATATCTCCGGCGCGAGAACCCTCTCCTGAGGCCGTTCATATCCATTTTCCTAAGATACCTGCGGTGGTGGGACAGGAATGGCTCGAAGAACGTTGATTTCTTCATCGCCAACTCGCAGAATGTAGGCAACAGGATAAGGCGGTTCTACAACCGGGATTCGGTCGTCATCCACCCCCCTGTGGACACCAAGCAGTTCGCCCTCAGCACGAAAAAGCGACAGTATTACTACCTTATCGTCTCACGGCTCATCGAGTACAAGCGGACTGACCTCGCAATAAAGGCCTTCAACAAGACAGGCAAGAGGCTCATCATTGTGGGCACAGGACGAGATGAAAAGATGCTGAAGAAGATAGCCAAGAAGAACATCGAATTCAAGGGCTTCATACCAGCGCTAGAATTAGTTAAATACTACCAGAACGCCAAAGCATTGATCCACCCACAGTTAGAGGACGCAGGAATAGCCTGCCTCGAATCCCAATCCGCCGGCACGCCCGTCATCGCCTACGGCAAAGGAGGAGCCCTGGAGACCGTCATCGAGGGCAAGACCGGCCACTTCTTCCACGAGCAGACCCCGCAGGCCCTCATCAAAGCGATAGAAGAATTCGAGCAGATGAAGTTCTCGCCGAAAGCCTGCCGCAACAACGCCCTCCGCTTCGACAAGGAAATCTTCAAGAAGAAGATCAAGGCTTTCGTGGAGGAGAAATATGCTGAGTGGAAAAAACTCCATCCAAAAAATGGGCAAATTTGCATGTGAGTGGCAGATATCATAGTGGATTTTCTTCGCTTAGTGAAAGCCTCACATGCAAATTTGTTTTCTTCTATACATTTTTTGGATGTCGCTGGAAAAACCGAAAGCCTTAAATATAACTATTAACTTTCTGTTAACAACTATTAACAAAATGGAAACAACAAAGAAAAACATCCTGAAGGTCCTGCTGAAGGACCTTTCGACAAAGCCGGTGATGACCTCACTGGCGGAAGAGGTCAGGATGAGCAGGGTGGGTGCATGGAAGGTGCTGAAGAAACTGGAGCAAGAGAGGCTTATCACGACAACTCCGGTCGGGAAAGGAAAGACAAGCGCCCGCATCATCAGAATAAACTGGGAGAACCCCCTCTCTGAGAAAACGCTTTCCCTTGCCTTGGGCGAAGAGGCTTCCACCCAGCAGAGATGGCTGAGCAATTTTGCAGCACTGTCGAAAATGGCCGATTTTCTCGTGCTCTACGGCAGCATCATCAACTCGCCAAAGGAGGCAGATGACATCGACATCATAGCGGTAACCGGCAAGGATAAGTTCTTGGAGATTGAAAAGGCCGTGATGAAGATCCAGAAGACCCAAGCCAAGGCGATCCATGCGTTATATTTCACCCGGCAGGGGCTCAAGGATGAGCTTGGACTCCCGAACAATGCGCTTGTCGACGCGATAAAGAAAGGGGTGATCCTGTACGGGCAGGACAGCTTCGTCAGGTTCATGAGGGGCGTTTCCAGATGAAGAAAGAAGTGATAGACTGCCTCGCCGGTGCATTGAAGGATGAGAAGAAAGGGAAGAAACACAAGGGCCTTCTCATTGTCAGTCCTGACCAGCGTGCCTCGGAGAGGTACATGATCAAAGCCAAGAAGAACCTCGAGCTGTGTGACCTTTACAAGGAGATGGGATATGATTACAAGATACCGGAAGAGTGGTTTTACACCCTGTACTACTGCGCCCTGGCCATCCTGTCGAAGTTCGGGATCGAGAGCAGGAGCCAGAGGTGCACCGCCGCCTTCCTGCGATATGTTAAGGAAAAAAGCCTGATAGAGTTCAAGGACGAATTCATCGATAGGATCACAGTTCACAGTGTCAAGGAAAAGAGATCTGATGTGGACGAGAGGGAAACCGCAAGATATGGCTCTTCTGTGACGATAAGCGAGGTCGAGAGCAAGTATGAGCATATGATGTCAGTATGCAGAAGGGCGGTCTCCCAGGCAGAAGAGATTGTATACTCCAAAAATGATTTCGGGATCCCGGATCAACTGATGACATCAGGCCCATAGTGAGATTGCTGGAGGAGAAATATGCTGATTTGGGAGCTAGAGCTCACCGATAGCCGCCAGGAGCTTCTCGTGTCCCTTGATGAGTTCCTTGAAGCTCTCAATCTTGCTGGGATCAACTTCTCTCAAATTTCCTGATTTTGCCATTTTTACTTATTATGCTGTAATACTTTAATATCTTTCGCATATTCAATAATGATCGTTATAGCTTACTATGACGGTTCCCAGCGACAAATTTAATAAACCCTGAGCCAATCCCTCCTCCCATGCCCACCCTGCGCGGAATCATGTTCAACTTCTCACTCATGTTCTCAGACATACTCATGCTCCTCTCGGCCTTCTTCATCACCTTCTGGCTGAGGTATCATTCAGGCATCTTCAAAGCGGCATCCTCCTCCCTGGCAGCATACTCCAACATGGTGGCCTTCTCTGTCCTGCTCATGCTGATAATATTCCAGGCCTTCAGGCTCTATCAAGAAAAACGCACGCTCTTCGACGAGGATGAGTTCTTCATATTGGTCAAGGCAGTGTTCCTGGCCTTCCTCATAGTCATCACCGCAACCTTCTTCTTCAAGGCCACCGCCCAGTTCTCCAGGGTCGTCCTCACTGCCACCTTCGCGATCAGCATCCCGACGGCAAGCATGGGCCGCCTTACCCTAAGGGCTATCCAGGCCGCTGCACGGAAGCGCGGCATCAACACCCGGAACGTTCTCATCATAGGGGATGGCTCCCTGGCCCAGATGGTGTCTGAGAAGATAAAGGACCACCTTGAGCTGGGATATGTGATAAAGGGCATATTGAGACCAAACCAATTGAAGCGCTTCGGCGCCATCCTCGAGGGCAGGGACATCAGCGTGGTCTTCATCGCGACAAGGATAGATCACAACAGGCTGGCAGAGCTCATGGCCAGGCATGACCACGTCCGCTACAAGCTAGTGCCCTCCCTGATAGAGACAATGACAGAGGCGCCCAGCTACGAGGAGTTCAAGGACATTCCCCTGGTGATACTCAAAGAGAGGGATGCTGTCAGCTCTTACCTTAAGTGGAAGCGTAGCATGGACTTCTCCTTTTCAGTCATCGCACTCATCATCATATCGCCCATCTTCCTCATCATATCCCTGCTCATCCTGTTGGCATCGAGGGGCGGCGTCTTCTACAGGCACAGGAGGGTGGGCAAGAACGGCCAGGTGTTCCTGCTGTACAAGTTCCGCACCATGAGGAAGGGCGCTGACAGGATGAAGCCGAAGTCAGAGCTGAACAGCCCCTTGTTCAGCATGAGGAAGGACCCTCGGGTTACTTTCATCGGCCGCATCCTGAGGAGGACATGCCTGGATGAGCTCCCCCAGCTCCTCAACGTGATCAGGGGTGAGATGTCGCTGATAGGGCCCAGGCCGCACCTTCCTGAGGAGCTCAAGGAGTTCAAGAGGTGGCAGCACTCCAGGCTGCAGGTCAGGCCGGGCATGACAGGCCTGTGGCAGGTATCGGGCAGGCACGAGCTCAACTTCGAGAAGACCATGATGCTCGACCTTTACTACGTCAAGCACCTCTCGCTGTGGCTGGACCTCAAGATACTCTTCAAGACCATCCCCTCGATAATCTTCTCCGGCGGGAGATGGTGAAGATTGAATCCCTGATAGAACTTATCCGTCCATCTGTCATCCTATTAAGCTCCTCCCTTGCTTCACTGATTAACTGATAATTCTTGACCATGTCCACTGATATCGGCCTCTGCCCCAGATAGTACTGGTTCCTGATGCGGGATTCCTTTGCCGTCCTCAACCTGCTCGAGATCCTGAGATTTGTCAGATGATTCGTCTCTAGGTACGAGAAGAGCTGGATTGTGCAGTCGTGGATCTCTGACTTGACACCGGCTCTGGCCAGGATAGAATAAGCGAGGAAATACAGGAAATAGTATTGGACGGTCGATATCCAAATGACCGAACCTGTGGGCATGACCGCTTTCAGTACCCTCAGCGTCTCTTCCGCCGCCTTGAGGTACTCCTCTGAGGTATCTCTACTTGGATGTGCCTTAATGATGCCTTTTCGCCTCTTCTTGCACCAATCCAGGGATACCATATGAGCCTCAGGGCCTCATCAGACCTGTTCAGGAAGATATGCCTCTTCTGTATCTCCACCTTCAGGGTGGCGCCGAGGAAGCCCGAACGGACAAGATGGATCTCCTTGCCATATGCATCGCTGATGTGCTTTGCGATCCTCGTCGGATTTCCCTTTCCGAGATACAGCAGGTCGATGTCGTTGGCCTCCTTTATGTTGGTGACTGCCGAGCCGAACATGATTAATAAGCCTTTTTCATAGAAATCCGAAAATTTTTCATAGATCACCGAAAATATCGTGTCCTTGAGCGAAAATAACAGCCGTTCCTTCTCTGCGATCGAGAGTTTTTCCCAAACCGCCGGATTTTCCAGGTTCAGGGAGTATACCTTCAGTACCCTATTGATGAGGTTCTTGTCCACAAGCGTGTCGAGATGGTGTCGTATCGTCTGGTGCGGCACGCCGAGCTCTCTCTCAAAGTCTGCCAGGATGCCTTGCCTGAAGATGTCATTCAGGAAAAAAGTAAAAATATTTACCATAAGGTAAAATAATTTACTTCTTATATATAATCCTTTCGGTAAACCTTTTAAAGCCGCGGCATCCAGACTTCTGCATGCACAAGCCAGACTACCTTAACAGCATCGTCAACGTGATGAGCTCTATCTCCTCTGCCCTCGGCGCCAGCTCGAGGTATGCTAAGCTGAAATCTCTCAAGCCGGATGATCTCAGGTCCAGGAACATCGTCCTTATGGTCATCGACGGGCTCGGTTATGAGTTCCTCATGCGGTACGGAGATGGCACGATCCTCAAGGAGAACGTACGGGCCAGGATAACCTCTGCCTTTCCTTCGACGACTGCGAGCTGCATCACATCCTTCGCAATGGGTACCGCCCCGCAGCAGCACGGCATCACCGGCTGGCACATGTCCTTGAAGGAGATCGGCCTGCAGGCCAACATTCTCCCTTTCACTTCCCGCCTGGGAGGAGTGCCGCTCCAGCTCCTCAACATCGACCCCAAGGCAATCATCGGAGGCAAGCCCTTTGCAGACAGGTTGAAGGCCAAGTGCGTCCATGTCCTGCCCAAGAAGGTCTCGAAGACACCTTACACCCTGGCCGTTGCAGGGAAGGGCAGCATCATTCCCTATACATCCCTGACCGGCTTCACACGGGCTGTCAGCAGGCAGATAAAGGCCAAATCAAGGAAGAAGTTCATCTACGCATACTGGCCTGACCTTGACACTGTAGGCCATGCTCTCGGCATCAACAGCCGCACAGCGCAGCGCCACCTCATGGCTGTAAATAAACAGCTGACCGGCATGATCAGCAAGGCCAAGAACACCACATTCATAATCACAGCCGACCACGGCCTCATCGACACGAAAGCCGGCCATAACATCAGCATCAAGAAGCATCCTAAGCTGAGGGAATGCCTTAGCCAGCTGTTGTGCGGGGAAGGCAGACTGCCATACTGCTATGTCCGGCCTTCCAAGGCCAAGCAGTTCGAGCGATATGTTAATTCCAGGCTAAAGCATGCATGCCTGCTGAAGAAGAGCCATGAACTGGTCAAGCAAGGGTATTTCGGGCTTTTCAAGCCTGACTCACGCTTATACCACAGGGTCGGGGATTATGTCCTCATGATGAAAGATGATTACGTGATCAAGGATGAGCTGCTGGGCCAGGAGACGCATTTCCACAGGGGCAACCACGGCGGCCTCAGCAAGGATGAGATGTATGTTCCGTTGATAGTGATAAAGAAATAATTACGAAGAATCCTGACTCACATTCTCACTCAACTTATAAACACTCACACCGTCCTGGAAGTAGACCCTCTCCATGCCGGTGATGTTCAGGCCCATCAGCATCTTGGCGAGGTTGGTGTTGCATAGCTTCTCGTTGTAGTAGAACCTGTACTGGTTGCCGAGGTATAGGCAACCGGTCTGCGGCGACGTGACATTATCCTCCCGCCGGTATATTACACCATCGTAGTATACCATGTAGATCGGAATGAGCTGGTCGTCCTTCCTGTAATACCCTGCGATCCCGCTCGGGTATTGCCTCACCACGAAGCGCTTGCGGTCGATGAGGTCCATGTACTCTGTCTCGTTATGACCGATTTTCTCGCTGTGGTTTATCGGGTAGAGGAAAGGAGAGCCGAACAGCCCCTTCTCGTTGGCGAGCTCATTGTAAGACCAGACGAAGTTTCCGTCCTCCTCGCGGTTGAAGAAGTACAGCCCTGGCACCTTCATAGGATATGTCTGGTTCGACATCAGGAATGTGTAGGTCTCCCTCTTCCGCTCCTGGTTCATCGCAACAGAGGAGAAGTATGTCGGCCTGTGCATGAACATCTGTATCAGGCTGAGCCTTATCATCTTGCCTGTGAAGCACGCGTCCTGGGGCACTATCCCGTCCAGGTCATTGAACGCTTTCTCGTATCCCTCGTCATATGTCGGTATGAAGAACGTCGTCTTCATGTAGACCGTGTATGTTCCCAAGAGCAGCACTAACCCGAATATCAGCCACCATTGCTTCTTCCATTTGCGTGCAAGATAGATTATCAGCACGAGCAGAGGTATGATTATCAGTGACATGGGCAGCACGATGAACACGAAGAATGCCAGTATGGCGAGCGGTGTTATTATCACTGTGAAGAGCAGCTTGCTCTTCGACCTGAAGAGATACCTCAGGCAGATGGCGGTGACGATCATGAACGGCACTGATGCGAGGAACATGTACCTGAGCGAGTTGGCCATCATGTATGAGAACGGCAGCAGCAGCCCTAGCAGCATGACTCTTTCCCTGTTGAGGTGCCTGAAGTAGAGGAACAGGCCTGCCGGCATGAAGAACACTGCGACCCAGTAGTTGAGCCAGAAGCTCCTGAAGTCGAATGGCCTGAGCTCCTGTATCAGCTTCAGGTCGCCGATCGGCCGGACAGAGCCGAAGCCCGTCAACAGCAGCTTGGTCTTGCCCCAGAAGATGATAGCGACGACGACCAGAGCCAGTACTGCCACGCCGAGCGACAACAGCTTGGTCTTCCTGCTCCAACTCTTTGTGAAGTGGATGAACAAGGCTGCAATGGCCAGGAGCGGCAGTATTATCGGCAGGTAATAGGTAAAGTGGAACCTGGCCGCATTATGGGTTATGCCTATTGCCGCATGTACCAATAGGATTGTCGCAGCCTGGGCTGCCAGGGCCAGGATTATCTTCAGTTGGCCCCTGCCTTTGAACATATAGCTGTAGAACAGGTATGCCATGACAGACACGCCGAATGCGACCATCACGATGATGTGCCCGTTCCACATCAATGACGACAGGCCCGACGCGATGCCGGCAAGCGCCGCGTACAGCCAAGCCTTCCTGTCTTTCGCCCTGAATGACATCGTGAGGAACAGCAGGCCGGCGAGCAAGAAGGGGTATACCAGGTTGTCTCCGCGATAATACAAGGCTGTGGACCTCGAGAGGTGTGCATTGGACACGGCCATCAGCAATGATGATATTATGGCTGTCCTCCTGTCGAACCAGAGCTTAGTGAGGAAATAGACGAGGACAACGGTGAGCGCACCCATGAGCGCAGGGGTCATCCCGAAGGCGATGGGCAGTCCGAGGATGAATGAGAGGTAGTATGGTATGGCATAGAAGCCGACCGGGTGGCCGCCTGTGTGGCCGTCAGGGCACATGTCCAGCGGATTGTGGTTGCTGAGCCTTCCCTGTTCCAGCCCGAGCTCGACGACGGTGTAGTGATAGTACGAGTCCGCGCCGATGAAGTTCTCCTTGGACATTGTCAGCGACCTTATCGACACCGCGAGAACGACGAGAAATATGATGAATACGACTTCTTTCTTATGCATCCATCGTGGAATCAGGGGCTGGCTTTTATATTTTGCCCAACATATGCATTGGGAATGCGACCACGGCCTCCACCATATGGTTTCTAAGGCGGACTAAATAAGGGTGGGTGGGGACGGGATGGCAGCTACTGGGGACAATCAATGCCTCACTGCGATGGCCACAAAGGCAGACTTCATGGGGGTTGGGTGGGGGGTAGTGGTGGTTCTGCGGG
>Ga0180007_10005594_pt1 | contig 12613 bp, 13 predicted proteins | sample MM_PC_MetaG_FD_121122 | JGI IMG/M metagenome (GOLD analysis project Ga0180007, IMG submission 121122) | Groundwater microbial communities from the Aspo Hard Rock Laboratory (HRL) deep subsurface site, Sweden - MM_PC_MetaG | ecosystem: Environmental > Aquatic > Deep subsurface > Groundwater... | reverse complement strand
TTTTTTTCACCTCCTTTCAACTTTTGGTGAAATTGTCAGCCGCTTTCTCTTTTCCGTCAACCCTCAATTCACTTCCCAGATTCTTACTTAACTCCTACTTCCAAAATTCTAACGTAAACCCATTATTAAGCAGTATGCGTTACCTTAATTTCAGCAAATTAACCTTGATCAAGTAGTATCCCGACAGACTGATCCAATCTCGAAGTTGGATCAAATTATTTGCGCCCTGCTGTAGATTTCAGATATACTGAGGTATAGTAAGAACAGCCCACAATAGAGGTGTATAAAAAATGACACAAAACATTACTACAGTCAAAGTTCGCTATTCCCAAACTCTTACTTGGCCACTATTTTGCGTTTTATGTCTTAAACCGTCACCTGAGCAAACGATGGACATGCATCGCGCAGATCAGAAACTGCAAGTACCGTATTGTCAAGAATGTTATGACAAAATAAATAGGCACTTGAATTGGGCATCGGGCCCCCCTGTAGAAATTTCTGGGTGGCCTGCTCTCATTGTTGCAATTCTATACCTCATAAATAGAATCCACGAGGACGGGACGGTAACACTTCTAAACAAAAACACTTGGGGCGAGTTCGTTATCATCTTTTTCTTAGTTGTGGGCACCATCTGGGTAATACTAATCCCCATCAACATAATTCTAGAACCGCTGCTCTTAAAATTTCTCCCTTCTAAATTTGCCCGATCTGCAGTTGAGGCGAATACTGCCCTACGTGAAAAGACTGTCTCACCCACTCCTGGAAGTCAAATAAAAGTCACAGAGGGCGTTTTAGAAGAGATAGAATTTGCCAACGCTGAATACGCCAAGAAATTCCGCGAGGCTAATAACCTTGGGTAGCCAAGTCAGAACTGTTTTTCGCCTTCATTTTTATACTGTCCCACCCGCCTAGGCTCGCCCGCCTAGACTACGCCGAAAGCGAGACTCGCGCTAGGCGAGGCTGGTTTGTACAAATTCGAAATCGCAAAAAATAGCAGAAACGATGCTGTGCGGGAAATTCTAATAACAGTCTACTAAAGCAATCTAAAAGGCAATAAACCCATGCGCCCACCGGACTACGATTTAGACAAAATTAAGTTTGCTACAGATAAACCTACGTTTGAAAAGGCAGTGGGATTATACGAGAACGGAAAAGTTACTCGAGTCGCGGAAAGATTTGGCGACTATTCCGCGGTGGTACTGGGCACCAAGCCCTATCAAGTTTCAGTGGACACCCGCCGCTACGGTTACGGAAACTGTACCTGCTATCTTGGCCAGCATGACACCTGGTGCAAGCATATGACAGCTTTAGCCATCCATGCGGTTATGAATGGCAAGCCGCTTACTGACGAAGACAAGAAACTGACACACAATCCGTCTTGCAGTGGTCAATTAGGAACTTTAAGCGATGAAGAGTTGCCTGTAGCAAAAAAATCCATCACCGCGGCTATTCGATATATTAAGCCCTACATTGGCCCATCCCGAACCTGGTTTGCGTATCAAAACTCACTGGACGAAGGATGCAACCGTCTATCTGCCATTGTTGCCGAACTGCCGGTGAGCAAACAAACAGCGGACATTTTGGTCAAAATGCTCTTGCGGCTAGATAAGAAATTATCCTACAGCGGAGTAGATGATTCAAACGGCACCGTCGGAGGATTTATACAGGAAGTCGTCCAGATACTTGTCGAATACGCCCAGCTTGATAAGTCGTGCATTAAAGCCTTTAAGCCGCTCGCTGAGCTTGACGAAACAACCTGCTTTGGTTGGGAAGAGCCACTAGCGCAACTCTTTGAGGAAAGTGCTGATAAAATTGCATTCAACCATTCTAAAAACAATCCCTCGCATATTAGATAAGGAAAAACGACGACTAAGGAAACTAAAAGGCATTTGAAACAAAACCATCAATCTCGTTGTATTAGTACTGGTGTAACATTAGTATAATTAATTTATGAATATTATTGATCTTAAAAGTATTAAAAAGGATTACCGGAACAAAAAGAGGATTATTACCAGCGCTCTGCGCGGGTTAGATCTTCGCATTGAAGAGGGAGAGTTTGTCGCAATCATGGGGAGATCAGGTTCTGGTAAATCAACATTAATGAATATCATCGGGCTTCTTGATAGCGATTTTGAAGGAGAGTATTCATTCAAAAGTAAAAATGTAAAAAACTTGTCCGGAAACAAGCTTTCAGAACTACGAGGGAAAGAGATTGGATTTGTTTTTCAACAATTTAATTTGCTCAAAAAAACGGATGTTTTACATAATGTTCTTTTACCTACTGTTTACAGATCCAGTAGGGGTGATAATAAACGGGCAGAAAGTTTAATTGAAAAAGTTGGATTAAAAGATAAAATACACAATAAGAGCAACGAATTATCTGTTGGTCAAATTCAAAGAGTAGCAATTGCGAGGGCATTAATGATGGATCCTTCAGTTATTCTAGCCGATGAACCAACAGGGAATCTTGACACCAAGACTGCGGTGGAAGTTATGGATTTAATGATAGGGCTAAACAAAGAAGGTAAAACACTGGTAATTATTACTCATGAGGAAGACATTGCGGCTTATGCAAATAGAATTGTTCAGCTAAAAGATGGACAAATTGAGAAGGAGGGTAAAAAAAGATGAAAATTTCAGCATTAATTGGACAAGCTTTTACAGCTATCTTTGCTAATAAAGTCAGGAGTTTTTTGACTGTTTTAGGTATTGTGATTGGAATTGGTTCGGTAATCGCTTTAATTTCTCTTGGTGATAGTGTAAGCAATACAATCGGTGAAAATTTTTCTTCTCTAGGCTCAGCAATGATTACTGTTAATTCCAAACCCGTGAAAGAAGACACCGATGCAATAGATGAAGAGACTGATCAGAATGAGGACCCCGGGATAATGATGATGGGTAGAGATCATGGAGAAGAAAATGGTATGAGAGCGATGTTCATGGGTGTGGTCAGCGATCCAACTTTAACAGAGCAAGATTTCAATGATATTCGCAACCTTGGGGAAGACAAAGTAACAGCAGTATCACCCGAAATTTCCAAAACTAGTGATGTTGCCTATAATGATCTAAGTAAAAGCTTAACTGTAACTGGTGTTGATATTGCCTATTTCCAAATAGAAGGATACGAGATTGCAGAGGGAGTATTATTTTCTAATGAAGATATAGCGGGCAAATCGAAAGTAGTTGTTCTTGCTAGTCAGTCCTACAATGATTTATTCGGTTCAGAGAATGCGATTGATGAGGTTATTACTATCGACGAAGAGGAATGTCGAGTAATTGGAGTTCTTAGTGAAAAGAAAGAGTCACAGTTTATTAATCCAAATGAGGCAATCTTACTTCCTTATTCCAGCGCTTTAGAATCTTTTGACCAGGAGATGTTTACTACAATTAGCGTGGAAGCTGCTAATGAAGAAATCGTGTCGTCAGTTTGCAGTGAAATTGAAACATTATTACTGGCTAACCACGAAATCGCAGATACTGGGGATGCCGATTTTACCATTATTTCTTCTCAGGATATACTGGACATGCAAGAGAGCACTATGGCAATTTTAACCGGAGTCTTTGCCGCGATTGCGGGTATTTCCCTGGTAGTGGGAGGCATTGGGATCATGAATATCATGTTAGTGTCAGTTACGGAGAGGACTAAAGAGATTGGCTTGAGAAAAGCAGTCGGAGCCAAAACTTACCACATCTTGATACAATTTCTAACAGAATCGGTGATTTTAACTTTGGTTGGCGGATTGGTGGGAATAGGAATTGGCTATTTAATTAGTCTGATTGCCGCCCGAATGATTTCAATTACAACGGTGTTATCAATAGACGCGGTAGTCTTGGCTGTATCTATTTCCGGGGCGGTAGGAATTGTATTTGGACTTTATCCAGCTTGGAAAGCCGCGCGATTAGATCCGGTAGATGCCTTGCGGTATGAATAGTGAAATTACTCCCACTACTCCCCTGCCCCCCTCAATTTCAAAAGGCACATACCCTTGAGCCAGCTCTTGGGGAAACGTTACAAAGTGCTGTAAAAGAAATCAATCCACATCACAGTTACGTACCAATCCATCTCCGAAGTAGAATTTGTCTATATCTTTTGGAATCTCTGGCGATCAGCTCTATTAAGAATCTTCTTTCTAAGACGAATACTTTGTGGTGTAATTTCCATCAACTCGTCAGATTCAATAAATTCAAAACTTTTCTCAAGTGTCATCTCGATTGGAGGCGTAAGCTGAACAATGCTATCCGACGCCTTGGCACGCATATTCGTGAGTTTTTTCCCCTTGCAGACATTAACGACAATATCTTCATTCCTTGTATTTTTCCCAACAATCATTCCTTCATAAACTTTTACTCCCGGACCGACAAAAGTTACTCCCCTTTCTTGAGCTACATTCAATCCATATGCAACAGTATCGCCATCCTGGGAGGCAACAAGTACGCCAGCTCTTAATCTCCGAACCGGCTTTCCAACAGGCTGATAGTCAATAACGTGTGAATTAAATATCACAGTTCCCTTAGTTTGCGTAACAAGAAGACTTCTCAAACCAATCAGGGCGCGAGTGGGCATGTGATATATAAATTCAACTTCCCGGTCGCTAATAGGTTCAGTATTTACTAGGACGGCATATCTCTTGCCCAATTCTTGATTGATTACACCTACGTGTTCCTTAGGGACAATAATGTCCAGCTCCTCAACTGGTTCATTTTTCACACCCCCAATCTCTCTTATAATCACCTCGGGTTTTTCCACTTCTAGCTCAAACCCATCCCGACGAAGTTCTTCCAGAAAGACTGTCAGGTGAAGTTCCCCTCTTCCTGACACGACAAATTTACTGTCGTCTCTCTTCTCCACACGCAAACTCAGATTCTTCTCTATCTCATGATTAAGTCTTCTTTCTATCTGGCGGCTCGTGAGAAATTCCCCCTCTCTACCGGAAAATGGAGATGTGTTAGGCCCAACAACTATATGCAAAGTGGGTTCGCTGATTTGCATAGAAAGAAGGGCGCCTGTCTCGCTTGGATCAGCTATCGTATCGCCAATTTTAACATCACCTAATCCAGCAATGGCAACAATATCCCCTGAACTCGCCTGTTCAACTTCCTTTCTGGAAAGACCCTCCGAAACAAAAACTTTTTCAACGGTATAACTGCTGTTTGGTTTATTGACAAGAGATACTTTCTGTCCTTTCTTTATTACTCCCTGATGGATTCGTCCGATTAATATTCTTCCCAAGTGATTATTATGATCAAATGAAGAAACAAGCATTTTAAATTTCTTATTGTCATTTGCCTCCGGTGGAGGGATAAAATTAAGTATTGTTTTAAGCAGTGGATTAACATCTGCGTCCACATTGAAATTATCCGGCAAATACTCAAAAACTTTTCCACCCCTGCCAAAAGAGTATAGTATTGGGAAATCTAGCTGTTCTTCCGTCTTCGCGAGCTCCAGGAAAAGATTCTCCGTCTTTTTAATAACATACGGAATTCTTGCATATTGCTTGTCTATCTTATTAATAACAACAATAATCTTTAGGCCTAACTCGAGAGCCTTCCTAAGAACAAAACGCGTTTGCGGCATTGGCCCATCCTGCGCATCAATTATTAGTAGAGCCCCATTTGCCATACTAAGAGTACGTTCAACCTCGCCTGAGAAATCTACATGGCCTGGAGTATCAATGATATTTATTTTGGCGCCTTCAAAATTGATCGCACAGGTTTTGGCCGTAATAGTAATACCACGCTCTCTTTCTTGATCATTACTATCAAGAATACGATCCACGCCCATTTCCTCCTGATTCTCCCGAAATGTATGCGTTTGCTTGAGGAGAGCGTCAATCAGCGTGGTTTTGCCATGGTCCACGTGTGCAATGACAGCCACATTTCTTATCATTTTTTCATCTAATGTTTTCATAAATAATAAAACCTCCTTTCACTTCAACCATAACCACTGATTATACTACTGATTCATGATAATAGCTAAAAAGACAAACACATCTGCGCAAAAACATTGTCGGCGCTTCTATCAAATTCTTTAGCCTATCCCACTCAGATTCTCGGTGGGTAAATTAACAAAGCATGATATACTTCTAAGCAATGAAATTATTGGTAAAAATCCTTCTAATTGGAATCGCAGTTATTCTACTCACCGTGGTTTTAATCCTTGGATACTATGGTTTTATGCCTGGCGTTTCCTCGCTTTTTGGTTCCAATAAACCACGCGACTTAAGTATTACCTACTCAACTAGCGACCTGTCATCCGCAAAAGACAAATCTAAAATAACCGAAGGGGTACTAACCGGTAACTTCACTCCAGCACAAAGTATCGAGTATTCTGGGCAGAACGAAGTTAGTTTACAGTTAACCTCAGCCGAACTGACCGCATCCCTTAACGACCAATCGTGGAAGTATTTCCCCTTATCTAACTCACAAATCAAGTTTAATGATGACAATACTGTTGAATTTTCCGCCCTGCTCCTTAAAAACCGCCTGCCCGGCTATTTAGAAGCTATTGGCGCCACAGCCGACACTACCGCTCAAGTGCTGAAAAATCTCAAATATCTTCCGGCCAACCCGCCTATTTATCTTAAATTCTTTGCCGAAGGCGAAAATAACACAGTTTCTAAGCTGACAATATATCAAGCCCAAGTCGGCCGCTTCACCGCCCCGAACAGCCTAATCGAACGGTATACGGATGACTTTGCCCACCTGGTGGAAAAGCGCCTCTCTATCATCCCTAAGTTTGATATGAAAGAGGCCAAAGTGGAAAATAATATATTTAAATTCAACGGCACACTTTTTGAATCCTTCGCCACCGCGCGATAGTCCCCACGTCCAACAATAACCATACCGAGAATAGTTCTTAATTCATGTCTCCGATGAAAAATATAATTAAAAAACACCGTTTCTAGGATTTACCTTATCGTAAATAAAAAGAAACGGTGCTTTTCATCCTAAGGGGTAGAGGGGGAAAGCGGGTTTTCATCTCCGTAGGGACATCCTTCAAAATTAAGACAACTTTGGACTGTGTCCCCCTGTCCATTTTCTCCTCTAACCTTATCGCCTCCTGCTAGTGCCGCAGTAGCTGCAAAGCCGACAAGAAACATTGTTAGGAGTGATACTCCAATAATTTTTTTCATTTCTATTTCACCCCCTCTCCAAATATTCTTTACTGTCTACGTATACTAAATAAATAGTAGCCCCTGTTATTACACACCGTCAATACTGTATTCTGCTTTCTGCTCCAATCATATCTAGACATAAGGTATAATTGTCATAATATGAGAAAAAGAATAATCCGTATCGGAATTTTCATCATAATCACTATGGGCGTTCTGTTTGTTCTAAGATTTGTTGTCGGCGGCCCCGAAGATTCCTGGATATGTGTGGATGAGCAATGGGTCAAGCATGGTTTTCCAAGTTATCCAAAGCCGGAAACGGGTTGTGAGGAACTCCATTGACTCCCCTCCCCCGCAAATTCGGATATGTGTAAAGATTGAATCCACAGTACTAAGAGGAAGTTCAGAATGTAGATTTGAAAGTGTAGCGTGGGCCGACGTTGTTGAACTCTGGGATATTTTCTGCTATAATGGCACAAACGCACGAATTAAACCTATAAAACTGAGGAGGGAAAGAATGAGAAAGTTAGCAGTTCCTGCAGGCGTATTTGCGATTTTAGCAATCGTAACCATAATCTTGTGTCCGATGAGTGACCCTTTGTGCTGGAACCACCCAGATGCTTGGGATACAGCCCGAGTGGAAGAAGTCTGGCAAGACTCAGGCAGTCCCACCGGTTGGTTTGCCTGGATTTCGATTATCCGGCACAACAAGAATAACGCCCCCGCAGATTATGACATTTGTTACCCCAACCGATGGGGTCAGTTCGTTTTCAAGAAGCAGGTCCAGATTACCGCCGAGGCTGCCAAAGCCTTCCAGCAAACAATAGGGCTTGGAGCCACTATCTTGGGCGTGCTTGGACTAGGCCTCTTACTACTAATTTCCTCTTCGATCGCTAGGCGACGCGGCATCAGCCGCGCCTAGTCGCGGGGCAAAACACACAACAAAACCTACGGCACGTGCCCCACAAGGCACGTGCCGGTTTCTTATCCCCATTCTGAAACTTCAGGGCAGGCAAAGGTCAATTAATTACAGATTGCCACTTCTCTTGCCGAGAAGTTAGAGCCTAAATCAGTACAACAACTACACTAAAGACAGTACTTGTTTTCCCAGAGTAATTGCTACATAATCTTAGTGGGAAATAAACAGACATGCTCCGCCAAGGATAAAAATCATGCCAGAAACATTGTTCGCACTCTTTTTGACTAATCAATAACAATCACATTATGAACCACAAAGAACTGGTTGCAAAAATCAAGCCAGGTACAAAATTGAAAATCAAAGATGTTCCGTATACAGTAAGCCAGCACATCGTATGGATGCAGCACCGAGCTAATTATCCATATGATAAATGGGTCCTGGTTGATGAAAAAGGATATGACGGATACAGATTGTTTATTGAAGCCAACGAGCCAGCCATGGGGTTTGCAAAAATATTTCATCACGAATTCCAGGAACCTATGCCAGACAAACTTAATTTTGAAGGGAAGGCGTACAAAAAGGTTTGGGATGAATTCTGCACGGTAGAAAGAGTTGAAGGTAACGGAATTTATAAAAAGGGCGATGGCGAAATCTGGTGGGATTATGTATCGGAAGATAACAAAAATGAGGGTTTAAGTTTAGGTAGAAGCTGGGAGACATGGGAAAGAGAGGATCTTAAAACACAGTGCTTAGAACTAGGAGATGTGGAAATTACTGCTAAATCAGCATTACCTCAAAATATGCTATACTGAGATTCGTTAGGTGTTCATTGTGAACAACCATCAGTCCCCATGAAAACAGCAATTATTTTTGGCCACACATCTGGATTAGGATTAGAAGTATCAAAAATATTCATAGAGAAAAATTGCAGTGTAATTGGACTCGCTCGATCCAAAAGTGCTCTGCAATCCGATTTACTAACTAACATCCAAGTAGATCTCTCCAAAGAGAAAGATATTGACAAAACGATCTCAACAATAAAGAAAGAGCACTGCTCATTCGATTACCTAATATATTGCTCGGGAACATTAACAGTACATAACATAGACAATATAAATTATTCTGATATGGAATACTTATACAAAGTTAATGTCTTTGCCCCAATGGTAATAGAATCGGCCCTGCTAAACCTAGTCAAAGAAAATAGTGCTGATGTAGTGAACATCACATCAAGCACACTAATTGACTATTATTCCGTGTTTTCGGAGTATGCTTCTTCAAAGTCTGCATTACAGAAATTCACCCAGGACCTGCAGAAAGAACTAGGCGGCACAGCGTCAAGGGCAATCGATTTTTGCCCCAGTGGATTCGCCAGCAATATATATAAAAGCATGACAGGGGACAAAATCAATAGGGATGAAACGGCCCAAATGCAAACGGCTGATGTTGCGGCTTTGCTGGTCAGTTTGCTTGAACTGCCTAAGAAGATAGAAATTTCACATATTTTGGTCAATTGCAAATGACATTATGGAAATAGTATCTTCGTTCTCTTAATATTTAAGGATAAGGCAGGAATCTCCAGTATCCCCCCTAAATCTGCCGCTATGGAGCGCACATAAGTTCCACTCTCACAAGTTACCTTCATCCTTGCGACTTTTAATGGACCATGGGGAGAAAGAGCAAAATAATTCTTCCAACCCGCAAGAATTTCATCCTGCCGAAAATCTCCTTTCACTAAACCAATTCTCTTTGTCACAATTCTTTCCAGTTTCTCAACTGAAACACAACCTATATTTACCAGCTCAATTGAGTAAATTTTTACCTCCCTTTTGGGTATTGTAATCTCACTTATTAATCCTCTCCTAGCCCAATAATACAAAGGCTTGCCTTTTACGCGTACTGAAGAATATTGAGGGGGATACTGATACTTTTTAGCTTCAATTTCTTGCAGCGCATTCTTAACCGCATCTGGGGATAAATCAACTTTGTCCGCGGTTGCAGTAACAAGCCCTAATATATCACCGCTATCAGTAGTAATTCCAAACAGCGCCTCAAATAGATATTCTTTATCCAATTTTTCATACTGGTTCCTGTTCTTGTTTTCCTGACCGACGAGAAGCAGCAATGCGCCGCTGGCCATCGGATCAAGTCGGCCAGCATAACTAATTTTCTCTTTTGCATACAATGGGAATTTAAGTCTGAAACGGTCTATTGCCTCAAGGGGAGTTTCTCCAATTCTTTTGTTAACTATATGGACTCTTTTCATCTTTCTTAACACTATCATACATAATTTAACTATTGCGAGAAGCCCGAATTCCTTAAGAAATCTTTTCACTTCTTGCCTCTTTTGCAAGTTAAATATTTAATTTTTCTGCAGGGATCATAGCGTATTCTGGGGGGCCTGTCAATTAACACGTTTCACAAAGGACAACGTCAGCACTGATTAATATAACAGAGATCCCCCACAGTTGGGTATCTCTCTGTTTTTTTAGCTCTTCAATAAATATAGGTAACTGCTACGTTTGAAATCTTCAGTGAGGTAAAAATAATTCCTGATTATTGCGGTATTTAAACCTGGTAACGCTGACGGTTAACTGCATAACGACAAATCGCCGTAGCCGTCAATGACAAGGAAATTATATTCACCAATAGAAAGGCCGCTACCAACCACATATTAACTTGCTTAAGCAAGAAAAAGCTCGCGGCTCCCATAACCGGGAGCGTGGTTAGTGTTCCTAACACTGTTCCTTTAATATAATCTGGCATAGTATTTCACCACCTTTCAATAATAGACGAAAACCATACTCCCCGTTGCTGGGATTAAACAACATTAACTAGACCCTGGCGGGAAAGAGATTTTCGTCTGTAACAAACTCAACAAGCACTATCATGGTGGGCAGTACGGGGCAGTAACAATAAGTAGCCTATCTTGTCCCCCAGCCGGTAGTATACCCGAAGGCCCCAAACAGCCGGAGTCCCGTAGAATTTATTATACCATAAGCTGGCAAGCGCTTTAGTAATTTTGCCGACAATGTTCTGTAAATGAAAAATAGATAAGAACCCAGCATAACCAACGATAAAGCATTGCTGTATACCAATTCTGGAATAATTGCCAGTCGAACAAGCCAGTCTTTCCGATCGGTATCAGGATTTGCTGTCAACATGTACACATTAAAACTGAACCCGATTACAAACTGTGCCAAAGCCGTTAACACAACTATCTTAACTAAGCCAGAATTAACCCCTTCCGCCGGGAGTAAAAACGAAAGCACTATAGTAACAAGAGCAGCTAAAAATAAGGCATGCCCAATAATATCCTGGAAAATCGCTGGCAGGTAATTATAGAAATCTCGGAGAACAGTAAGCCCCCCATAAGTCCAACGCACCCGCTGTTTCCATAAATGCGGGAATGTCTCCGGAACATATGTCCATGCCACAGCCTTTGGCGCCACACCAACCTCCCATCCTAATTTTTTTAATTTAGCTGTTATGTGATAATCTTCAATTAAACACTCCGCGGAGAACCCTTTCGCTTCCTCCAAGGCCCGATATTGGAAACCACTCAACATCCCTTGCATAACAAGCGGACCACGAATGAAACCATACTCAGCCAATTTAACAATGTTAAAATTATAATATTCAAGCGCTTGTAAACGCGTTAGCAAGTTCTTATTCTTGTTCTTCACCCGCACCTGAGAACAAACAGCTCCCAGCTTATCATTCTTAAGTAAAGTTTCAACCATCTGCCCAATAGCGATTTTATCGATGATAATATCATCGTCAAAAGTAAGCACAACGCGGGGCTTCTCTTTCATCGTCTTCAAATATTCTAAACCATAATTTAATGCCCCCGCCTTTAGCACATTCTGTGGTGTTCTAATAATTTCTATCTGGGAAGTTATGTGTGTCAATCCGATTAACTTATTTAAATAGACGTCACTTTCCAACGGTGAACAGTCATTAACAACCAGGACAGACAATCTTGGATTCCAGGCTATCAAATCAACTACTAATTGAAAAGTGCTCTGAGAAGGCCGATATGTGGGGATAATCGCAACAACCTTGGCTTTGAGATGCTTGTGACGCAAATTCCTAAGAGAATACTCTCGGGGAACAACAAAACTGCCTAATGTTTTGAGCAAGTGACGAATGTCCGCCATGCGCGCATTATAGCATTTTTTGTTGGGTTAAGCCAAATTGTACGTTCAGCCGTATGTCATACTCTTCCCAGGAGTAACGTAACCATGAAAATTGGCATAATGTCCGAAGAACAGCGCTTCGGATTAAAGGTTGAGATAACAACGAGTTTGATCTGGGAGGGGGGGGGGCACACTGCAGGATACCTCGTTCTTGACAGGTTTGCAACTCAGCGATAGTATAAACTTAGATGAAGAAAACATTCACAACCACGCTCCTAGCCCTTATTTTTCTAAGTTGTTGCCTGTCGAGTTCAGTTTTAGCGGCCGCGGAAGTTCAAAAACAGCTTCTTCCCACTTCTCCCTTCTACACCCTAGTCAAAGTAAAAGAGTCTATCCAGCAATTTCTGACCTTTAGGCAATCTTCTAAAGCCACTCTTCTAGAA
>Ga0180007_10005593_pt1 | contig 12614 bp, 11 predicted proteins | sample MM_PC_MetaG_FD_121122 | JGI IMG/M metagenome (GOLD analysis project Ga0180007, IMG submission 121122) | Groundwater microbial communities from the Aspo Hard Rock Laboratory (HRL) deep subsurface site, Sweden - MM_PC_MetaG | ecosystem: Environmental > Aquatic > Deep subsurface > Groundwater... | reverse complement strand
GATGAATATAAACTGCTGTTGATGACGGGCGGCGGCACCCGGGCCAGACATGTGTACAATATTGGTGTGGATTTAGGCATGCCCACAGGTGTTCTATCCAAACTGGGGGACAAGGTTTCCTGGCAGAATGCGGAAATGCTGTCTGTCCTTCTGGCCAAACACGGGGGGGTTAAAATAGGACACGGGGATCATTTGGAACAATTGACCATGTTCTGCAAAGAGGGATATCTTCCCATCACCACAGGCATACCACCCTATGGTTTTTTTGAACACCCGGCTGAGTTCGGCTCCATCCCGCCCCATCGGACGGATTGCGGTGCCTTTCTTCTGGCTGAGAATATCGGTGCAAGATCCCTTATTTATCTGAAAGATGAAAAAGGCCTGTTTGCAGATGATCCTAAAAAAGCCGGTAAAAAAGCCGGGGAGTTAAAATTTTATGACAGGATATCTGTGGCTGAACTGATCCAACTGGATCTGGACGATCTGATCATCGAACGTCCAATTCTTAAGATGCTTCAACACTCAAAATGTCTAAAAGAACTCCAGATCATTGATGCGCTGAATCACCCCGAATTGATCAGGGATGCACTGGATGGGAAACACGTGGGCACGATAATTCACAAATAATGACCCTGGCCCGGTTTTTAACCGCTCAAAACCGGGCCTGAGACTACTTATGGCTTGCCCGAACCATCCTTGCTGCCAGTCCCATGTGTCGGCAGATAAACAACCTGTGCGCCTGATTCCGCTGCAATGATGTCAAGCTCTACTTTCCTGACATGCTTGGCATACAGTTTAAGGCTATTCCCGCTCACCCCAACGATGCGCAGTCGCGGTTTCTTTTCCCCTTCCTGGATCTTCCGTCTTTCCCTGACAAATATTTTAATCATTGTATCCTCCTGTTGTTGAATGGATGAATATCATGTATGGTATGTGATATTTTGTTAGTAGTAACAATATATCCTTCAAGGATATATGTCAAGGAGTATATATATGACCGACGATAAAAATATTAAGCCGGGTTCAGGCCGGCAGGAAAGATACCTCCAGGCATCCATTCTGCTCGGATTAAATTCAAAACCATCCTATGGCTATGAATTGATCGGCAATATCCAGACCTATGGGTTTATCCAGGGAGATGCCCCGCCAGGAATGGTTTACAGACATCTTCGCCAGATGGAGGAAGACAACCTGGTGCAGTCTGAATGGGAAACCAAAGATGCCGGTGCTGCCAAAAGAATTTACACCATTACGGATGAGGGCAGAGAAGTGTTGGCGTTCTGGATAAAGTTCATGGCCGGCAAAGCCAAAAAGCTCAATGATTTTGTCCAAATGTATCATGATGCCAAGAAACCCTGATCATGAACCCGGCCATTCTAATCTCTGGCCGCAGTTTTATTTTTTTATCACCATTTTGACATACGATATGGATCTGTACCAGCTAAGATGACCTTCTATTTTTTGATTTCAAAACTATCCTTCACCTCTCTTGAAAGGTTATAAGCGGCAAATTGCAGGGAATCTTTTCCCACACGGATGGATTGAAACAATATATCGCGGGATATGGTTTTTACCATGAGATGATCATAGCGCAAGCTTGCCGGATAAAACTTAGGACCACTGTTGGATATCACATAGACGGTTCCCTGTTCTCCTGCTGAAACGGGCTTATGATCCTTAAGCCGCAAACTTCTGGCATAGCCATGATCATGACCCTGCAATACAAGATCCACCCCGAATCTGTCAAAAATGGGAACCAAAACATCCTGAAACAATGTCCTGTTTCGACGCTCCGAAATAGAATACACGGGCTGGTGAATGGCAACAATGGTCCATGGCTGCGGGTTTTCCGACAAAACCGTTTCAAGCCATGCAGCCTGTTCCATGATCTGTTCATTCCCGTTAAGGATGACAAACCGCACCCCCTGGTAATCAAACGTAAAAACTGTTTCCTCAAGACCCTTGGGGCCGTTCTCCGGAAAAGTGAACTGGGGTCGCCACAAACGGGTGATATGAATCTGATCTTTGGGTGTCACCCTTGGATCCGGGTATTCGTGGTTACCCGGTACAAAAACCTGGGGCATGGTTTTGGGTATCCAGCCAAGGGCTGAAAAAAAAGATTCCCATTCCGGGTCATCCGGGCCGTTGTTCACCATGTCCCCTGCAAACAGCCAGAACCGTGCATCAGGCTCAGTTTGAAAGGCTGCCCTGAAAACCTGGGAACACATGATAGCCATCTGTTCCTGGATATCCCCGAAATAAAGGAATGTAAACGGTTCCGAAGTGTTAAAAGCAGTTTTGAACTGGTTCCATTCACTGAATGTGTTATCATCTCCAACCCGATAGGCATATAAAACATTTGGTTCAAGACCGTTAAATATTACTGAATGCTGAAAAACAACAGTATCGTTGTATAGCTCAACAGTGGTTGTCTGCGCGGGAAATGGTGATGGGTGTTTGTCAGGATTGATAAGATCTGCCACTTTGAGGATCTCAGCCCTTGGAGAAATTGCTTTTTCCAGGGTCCGCCAGGTTACGGCCTGGCTGTTGAAAGGGGTCTTGGTAACATTTAAAATTACCCGTTCAGGAAATGGAACAAATGGTTTTTTTACTGTTTTCCCCGAGCACGAGAACAGCAGCAGGCACAATCCTGCTATTAACACATATTGAATTGTTTTGGACAATCTTACCATTGGGGTTTTCTTTTTAGTTTTAGTTTCACAGACTCGGGGACTACAAAAATATAATTCTTCAAAACAGGATGCAGATTAACACAGATTTTCAGTACTAATCCGGGACTATCTGCGCCAATCTGCGTCCATAAAAGATTGGCAAACTTTAAGACCTTCCAAAATTGGTAATATATTTATTTCCGGATGCAAAATCTATTATGGGTTTGGAATGGCTGCAGCTTCAAATCCATACTCACCTAAAATTTTCTGCCCCTCGGGCGACAAAATAAACATGGCGAGCCGCCAGGCTTCAACAGATGACCCATCCCTGACGATCAGACCGTAATCCGCCCCAACGGAAAGTTCCCCGGGAATTCTGATAATCTTGAGAGCGGGCACTTGTTTTTTGGCCAATACGGCATTGGTGCAGTAGGTCAGAAAAACATCTGCCTTTTTTTCAGACATCACCCATCCATACGGGTTAAGTCCGTCAGGTGCTTTTGCACTGTCCGGTCCCCCCGTCAGTTGAAGCGCCTTTGCAGAAAGGGCGGCAAAATTGCCGGTCTTTATTCTGTCTGCTTTTTCAAACAGCTCCCAGGCATAATCCCCGCTTGGGTCAGCCTTTGGCGTTGATGTTCCCAATCGGACATCCGGGCTCATCAGTGTATTTAAAAGTGTTTCCGTTGTTACGTCCAAATTTGGCTGGGCCAGTGCACAAAGCTGATTGCGGGAAAAAAGGGCAACCGGACTTCCCCACCCCGCTGCAGCAAGTGTCCCGGGATGCCCCATATTGGCAGAAGCAAAAACATCAGGTTTTTCACCTTTCTCAATCGCCTTTCTCAAAAGCCCGCTAGGTGCAAATTTAGTGGTCACACTTGTCGCATATTTTTTTTCATACGCATCTGCCACATCCCCCAGGGCAGCCTTCAGGCTTCCTGCAGCATAGAGGGTCAGGGGCTGGGCCCAAACAGACAACGGCATTAAAATGGTAAAAAAAGTACCTAGAACAATACAAGTTTTTAAAATTTTCATGATTACCTCCATTTTTTCATATTTTTTTTACACGTATCAACTTCAGGCCTTATTGAGGAAAACCCAGATCCCTGCATCATCCCGGGTTACGCTAAAATCCTTGAACCCAGCCTGTTGTACGGCTTGTTCCAAGATTTCAGGGGATTGAAGATTTTTTCTGCTTCATCAACAGCTCCATTTTTTCGAGTCATGAACAATCCTCCTTTTTTTGCAGGTTATAAAAAAAATCTATTGGCAAGTCAATTGAAAAGTAAGAAATAAATGGTAGGCAATGGTTATAATTGGTCGCTTTTAGTCGTGTTGTACAAAAATTCTTGACAATATCAACCATAAATCCTATCAAAATCCAATAATAATGCAATTATGCTGGAACATGTAAAATGAAACACAGAATCATGACAACTACAATCAAACGGTTTATTGCCGGTTTTTTTATCACTGCCGTCTGTTTTTGCCTGACATTGCCGGCATGGGCCGAGAAACGGATCGATAAGGATCTGGATGAAGACGGCCGGATGGACCAGATGCTGATTTATGATGATAGCGGGACCATTCAACGGATTGAAACGGATAATGACCATGACGGGTTTGCTGAACGGCGGCAGTTTTATGAAAAAGGACTCCCCGTAAGGATTGAAAGGGATCTGGATAACGATCAGAAAATAGATTGCATGGATTATATTGAAAATGAAAAAAGAGCCCGCCAGGAAAAGCTTGACCCCAAAGGAAGGATCATCCAGATCTCTTTTTTTGATGAAAAAGGACAGGTAAAACTGATCAAAAAAGACACTACAAACAATCAGCAGTTTGACACCCTGTATCATTTTATTGATGGAAAACTCTCGTCTTCCACAAAAGATACCAATGAGGATGGAACCCCGGATATTATCACCCGGTTTAAAAATACCCTTCCTGCAGAACAGGAAAAAGACAGCAATTTTGATGGCCGGTTTGACATAAAGACCTGGTTTTCCAACAGTCTTCCCAAACGGCAGGAAAAAGACACTGATTTTGACGGTAAAACAGATTATTTTGCAGAGTTTGACAAAAAAGGGCAATTGGCAAAAACCCGCGAACAATCACAGGGGAGCCAAAAAATCAACCGGGTCCGGTTTTACAGGGCAGGCGAACTGTACAGGATTGAAGAAGACCATGATCTGAACGGTTTTTTTGAAACGGTTTCCCTGATGGAAAACCAGAAAATTGTAAAAACCATGATTGATAAAAACCAGGACGGTAAACCAGATACAGACATCCTTTTTACCGCAAGCCAGGAAAAGAAATCCCTGGCAAGTGATTCTGATTTTGACGGGAAAAAAGATGTCTGGCAATTTTATGAAAACAACCTGCTGGTAAAATTTGAAAAAGATGGAAACAAGGACTCAAAACCTGACTTAAGGGTGATGTATAAAAAGGGGGAAAAGATTTCCCTTGCCCGGGATGCTGATTTTGACGGGTATTTTGAAATCCTTCAAACCTATACAGACCCGCAGTGGACCATGGTCATGACCCAGGATGTCAATGGGGACAAGGTGATTGATGTCAGATCTTTTTACACGGGAGCTGTCCTGAGAAAAACAGAAATTGATGAAGATTCAGACGGAATCATGGACCTGATCGAATTCCATGACCAGACCGGGGCCCTTGAAAAGGTTGAAGAGAGCACCCAGGGAAAGATTCATCTGACCTGGTTTTACGGACCCGACAAAAAAATTATCCGCGGGGAAGAAGATAAGAACAGGGACGGGAAAACAGACATCTGGTATTTTTATAGTAATGGTATCTTAACCACGGTAGAGGAAGATACCAACCTGGACGGGAAACCTGACCTGTGGGAATCGTATGATGAAACCCAGGCTGTTGTTAAACGGGAAAAAGATCTTGATTTTGACGGAACGCCTGATTTTGTAGATGTTGTTGAAAATGCTGATGTAAACAGCTGATTAACCGGAGGAAGGAATGCTTGAGTTTTTATCAAAAGGCGGTGTGCTGGTCATACCGATATTGTTTTGTTCAGTGCTGGTGCTGGCAATTTTCCTGGAACGGATCATCCGGTATGCCATCGACCGCAGCCGGGGAAAAAATATTGAAATCAAAGTGGCAACCCTGTTGACCGGAGGAGAGATTGAATCTGCCCTCAAGGTCTCCCAACAGAGTAATTCTCCCATGGGCAGGGTGCTTGAAAAAGCCATTGAAGCAAAAGACCTGGATCATGACGTCCTGGAATCCGTGATTGTCAATGCCACACAAACAGAGGTCAGGGATCAGTCCGCCTACCTCCAGACCCTTGCCACCATCGGCAATATCGCCCCGCTGCTGGGGCTTTTAGGGACTATTATCGGGATGATCAAGGCCTTTATGGTCATCCAGGAAATGGGGGGAAAGGTCAATGCCGCAGTTCTTGCCGGGGGCATCTGGGAGGCTATGCTGACGACGGCCCTGGGGCTTGTGGTGGCCTTGCCCACCATGGTGGCCCACAGCTATCTTCTCGCAAAAGTGGATAATTATGAGGCAAGACTCCAGAACGGGGCGGTTCTTTTCCTGAAAGCCATTGCAAAAAAAGGGGTTTAGCATGCTCACTTTCAAAAAAAAACAGGATCGTTACCAGATGCAGGCGCCATTGACCTCTTTGATTGATATTGTTTTTCTGCTGCTGATCTATTTTCTTTTGACCACCAATTTTATTGTGGAAGAAGGCATCAACATCAAACTGCCGGATGCAACGGCATCAGCCCCCCAGATCAAACAGGAAATTACCATCTCCATAAACAAAGAAGGGACCGTGTATATAGAGAATCAACAAATCCCCATAGATGCACTGTATTCACGGATCAAGGAAATGATCGGCAATGACAGGGACCGGCTGGTGATCATTAAGGCTGACAAAACCATCATCCTGAACAAGGCTGTCCGGGTAATGGATATAGCCAAGGCTGCTGGCGCTTCAAGGCTCAGTCTTGCCACGGAAAAAGGGCTTTAGCCAATAATCATGACCCAGACAAAAAAAAGACCCAACTGGCTCCTCCAGGGATTTATCGTCCTCTCCCTGGGTGTCCATGTCCTTGTCTTCCTCCATATTGCCGGGATTTACCAGAGCAATGCCATTTCCATCATTGAATTGTCCATGCAGGAGATATCCAAACCCAACCACCGTGTCATCCCAATGCCGAGAAAACGGGAAACACCCCCTGCCGTTTCAGAGATCAAAACACTTCAGGTAAAGAATGTTACAATTCCAAAAATCAAAATAGACCCCATACCCAAACAAACCGTGGATCACTCGTATGACCGCATCCTTCTTCCCCAGGTCCCGGAAAATATGAATGTAGCCAGTTTTGCAGCAGCAGGGCTTTCGATCCAGGATCCAGCCCCCCCCCTGGAGGCAACTGTTGAGTATACCACCCAGAAAGAATATTTTGACATGTTAAACCTGCGGATCCAGCGTTTCAAAGAATACCCGGAATCTGCCAAATCAAGACATATTGAAGGCCGTGTAAAGATTGAGTTTATGGTGTTAAAAGACGGCACCCTGACAGATATCAGGGTAATTAAAAGCTCCCGTCACAAAAACCTGGATGATGCAGCCATTGGTGCGTTAAAAAAAGCATCGCCCTTTCCTAAACCGCCGGGTTTTCTTTTCAACCCCCCGGTCACCATGCGAATCAATCTTTTATTTGAACTGACCTGAAAAAGGATGAAAATGAAACCTGATTTAAAAATTGCACTTGTGGTGCTGTCCATGACGGTGTTTTTTCCTGTAATGATACTGGCACAGACCTTTCAGAAGAGAACCATCACAGACATGGCCGGCCGCAGGGTCATTCTCAACGGCAGTATAAATAGAATTGTGACCACATTCAAACCTGCCAGTCTTTGTGTCCTGTCCCTGGGACTTGCCCATAAAATGGTGGGTATTGACACCTCCTTTGGCCGTGACAGACTTGCACGGGCAGTTTTTCCTGAAATAGCAGATATTACGGGAATAGGGACAAAATCCTTGGGCATTCATTTTGAAACCCTGATTGCATTGAAACCAGATCTTGTGATCCTCTATTCCCAGAAAGACGGTATTGAGCTGGCTGACCGGCTTTCAGCCATGAACATCGCTTGTATTGTGATCATCCCTGAAACCTATGAAACCATTCTCGCATGCCTGCGCCTTATTGCAGAAGCGACAGGAGAACAAAATCGTGTTCTGCCCATTGAAAAACACATGGAACAGATATTAAATCTTGTATCAAGCCGGGTTTCAGGCCTTTCAGACCAGGAAAAAAAAACCGCCTATTTTGCATCTTCCCTGGGACTTTTCAATACAACCACGGCAAATATGCTGCAGCATGATATCATGACCCGGGCAGGCATAATCAATGTATCCGGGAACCTGAAAGGGTATTTCCAGGACATTTCACCGGAACAACTGGTCAAATGGAATCCGGATATGATCCTGCTTTCCCAGCATATCAATAGAAGTGAACCCGAAAGACTTTCAAACCCGGCCTTGAAGCAGATCAAAGCCGTATCCCAAAACTTTATTTTCCGCTGTCCGTCAAGTCTTTCCCCCTGGGATTTTCCATCTCCCCTGTCCGTGCTGGCAACCCTCTGGGTTGCTAAAAAAGCCTATCCCAAACGTTTTTCAGACATTGATATGACAAGGCAGGCCGATGACTTCCATAAATGCCTGTTTGGAAAAACCATGACCCAGATGGGCGGAAACATTAACGACAGTACAGGCATTTAAGGTGAAAGTCGTATCTTCCTCTAAAAAAATCGTCCTCATCCTGTCCTTCCTGCTTGCCGCAACCTTTTTAACAGCCCTGATATCAGGGCGGCTCTCCATTCAAATGTCAGATATCCTTGTCATGATCTCCAACCTTATCCACGGTGAAACCTCTGCCAGGGATCTGATTTCAAAGGAGCTGGTGTTTGCATGGGTACGGCTGCCCAGATGCATTATGGCGATCCTGGTGGGATCAAGCCTGGCTGTTTCAGGTGCCGTATACCAGGCCCTGTTCCGGAACCCGCTTGTGTCTCCGGATATCCTTGGGGTATCGGCCGGGTGCACCTTTGGGGCCGCATTGGGATTAACGCTCCCGTTTAATGTTTTCGGGCAGGTGCATATGTTGTCTTTTGGGTTCGGCATCCTGGCAGTATCCCTGAGTGTCGGTCTTGCCAGGGCGATCTCCATCAAACCTGCGATTGTCCTGGTGCTTGCCGGGATGGTGGTGCTTTCCTTTTTTAATGCCCTGCTCATGACGGTTAAATATTTCAGTGATCCCTATGACCAGTTGCCCAGTATCATTTTCTGGGTCATGGGAAGTCTGACCCGTGTTACCTGGAATAATGTACTGATTATGGCTCCCTTTGCCGCATCCGGTCTGATTTTATTTCTTATCCTGACCTTTAGACTCAACGTCCTTTCACTCGGGGAGACCCAGGCAAGATCCCTGGGTATGAACCCTTCTATTTTCAGGACAGTGTTGATTACCGTCAGTTCCTTGATGGTGGCGGCTTCCGTTGCCACCTGCGGCCAGATTTCCTGGATCGGTCTTGTTATTCCCCATATTGCCAGAAACATTGCAGGTCCAGAACATGAGCGCATGATGCCGGTCACAGCGATTCTGGGTGCCATATTCCTCCTGGTTTCCGATTCTGTTGCAAGAAGCATGTCCGCAGCCGAGATCCCTGTGGGAATTATCACGGCCCTTGCAGGGGCGCCGCTTTTCGGGTATTTCATGTTTAAAAACAGGCGGACGGGATGGCTGTAATGCTGGAATGTAAAGGACTTGAATTTTCTTTCACGGGAAAGCAGGTCATATATAATATTGATTTTAATATACAAAAAGGGACCTTTACCGTTATCCTGGGAAGAAACGGATCCGGTAAAACCACTCTGATGAACTGCCTGAACAGGATTCTTCTGCCAGGTTCAGGAAATGTAACCATTCTGGGCAAAAATTTGATGTCGCTTTCCACAAATGAGATCGCCAGGCTGATCAGCCTGGTTCCCCAGGAACATATTGATATTTTCCCCTATTCCGTCCTGGATGTGGTGGTCATGGGAAGGGCCCCGTTTCTAAAGATTGCCCAAAAACCAGGGGATTCAGACTATGCGATCGCCATCAATGCGCTCAAGGATTTGAATGCCGAATATCTTGCACCCCATAATTTTAACCGGATTTCCGGCGGGGAACGGCAGATCGCACTTTTGGCCCGGGCTTTGGCCCAGACCACACCTGTCATGCTCTTGGATGAACCCACAAATCACCTGGATTTCAACAACCAGTATCATCTGCTGGCCGCAATCAAACACCTTTGCCGATTAAAAAAAATCAGTATCCTGGCCTCAATGCACGACCCGAACCTGGCATCCGTATTTGCCGATGATATCATCATGATAAAGAATGGCACCATCATGAAAAAAGGCCAAACCGCTTCAGTGATGACCCGGGAAAATTTGAGCACCCTTTATAACACGGATACAGGAGAAATATGGCTCAATGATCGAAAAAAAATGTTTTTCCCGGCCCATATTTTAGGATAATGATCAAAATGGCCATTGCTTAAGGACATCCAACAGACAAACCCGGTGTGAAAAATCAAAATGATTGACAACGTATCTGCGTTTTAATATATGGTAAAGAATTCCCATTGAATTTTGTCTGAACACCGAATACAACTCTCATATGACGATCAGGCCACTTGTCTTGATTTGCTTTGTGATCTGACATGCGATCCCCTCTATCTGTTTTTGAGTTACTTTTTCCGTGAAGTTACGATCATTAAACCTTTAAGTGAATCTTCAAAATATTACGGAGGGCGGTATGAAGTTCAAACAAGGTGTAAAATTAATTATTGGTTTTGCCATTTTTGGTCTTGTATGCCAAAAGGTATATGCAGAACAAGATGTTGGTTATTCAAAGGCAGGTCCACTTCTTTATAATCTTGTGCTGCAGAACCAAAAGAGAAAATCTGCCTCAAAGCCAATTGAGGAGAAAGTCACAGCCGGTAGCAAGAATATCCGTGTCATCATAGAGACAAATACCCCTTCCGTTGCATTAGCAGAATTAAGATCCCAAGATATCAGGGTGGAAAAAACCTATGGGAATTTTATCAGGATATTAATACCGGTTTCAAGAATCGAAGAGGTGATAACAATCCAGAGCATAGATCGTTTAAGATTGCCGGAATACCTTGTTCCGTATGCAATGAAAAGTGAGGGCCTGCCCTTGATACGGATTCCTTCCTGGCATGATCTTAACTTCACGGGCACGGGTGTGAAAATTGCGATAATTGATAGCGGTTTTTTGGGCTATGATTCTCTTGTCGGCACTGAACTGCCGGCTGAAATAACGGTCAAATCTTTCCATTGGCAGGGGATTTATGCAGACGAAGTGCATGGAACGGCTTGTGCTGAAATTATCTATGATATTGCCCCGGATGCGCATCTATATCTCGTCAACTTCTCGGATCATCTGGATCTTTATGAAGCCGTTGACTGGCTAATCGATGAAGGCATAGACATAATCAGCTTTTCTGTCGGTTATTATGGCGGACCTGACGATGGCAATGGTGTCTATGACGCAATAGTGGATAAGGCTCGAAATAAAGGCATTTTATGGGTTTCTGCTGCTGGAAATGATGGCCAAAGACACTGGAAAGGCCCCTGGCAAGACGATGACGACGATCATCTTTTGAACTTCACCCCTGCAGATGAATCAATGACAATCGTTGCCAAAGCTGGAGATATCATTCAGGCCGTTCTGAAATGGGATGATTCCTGGGGGACCTCTAATAATGACTATGATTTTTATCTTGATTACCAGGGCGATGTTGTCGCAAGGTCGGAAACCCGGCAAAATGGCAATGAAGACCCGATTGAAAGCATCGTTTACCGGGCCCAGGCTGAAGGTTACTACAATTTATATGTAAAGGAAATAAACAGCCATGGCCCAGCAAATTTTCATCTGTTTGTTCCCAGGCATGGCCTTGAGCGATGGACAGCTGAACAAAGCATTGTTTCACCTGCCAGCGCGCGGGGGGCATTTTCCGTGGGCGCAGTCTCGGCAATAGCCCCTATCGGTCTGGAACCCTATAGTTCCCGGGGACCCACAATTGATGGCCGGATAAAACCAGACATAATGGCACCGGCAAGAGTATCCACAAACACATATGAAAGTTTTCCAGGCACCTCTGCTTCAGCTCCCCATGTTGCTGGGGCTGCAGCACTTGTTAAACAGCGGTTTCCTGACTATACATCACAGGATATTCAGAATTTCCTTGAAAATCATGCCATTGATTTAGGAGTTACTGGCAAAGAAAATGAATATGGTTCAGGCATGCTATGCATTGATCAACCCAAGACATGGTTTGTTGATAATGATTTTCAAGAATACCCGGATGCAGATTATTCCAACATACAAGATGCCATTGATACCGCACTTCCGGGAGATACAATAATGGTCTATAATGGTTTTTATCAGGAAAATTTAAAATTTGACAAGCCGATTTCAGTCATTGCAAGCCCCACCTCTCCCAATGCAGTCAATATTGATCGAAATGCGGCTGATCGAACCGTGGTTGAAATAAAGTCGCCAAATTGTACTTTGGAAGGGTTCAATCTAACAAATACACTCGGTGATAGTCCGGCTGGTCTTGTATTCGGGATTTGGATTAAAGGGTCGAGTTATAATTTAATAAAAAACAATGTTATACAAGATTGCTATACTGGAATTTATTTGATGAAAGAGTATAAGGAAATACCCCCCTGGTGGAGTCGATGGGGGATCAGATCAACACGCAATGTTCTTGTTGGAAACCGGGTATTGGACAATGAAAGCATTGGTCTCCACATTGTTGATGGAGATGAAAACACGGTCAGGGCAAATAATAGCAGTAATAATCGAATCAGTG
>Ga0180007_10005592_pt1 | contig 12614 bp, 9 predicted proteins | sample MM_PC_MetaG_FD_121122 | JGI IMG/M metagenome (GOLD analysis project Ga0180007, IMG submission 121122) | Groundwater microbial communities from the Aspo Hard Rock Laboratory (HRL) deep subsurface site, Sweden - MM_PC_MetaG | ecosystem: Environmental > Aquatic > Deep subsurface > Groundwater... | reverse complement strand
CTCCGTGATCCTCAAACGCGACCCAGAGACGCTGATCCTGCCCAACCAGAACGTCACAGGAGAGGACCACATCCCGACGGGCGACGCCACCGCGCTGACGGCCTGTCCGAGCTGCACCGAGACCGACGTGCCCATCGTGCATCCACCGGTGATCGTGCGCATCCCCGTCAACACCACGGTCATCGACCTGAACACAAAGAAGGAAATCGCCTTCGCCGCCGACGGCACGTTCACGGTGGCCGGGGCCGCCTGTGGCAGCAATCCCGCCCGGGTGACCGTCGAGATCACCCACCGGCCTTTCGAGCAGTTGAACGACTGTTACCGCTGGCTGATCGCACAGGGCTATCCCTTTGCTCCGCTCTCGGGCGCGGTGCCGGCCGAGGGTGACTGGGACATCGTCGCCCATATCGCCGACAACGAGGTCCGGCAACTGAAGGAGACGCACAGGATCCGGCGGGACTGCACGGATAAGGACGCTGGCCGCGCCCCAGACTGTGTGGTGATCGCCCCGGCGTTGCGCGTGGCCCCGCGCTGGAAATTCCTGTTCAACATCCCGGTGCAGGACATCCGCGTGCAAGGCCAGGAACTGGTCGTCCTGCATGCCCGCACCGACTTCCCGCCGTTGTTCGACGAAGCCACCGAGAATCTCGACCTCGGCGATGGAAACACCAAGACGACCCGAATTCTCAAGGCCCGTCAGGGGGAAGACGCCTACCGTCTGCCCCTGTCCATGGTCTCCAAGTTGAAGTTCTACAGTCCCACCATCATCCAGGACGACGCCTTCATCCTCCTCGAAGGCGTGACCCCGACGGACTGGACCATCCTCTGGAAGATCCCGGTGGTCCTGATCCTGCTCATCCTGCTGGTGCTGAACCTGCGCGCGATACTCCGCCGCCTGTTCCTGCGGCCCCGGACTTGATCATTCACGTTTCCATGGCATCCTGCTTCTTCAGGTATGGGTTCCGGAGGCATTTCATGAAACGTTCCATATGGTTGCTAAGTTTCTTGACCATGGCCTGCTCCCAGGTGGCCTCCTGCGACAACTCCCAGGACCGCGACTACCGTGTAGTGATCGGCGGACGTCCACCGGCCGGCTACACCGGCAACACCACGCACATCCTTGAGGACAACGTCCACGCCATCAAGCAGAACTCCACGATCAAGCTCAACGAGAGCGACTTCCGCTATGCACACATGTACGGTTACTCCCGGCTGTTCGAGCAGATGAACCTCCACGGCTACTCGCACGACCGGCTCACCGAAGGGCGGATCACCCCCAAGCTCCTGGCCGACTACGACGTGGTCTTCCTGAACCTCGTCGACGAGACCCGCTCGTCCTTCACCGAGGACGAGATCGAAGCCGTGCGCGCTTTCGTGCACGCCGGTGGCGGTCTGTTCGTCATCGCCGACCACACCAACGTTTACAAGCACGCCGAGATGACCAACCCTCTGCTGGCCCCCTTCGGCATCGAGATCCGCTACGAGATCTGCGTAGACGTCTCCCCGCACACGGTTTCGGGCCTCGGCTGGATCCTCGTGTCCGACGTGCGCGAGCATCCCGTGCACGGCGATGTCCTCGAATACAGCCTGCAGACCGGCGGCCCCGTCGACGGCCCCGGTGGAGTTGGCTTCACCTCCGCGGGTGGCTGGGGCGACAAGTGGAACCCCGAGATGAACGAGGGCTACTACGGCAACTGGACCAAGGATCCCGATGAGCAGAGCGGTCCCCAGGCCGTCGTGCAGGCCGTCACCTATGGCAGCGGCCGGGTGTTTGTCGTGGGCGACCAGAATATCTTCGGCGACCCGTACCTGATGTTCATCGACAACCGCGGCCTGGCGCTCAACGGCTTCGAGTGGCTCGCCCAGCGCGAGACCGAGCGGATGCGCGACAGCCCCATGCCCGGGCTCAACGTGCGCATCGACACCGCCGCGGACAACCTGTCCACCGGCAAGGCGGGCACGACGAACCACTACACGTTCTACACGAACCTCAACCGAATCGTCTCATTGTCGGCGATGGCGACCCGTCGACCGCTGCCATGGATACCGGACGTCCTGATGTGGCTGGAGCCTTCCCGCATGGTCACCGACGACGTCCTCGAAGAGGCCGACGCCGTGCTCGCCAACGGCGGACAGTTGACGCTGGTGCTGCATCCGGGTCAGATCCCGCCCCCGGCGATCCAGTTGCTGCAGAACTTCGGGCTATCGGCAGGTTACGAGACCTCCGCCGGGTCGCCCGTGGATCTCTCCGAGACCGCCATCGTCGATCGGCTGGACAACGTGACCCTCGATCAGAAGCTGCGGGACAAGACCGTGACCCTGACCTCCTGCCCGGCGATCCGCTGCCCGGAGCACGCGGTCTGGACGGCCACCGACAGTGCGGGCAACACCTGCGACCTGCTCTGCGAGTTCCCGATTCTCAACGGCCGCTTCCTGGTCTCGTTCGCCGGAGAATTCTACCGCCGCTCCGCGCTGGGCGATGTGCACGACGTTCCCAAGGACGCGTCCGAGGCGGCCTACCTCCTCGAACTGGGGCTCTCCGACGTGTTTCTGGAGTACGGCATCCCCCAGCGGTATCAGAACTGACAAGGCATGACAATTCAGTTGTACCTCTGCGAAGACAACGCGATTTTCGCGCGCGACCTCATCGAGAAGCTTCCCCGGATGGTGGATGTCCGGTTCTGCGGCCACGCCGAGTGCGCCGAGGCGGCGCTGGCCGATCCGGCCCTCGATGGTGCCGACGTGCTGCTGCTGGACCTGGAGATGCCCGGAAACGGTGGCCTTTGGTGCATCGAGCAGCTCTCCCTGCGTGAGAGCTACCCTGAGATCCTGGTGCTGACGACCACCTCCTCCGAGGACGTTGTGTTCCTGGCGATCCAGAAGGGCGCTGCGGGCTACCTGCTCAAGGGCACGGCCCTGAAGAAGGTGTACCAGGGCATCGTGGACGTCTCCGAGGGGGGCTGTGTGATCGACTCCCAGCTGGCGGCGCGGTTCTGGAACCTCTTCCTGTCGGCTCGCGGTCGATCGGGCCCGAACTACGAACTGAACCCCGAGGAGATCGACCTGCTCAACCTGATGGCCCGGGGCCTGTCCAACCCCGAGCTCGGCTCGGCCATGGGCCGCAAACGCACGAACATCAAGAAAATGCTGGCCCGGATCTATCGGAAGATGAGCGTCAACTCCCGGGTCGAAGCGGTTCGCCTGGCCATGCAGGCAGGACTGGTGGAGCTATGAAAAACCGCCTGAAGCCGGTCGCACTGCTGAGCCTGATCTTCATTCTCGGTTGCTCGGAGCCTCCGCAGCAGCACCGCGGGCCGTCGGATCCGCGCGAATCCACGGTGAGGCCCATCGTGCCCGACCACCGGATGGCCAAGAAGAGCGCCGCGGTCCGCAACCCGGATACCTTCCCCTGGTATGTCGGCCCCGAGGTCATCCCCTCGTTCAAACCTGGCGACCGGGTCTGGACGCCGACACCCATCGGCCGCTCCTGGGACATCATCAACATGGCCGTTGCCTCGGTGGTCCGCATCGACGGCAACCACGTCGTCCTTCAGGCGGGCGTGCTCGAGTTCACCGTTCCGGCAGCCGTGCTGCTGCCTGCGGTTGCTCCGGCCAGGCTGGCGCCACGCACACCGGTGCTCGCATGCCTGGGCCTGACCGGGGAGTGGGGCCGCGTGACGACCGCATCCCGGGAGACGGTGAGCGTCCAGCTCGTGATGGCTCAGTCCGTGATCACCCGTGAGGTCGACACCGCATCGGTCCTTGCGCTCACCGGCAAGGGAGGCCCCGGACACCCGGTCACCTTTCACCGCGGCGAGAACATCGGCTTCGGGCTGCTGCTCTACCTCAACCGGGAAAAGGCGGGCATCATCACCTACACGGGCAAACTCGAACTGGTCGATCCGGACCAGGTTCGCTTCGTACCGCTGAACGTGACTCCTGTGAAGAACGCGACGATGTGGTCCCCGTTTGCGGACTCCCTCGAAGAGGTGCGCATCCTGCAGGTTCTCGAGAACGGCGCCGCCGTGGAGATCCTCTTCGTGTCTCGCCCCCAGGAGCCGCTGATCAATCCCCGCATCGTCACCTCCGCCCGCGTGACGAAGATGCTTTGGTAGGCCGATGAACTCGCTGCTGCGACTGTTGCGTCAGCATTTCCCCGCCGCCATCCTGTGGGTCCAGGTCCCGCCCGCGATCGCGGTCGTCCTTTTCTTCGGTGTGGAACACCCATACTACCGCATGTTTCCCGTGCTGCTTCTCACCGGAGGTCTGGCCTTTCTCCTGCCCGGGTTCGTCTCCGGGAGAGCCAGGTTTCTGCCACCCCTCTATTATTATGGATTGATCTCCCTCCTGTCGGCCACCTCCACGCGCACGAGCCGCCCGGTCGCTGGCTTCGTGTTCCACCCGGCCGAGTATTTCTTCCTGGCCGTGCTGCTGGCCTGGGCACTGTCGCGATCAACGAAGCGCTCATCGATGCGCGCGGTGGGAATCATGCTGGCCCTTTGCGCGCTCGCAGGTGGCCTCGACGAGTGGCACCAGTCTTTCGTGCCCGGCCGCGTGGCCGACCCCGTCGACTGGATCCTGGATCTCTCCGGTGCCCTCGCCGGAAGCCTATTCTTCCTTGCCCTGCCACGCGCCCTGCGTGCCCCTGCGGCGCCGCCCGCCACCTGCGGTGAAAGGAACTTTCCATGAGAAAACATCAACGCCAGCCCGACCAGATGCGGCCGATCCTGATCGAGACCGACTTCCAGAAGGGACCCGCCGGCTCCGTCCTGATCTCCTGCGGAGACACCCGGGTCTGCTGCGCAGCCCACGTGGAGACAAAGGTTCCTCACTGGTTCGCCAGGGACCGTGCAGGCGGATGGATCACCGCCGAATACGCGATGCTGCCTGGCGCCACGCTGACACGCTCCAGCCGTACGCGCAAGGGCCGCGAGGAGGAGATCCAGCGGTTGATAGGCCGATCCCTACGCGCGGCCGTGAACCTGGAGGCTTTGCCGCCGTGCACCATCACCCTGGACTGCGACGTGCTGCAGGCCGACGCCGGCACCCGGTGCGCATCGATCACCGGCGCCTTCGTGGCGCTGACCCTGGCCCTTGCGCACCTGCAAAAAAAGAACCTGCTCAGGACTCTGCCGCTGCGTCATGCCGTGTGCGCGTGCTCCTGTGTGCTGTTCCAGGGCGACGCGCTGCTGGACCCGGACTACGCCGAGGACTCGTCCGCCGAGGTCGACATGAACTTCGTGTTCACCCAGGCGCTGGACCTGGTCGAGATCCAGGGCACCGCCGAGGGCCATCCCTTCTCCACCGCCCAACTTTCCACACTGCTGGACCTCGCCCGACAGGGTGCCGAGGTCAACTTCGAGGCCCAGCGACAGGCTTTGGGTCAACTTTTTCCGCAACTATGACAGAAATGTCGGAAACGGTCCTTCCCGGAAGAACCCTCCCGTGGACGCAGGGGTCCTAGGACCCCGTTTTTTCCAGCAATGACAATGGAATTCAAAGAAGAAGGAAGGATGGCACCGAACTTGCGTCAAGAAGAAGCTGCCAGGCTTGGATCTTAACTTAGCTTAGCCCTTCCTTCCTAATCCTTAGCCTAGCATTCCTTTTTTTCCTGTCATCTTTTTTTTCCTCTTTTTTTCAGGGTTGGGTCGTCCGCGGCCGGTCATATATTTTTACAAATAGCCAAATCATTGTTCTATAAGGGAATTCTCCACTTTCTCAAGTGTGAGGTATGTCAATAATGTCAGGGTCCGTCGTTTCGTGGCAAACCCGCGCCTTCGAGTATGACAAGAATGTCAGCTTCCGGCGAAAGCCGTTTGACTGAAACCATAGACGGGATACAAGAAAATGATCCGACCGGTTCGCGGTCTCCACCAGGATTCCTACAGCGTGAGAAGGTCGTCGCGGATCTCGGCTGCGGCACGGGGGCGGGCTGCTGCGGTCATCGCGGCGTTCATGGCCGCGAGCCGATCGCGGGAAAGGGATTCCAGGTGGGCGATCAGGGTGTCCGCAGTGGCGTCGGCTTCAAGCAGCAGGATGGCAGCTCCGGTCTGCACCAGAGACCGCGCATTGTGCTCCTGGTGGTTGTCCGTCGCATGGGGATAGGGGATGAAGATCGCGGGACGGCCTGCAATCGCCAGCTCCGAGCAGGTCGTGGCCCCGGCGCGACACACCACGATGTCGGCTTCGGCGTAGGCGCCGGCCATGTCATGGATGAAGTCGTCAACACGGGCCTTCACCCCGGCCTCGCGATAGGCGACCTCGACACGCTCCCGGTCGGCGGCACCGGTCTGGTGCCGAATACTCACACCCTTGGCGGCGAGGAGTGCGGCACTCCGCATGAACAGTTCATTGATCGCGCGTGCGCCCTGGCTTCCCCCAAAGATGAAGATGCGCAGCGGACCGTTCCCGGTGGCGGCCACGCCTCCCGCCAGACTCTCCACGATGGCGCGCCGCACCGGGTTTCCCAGGTTGCGGACTTTCTTCCCGGGAAAATACTGCTCCGACTCCGGAAATGTGATGTACACGCGCCGCACCCGGCGTCCGAGTTTGCGGTTGGTGAGCCCGGGCACCGTGTTCTGCTCGAGGATGGCGGTGCGGTAGCCCAGCAGCGAGGCCGTCCACACCACCGGCCCGGAGGCGTAGCCCCCCACCCCCACGACCAGGCGCGGCCGGACGCGACGCAGCAGCCTCCACGACGAGAAAAACGCCGCAGGCAGCATGAACAGCCCCAGGATCTTGCGCAGGATCCCCCGCCCCTTGATGCCCCGGACAGGAATCAGGTGCAGCGGATACCCCGCCCGGGGTACGGCACGGACCTCGATGCCTTGCGAGGAACCGGCGAAGTGGATCTCGGCTCCGATCTCCTGGAACGCTTCGGCCAGCGCCAGGCCCGGGAACAGGTGTCCGCCGGTGCCACCACCGGCGATCAATACGATGGGAGGTTTTTCTACGGAGGTGTTCATGCGCGGAATCTACCCGGATTTGCCAACGGAATCAAAAATCCCGCGGTGCCGGCGTACAGGTGTTGATATCTGAAAATTGCGCAGGCCAGTTTGCAAAAGGTGCAAAGTGGGAGTAAAGTGCTTCGGATCACTTTTTCCTGGTATGGCAGTTGCCTACCTACGGAGGTTTCCATGAAAATCTTTTCGAGTCTGACCATCCTTCTTTTCGCTTTTTTCCTAGTAACTGCCTGTGACGACAACTCCTCGAACAACAACTCCAACGACGAGATCTGCGACAACGGGACCGATGACGACGGCGACACCTTCGTCGACTGCGACGATCAGGATTGCTGGGCCAACTCGGCCTGCAACACCAACAACGTCAACAACCTCAACAACATCTCCAATCCCGAGGTCTGCGACAACCAGACCGACGACGACGGTGACTCCTTCGTCGACTGCGACGACCTCGACTGCATCGCCGACGCCGCCTGCACCGGCGCCGAGATCTGCAACAACCAGACCGACGACGACGGCGACACCTTCGCCGACTGCGACGATCAGGACTGCCTGAACCACCAGTTCTGCAATCTCACCGACGAGATCTGCAACGACACCTTCGACAACGACGGTGACGGCGACAGCGACTGTGATGACACCGACTGCGTGGACTTCCCTGCCTGCTCAGCCACGCAGGAGATCTGCGACAACCAGGCCGATGACGACGGTGACGGCGACATCGACTGTGAGGACCTCGACTGCATCGAATCTCCGGACTGCCCGACCACGTTGGAGATCTGCGACAACCAGACCGACGATGATGGTGATGATCTTGTCGACTGCGACGACGACGACTGCTTCATGAATCCGATCTGTGGCATGGTCGAGATCTGCGACAACCGCCAGGACGACGACGGTGATGGCGACATCGACTGCGATGATCTCGATTGCGCGGCGGATCCGACCTGCAACGTCGTCATGTTCTGCGACCCGATCACCCTGACCGTCTGCGTCGACCCCGAGGCCTGCTACCTCGACGCCCAGAACCCCACTGGCTACTGCGCTACGGCCGGCACCGTGGACATCGGCTCCCAATGCACCGTCGGCACCGATTGTGTGCCAGGGGCCACCTGCACGGGCAACAACCAGAACCGCATCTGCCGTGAACTGTGCATGCTCGACGGCAGCGTCGACTGCACGGACACCAACCTCACCTGCAGCCAGTCCATGACCCTGGGCTCCGACGTCTACGGCGTCTGCCGTTAGTTTCCATCAATCAATTCAAGCCAATTCCCTGATTTCACTCAACTGGGTCTTGCGCGCGCGCCGTGGTCGTGCTTGTCTGACCCGGTCTCGGGGACGCCCATGTCGGATCACCGGGGACACGGACCGGGTGCTCCGGTCCACCGACCAGGAGGCGCAGGATGAACATTCTCAAGGATGTGCTCAAACACGAAGTTTTTCCGGCCCTGGGCTGCACCGAGCCCATCGCGGTGGCCTGGGCGGCCGCGTTGGCAGGACAGCAGCTCGACGCCGATCCGGAGCGCATGGACGTCATCGTCGATCAGGGCGTGTACAAGAACGGCTTTGCCGTGGCCGTGCCCAACTCCGGTGGAAAAAAGGGCAACGCCATCGCTGCGGCCCTGGGCGCGCTGATCCGCCGTCCTGAACTGGAGATGAAGATCCTGCAGGAGGTGACCCCGGAAATCGTGACGCGCGCCAACGAACTGGTTTCGGAGAAGGCCGTGGTGATCCAGCCGGATCGCAGCCGGTCACAATTGTATATCGACGTGACCGTCCACGCGAACGGCCACCGCGCCCGGGCTGTGCTGGAGGGATCGCACAGGAACGTCGTGCTGCTCCAGATCGACAACCAGGTGCTGCAGTCGTCTCCGGGCGGCAGCGCCCCCGTGACCCTTCCGTACCGTGAGCAACTCAAGACGATGAACCTGATGGACTTCGTCGCGCTGGCACAGCAGATCGACGAGGAGGACGAAGCCTTCCTGCGCGAGGGCATCTTCATGAACCTGAAGATCGCCAAGGTCGGCGAGACCTGCCAGAAGGTCGGGTTCTACCTCGCGGACCTGCGCGAGCGGGGCTTCCTCCTCGACGACGTCTTCTCCTCCTCCCGGATCCTCACCGCGTCGGCCGCCGACGCCCGCATGGGCGGCGTGGCGCTGCCGGTGATGTCCTCCGGACAGAGCGGCAACCAGGGCATCGTGGCGATCCTGGTGCCCTACAACGTGGGAAAATACTTTCGCGTCGACGAAAAGAAGGTCCTGCAGTCCATCGCCCTGTCCCACCTGGTGAACTCCTATGTCAAGTGCTACACGGGCAGCCTTTCACCGCTCTGCGGCTGCGCCATCGCCTCCGGCGTCGGCGCGGCGGTGGCCATCGTGTTCCAGCAGGTCGGAGCTGACCGTGAACGCATGAAACTGGCGGTGAACAACCTGATCAGCGACCTGGGCGGCATGCTCTGCGACGGCGCCAAGAGCGGCTGCGCCCTCAAGGTCGCCAGCTCAACGGATTCGGCCATCCTCGCGGCCTACATGGCCATCCACCACCACGGCATCAACGAATCCGAGGGTTTTGTCGGTCGGTCCGCCGAGGAGACCATCTGGAACCTGAGCACCATCGGCCGCACGGGCATGGCCATGGCCGATGACACGATGCTGCGGATCATGGAGGACAAGCTTCGCTCGTAGAGCACAAGCTTCGCTCGCAGTTATTCGCTGCCGTCGTCGTCGCCGCCCTTGCTTTCGTACATGCGTCGGGTCTGCGCGGCCAAATCCTTCTTTTTCAGGTCGTCGAGCCGCTTGACTTCCTCGGGGGGGGCCAGCTTGCGCGCATAGCGCAGGAACTGCACCTCATGGTCGTACTTGTGCCTCACCACCACGGTGGTGCCGGGCACCGGGCTGTCCTCGTTGACGTAGACCTCCAGCCAGCCAGGAGGCACGGCAGGCTCCATCCACTCGTAGATCCACTTCGCATCGATGGGCGTGAGGTTCACGCAGCCATGGGAGCGTCGGTTGCCGAAGTCGGTGTGCCAGTAGGCGCCGTGCAGCGCCTGTCCGAGAAAGAAGAACATGGCCCAGGGAACGTCGTCGACGGAATATTTCTCCGTCGCACCCATCCCTGACGTCATGTCGGAGATGGCCTTCTTGGCCCAGACGCGGAAGATGCCATAGCGCGTCGGATACTTCTTCAGCCCGCTGGAGAACGGAGCCATATACACGGGTTCCTCGCCCTCGTAGGCGACCAGGGTCTGCATGCTCACGTTGATCTCGATCCATTTCTCGCACGGCGCGAGCCCGGGGGGCACCTTCTTGGCGGGCCAGGCCGACAGCACGCGCCGGGCGGGAATCCAACCTTCCTTGAGGCGGTAGAAGAGTGCCTTGTCGAGCCTCTTGCGATCGTAGAGCGCCCGGATCGAGTAGTGCCCCAGTGGCTTCACACCGGCAAGCTCCGACCCACCCGGATCGCCCGTCGGCACCAGATTGATGCTCTTGGCGCGCACGATGGCCGCGGGCAGGTTGATGTTCAGTTTCCGCAGGTCGATGCCATGGTACTCCGGCACATGATACCCCAGGATCTCCTCGTCCCAGACGAGAAACTTCTTGCCCGTGACCCAGTAGGGCTTGCCCTTGAGGTTCTTGAACTCCATCAACTGGATCATGTCTCCGGCGTTGAAGGTGCCTGCGGCCTTTCCCGCCTCCAGATCGGAGGAGTTGGCATAATACGATGCGCCCGTGCGGCGGATCCGGCCGTACTTGTTGGGAACGATGGCGCCGGGGGCCAGGATCGGCTGATCGCGGAGCAACGTCTCGCGCTTGTCCGGTTCGAGGTTCTCACCGCAGATGAAGCGGTGCTTTCCCAGGTTCAGCCAGTACTTCTTGCAGCCTCCCCCGGCGGGGGCGTACCGCGTCGGCGCCAGGCGGGTGTACTGCTTGACGACGCCCGTCAACTCGGAGGTGGCGTCTGGCTTCATGTAGACCCGGGCGCGGGTCAGCACCCGGAGGCTGCGCGTGCCCTCGGGCAGGATCGACAGGACCTCGGGCAGGGCCGGATCGGGACCGGGCCACTCCGCAATGCTGGCTCGACAGGAAGGTTTGGGCTTCTGCAGCGGACCAAGGACCGAGGGGACGGGTTGTCCCTCGCCGTTGACGCCGGGCGTGTTGACGACGCCCTGGGCGGCGCCGCCATCGGTGGAGTCCTCCGACGCATCGGGATCCTCTTCGATGACGATGATGGTTTTTTCCTTGCTGCAGGCCAGGGCCAGCAGCAGTGACGAGAAAACGAAAAGGTGGGTGAATTTCATCATGCGTAAAACAATACGGGTGGGACGTCGAAGGACGCCCGGGAGGAACTACGGATTCGCGGGCGCGGGAGCCGGAGCGGGCGCGGGAGCCGGGGCCGGAGCCGGGGCCGGAGCCGGGGCCATCGGAGGCAGACCGGGCTGTGGACGCACGGGCACGATGCGCGGACCGATCTGCGGCGGGGTGGCGGGCACGATTCCACGATTGGGAGCGATGGGACCCAGGGGAGCGCCGCCCGGCGTCCCCGGCACGTTGATCTTCTGGATCTGGACCGGCGCACCGGAACCATCGGCGTCAGGAGGGGCGATCCAGATGGCCTTGGGTTCGGCCGTCTTCATGATCTCTTCGTAGACCTTGTCGCTGGTGATCGCCGGGTTGGCCTTCATCATCTCGGCGGCAGCGGTCAGGGCTTCGTCGATGGCGCGGCGGAAGATCGGCATGCCGCGGCCGAGCAGGAACTTGCCGTTGACATAGACCGCCGGGGTGCCCTGCACGCCGATGGTCCGGGCCAGCAGCTGGATCTGCTCGATGAACGCCTTGTGGGTCTCCTTGTCGAGGGCTTCCTTGAACTTGGGCATGTTCACGCCCAGCTCCTGCGCCCAGGTCTCCAGGTTCGGACGGGTCAACTGCTTCTGGTTCTGGAAGCACTTCTTCATGAAGTTGTAGAAGGCCACGGGGCCCTTCTGCTCGAACACTTCCTGGGAGGCCTGGTGGGCCATCGGCGCGGCCTTGTGGAACGGCAGCGGATAGTGCAGGAGGACGAACTTCACGCCGGTCTTGTAGCCGCCGAAGTGGTCCGCGGCGGGCGCCTGACCAGCCGGCACGGGCGTGCCGTTCATGAGTTCTTCGAGGGTGGGCAGCAGCTTCTCGCACCAGGGGCATTCGAGATCGATGCCCATGGTCACCACGACCTGGCCTTTGGGGTCGCCGAAGAACGGAAGCTTGTTGAACACGGCAGCGCCGCCCTCAGGGAACACGCGGTAGACCTTGGTGTGGTCCAGGCGGGGACGAGAGGAGCGGCGATTCGGCTTGGCGTCGCCGCCGATCCATTTGGCGGCGGGCTCGGCGGTGGTCATCAGGAACTGGTAATAGTTCTCGGCCGTGGCCTTGCCCTCGGAGATGGCCTGGTTGGCCTTGGCAATCTCGCGGTCGATGATGGGCTTGAACTGGGCCAGGGGCCGGGCGCCGGACAGGAAATAACCATTCACAAAGAACGCGGGCGTGCCCCGGGCGCCGAAGCGCATGGCCAGGGCCTGCTGGCGGGCGATGGTGGCGTCATGGGTCTTGTTGTCCACGGCAGCCTTGTACTTGGCCATGTCGAGGCCGGCTTCCTGCACCCACTTCTGGATGTTCT
>Ga0180007_10005591_pt1 | contig 12614 bp, 11 predicted proteins | sample MM_PC_MetaG_FD_121122 | JGI IMG/M metagenome (GOLD analysis project Ga0180007, IMG submission 121122) | Groundwater microbial communities from the Aspo Hard Rock Laboratory (HRL) deep subsurface site, Sweden - MM_PC_MetaG | ecosystem: Environmental > Aquatic > Deep subsurface > Groundwater... | reverse complement strand
GGTTAAAATGCAAAAAAGTAAGAATTTATAAGAGACTAAGTTGCTACGAAATATTTTCGTAGCAACTTAGTCTCTTTAGTATTGTGGTTTTAGGGGAAGAGTGGTAAAATAGAGGTATATGAAGAAGAAGATAATTATAATATTAGTAATTTGTATTATTCTATTTATTCTTGTAGGGTTATACTTTAGAGCAGGTAATATAAGACGAATGATTGAAAAAGCTAATTACTGTGAGCAAGATAATGAATGTTTTGTTATTGATGCAGGTTGTCCATTTGGTTGCGGTGATTATATAAATAAATCAGAGGAACAAAAATTGAAAAAGTTTATATCAATTGCTCAGTTACTTCATCCTACCTACCTACTTTATAAATGCAGATGTATCAGCAAGCCTTCGGTAGCTATATGTGAAAATAAAAAATGTGTTCCGAGTGTTTGTGAAACAGGAAAATATTATGCTTCATGGGAATGTGAATGCCCAAAAGGATTTATTAGTAATATTAATAATAAAGGCATGATATGTAAAGAAAGTATTATTGAAGATTTTGATACTAGTGGGCAGCCTTGCCAATCCGATAACGACTGTTGGTGCCAAAGTTTTGACGGAGCAAAGTTCTATAATGAAAGAGTGCCCAATAGATGTAATATAGAAGAAGGTAAATGCTATACTTGTTATTATGAATAAAATTATAAATAAAAAAATAATTTTTATAGTTTTTCTGTTAATAATTTTTATTATTTTTATATTTACTACTTTATTTCCATCAGATTTAGCTTTTTACTCTGAGTACTGGGGCACTACTGTATGCAAAGGTATTAAAATAGAAAAAGACAATACTAAAAGGTGTATAGGATTTTTATGGTATAACTTTGAATAATATTTTAAGATATTAGATTGAGTTGGTATGTTTGCAAAACTACCAACTTTTTTAAACCTCACCCTGCCCTCTCCTAGTTAGGAGAGGGAATTAAAAGGGAGAGGTGTAAAAAAAGAGCTCCACGGAAGTGGAGCCTTTGTATTATTAGTTATTATTTCTCTTTTTGAAAGAAGCTGTTAAAGAAAAGAACTAAGCAGAGTAAAGATATGTGGTGTTGTGTTATACCACTCATATAATTAATATTGAAACTGCCAGTCAGCTTATAGTAAAGCCAATGAACAATAATGTAGCCGATCGTAGTACTAATTAATAATGTAGCATTGACCATAACCAATCTCTCCTTTCCTTAATTATTTAAGGTGCGATATTATCATAAAGAAAAATGGAGGACATCCTTGTTTGTCCGCTCTTGCCACCCATGACAGTGCAAAACAGACTCAAGCCCTATTTCAAAGAACTTAACGTTGGCTATTTGTTAGAATGTCCTCCATAGTTTGAATTATATTAGTTATTTACACTTTGTCAAGGAATTAAACCAATATTTCTAATTAATCTCTTTGAATTTTGAAACGCCCCCTTCTGTCATTCTGACCCCACTGTAGAGCCTTGCAGTGGGGGAAGAATCTATAATACGTGTTTTGCGCGTCTTGATTTGTATTATAGATCTTTCGCTTCCGCTTCGCTCCAGCTCAAGATGACAAAAATAAAAAATATTTAGTAATTCATAGTAATTTGACCTTTTTTATATTTTAGCTATAATAGAGAAAACATTGGTACACTATCAAATTTAAAAACAAAAGGGGGAATGAAAGATGAAAAAAGATAAAAGAAGTTTAGCAGATCGAGTATTTAATGTAAAAGAAAGCACATTAATAACAACCGAACACCCAAAAGCTGATTTGGTTTGTGAAGTATTAAGCAAGGGAATTTGCGCAACCTTAAAAGAAAAAGAGAAAAAACAAGAGAAAAAGGAGGGAATGAAAGATGGCAGTGGAAAATAAGGTGAAAAGCATTATTGCTGAAAAGTTAAGCGTAGAAAAAGACGAAGTGATTCCAGAAGCAAATTTTATAGATGACTTGGGCGCTGATTCATTGGATTTAGTTGAGTTGATCATGGCTTTAGAGGAAGCTTTTGATTTAGAAATTGCTGATGAAGAAGCAGAAAAAATAAGAACAGTAGAGGGAGCAATTAACTATATCAATGCTCATTCCTAAATATTTCCATATTAATTTGACCTAACTGGCAACGCTGGCTAGGTCTTTTTTTATCTTAGTATTTCTGGTATAATAATTATATGATTAACACTAAGCAAAAAGGTTTTACCTTGATGGAGCTATTAGTAGTTATTGGTATTATAGGCTTATTATCTTCAATGACTACTTATTATGTTAATTATGCCAGAGCTAAAACTAGAGATACTATAAGAATACAGCATATCAATACCATACGAACAGCTCTTGATCTTTATTATATGGATCACGGAGAATATCCTGGAGCTGCAAAAACAGGAGGAACCTGGAATAGATATACTTGTTGTAGTTTTCCATATCCTTGGGTAATTAATGATTCAAAAGGTTTTTTTAACTTAAACGATGCTTTAAAAGAATATTTAGAAAATATACCAAAAGATCCATTATCTTATGCTCCATCTTGTTTCGGAGGATACTCTTATTGTTATTTTGTAAATGATTCAGGAAGTGAGTATGATTTAATTACTCTCTTAGAAACTGATCATCCTTTAAGATGTGAATTAAAAGATTACATTTCTCATACTGGAGGATGGAACGGGGCACTTCCTCAGATACCAGGTCCGGACAAGTCTTGGTGCGATCCAATAAGTCCTTGGTATCAACCTTATATTTACGCAGATCATTAAAGAGTGAGATATTTAATCTGACCTATCTGGCAATTCCAGCTAGGTCTTTTTTTTGTTTTTTTGTTATGGTATAATTTAAATAAGAAAAATATGATAACTAAGAAAAATAAGAATTTTTCTTATTCTTATTTTTGTTATTTTTCTTATTTAACTTATGTTTGGCAGGAAAAAAAGACGAAGACGAAAAAAGAACCCCTTGGATTATATTGCAATACCCAAGCTGGATTTAGACCCTGAAACAAAAAAGGGTATTTTTATTGTGCTGGTTTTAGCCGTGGGAGCGATCGGCGTTTTAAGCCTGTTTAATTTAGCCGGTAATCTAGGAGTTTACTTTATTCAAGGCATGGAATACGGATTGGGCTGGGGCAAATGGCTGTTTCCTTTTATTCTCTTGGCCATCGGCTTTTTTCTATATAATGAGGATAAATATGAAATCAGAGGACTGCATTATTTTGCTTTATTTATTTTTATAATTTGTTTTCATGGTTTAGTGCATTTATTTATTGAGCAGGAAAAATGGCAGGAAGTGCTTGGCACAGCTTCTGGCGGAGGTTATCTTGGCTACTTTATTGCTTCATCATTTTTTAAACTAATGGGTTTTTGGGCAAGCCTAATAATACTGATTAGTTTGCTGTTAATTTCTTTTATGTTAATGTTCAACAGGGGCTTGCGCAGTTTGATTGGCGGGGATAGCTGGCTAGCTAAGCTGTTTTATCCTTTTAGCTTTGTTTATGCCAAAATATTTAAACGAGAGAAAAAAGACGAAGATGAAGACGAGGAGGAGGAGGAAGACGAGGAAGACGAGGGAGACGAGGGAGAGGACGAAGAGGGTGAAGAGGACGAAGAGAGTGAAGAAGACGAGGATGAAGAGGACAGGGAAGAAGAAGAAAGAGAATTTCGCAGCCATAAAATTAAAGAAGCTGAAGAAGAATTTTTATGGAAGCCAACCGGTATAAAAATAAATCTGCCTTTAAGTTTACTTAATGGCAAGATTGGCAAGCCAACCAGCGGCGATGTCAAGAACAATGTTTTAATTATTCAAAGAACTTTAGAAAATTTCGGCATTCCAGTAGAAATGGGCGAAGTTTGTATAGGTCCAACAGTGACTCAATATACTCTGAAACCAGCCGAAGGTATTAAATTATCGCGCATTACTGCTTTAAACAATGACCTGTCCTTGGCTTTAGCAGCCCACCCTATTAGAATGGAAGCGCCCATACCTGGCAAACGCTTAGTTGGCATTGAAGTGCCCAATCAAGCTAAGGCGATTGTCAGCTTGAAAGAAGCTTTAAGCACCGGAGATTATAAAAAGAGAAAAACTAATTTAACTATTGCTTTAGGCAAGGATGTTGCTGGCAAGGCTTGGCTGGATGATTTAGGCAGAATGCCGCATCTACTGGTTGCTGGTGCAACTGGTTCGGGTAAATCAGTCATGCTAAATTCAATTATTATCAGCTTGCTTTATCAAAATAACCCCGACGATGTTCGTTTTATTATGGTTGATCCTAAAAGGGTTGAACTGCCAGTTTATAACGGCATTCCTTATTTATTGACGCCAGTAATCACTGAAGTGGGTAAAACCATTAATGCTTTAAAATGGTGTCTTAACGAAATGGATAGGAGGTTTGATGTTTTATCTAAGTCTGGCAGACGAGATATTTCCAGCTACAATAAAAGCAGTAAGTATAAAATGCCTTATATTATTTTTATTATTGATGAGCTGGCTGACTTAATGGTAGCGGCAGCCCGCGATATTGAAGCAGGAATTATCAGGTTAGCCCAAATGGCCCGGGCTGTTGGCATCCATTTAGTTTTAGCCACGCAAAGGCCTAGTGTTGATGTAATTACTGGTTTAATTAAAGCCAACATGCCGGCGCGCATTGCTTTTTCCGTAGCATCAAGCGTTGATTCAAGAACAATACTTGATTCCCAAGGAGCTGAAAAATTATTAGGCCGAGGCGATATGCTGTTTATAACTTCGGAGATGTCTAAACCCAAGAGACTGCAGGGAGCTTTTGTTAGTGATCAGGAAATTAAAAAGATAGTTCGTTATATTCAGGAAAAAGGCGGCCAGCCGGATTATAAAGAAAGTATTATAGAAAAGCAAAAAGTTCATGGCGTGGCTGGCGTTGGCTTGGACGGAGAAGATGATGAGCTATTTGAAGAAGCTGAAGAAGTAGTAATTAATGCAGGTAAAGCTTCTGCATCCCTACTGCAGCGTCGTTTGCGGGTTGGCTATGCCCGCGCCGCTCGTTTAATTGATATGTTGGAAGATGCTGGCATTGTCGGACCTGCGGATGGGGCCAGACCAAGAGAAGTTTTGTTAAGCAGAGAACAATATGATAAGATAGTGAACCAGGGAGTAAGTGGAGTAAGCTTGCATAAACAGGAAGAGGCCGAAGAACCTGATGAATATCTTGAGGATGACGAGGAGGAGGATGACGAGGAGGAGGGAGAAGAAGGTGAAGAAGAGGAGGAGGGAGAAGAAGAAGGTGAAGGCAAGGAAGAAGAGGAGAAGGACGAAGATGAAGAAAAAATTTCTACAGATGATATATACGAGGAGGATGAAGAGGAAGAAGGGAAATTTTTTAGTAGATAAAATAGTAATAAGTAATAAGGCATAAGTAATAAGAAGTTTAAATTAATTCTTATTACTTATGCCTTATTACTAAAATATATGATTATAACTTGGCTAGGACATTCATGCTTTAAAATTCAAGATAAGCTTACACCTGAGGGTGTAACCGTAGTAACTGATCCTTTTGATAAATCAGTAGGTTTAAAAGTGCCTCGCTTTGAAGCTAATATTGTGACAATAAGTCACGACCACAGCGACCATAACAACGTTAGTGCAATTAAAGGCAATCCTTTCATAATTCGCGGTGCTGGTGAATATGAAGTTGATAAAGTTTTTATTGAGGGAGTTGAAGCTTATCATAGCGAAGATAAAAAAGAAAAAAATATTATCTACCGCATTGATATTGATGAAATGTCAGTTACTCATTTAGGGGATTTAGGCCATACGCTGGATGCAAAACAATTGGAACAATTAGAAGGTACTGATATTTTACTAATCCCAGTTGGAGAAAATTTTACTATTGGCGCGAAAAAAGCAGTTGAAGTAGTATCGCAAATTGAACCGCGCATTGTAATTCCCATGCATTACAAAATTCCTGGCTTAACTGTTAAGCTTGAAGACGCTCAAAAGTTTATTAAAGAATTAGGCATTAAGCCAACTCATGAAGAAAAATTAAAGATTAGCAAAAGAGATTTGCCAACCGAAGAGATGGAGTTGGTGGTATTAAGTGTATAAGATATTGACCATATTTATTTTTAAGTTTATAATATTAATATATGACACTTACATCAGAACAATTTAATAAATTAGTTACTAAGCAGGAACATGAAGATTTACAACAAGACGTTAAAGAAATTAAAAAAGATGTAAAGCAAATTCTTAGTAGTGTTGATGGTATTTCTAAAAAGTTTGATGACCATGAAACTGAACACGTGGCTAATCTTGCTGCCCATGATCGTTTTTAGGGTGAGATTGATAATATTAAAGAGCACATTAGCATGGATAAAGCTATATCAGATTCTTAATTATAGTATTTAATTATGTTTTTATAAATCACAGTTTAAAATAAAGGACTGTGATTTTTAAAATTAAAACTCTAATTTAGAATCATTTTTTAAAGGTAAAAAGTGATTTTTATTTTATTAAATTTTTAGCTAATATTAGTAATTATTTAGCATATTTTATTCTCTTTACTTTTCTCTATTTTTTTGCTACAATTAACCTATATAATACATACGAAATAAACGAAAAAATAACGAAAAAAATAAAGAATTTCAGAGTTATTTTTTTTGTTATTTTTGTTTAATTTCGTTTTTAATCCGTGTTTTTAATATGCCAAGAAAAAAGACTAAGAAAACAATAGCAAAAAAAACAGTGAAGAAAAAAAGGGCTGTCAAACAACCCAAGGAAGTTAAGTTGCCAGTGAGAATTAAGCAGACCTCTCGATCCCGAGTAACTCGGGACTCGGGGCAGGCTCTTCGGCAGAGTTCAGGGCAAGCGGTAGAGAAAGAAACTAAAGAAGTAAAACAAGTTGAACAACTTATTAAAGAAACCAAAAAGTCTTATCAAGCTGAACATAAAACTAAAAAAATAAATGGCAAGAAAGAGAAAGTATTAGTTCGCAAGCCCGCCAGTTATCAAAAAGAGAAAAGCAAGAGAATGATCATGTGGACCGGGGTTGCTGCTGTGATGATTATTATTTTTATTGCTTGGACATTTAGTTTAAAAGATATGTTTAAAGCCAAGCAACAACCAAGTGAGTTTAATCCTGCCATAGAGGAATGGGACAGGATTGCTGATGAGTTTAGCCAGACCTTGGAAAAAGTAAAAGAAGGTATGAGCCAATTAAAAGACGAGATGACAGACGATTCCGAGTCTTTGGAACAGGCAACAGAAAGAGATATTTTTTCTGAACCAGCAACAACCACTGAAAGTGAAATTTTATCTGAAGAAGAGAAAATTAATGACGTTGAAGAGTTGAAAAGAAGGCTGGAAGAGCTGGAAAACAAGATTGAATCTGGTGATCAGGCAACTAGTACACCTAACGATTGACAATTGACACCTGACTTTTGACAATTAATCATAAAAAGTCAGATGTTAAATGTTAAATAGATATGGCTAAAAAAAAGATAGCAAAAAAGGTAGTTAAAAAGAAACCAGTTAAGAAGTCTGTAAAAAAACAGGCTAAGAAAGTCGTGGCTAAGAAATCTGCTGCGAAAAAAGCTATTAGTAAACCCCTTCGACAAGCTTCCAGCGACAAGGTTCGGGACAAGCAGGGCAAGCAAACAAAAGAAGCTGTTAAACCAGTTAAACAAGAAAAGCAAGTTAAACCAGAGGAAGATAAAGTTATTAAATCCAAGCTTCAGCCAAAAACTACTCAACCCCAGTCTAGAAAAAAGGAAGAGCCAGAAAAACAAACTACTATTGCTAAGCAAGTTATTGTGGGCAAGCAAAAAACCGATTATGGCATGGTGGAAGCGCAGGCAATTTCTGATGAAATGCGCAAATCATATTTGGATTATGCTATGAGCGTGATTGTTTCACGCGCCTTGCCAGATGTGCGCGACGGCTTAAAGCCAGTGCATCGTAGGATTTTATATGCTATGTGGAGTATTGGCTTGCGTTCTGGAGCAAAATTCAGGAAATCAGCAACTGTGGTTGGTGAAGTCTTAGGCAAATATCATCCGCATGGCGATGTCGCGGTTTATGATTCAATGGTTAGAATGGCGCAGGATTTTGCTATGCGCTATCCTTTAGTGCGCGGACAGGGAAATTTCGGCTCTATGGATGGCGATCGGGCAGCAGCCATGCGCTACACTGAAGCAAAAATGGCGTCGATTGCTGAAGAACTGCTTTATGATATTGAAAAGAATACAGTAGATTTTACGCCTAATTTTGACGGCTCGCAAAAAGAACCCCGAGTAATGCCGGCTAAACTGCCTAACTTACTGCTTAACGGCACTATGGGTATTGCAGTTGGCATGTCAACTAATATACCGCCGCATAACTTAAAAGAATTAGTAGGCGGCATTATGCATTTAATTGATCATCCAGACGCAACAGTTGAAGATTTAATGCAATATATCAAAGGGCCTGATTTTCCCACTGGAGGCATGATTTATAATAATAAAGACATTCTGCAGGCATATGCCACTGGTAAAAGCGGTATTGTGATGCGCGGCAAAGCTGAAGTAGTAGAAACGAAAACTAGTGGTTTTCAAATAGTAGCAACTGAATTGCCCTATCAAGTTAACAAAGCTACCTTAGTTGAAAAAATTGCCGAGCTAGTTAAAAACAAGAAGCTGGATGGAGTTAAGGATTTGCGTGATGAATCAGATAGAGACGGAGTACGGGTAGTAGTTGATTTAAAAAAGGATGCTTATCCCAAAAAAGTGCTAAATTATTTATATAAACATACCCAATTACAGGAAACCTTTCATGTTAATCTGCTGGCTTTAGTAGATGGCATCCAGCCAAAAGTTTTGACTCTGAAAATGGTACTGGAAGAATATATTAAGCATCGCGAAGAAGTAGTTAAACGCCGCACTCAATATGATTTAGATAAAGCCAAGGAACGAGCCCATATTTTAGAAGGCTTAATGATTGCCTTGAATAAGATTGATGCTGTAATTAAAACTATTAAAGCATCTAGAGATAGAGAAGTAGCTAAAAAGAATTTAATGAAACAGTTTAAATTAACTGAAATACAGGCTAATGCAATTTTAGACATGAAGCTAGCAACCTTGGCTAATTTGGAAAGATTAAAGATTAAAACTGAACTTGAAGAAAAACGCAAGTTAATTAAAGAATTAATCGACATTTTAAAATCCCGCACTAAAATTAAGGGCATAATTAAAAAAGAAGTCAGAGATTTAGCTGAGAAGCATGGTGATGAGCGCAGAACTAAAATTATATCTCATGGCGTAAAAGATTTTTCTATCGAAGATTTAGTACCAAATGAAGAAACCATGATAGTCATGACCCGCGACGGTTATATAAAAAGATTACCGCTAGATACTTTTAAAGTGCAAGGCCGCGGCGGCAAAGGAGTAATTGGTTTATCTACTAAAGAAGAAGATACAGTTGAATTTATCTTTACTACCATGGCTCATAATGATATTTTATTTTTTACCACTCGGGGCAGAGTTTTTCAATTAAAAGCTTATGAAATTCCCCAGGCAGTTAGAACTGCTAAGGGGCAAGCTATTGTCAATTTCCTGCAGCTGATTGGCGGAGAACAAGTAACTTCCACTTTGCCTTTGGATAAAATCGCCAAGTCTAAATTTCTCTTTTTTGCAACTGAAAAAGGCTTGGTTAAAAAAGTAAAGCTGGAAGCTTTTGCTAATGTTAGGCGTTCTGGATTGATTGCTATAAAAATTAAGGGTGAAGACAAGTTAATTTGGACTAAGCCAACTCATGGCAATGATCAGATCCAACTTATTACAGCAGGCGGTCAAGCAATTCGCTTTAAAGAAATTGATGTCAGGGACATGGGCAGAAACGCTGCTGGGGTACGCGGTATTAGATTAAAAAAAGATGATTTAATTGTTGGCATGGGCGTGATTAAGCCTGATCCGGAGAAAATTAAAAGATATCAAATTTTAACTATTATGGAAAATGGCTATGGCAAGCGCACAGTGCTTAATTTATATAAAGTTCAAGGCCGCGGCGGTTCTGGAATAAAGACTGCTAAAGTAACAACTAAGACCGGTAAGCTGGTTAATGCTTATGTGGTTAATGCTGAAACCATGAAAGAAAAAGATTTGATTGTAATTTCTGAAAAAGGCCAGGTTATTAGATTGCCGTTTAAATCAGTTAATAAAACTGGCAGAGATACGCAGGGAGTTAGATTAATGCGGTTTAAGGACGAGAATGATAAGGTGGCGTGTGTAACTTGGGTTTAGTTTAAATAAGAGAAATAATAAAATAAGAAAAATAAGAAAATAAAATGAAGGCGACATTCCGAAATGTCGCCTTCATTTTATTTGGTTGCGCCGGGGCGGTTTTTGGTTTGTGATTGTATTTGTAAAATTATTTGGTAAATGGTAGAGTAGTGATAAGTTAAATATATGCTTAATCAATATTTAAAAAATTTATTAAAACTTCATAAAAGCGGGGATGCGACCGAGGAGAGTTATTATCCTAATTTGGCAAAGCTTTTTGAGTCTTTTTTTGATGCTAAAAAGATCGGAAAAGGCACGATTACGATTTTGCCTAAGAAAAAAGAAGGAAGCAAGCCGGATTTTGTTGTAAGAATAAGCAAAGAATTAATAGGCTATATTGAAGCAAAAGATTTTGTTAAGGTTCCTAATCTACAAAGTGTAGATGGAACTGAACAAATCGAAAGATATAAAAAAGAATTTGATAATTTTATTTTGACAAATTTTGTAGATTTTTGGCTTTGGCGAAAGAGTGAAGGCAAATGGATTAATCAAGTCCGAATATTACAGCCAAATATTATTACTCAAGTTAAGATTTTGACTCCAGCTGAAAACAAGGAAAGATGTTTAAATTTATTTGCTGATTTTATTTTGTTCTCTATACCAGAAAGAAAAACTGCTAAACAGTTGGCTATTGAATTAGCAACACGAGCCAAAAGAATGAGAGAACCTTTATTTGAAGAATTAACTAATGATATAGAGACTGATGTTGATGAAATATATCGTGCCTTCAAGAAATATTTAATGCCGGATTTAAACGAAAAGGATTTTGCTGATATTTACGCGCAAACTATTGCTTATGGCTTATTTATTGCTCGCTTGCAATATAAGGGAGAAAGAAAAAATTTTAGCAGAACAGTTGCTCGTGATTTAATTCCAAAAAATTTAAAAATATTAAGAGATACTTTTTCTTTTGTTTCCCGTCGGGATTTAACGCTGAATATTGATTATATAATTGATGATATAGCCACAGTGCTTGCTCATTGCGATATTAAGCGTATTAAAAAAGATCTACATAAGGAAAAAGGCAAAGATCCAATTGTTCATTTCTATGAAACCTTTTTAATTGAATACGATCCAGCTAAAAGAAAAAGGATGGGTGAATATTATACTCCTTTACAAGTTGTCCAATATATTGTCAGTTCAATCAATATTTTGCTTAAAGAAAAATTTAATAAAGAATTAGGATTTGCTTCAAAAGGGGTTACTTTGCTTGATTTTGCTTCTGGCACCTGCACTTTCCCAGCTCAAGCTATAGTACAGGCAAAAGAAGAAATTGACGCAAGCAATAATCCTGGTTCTTGGTTAACTGCGGTTAAAGATCATGTATTGGAAAATTTTTACGGATTTGAAATTTCAATGGCTTCTTGGATTATCGGCCATTTAAAAATTGCTTTACTGCTTGAAGATTTAGGATATAAAATGGAAAATAGTGACCGTTTTAAACTCTATTTAACTAATACTTTGGATTTTAGCGACATTCAGCAAGAAGCTCTGCCAATAATTTCTGATTTATCAACGGAAGCAAAAAATGCAGGCAAGGTTAAAAAAGAAAAGCCAATTTTAATAATTACAGGCAACCCTCCTTATTCAGTAAGTTCTTCCAATGTTATCAAGCCGGGCTCGGAATTAAGCGATATGTATGAGAGTTATAAAGAGGTTGTTAGAAAAGAAGAAAAAAATATCCAGCCGTTATCTGATGATTATATTAAATTCATTGCTTTTGCCCATTATAAAATTAAGCAAGCCGGAAAAGGCATTATTGGCATTATCACCAATAATTCTTATCTTGACGGCTTAATTCATCGCGATATGCGCCGCAAGCTGACTGAAGATTTTGAAGAGATTTATATTTTGAATCTGCACGGCAACTCCAAGCGCAAAGAAAAAACGCTAGAAGGCGGGAAAGATGAGAATGTTTTTAATATCCAGCAGGGAGTGAGCATAATCTTGCTGGCTAAATTATAAAGTATATGTGGTATTTATATTTAGATGAGTCAGGTGATTTAGGATTTGACTTTGTGAATAAGAAGCCATCTAAATTTTTTACTGTGGCTGTTTTAGCTCTGCGGGGAGTTGAAAACAATAGAAAGTTAATTAAAGCAGTAAAAATAACTTTGAGAAGAAAATTAAATCCTTCTGGCAAGAGAAAAAGAATAGTGGAAGAATTGAAGGGAGAAGGAACGGATATTAATGTTAAAAATTATTTTTACAGTAAAGTTAAAGACATTAGGTTCGCCCTGTATTCCGTTACTTTAAATAAGCTTCGGGTCTATGAAAGATTGGCAAGAAACAAATCACGGGTTTATAATTTTATGGCTCGCCAAGTTTTTGAGCATAT
>Ga0180007_10005590_pt1 | contig 12615 bp, 15 predicted proteins | sample MM_PC_MetaG_FD_121122 | JGI IMG/M metagenome (GOLD analysis project Ga0180007, IMG submission 121122) | Groundwater microbial communities from the Aspo Hard Rock Laboratory (HRL) deep subsurface site, Sweden - MM_PC_MetaG | ecosystem: Environmental > Aquatic > Deep subsurface > Groundwater... | reverse complement strand
GCCAATTCTGTCCCTCAAACGATTGGATATATGCCATAAAACACCTCTTTGTACCGACGACAAATTATTAATTTATAGACGAGAACTATTATTTAAATGTTGCGAATTATGAGACAGCCTGAGTTGTTGAACTCATATAGAAAAAAATATTCTCGAGTTTAAATGCTTCACACAAGAATGTCCAGTGGGGAGTGAGAAAAAAAATAGCGGGGAGTGGACATCCAGAGAGATTGACTCCCTCATTTGAACCACCGACCTGAGGGTTATGAGCCATCCGGGATCCAATGAATCTCTCCGGGCATTCAGGCATTATTCATGTCTCCTGACTGCCCTACCCCGCTATGTGGCATAAGAAAGGTGTCCTCTTTATAAAGATTTTGATGGAAAATTATTTATACTCCTGATTCCGGGACTATGAGGGGGGTGAACTCATGAAAAGATACCTGCTCATGATCATGATTCTATCGATGCCATTCCTGCTGTCAGGCTGCATATTCCAGGAATGGATCTGCGAGGGAGTATGGAAGGATGACCACTGCTGGAAGGACGCTGCTGAGCGCTGGGACAAGGAGGATTATTGTGACAAGATCGAGAAGCCCGGGCCGCACAGCAAATGCTGGATGATGCTAGCGAAGAAGCAGCAGAACATCGAATTCTGCGAGAATATGAAGACCGGATCCGGCGCCTATGACAAACAGCAGTGCTGGATGCTCATCGCCATAGCGCAGGAGAACACGAAGCTATGCGATAAGATAGGCTCATATACCCATTCTGGGAATGATGTCAACCCAGGAGGCATCAGCAAGGAGAAATGCCTGGACAAGGTCTTCGGAAAATGCGGCATGGAGAACGGACGCTGCTGCAAAGATGAAATCTGCGACCATGGTCTTGTATGTAAGAAGGAGAACTGGAGATGCGTCCGGACGCAATCAGGAGCCCTGGGACAACCGTGCTTCATGGACTCCACGAACAGCTGGAAGCAATGCAACGAGGGCCTTGTCTGCTCGATTACGAATACCTGCATCGCAGCGTGCGGAGGCACGGGCCAACCTTGTTGCGACCCCGCTGCAAAAGACATAGGTTCAAAATGTTACACGGTGGCAAATGATCCTGTCCTCATCGTCGGTGAGTGCGAGAACAACGTGTGTGTGCAGAAGGTCATCGGCTAGGACTGAGAGGCCTGGGCTCGTTCCTGGAGCGTAAGGGGAGTGACTCGACCTCCCTTAGGTGGCATTCCTTGCCGCCTAGATTCACAGACTTTGAAGCATCCCCCATGGTGCTGAAGTTAATGACATATTTTTTCCCTTCTTCTATCATGCTCTTCAGCGAGCCGTCGGGACTGTAGGAGAAGAGAAGGTCAAGACCGGTCTGGGTCAAGACGTAGACGGGCACGAGCTGGCCCAGCTGCACCATCGCCTTGTCGCTTACATCCTCTATGACTTCCCTCGAGGCGCAGCCCCATGCCATGTCAGCGTATTCCTTTATGAAGGAGGCATCATCCTTGCTGATGCCGGTGGTGCAGACCACCAACTTTGTCAAATTGAGTCCTTCGATATGTTTAAAAACTTCTATCTGGCCGAGGTCTTCTGCAGAATATCCATTGACGGTGACCGCGATATTCGGCTCCTCGTTCCCCCTCTCGATCGCTGTCTCAAGAGCCATCTCCACTCCTGCACGCTGATCGATTCTGGCATCCTCGAAAGGCACGACAGCACCATATCCTAGCAGCTTGTCCACGATACCTCTTATCGGGGTCGTGTAGAAGATACCGTTCATCCTGGCGCCGATGCCCTGGGCCACATAGGGGTTGTCTGTGATGACTGTGCCTGCACCTTCGCAGACCGTGACGAAATAATCTATCGCCCCATATTTCAGGCCGAACATGACCATCTCCGAGGCGCCGAACTGGATGGCGGTGTCCTCGACCCAAAGCTCCCTATTGTCGGTGAACATGCCGAACTTGTCTATCTTGGACTGAACAGTCTGGACAACGACATCCCGAGGGATAGGAGAATCGGATTTCTCTATGCCGTACAGATGGGTGGCAATAGGGCAGTAGCACAGGGGTTCTCCATAGGCCTTCACAGCCTTGCCATCCTTCACTGCAACGAACGAGCCGCAGTGCCTGGTGATATGGATGTCTGGGCCCAACTCTTCGACTGCCTTATCGATAATCCCCTTTATATTCATTGGCAGGGGTATAGCAGGATGATATATAAGGTTTTAGTGGACTTCATACCTTAATATAGCCGCGACCTTGCCGATGTCCTTGAGCTGCTGGCCTTCCCTGGTCTCGATAGAGATTATCCTGACGTCTGTGCTGAACTCCTTGGCCGTGGTCTCGAACCCATCTATCTGCTCATCGTCCAAGGCCTCAGACAAGAGGAGGACCTCGACAGTGCCGTTCTTCAGGTTCTTTCCGACCTCGGCTTCGCCATAGGAGACCATCAGGGGCTTTGTCGACAACAATTGCAAGAACCGGTTCATGATCTTCTTCTCGCTTGTGACCTCTTCTGAGGCGAGGACATCCTGGCTCTTGTCCAGCAGTTCCTGCAGGCCGAACTGGTCTGTGTAGGAGATGTCCTTTATTGCGATTATCTTGTTCTTGACCTCGGTGGTTATGTAACCGCCGTCGACGAATTCGTACTTGGTAGGGCCCGGGCCTCCGACGATGATACCCTTGAGCTCTGCCATGCCCAGGAACTGCTCCTTCACATACTCAGCGATCTTCTTGTAGAAATCCTTCGCAGCGCCCTCTCTCAGCCTGGCAAACCTGGCTGCGCTCTGCCCTCCTGCCTTGAACTTGCCGGGCACATAGCTATGCGAGCTCACCAGAGGGATTATTGCCTTACCCTTCAGCAGAGCAATATTGGCCTCCCGCCTATCCATCACGATCAGGCCGTAAATCTCCTTGCTCTCAAGCATCACCCTCAAGAGGTCGAGCTGGAACTCCTTATCACAGCGGTAGATGCGTGTCTTCAACGGGACAGGGGGCTCTACTGACCACACCTTGAAGTCCTGCTGGCCCTCGCGCTCAGCCACATTCCCTGAAAAGACTGCCAGGCCGTTCTCAGGCGTCCGCTTATACAGCCTGAGATGCTGGATCATCTTCTCCAGGGCATCGATGACATTCTTCTTAGTGGAGCTGGACTTGATGTTGCTGGCAGTGCCCTGCTCCTGGCTGAGGTGGTTTATGACCTTGTTCATGTCATAGCCGGACGGCACATACACCGAGACGAGCTCGGTATGCCTACCTCGATGGACTTCCAGTCCCTTGATGAACTTCTTCAATGCATACTGCTGGTTCGATGTGAGTGACATGCCACAAAGATACTAAGTCAGGATATTTAAATACATCGGTGATGGGTGAGGAAATCGCCAAAAATTATTTATATACGAACACCATTCTTCCCAACATGTACAGGATGTTCATCAAAGTGATTTCTGTATTGCTGGCGCTGTTCCTAGTAGGGACGCTCACTGCGGCAGTGATGGACTACATAGAATGGACCACGTTCTGGATCGTTCTCTTGTGTACGGCAATCTTCGCTTTCTTCCTGCCCAGGGTGTGGAAGTGAGTTTGAAAACTTATTGATTCCAATCTTCTCGGCAGCAACAATAATGGCACGGACGGTCAAATGCCGGCATTTGCCCTATTCCGCTGACCGGAACCCAGGACTTCGTAACTGGAACCCGGTCAGCTCCATCCGGCCATTGTTGCTGCCTCCCCTCTGGCGAACTGTCTAGCCGCGCGCCAGTGGTGTTGCCAATGCTCGCTCTTGTTACCGCCTAAGCGCGCCAATGTTGTTGCCGAAGTCCTGTTGATGTTGCTTTGGTATCACTTTCCTAACCCTAACATTTAAAAACCAGTGATATTGAAAGATGATGAATGAGGATCGGTGGGCAGGCAGTCATAGAAGGGGTGATGATGAAATCTGACAGCTCCATGGCCATCGGCATGAGGGATGGAAAGGACATAAAGATCATCGGGAAGAGACTGAAGCCGTTCTCCTCGAGACATAGATGGGCCAGGCTTCCTTTGGTCAGAGGCATCGTCAACCTCATCGAGATGCTCATACTGGGTTTCAGGGCGCTTAACATATCCGCCAGTCTTGCCTCTGGAGAGGAGAAGATATCCGGCTGGAGCATGTTCCTCACAATGGCGGTTTCGCTGGTGTTGGCTGTGCTGCTCTTCAAGTTCATACCGCTGTCCGTGGCCCAGCTGGCTGTCGGCAGCAGCAAGAGCTCATGGACGTTCGCGCTCATCGACGGCCTGGTCAAGATAGCGATATTCTTCCTCTATGTATACTTCATCCGCCGGTTCAAGGACATAAGGAGAGTGTTCGAATACCATGGCGCAGAGCACAAGACAGTGCACGCATTCGAGGCCGAACAGCCACTCACCGTCGACAGTGTCAAGAAATTCTCTACACTCCATGCGAGGTGCGGGACGTCATTCATCGCGCTGGTCCTCATCCTGAGCATCGTCGTGTACGCATTCATACCCATGGAGACGACACTGCTCACCAAGCTCATGCTGAGGCTGCTGTTCATACCGCTTATCGCAGGGATATCCTATGAGATCATCAGGCTGGAGCATAGGTTCAGGGGCAACAGGATCTTCTACGCTGTCCTCTGGCCGGGCATGCTGTTCCAGCACCTGACTACCTCGGAGCCTGACAAGAAGCAGCTCCAGGTGGCGATTGCCGCCCTGAAAAGGGTGAAAAAAATGGGGTGAGACCATGAAAGAACATATCATCATCACATTGGCCTTTTTGGGACTGATCCTGGCCGGCTGCGGCTCGCAGTTCGAGGACTGTGGCAGCAGGGAGCATGGGATGGAATGGGAAGAGCCTGGAAAGACATGCAGATGCGACGACGGAGATATCGCCTGCACAGTCAAGGTGTTGGAGCCGGAAGCAGAATGCATCATCGACCAAGACTGCCTGGCAGGGAAGTTCTGCCCCGGTGAAGGCAAGTGCCACTCAGGCATGTGCGTCATAGAATGCCTTTCCATCGAGGCTTACAACTCCCAGGACGGATTCCAGTTCCTCGGATGCGACGGGAGCGTGGACCATACGGATGATGCCAACATGGGCATCAAGGACGAGATCCTCGACGAGGAAGGCTATACTTTCACGACTTATGTCAGGGGAGACTGCGGAGTGGAACAGGCCAGGGGCTATTACCAGATATTCTATGATGTCATCCTGCTCTTCTTTGAGTTCGATGATTCACAGACAGACTGCCAGTGCGCACACAAGATGGTCTATCGGGTGATGGACACTGATAAGTATCTGGATAAGCTTATCGCGCCGCTCTACTGGCAAGGGGAGATCACCAATTTCCTTTGTGAGGAGAACACTCCCTGCCTTGAGGGCTATGAATGCACCAGGTTCCCTGACAGCCAGGATGCGGTGTGCTCAAGGGACCACTGCGACCATTATCCTTGTCCCGAAGGGACAGAATGCATCTCAGAGCCCGGACTGCCGAATGTAGTGAGATGCGTCAATACTCAGTGATATTGGCAGTAGGGTCATAGGACCCCTCTAAGACCTGCTCAGGCTGGACAGGGGGATGGACCTTGTCCCCAGTACTTTCTTCCATCAGCTCAGAGCTGAGAGAGAATACGATGGTTATCAAAGCCATCAATAGGGCGATGACCACTACTGTTGCGAACAATGCCTCGATGCCCTTCTTCTTGGATACTATCATCTGACACGATCATATCATCATTCCCTTTTAAAGTTTTCTTGTTAGCAAAGGCTCTGTTGAAAATCTTGTTCATTTTTATCCGTTCCTCCTGATTTCAATAATTATTGCGCTCATAGATCACAGTGAACGGATAAAAATGAATTTTCCGCTATCGATTTTCAACAGGGCCTGAAACCCAAATATTTAAATACCCAAACCCCGAAGGGATAAGCGTATGGATAAAAAAGAGGAGCATGATGTACTTATCAAAGTGATCGTCAGCAGTATTGTACTCATCTTCTTCATCTACATCGGGTCTGAACTCATGTATGACCAGACAAATAACTGGCCGGAGTCCATATTCAAGGCCACGACAATCATAACCCACACATATGCGGAGCCCGGACCGAACGCGCCATTGTTCTTCGTGCTCTCGATAGCGGGATCGATCATCTACATCTATCTCATCTATGTCATAATCCTTATATTCTTCCGCGGCAGGTTCTCTGCCGCAGTACAGGAGGTGTACAACATGCGAAGGATCCAGAAAATGGAGAATCATACTATCATATGCGGTGGCGGACGCGTCGGCAGCAGCATCGCTGATGAGCTGAAGAAGATGGGCAAGAAGTATGTGATCGTAGAGAGCAACGCCGAAGTGGGTGCAACCCTCAAAAAGAAGGGCCACCCCGTATTAGCAGAGAATTCGATAAAGAAAGAGAGCCTCATCACAGCCAACATAGGCAAGGCGGACGCAGTAGTGAGCTGCCTGGGAAACGACCCTGACAATGTGGTGCAGGTCCTCCTCGCCCGGGACCTCAACAAGTCTGTCACGATAATTGCCAGGGCCAACTACCCTGACATCGAAGAGAAGCTCAGGATCGTGGGGGCCAATAAGATAATCATGCCGGAGAAGATAGGTGGCGAGAGGATAGCTGAGCTCATCTCTGGGGGATAATTTAATATATCCTGACACCATTCTCCTTATGATGAAACTATACTTCGTCGGAGAGAATGCGAAGAGGCTGCAGGCCAGGATGAGTCATCCTGATATGGTCTATGTGCCTGGAGAGCTGCGCATCCAGGGATGCCCTTTCGGCATCGTCGGCAATGGGAGGAGTGCTGATGGCCTGAAGGCCATATCTGACAATCCGGGCCTCGTTGCCCTGAGCTCCAATGCGCCTGAGATAGATGTGAAGCAAAAGGTCTTGGTGGGGGCTGATAGTACCGGGGGCAACATCTTCGGCATGAACGAGCTCTATGGCATGGGCATGCATGAAGCTGCTGATTCGATCATGTCTACTGCCAGGAATTGGGATTCTGTGTATATATCGGTAAGTCTTTCGGTGCTTGATGCTGCCTTCGCTCCGGGCGTCGGGGTAGCAGGCGGGCTTTCTCCAAGGCAATTGCTGTACTTATTGTCGAGATTGAAGCGATTGAGGAACTTAAAGGCCTTTGAGCTGGTGGATTACGACCATGATAAGGACTTCCATGATCTCGGGCTGAATAACGCTGTGAAAATAATCCAAGAATTTTTGCATTAACGAAAATTATTAATATATTGCCAAAAGGTTTAAATAGTCTAAAGCCTTAATACTCCTTGAGTGAATCAGTGACCTAGGGGTGAGAGCGATGTCAGACGAGAATTCGATTTTCATCGGAGGAAAGCCGTTCATGAACTATGTGACCGGCGTAGTGATGCAGTTTACGACCAAGGGAGCAGACGAAGTGGTGGTGAAGGCGAGAGGCAAGTTCATCTCGCGCGCAGTAGATGTGGTTGAGGTCGCATCGAAGAGGTTCCTGGTCGGCCAGGTCGAGATATCAGGAATACAGATCGACTCGGAAGAGTTCAAGAACCAGGAAGGAAGACAGGTCAGGGTATCGACCATAGACATAGCGTTGAAGAAGAAGTGACTTGGGATAAAATGCATTAATAACCTAGATTTCCCCTTCTATATTCTATCTCCCTTGCAAGGGAAGCTCCAGTCATCACTCAAGAAAGGTTACAATGGAAAGATATAATAATGAGTTGTCAACTCCCAATTCAACATGGCTGAACAGATAGAATATCTTGCTGATGGGGTGTATTTCCATGACTTCTGCGTACTCGTGAATGACCCTAACCTCTTCCATAGATATGATGATATATGGAGGGTGAGAAGGCAATTCCCGAAGATGCCCCTGAAGGATACTGTAGCACCAGGATTCCTCACAGAAGGCGTCATCGAAAGGGCATACCTGGAATCTGTGGCTGAAGACGGAATCTTTTCGGTGGAGTACACATTCCCGAACTGGCTCTACAGGGGCGAGACCTTGACGATACCGCCCTCAGAAGACGGCTCCTGCTGGAGAGGCCATGTCGAGAGGGACGGCAAGGAAGTAGAAGTGATTACAGCCAAAGTCACGCCCGGCGGGACCTTAACCATCGATGATGAAGTAAGGGAAGCCATGCTCAGCCATGAGGAAACCAATAAATGCGTAGAAACCGATAAAGGGATTCTCTTACGGAAACGCTTAGACCAATATGATTTAGGCAACTTTTACAGGCTGATACAGGGATGGCAGGACGTCGTCCATCCGACGTTCGTGGCCGGCTTCCTCACCGAACCATTAGGATATGAACTGATGAGCAACCACGGATACAGCCTGGTCGAGAACCCTGCAATGTTCAAGGAGAAGAGGTTCACCATCGACATGGAAGCCCTGCGGGAGACATACGAACGATTGAATGATGGGGTCAAGGTCACATATCTCATAAGCCCAAAGGAGTCATCGGCGAGAAAGACCGAATGCGAAGTCATGATGACCAGCGACGAGGGCAGGCCTATCGCCAAGGGCGAAGTAGTTGTGATGCCGTTCAAGAGGGCCATGCAGCTGCTCGAGATTGCAGAAAGACGTGCAAGACGGTAATACATTTAAACCCGCCCAAATTCTCTCCTTTCAATGAAACAGCTCTTCCACCACAACATGAAGGGGATTGTGTATGAGGAGTTCCCGCGGCCGGTCGCTAAGCCGGGCCACATCGTGGTGGAGAACAAGAATTCTCTCATAAGCAAAGGCCAGGAGCAGGCATTGGCAGCACCCCAGATAGTCGAGAGCGAGGAAGTGCTGAAGCGAGGCTTCAAGAGCATCCAGAAGGAAGGGGTCAAAGCGACCATGGTGAAGGTAAAAGATAGGATGTCCGAGCTCACAGCGCTGGGATATAGCTCTTCAGGCATTGTCGTCGAACAGGATGACACCGGGTTCGCCATCGGCGACAGGGTGGCATGCGCAGGCTTCGGCTATGCATCTCATGGCGAATACGTGCTCGTGCCCAAGAACCTGGCTGTGCGCTTGCCAGAGAAGGTATCATTCGAGGAAGCGGCCTTCACGTCAGTGGGGGCGACAGCGCTGCAGGGCGTCAGAAGACTGAATCCACAGCTGGGAGAGACTATAGCAGTGATAGGCCTGGGGCTGATAGGCCAGCTATGCTGCCAGCTGCTCAATGCCAATGGCTGCAATGTGATAGGCATAGACAAGCATGAGGAGATGGTGCTGTTCGCCAACAAGCACTGGGACATGGAGGGTGCGTCCAAGGACGCGGCTGAGTTCGTGCTGAGCAAGACCAAGGGCAACGGCTGCGACGGGGTGCTGATCGCTGCATCATCAAAGGACAGCACTGCCATAAACGAGGCGTTCCACATGTGCAGGAAGAAGGGCAGCGTCGTAATCCTGGGAGACATCGGCCTGGAGCTCGAAAGGGCCCAGCTGTATGCAAAGGAGCTGGACGTCAAGGTGTCTTTCTCTTATGGCCCGGGAAGATATGACGAGAGCTATGAGAAGCATGGGATAGATTACCCCATAGGTTATGTGCGCTGGACTGAGAGGCGCAACATGGAGGCATTCATTGAGCTGGTCGAGAAAAAACAGGTCAATCTTAAACCGCTGATAACACAGCTCTTCCCGTTCGAGAAGGGCGATGTTGCCTATGCATTTGTCGAGAAGAATCCCAGCTTCGGCGTGCTATTCACATACTCCAAACCCACAGATGAGACGATGTTCCATAACCCTGTCAAGGTCTCTGGGCAGATAACCACTGCGGTGATCGGGGCGGGCAGCTATGTCAAGAAGGTGCACCTTCCGCTGCTCAAGAGGATGGAAGAGTTCAAGCTGCAGAGCATAGTGACCAAGAACGGCCTGAACGCCAAGGAGACAGCAGAGGAATACGGCATCAAGCAGTACAGCACCGACTACAAGGACGTGCTCGAATACCATGACCTCATAATGGTGGCGACGAGGAACAACCTGCATGCCAAGCTCAGCATCGAGGCTGCAAAAGCTGGCAGGGCAGTGTTCTGCGAGAGGCCCATGGCACTGGAGATGGATGAGCTCAAGGAAGTCATCTCTGCTGTGAAGCATGGGGGCAATTTCTACATGACAGGCTTCAACAGGCGGTTCTCGCCGCTGGTGGAGAAGATGCTCAATGCCCTGCCCAAGGAATCCGGGCCTACACTCATCACTTTCAGGATCAACAATCCGCTGCCCCGACACGACTGGCTGCTCGACAAGAAGGAAGGAGGTGGAGCATTATTGGGAGATGCATGCAACCATATCGACATGCTGAATCTCCTTATCGGTGTTGACCCGGTCGAAGTCATCGCGAGGCACACAGCAGGCAACAAGGACGATTTTGTGGCGATAATCAAGTATGCAGACGGCTCTATCGTGAACCTGGTCTATTCTGTGAGCGGGAACGATTCATTGCCGCAGGAATACCTCGAGCTGTACAAGAACAAGACAGTCATGGTGCTGGATGATTTCATCGAGCTGAGCATAAACGACAAGGTCTTCACGCTGAAGAAGGCCAACCGCGGCAGGAAAGCAGTATTGCAGTACCTTTCTGATGTCATGACTGGCAAGAAGAAGCCTGACTTCGGGCTCAGGGAAGCGGCGGTGGCCACGCTTACTGCAATCAAGATAGATGATGCCTTGAAGACGGGCAGCGCCCAGCGGGTCGAGACAGCAGAGCTGGTATGATTTTGTCATTTTTACATGGTAAAGTATAAAAACGCTGTTTCTCTCCCAGCTTCATGCCATTCGTAGAAGTGTGGGGATTTGGCGGATCAACAGCGCAGAAGCATAGATATTTTCATGATCACCCTGATCTTGTGCAAGAGAACCTTGACAATCCTGAAAGAAGAGTCCGGCTATACCGACAGATAGATGATGCCTTCGCAACGATTGATTTCCATAAGACCGAGGCAGCTGTATTATATGATGATTCCAATGACCTGGCCAAATTTTTTAATTTCATAATAATGGGATCAGATAGGGAAAGGGAGCAAACCGGTTATATCTGCATAAGAAACATCAACTCAATTTCTGCCCCTATAATCTTAGATCCTTATGAAAAATCAGATGGATTTTATGGGGGGATATACCGGGCATACCATGATTTCCGAAAGGATATCGAAAAAGGCGGGTGGGAATCCTATTGGAAGAAAGTGGAATTCAGGCCGATACCCGGCTTGGTGGAATCGGACAGAAGGACTGTGGGCCTCGACGTCCTCATCCATTGCGTGGAGTCAGCGAGCTCGATGCACAAAACTCGAGCAGATCCTTCATTGATAGATCACATGTGGAAATGATGTCACCATTCGTAGAAGTCAGGGGATTGGGAGGGAGCACAGCCGCCAAGACCGAGTATCTCAGGCAGAATTTTGACAGGCTGCGCTTCGGCCGGAGCAGGTATGAGAATCCTGAGCATATACCTGTATACCCTGACCAGATAAAGCGGGCTGTGAACCATATATTCTGGGGCGCTGAGACCTGTCTCGCATTGTGCGAATGCTCAAAAGAGATACATAAGACATATCCATTTATATTGGTAGGATATTCAGAAGATGACTGCAAAGAGGCGATTGCAGAGTTCCAGGAGAAGATAGCCGGCGTGGGGTTAAGGCATTCTTGGACCGGCAAGGAGAGCCGTGGCTATTGGACTGAGGACAGGCAGTACATGATGAAGAGATACCACGGAAGGGTCTATGTCACTGATTGCGACTTCCGGAAGAAGCATGAAGAGTTCCATAAGGTGAAAAAGATAAGCTTCATACCCCTGCTGGGCTTGGCAGACGGCCCGCCTGACAACTCATTCATCGGGCTGGAGCTGCTGGTCATGGCAGTGATGAGAGCCAACCTTGACCACATCAACAATTGTGACCCGTTCTGAAAATGCCATTCGTAGAAGTCAGAGGATTGGGAGGGAGCAATAAGGAGAAGATGGACTACCTCCGGGAGCACAGTGATTCCCTCAGGATGCATGGCAGGAGCGTTCTTGAGGACAAGAGTAAGCCGCCAGTGTATCCCGACCTGATTTTACGATTGTTCGAGAAAGATATACCCAGGAAGTATGAAGGAGTCCTCATTTATGAATCATCCCAACTATTATCTGACAATTACCCTTTCCTTATGGTTGCAATAGATAGTGGGATGATAGAATTATTGAGTATGGAGCTCATCAGCCGGATCCGGTGGCCTTATAGTAGCGACTCTCATTATACACCTCATAAACGCCATGAATATGTCGGAAACAATGGAATTATTGGTGTGGCCTACGATTGCAGATATCACATTCAAGAACTGCTAAGACTCTATACTGACTTCTCAAGGACGAGGATAATGCCCATGGAAGGTATCGCCAGCGGACACCCTGCTGATGCGCATGTCGGCCTGGATCTGCTGGCGCTGTGCGTTGAATCAGCCAAATTCAAGACCAAGAATACTGTGAAGAATGTCGGCAAGGATTCAAGCAGGATCTTACAGCCCAATCAGGATCAGGGAATCTTTGATTAGGGCGGCGTGGACGGGACTCTCAGTTCCCATTTGAACCCGCAGGAGACTGGGAGTCTCACCAGACAATCGGTCTGGTGCATTTTCTTTTGT
>Ga0180007_10005589_pt1 | contig 12618 bp, 7 predicted proteins | sample MM_PC_MetaG_FD_121122 | JGI IMG/M metagenome (GOLD analysis project Ga0180007, IMG submission 121122) | Groundwater microbial communities from the Aspo Hard Rock Laboratory (HRL) deep subsurface site, Sweden - MM_PC_MetaG | ecosystem: Environmental > Aquatic > Deep subsurface > Groundwater... | reverse complement strand
TCTTTTCTGGCATAGCCCCCAGCGGGAACCTGCATGTCGGCAATTATATTGGCGCTGTCCGTAATTGGGTTAAAACCCAGAGTCAGAAAGCTAACATTTTCTGCGTAGTTGATTTGCATGCCCTTACTGTCCCCCAGAACCCAGAAAAACTTCGCGCCAAGATACGCGAAGTTGCCGCTTTATACCTGGCTTGCGGCATTGATCCGGAGCAAAGCAATATTTTTGTTCAATCCCACAATTCTGACCATGCTCAACTGGCATGGCTGTTGGACTGTATTACTCCAATGGGCTGGATGCGGCGGATGACCCAGTTTAAGGATAAATCCCAGAAGCAGAAGGAACTTGTTTCTGTGGGCTTATTCAATTATCCCGTGTTGATGGCGGCGGATATTTTGCTTTATCAGGCTAATGAAGTTCCCGTCGGTGAGGATCAAAAACAGCATGTGGAAATTGCCCGTGACATTGCCGAGAAATTTAACTCCCGTTATGGTGAAGTCTTTACTTTGCCGGAAGCGGTTATTGACCAGGCCAGTGCCCGTATTATGAGCTTGCAGGAGCCTACCAGCAAAATGAGCAAATCAGATCCCGATGCTAATGGGGCAATTTTTCTTTTAGACGATTTGGAAACAGCGCGCAGGAAAATTAAAATTGCCGTAACCGATTCGGGGAAAGAGATACGCCGCGGGAAAGATAAGCCGGCTTTAACTAATCTCCTAACCATCTTTTCAACTCTTAGCGGTCGCAGCGATATTAACAAAATTGAAGAAGAGTACCAAGGCTCAGGGTACAAGGAGTTTAAGCAAGACTTAACCGAAGTGATTGTTGAGTTTTTACGTCCGATCCAGCAAAAGTATCAGCAAATTCAAGCTGATAAAACTTATCTGGATGAGGTTCTTGAGAAAGGATTGGAAGCGGCGCGACCGATTTCGGGGCAGACGTTGAGGAGTGTTCAAGAAGCAATGGGATTGGTCAGTTAAAAGTTAAAAGCATGCCGCGTAGCGAAGCTTTTCGGGGTGAAAAGTTAAAAATTAAAAGTTGAAAGACAAAACCGCACTCAAAAAGTTTTTTCGTTACAACGCCTATTAATAGTTCCAGCTAGTGTTTCGTTCAATAAATTCTGATTAATTACCAATTTGCGAATGTTTGTAGCGGCGGTGCTTTAGCACCGCGCCAGAAAGGGCTGACTTCTTCAAATGCTAGGCTACGACAGCTATGCGCTACGCAATGCCAACGCTATGCAGCATTGCGTAGTGTATGGCGTTGGCCTCGCGTGGAAGCCCTGCCTGCCCGCTTCGCCGAACTCGCCTCGATTCGATCGAGTCGGAGCGGGTCGTGGCGAGCCGGCAGGCAGGCTCGCCGCTACAAGCAAAGCACTTCTTTTCTTCTGAGTAGCCACCGAATAATAATAAAACTTCCGGTGGTGAGGACAAAGACCAAAACAATAGCGAAGAGCTTTTGGCTTCTTTCCAACTGCAAGGCAAATATTCCCAGACACAAAGTTACAAACCAATATAGAAGAATAACTTGCCGTTTGGTCAGGCCCAAATTAAGTAGAAGGTGATAAAAATGTTCGCGGTCGCCGTGGAGAGGGTTTTTATGAAACTTAAAACGCCGCCAGATGGTAATGAGCATATCGGCCGCGGGAATGCCCAGAACAAGCAGGGCGGCGGCAACTTTTCCTCCGGAAAGAATAGCCAAAACGGCCAGATTAAATCCAATAAATGTGGAGCCGCCGAAACCGGGAAAGATTTTTTCCGGTGGAAAATTAAACGGCAATAAGGCTAAACTGGCGGCGGCTAGAGTTATACCGAGGCGGGCGGTAATTAACTGCTGAGGGTTGCCGCTTTGATATTTTAGGGCTACCCCAGCCAATGTGGCAAAGGCAATTACGGCTAAACCCGGCAGTTGACTGGCGCCCTTAGTCCAATTGACCATATTAGAGACCCAAACAACCCAAAAGACAAGTAAGGCCGCCTCGGGCAAAAAAATCGACGCGGAAGTTAACGGTAGAGGGATTTCCCACCAGCGGAACGAAATAATACCACCGCCCAAAGGATTGGACATAGTTAATTCAATTCCACAAAAGATAATTGGTAATGCCGCCAACGGTAAGGTTATAAATAATCTTAACCAGGGGGATAAGTTGAATCGATCATCCAAGGTGCCAAATATAATATTAACTAAACTGCCGACGAGAATCGCTTTAATAGCCGGGGTTAGAGGGAAAAAGAGGAAAACGGCTGTCGCGAAACCCAAAAAAAGAGGAATGCCGCCGCCGCGGGCTATGGGCTTTTGGTGTAAAATTGCCGGATGATCCCGCTGAGGCGAATCCGTCAGTTTAAATTTTTTTGACAGTTTAATAACAATGGGAATGAAAAGTAGAGTAACCAGAAAAGAAACTATTGCGGGAAGAATAAAATCACTGGGTAAATTGAGTTTATTTAATAACATTGTATTGATTATACTATCATAAAAGCTTTTCCCATTCAGGATCAGCCCAGGTTTACTGTAGTAGCGCAATGCTCCGGGGACTCTTTTTGTGGGAGACCATGATATCTCTTTCCTCATTGAACACGGCGCTGTCTTTTGTTAAAATTACCCTGCTAAAGAAGAATTGGTTAGAATGGGCAAATGGCTAAACTAAATATACAACTATCCGATTATGGGTATAATATTTTTAAATAGTACTAAGTTTTTCTCCGGTGTAGCGGCGGCCCTTTAGGGTCGCGCCGTGAACACTAGGCTAAAGCCTAGCCGCTACAAGCATTCCCAATCAATCGCTTAATAGCTTAATTACTCAATAACTCAATCTGTCTATGCCTAAATCAGAGAAATCACAAAATTCCAATCGTTATGACGCTAGTGCCATTCAGGTTCTGGAAGATTTGGAACCAGTACGTCGCCGACCAGCAATGTATATTGGCGATACCGGGGAAGATGGCTTTCATCATTTACTGACCGAAATTGTCAACAACTCGGTGGATGAGGCTTTGGCCGGTTATTGCGACCAAATTTGGGTTGATCTTAACAAAGACGGCTCGGCCTTGGTCATTGACAACGGCCGCGGTATTCCCACTGGCGAAATGCCCAAATACAAAAAGTCGGCACTGGAGATTATTATGACCAAACTTCATGCCGGTGGCAAGTTTGGCGGCGAAGGGTATAAGATTTCCGGAGGGTTGCACGGCGTTGGGTTATCCGTAGTTAACGCTCTTTCGGTGATCTGTGTTGTTCAGGTCAAGCGTGATGAAGAAGTCTATCAACAGACTTATAAGCTCGGTGTTCCGGAGAGTGGCCTGGAGAAAATTTCCGAAGATGAATCCTTCTTTAATAATCTGCCTTCTAAAGTTAGTTCCGGTACGGCCGTGTTTTTTACGCACGACAAAAAGATTTTTGGATCGCAGGAATTTGACTTTAAACGTGTAAAAAATCAAATTCGTAATTTCTGCTATCTAACCGCGGGTCTGACGATTAATTTCCGAGATCGGCGGGCTGATCAAGCCCAGCTCGCTAACGGCGCGGTTCCTTATTACTCTTTTTGCTTTGAGAGTGGCCTTAAATCATATGTGTGCTTTCTTAATCGCAGTCATATTCCTTTGCACGAGAACATTTTTTATGTGAATAAAGACCAGAACGAAGTGTTGGTTGAAGCGGCCTTGCAGTATCACCAAAATATTGTTCCAAATTTGCTTACTTTTGCCAACAACATTCAAACTCGTTCTGGCGGCAGTCATCTTGTTGGTTTTAAAACAGCTTTAACCCGCAGTATTAACGATTATGCCCGCAAAAACAATTTTGTTAAAGAAAATGAAGAGAACTTTTCCGGGGAGGATGTTCGAGAAGGCATTACTGCTGTTATCTCGGTTAAAATGGATGCTCAGCAAGTTCAGTTCGAAGGCCAAACCAAAGCTAAGCTGGGTAATAGAGAAGTGCGTTCGATAGTGGATTCTGTGGTTTACCAAGCCTTGAACACTTTTTTAGAAGAAAACCCTCCGGATGCCGAGAAAATTATTAGGAAAATTACCCTGGCTCGAAGTGCCCGGGTCGCCGCTAGTAAGGCACGTGAGTCAGTGATGCGCAAGGGCGCTTTAGAGAGCGCTTCTCTGCCCGGGAAACTAGCTGATTGTCAGTGCCGCAAGCCGGAAGATTCTGAGCTTTATGTAGTTGAGGGTCCGTCGGCTGGCGGATCGGCCAAGCAAGCGCGAGATCGCAAATTCCAGGCAATTTTACCTCTCACCGGCAAACCTATTAATGCGGAAAAGAGCCGATTAGACAAAGTTCTGAAAAATGAAAGACTGCACGACTTTCTCGTGGCCATGGGGTGCGGTGTTGGTGAGGACATAGATCTTGGGAAATTGCGTTATCATCGTATTATTTTAATGAACGATGCCGATGTGGATGGCTCTCACATTACTACATTGGTATTGACATTTCTATTCCGCCAGCTTAAACCTCTAATCGAGAATGGCTATGTTTACATTGCTCAGCCACCGCTCTTTAGGGTTAAAGCTGGCAAGGAAGTGCGCTATGTTTATTCCGAAGAAGATAAAGAAAAACTTGTTGCTCAGCTCAACGCAGAAAATAAGAGTTTTATTGCGCAGCGTTTTAAAGGGTTGGGAGAGATGAATCCGGAACAGCTGTGGGAAACAACTATGAATCCAAAAACACGTATTCTCAAGCAGGTTAATATTGAAGATGCCGCTGAAGCTGACCAAGTTTTTACCATGTTGATGGGTGATGAAGTTCCTCCAAGGAGAAGATTTATTCAGGCGAATGCTAATAAAGCGGAAATTGATGTATAAATTGTAGGTAGTAGGTGGTAGGTAGTAGCTTGTAAAAAGGAATTTTTCCTACAAGCTTTTAACCCATGCCCAAAGAGAAAAAAGAAGATATCAACAACCCAATTGGAACAGTACTCGAAGCTTCTATTACCGAAGAGATGAAAAAGTCCTATTTGGATTATGCGATGTCGGTTATTGTTGCCCGCGCTTTACCCGATGTTAAAGATGGACTTAAACCGGTTCAGAGGCGCATTTTGTATGCTATGCACAGGCTAGGATTAAGATTCAGCGGGGCGCACAAAAAGTCAGCGCGTATTGTGGGGGAGACTATTGGCAAATATCATCCCCATGGGGACACTGCTGTTTATGATGCCATGGTGCGACTGGCTCAGGATTTTTCTCTGCGATACCCGTTAGTGGACGGACAGGGAAATTTTGGTTCGGTAGACGGAGATATGCCGGCGGCGATGCGCTATACTGAAGCGAGGCTTTCCAAAATTGCTGAGGAACTGCTTATTGATTTGGATCGGAATACTGTTCCTTTTCTTCCTAACTTTGATGCTTCTGAAGAAGAGCCGGCCGTTTTGCCGGCTAGTTTGCCTAATTTCTTTTTAAATGGCGCTGACGGCATCGCCGTGGGCATGGCCACAAAAATCCCCCCCCATAATCTAAACGAAATTGTGGACGCGCTCTGTTTGGTAATTGAGGAAATAAAGATAATTAAAACAACCCCGGACATGCCCGCTGATGTTCCTTCCGATATTTCTCAAAATATAACTCAACAACTTTTACAACAGCTGTTAACCACTGAACAGGCCCAGCAGCTGCCCAGCTGTGTTGCCGAGGAGCTGAGCAGCTGTGTCGCCGATTTCGATCTTGATTCCGACATTTTTGTTGAAGACCTTGTTAAAATTGTTAAAGGGCCAGATTTTCCTACCGGTGGACACATCTATAACAAAAAGGAAATTATTCAGGCTTATGCTACGGGGAAAGGCAAAGTTCTTATGCGCGGGGAAGCGCAAATTGAAGAAACCGGCAAAGGCAGACACCAAATTGTCATTACCGAAATTCCCTACCAACAAAACAAGGCATTTCTGGTAGCTAAAATCGCCGATTTAGTCAAAGACAAAAAGCTGACAGACATTTCCGATTTGCGGGATGAATCGGACCGCCTTGGCATGCGTATTGTTGTTGAACTTAAGTCTTCGGCTAACCCGCAGAAGGTGCTGAATCGCCTCTATAAATATACGTCTTTGCAGGCCGCTTACCATGTTAATATGGTTGCCTTGGTTAACGGTGAACCACAGCTTTTAACTCTCAAGGTTGCCATGGTGGAGTATCTGCGTCACCGCAAAGAGATTGTTATTCGGCGCTCACTTTTTATTCTTTATCAGGCTTTATATCGTGCTCATATTTTGGAGGGGCTTAAAATCGCCTTGGATAATTTGGATGATGTCATTGAAACAATTAAGAAGTCCAAAGATACTGAAGCGGCCAGGGATAATTTAATAAAAAAATTCGGGCTTACAGTCCTGCAGGCGCAAGCTATCCTAGACATGCAGCTTAAGCGTTTGGTGGCGCTAGAAAGACAAAAAATACTTGATGAATTAAAGGAGAAAAAAGCTTTAATTGATTCGTTAAAAAAGCTTTTAGCTGCACCTAAGAAGATTATGGACGTAGTTAGAGACGAATTGAGTCAACTTAAAGAACAATATGGAGACAAACGCCGCACGCGAGTTCATGTTGGTAATCCGGGTGAGATTACTGAAGAAGATTTAGTCAAGGACGAGGAAGTAGTTGTTATTTTAAGTCGCGCTGGGTATATTAAACGTGTTTCTACAACTAGCTTTAAAACTCAAGGGCGCGGGGGTAAAGGTGTTAAAGCTACTAACTTGCGCGAAGAAGATGTTAATCAAGAAATTATGTCTGCCCGAACGCTAAATAATATTCTCTTTTTTACCAACAAGGGAAAGGTGTATTCAACCAAAGTCTATGAACTACCGGAAACATCCAGAACGGCGAGGGGACAGGCAGTTGTAAATATTATTCCCATTGAGGGAGATGAGAAGGTAACGAGTGTGCTCACGATGAAAGTTCAAAATTGAAAGTTAAAAATTAAAAATTGCAGTCCAAAATTCAAAAGTTTTCTACTTATGAGTAGGAAAAGCATGGTGTTAGATGTTTTCGAGAATTAATTTTGGACTTTGAATTTAAATTTTGCATTCATAAACACATTGACCAAATACTTGCTTTTTGCAACCACCAAAGGAATAATTAAGAAAACCAAGCTGGAGGAATTTACCCATATTCGTCCTTCCGGATTAGTGGCTATTAAATTGGATAGAGATGATCAGCTATTAGCGGCTGTGCCGATGGCGCAGGAAGATGAAGTTTTGCTGATTTCGGCTAGCGGCAAAAGTATCCGGTTTAAAGAGTCCGATGTGCGAGCCACTGGCCGAGCTACCCGCGGGGTAAAAGGGATTAAATTAAAAGATGGCGATAGGGTAGTGAGTGTGCAGGTTCTTGCGAAAAATAAATCCACAGCCGCACTTCATGACCAGTTTTTGATAGTGACCGAAAATGGTTACGGAAAACGTACCAATTTAAGCGAGTATTCTGTGCAAGGCCGGGGTGGTCAGGGTGTTTATACGGCTAAAGTTAGTAAGAAAACCGGTAGTGTCGTGGGCGCTTATTTAGCTTGTAGTAAGGATATAGAAAGTGATTTGCTAATTATTTCTCGCGAGGGCAAAATGATCCGTTTGCCTCTCGGGCAGGTCTCCATTCTTGGCCGACACACTCAGGGGGTGCGTCTCTTCAGATTAGATGAGGGAGATGTTGCTGTTTCCATGACATTGCTGTCAATCTGAGCCACCAGTCATGAAACTTTCATTTCTAAACACCAAAAAGGGAGTTCGCTTCTGGCTCGCGCCCCGTCAAGCGGGACTGTTGTCAAAAGGGAACCGAAAGAAGAAGTCGTCCCCGCGAGTGAAGAGGGAGCGGTGGTTGACCATCATGTCGTGGGCAGGGACAATAGCCCTAATTTTAATTGTCATTGGTTCTTTAGGCGGAGTGGCGCTCGTTGCTTACTTTTCTAAAGATTTGCCTTCTCCAAACAAACTGAGCGAGAGAGAAATTCCTCAATCAACCAAGATTTTTTCCCGTGATGGACAATTGCTTTACGAAATCTATGCCGAAGAGCGCCGTACGTTAATTCAGCTGGAAGATATTCCCGACTACCTTAAACTTGCTACTTTAGCGGCTGAGGATGCTGATTTCTATGAACATAAGGGCTTCGACATTAAGGGCTTTTTATATGCTGTTTATCGCAATATCCTAACTGGAAGTAGTCAAGGCGGCTCAACTATTCCTCAACAGCTAGTTAAAAACGTGCTCCTGACTTCAGAAAAAACATATACGCGCAAGATCAAAGAGCTTCTTCTGGCGGTAGAGGTTAACCGTCGTTATAGCAAAGATGAAATTTTACAGATGTATCTTAACGAAGTTCCTTACGGTGGGCAGGCGTGGGGGGTAGGGGCGGCTTCGGAAATGTACTTCGGCAAACACGTCCGCGACATTAGTTTAGCTGAGGCCGCACTACTGGCTGGTCTTCCTCAACAGCCAACCTATTATTCCCCTTTCGGTGCTTATCCGGAGAATGCTAAGGCGCGCCAGGAATATGTTTTAAGCCTTATGGTTAAAGATGGGGCATTATCACGGGAGGAGGCTGATGCGGCTAAAGGGGAATCATTGCATTACCGTTCGCCGGGGACTGATATCACGGCGCCTCATTTTGTTATGTTTGTTAAAGACGAGTTGGTGCGTGAATTCGGAGAAAAAATGGTGGAACAAGGCGGTCTGCGAGTCTGGACGACGCTAGATCTTAATATGCAGAGAGTTGCTGAGGAGGAGGTTGGGTTCCAACTTGACCGCCTTGAAAAAAGTTATGCTAATGCTGGTAATGCTGGGCTAGTCGCCGCCGATCCCAGGACTGGCGAAATTTTAGCAATGGTCGGCTCCCGCGATTATTTTGATACTGAGAATGATGGTAATGTTAATGTTACTTTAGCTCAGCGTCAACCGGGATCATCTATTAAACCAATTATGTACGTTACGGCTTTTGAGATGGGATACACTCCGGCAACCTTTCTTTCTGACATTCGTACTTGCTGGAATGCGCCAGATGGTGACTATTGTCCAACTGAGTCGGATGGCAGATATTGGGGACCAATGCTATTGCGTGATGCTCTGGCCAACTCGCGCAATATTCCCGCCGTTAAAATGCTCCAGCAGGTAGGTATTGAAAACATGCTCGAAACAGCTCATCGATTAGGCATTACTACCCTAAATGATCCCGAGCGTTACGGCCTCTCATTAACTCTTGGCGGCGGAGAAGTTAGGCTAATTGATATGGTGCAGGTTTTTAGTGTTTTTTCAACTGGCGGTATTAAAAATGATTTGATCCCTGTTAGTCGCGTGGAGGATAATGAGGGCAAGGTTATTCGGCGATTTCTTAGTGAGGATAAGAGTAAAAGAGTTTTGGAAGAAAAGTATGCTTATTTGCTTAACAATATCATGTCGGATAACCGCGCACGTCAGCGGCTCTTTGGTGCCAATAACAAGTTGGAAATCGGACGCACGGCGGCTGTTAAAACCGGAACTACTAACGATAATCGTGATGCATGGACAATTGGATACACTCCTCAGCTGGTTGCCGGAGTTTGGGTGGGCAATAACGACAATGTGGCTATGGCGCCAACCATTCAGGGTTCTACTGGGGCTACTCCCATCTGGCACTACTTTATGAAACGGATTTTGGAAGGGCAAGAAACTTTAGATTGGGAGCGACCCAAGGAAATTGTTAATGTAACAATAGACACTTTGTCGGGCAAGCTGCCACGGGAAGGTAAAGATTATCCTACCCGCTCGGAACTTTTTGTTAAAGGCACTCAGCCAACACAGACAGATAATTTTCATGTGATTGTGGATGTCTGTAAGGATAAAGGCCTTCTGGCTACCGATTTCCACAAGAACAATGATTTATCTGAGGCCAAGACGTATGTGATTCTCAAAGAGTTAAATTCGGACTGGCAGTCTTATACTGATGCCTGGATGTCTGGGGTTGATGGGTACGGCTCCCCACCAACAGAAATCTGCCCTATTGAGATTGAGGGTGAGCTAGCTGAAGAACCGTTGGTAGAGATAACTTTGCCCAAAGATGAGGCCCAGTTGAAAGTATATGGGTTTGATGTTACTGCCAATATCTATACTAATTCGACGATTACCAACGTTGAGTTTTACTGGGACTCAATATTGGTTAAAGAGGTCACCTCGGTGCCTTACACAGTTACCTACTCTTTGTCTATGAATGAAGGCGGCGAGCACACCATTAAGGTCCGAGCCTATGACAGCGAGGGTGACGAAGGCTCGGATGTGATTACGGTGCACCTGCCGGCAAAAGATGGGGACAAAGTTGTCACCCCAGTTCTAACACCAATCTTAACTCCTGAGACGTCAGTTACACCTTAATCATATTTATTATGGCAACTGATAAAGATACAATCAACTCTTACAACCAATACGTAAAGAAATGGGCGGGAAAACTGCGCAGTGGAAAAAACATTGCCCATGAATATCTTGAGAAACCTGCAATGTATAAAAAACTTCCAAATTTATCTGGCAAGTCGGTTCTTTGTGTTGGTTGTGGTACAGGCGAAGAGTGCGATTATTTACTAAAACAAGGAGCTAAAAAAGACTCTTTTCCGTTTAACTGGGATAACTATCATTTTAAGATAGCTCTTTTGGCAGATAGATTCTTGAAAGATGAAAAGAATCTTATTTATTAAGGTGGGGGTAATATTAAGGTAGGGTAAGCTTTTTCAGCTCAAGGGGGTGTTGCGCTTTCCAGTACAATATTTGACATGTATAACAAACTTTGTTAAACTTTACTATATGAGTTCGGTAAGTATTTCTTTACCCACAAAACAGTTAACTTCGGTCGACAAATTAGTAGAAGAGTACGGATTTGCTAATCGGAGCGAGTTTTTACGTTCAGCATTACGACTGATGCTGTATAATCCCACGCTTGTAGAGCGGGCAGCTACTTTCCCTTTCGTCGCACCGCAGGAATACTCTGTCAAAAAGATAATGGCGGACTTTAAAAAAACCAAAAAGTACCCCTCGCGCTTTTTAAAGGATTTAGAAGAAGGGCTCAAGGAGAGCGATTTCTTTACAGAATGAGATGCTAAAAATTCTCCCTCTCAATAAGAAAGTCAAAAAACAAGTACAGAAGTACGATCTAGAAAATAAATTTAAGAAACAGATAAGTTTTTTGAAGAGCAACCCCACACATCCCAGCCTTAATGTTGAGTTGCTTGAGCCCAAGCAACACGGAATTTACAGTTTTCGCATTGACAGAAAATACCGCGCTCTTTTCATCTATAGACCAGACGAGGAGGCAATCGAAATTCTCTCCGTTACCATTCATTACCGGTAGGTTTACCCTATTTTACACCTGATATCTGCTATACCGAAAGAACTTCAAAATCCGAAATTGTATGTGCCGTGGGCACACTGCAAGGTTGACTTTGAAGTTCAACGGCATTATACGCTTTTGTATTCTGAATGGTAATGGGTATACAATGTGGATATGACTTCTCCGAAAGGTTTTTCTAATCCTCAAGTCAGTCAAATTCTCAGAGAAATTGCCGCCGCTTATGAAGTCAAAGGCGACAGTTTCTTTGAATCAAGAGCATATGAGGCGGCTGCTGATAGTATCGAGCACGCTCCGGCTCTGGCAAAAGATTTATGGGAGCAGGATATACTGCAGTCTCTTTCTGGTATCGGCGGCAGCATTGCCCAGCATCTTGATGAGCTGTTTCGCACGGGGAAAGTTAGCCATTTTGAGAAGGTCAAAAAGGGTTTCCCCGAGGGAATGTTTAAGTTTTTGGATATTCCCGGAGTTGGTCCCAAAAATGCTTATAAGCTAGCAAAAGAGCTAAATCTTAAGTCAATAAAAGACTTAAGGAAAGCTTGTAATGCTAATCTAGTTGCCAGGTTGGAGGGTTTCGGTGAAGTTTCCCAGAAGAAAATTCTGCACGGTATTGAACAAATGATAGAAGGAGGTAGTGGGAGACTGTTCCTGACGGAAGCTGACGCTATTGCTCAGAAAATTGCCAACGAGCTTAAGAAACTGTCCGAAGTTAGGCGTGTGGATACGCTAGGTTCTCTAAGACGCAGGGTCACGACTATCGGCGATATTGAACTAGCTGTCCAGACGGACGCTCCCCAGAAAGTGATTGATGTTTTTACGTCTTTGTCCGAAGTCAAGGACATTCTCAATAAAGGTGCTATCAAATCCTCAATTAGATTAAAAGATGGTACTCAGATTGATCTTAGGGTACAGGAGGTGAAAAGCTACGGCGCTTTACTGCAATATTTTACCGGTTCCAAGCCTCACAATATTCACTTGCGTGAACTGGCCATGCAAAGGAACTTGTCGTTGTCCGAATACGGTATTAGAGAGGGAGGAAGAGATGGTCAATTGACGGAATTTGTTACCGAGGAGGAGTTTTACAGGTTTCTTAATTTACCCTGGATTCCACCGGAATTAAGAGAAGATACCGGAGAAATTGAAGCCGCATTGGCAAATAAACTTCCTAATCTGGTCAAATTAAAAGATATTAAAGGCGACTTGCATATCCACTGCGACTTTGACCTGGAAGAATCGCACGATGCCGGGCGGATACCAATCGAGGAGTTGGCCCGGCGCGGCATAGAGCTGGGGTACAAGTATATTGCCGTTGGCAATCACTCTCCTTCCGTTTCCAAGCATACCCAG
>Ga0180007_10005588_pt1 | contig 12618 bp, 19 predicted proteins | sample MM_PC_MetaG_FD_121122 | JGI IMG/M metagenome (GOLD analysis project Ga0180007, IMG submission 121122) | Groundwater microbial communities from the Aspo Hard Rock Laboratory (HRL) deep subsurface site, Sweden - MM_PC_MetaG | ecosystem: Environmental > Aquatic > Deep subsurface > Groundwater... | reverse complement strand
TTCTTAAGAAAAGTGCAAAGATTAAAATTGCTCCTAAAAGTAAATATTCTTTCTTTATTCTTTTCATAAACTTATAACAATCTTAACTTATTAAAATCTAACGTATTAGAAATAAAAAGTTATAAAAAGGATAATTCTCTATCAATATTACTTAACTTCGGTTAAGGTTATTTAACTTCGGTTAGATAAGGGAAGATGTGGATTTCGGTTTATGTCTTCCCAATTTATATTCTTTAAGAATTACTCGAAATTTTAACAAAAAGTTTTCTTCTGGCGTTGGCGTTGTTTTGGGGGAGAAATGTTTTATACTTACAGTTTACAAGAGCTCCAATAATACTATTGTCAATCATTTTATTCGCATTTTTATAATTTCTATACTATCTAAATATTTCCTCTATACTAAATATACTCCATCTCTATAGAAACATTTATAAATTATATTTAATTTTGTTTGTTATGAAAAAAGAGGGGGTGAATCCACATGGTAATTAGAAAAACTCCTCAGCAAATAAAAGAAGAGATTCTTTCTGTCTTAAATAAAGGTCCTCTTTCTGTTGAACAGATTCGTAGAAAAGTAGAATCTAATTGGTCAACGATAAATACTTATCTTGAAGAATTAAAAAAAGAGGGAAAAATTAAAGAAATATTTTCCGCAGATAAAGCAAAGATATATCAAAAACTATTAGGGGATACTTATTTTGATATTCCTATTACTGATGAGGAAAGAAAAAAATTCAGAACATTATTCAGTTTGATTATGCAAGAATATAAATCTAAGGGAATCGTTCCGACAAAAACCTACTTTGCTAAATGTGCTGTCCATGTAATTAAAAATGAAGAATCTGGTTTGTCAGATTTACCTATTGTTTGGTACATTTATGGATTAATTCCCCAGATGATTGCAGACCCAAGTCAAGATTACCAAAAAGAATGGAATTTAGAACACAGAATAAAAATTAAAAATTTAATTAAAGAGTTCATGGATATAAATAAGAATAAAAGTTCTGGACAGATACAAAGAGAGCAACATAAAGAATATGGAGATGAATTATACATCTTATCAGATGAATTTTTTGAAATAGTGAATAGGCAAAGATTTGAGAATGAAGAGATATTGGAATCATTAAATAATTTTTTTATAGCCTGCCCTATAGATAATGAATTCTCAGATATATTTAACCTTACAGAAAAAGTTCTTTCTCTAATAAGAAAATTAGCATTACTTGAAGTTAAATTAGAAGATTATAGAAAAGAGATATCAACAACATTTGATTCTCTCTGGAAGTTTATCGCTTTGTATAAACTCTACAAAAGCAGAACTACAGGGAAGAACGCTCTCAATAAAGAGACTTTATTAAAATTTTATATAGGCAATCCATTAGATTCTAGAAAAAAAACATTGCAAGAATCTCTCTTAGAACTAAATTCTGTGTATATGAGTAAATTGGCTGAATTTGATATTAGTAAAATCAAGTTATCTGAAGAGATTAAGGAGATTAAGAGTATTATGGAAGACTGGACAGGGGAAGATTAAATGGTCAAAAATAATTTTTTAGATACAAATGTTATTTTTAATTATTCTAATTATATTCAAGGAGGTTCTAAAGATATAATAAAAAAATGTTATCTATTCATAAAGGATAAACAAGGAAAGTTTATTTTATGCGGGGCTGTTTTAGAAGAACTCTCAAACATAATAGTTAAAAGAGCAAATATTCACAAGGCTGTTATTAGGAAAATAGAAACTGAGGAATTTTCTTTTGAAAATCTGATCTCTAAAAGGGATATCCCTTTTGCTAAAAAACTTTATGAAAAATTGAGAAACCAGAATATAAAAAAAATATCTATAGAATTAGCCAAGGAGAGAGATTTATCTGAAATTGCTATTCAACAATTTCTTAAAATCCAAGTTGATGAGAGAGCTCTCCCTTTAGAACAGATAAATAATGAACTTGTTAATAAAATCCACGATATAATTTCAAATCATGCAGATTGTAAAATTCTTGCAAGTGCATTACAATTTCAGAAAGATAAAGATATATTTTTATTTGTTACAGTAGATGCGAAAGATTTAGACCCAAATGGCTATGATTTTCTCAAAGAGCATTTTGAAATAAATTATTCTAAAGAAAAATATAAATTTCCTGAATTACTTAATCTAATGTTTGTGAATTAGTTTTTTACCAACCACACTCAACACTCACTCCTAACATACCCCTTAACTTCAGCATCTGCATTATCTATGAAACAAATTATATTCTCTGGAAGAATTCTATCAGCATAATGACAACCACATTCATAATATTTATCAGAATTAATACTCCCGACATAAATTGCATTTTCAAGACAACCTCTTGCTGTACATGTAGTTGTTATTCCTATATTATCTTCTTGATTTGTAATAATAAACCAGATTACAATCCCTGAGGCAATTATTAATAAAATAATAATAGCGATTATCCAACCTCTTCTCATAGAATCTAGAGTTATTTAATACCTTTAAACTTTTCTGCCCAACAAACATTTAATAATTCTTACTCCTTATTTTTGTTATGAAACCCTCCTCTCTTAAAACCCCCTTCATAGTTCTCCTCAGCACAATAGTTATATCCTTTCTTATCTACTTGGCACTAAATCTTATCTCAAATCAAACTCTCCAAGATAATCAAACATTTCCTGAAGCAATTGAAATAATTGACGGGGATACATTTAGAACAGCAGGGGGAGAAATAATACGGCTTCTTTGCGTGGATACTCCTGAGAAAAATCAAAAAGGTTATGATGAAGCAGTTGATTTTTTAAGTGAAAGACTTTATTATTCAGACATAAGACTTGAAGGGAACAAGACAGACAAATATGAAAGAAGTTTAAGATGGGTTTATGTTGATGATGTTTTGATTAATAAGGAAATTGTTGATTTGGGTTTTGGGGTTCTCTTTGAATATGAAGGGGAAGATTGTGGAAGGGTGAAAGGAAGTTAATCACAATAATCTTTATAAATAATTTTTTGATTTATTATAGATGAAAGATTATCAAAAAAGGTTTTCAGAATTTCTTGCTGATTCGGGAGCTTTATTTTTTGATGAAGGGCTTATCTTAAAAGATAGACGACCAACACCTTATTTTGTAAACTTTGGAAAAATTAACACAGGGAAACTAATTAATGAATTAGGTTCTCGCTATGCTGATATGTTAGTTGAGAAAAAAATGGTTGAACCAGTAGATATTATTTTTGGACCTTCATATAAAGGGAGTGCAATTGCTCTAGCAACTGCTTTTGCATTATGGATTAATCATGGAATAGATAAAATGTTTGAATATGACAGAAAAGAAGAAAAGACGCACGGAGAGGCCTCTAAATTAGGAAATCTACTTGTGAATAACACATTATTTAATAATGCAAGATTATACATGACTGATGATGTTGTGACTTCTGCTGCCACAAAATATGAAGGTGTTGAAAAATTAAATGAGGCGGCAGCTGCACGGAATTTTTGTATTCATATAGTTGGAACAGGAATTGCAGTTGATAGAGAACAAGTTGGGCCTGTTTATGATACTAAAGGAAGGATTTTATTAGGGGAGAGAGGAGAAGATTCAATTGAAAAGTTCACAAAAGATACAGGAATCCCAATTCATTCTATAGTTGGGATAAGAGATGCTATTCATCATTTGCATGGCAATAAGTATCCATTATCTATTAATAAAAAAAAGCAACCAATGGATGCTGAAACCTTTGACAACTTTCAGAAATATATGGAAACCTATGGTGTAAAAAGACCAGATACAGCTTCAGAAAAAGTAGTTAACATCCCGTTGAAAAATTATAAGGTAGAAAGATAAAATGGATTTAACACCAAAAGAACAGCAAGCAAAGAAAAGAGTTTGCTTTGCATTAGATGTACCAACAGTAAAAAATGCTATCGGGTTAGCAGAAGAATTATCTGATTATGTTGGGATGTGTAAGATAAATAGCTTATATCAAGTAGCAGTTAACGAAGGAGTAAACATTATTAAGGAAATTTCTGAAAAAGAAGGTGCTGTTTTTCTTGATTTAAAATTTCATGATACTCCAGAAACTGTTTATAATTATGCAAAGGCAGTAAGTATTCCTGGAGTTTCTTTTTTTAATATTCATATTGGAGAGGGTGGAGAAGATATGTGTAGGAAAGCAGTACAAGGAGCTTATGAAGGAGCACAAGCGAGAAAGATAAAAAGACCAAAAGTTATTGGAGTAACAGTTCTAACAAGTATAGGTAATAAGGATTTAAGAGAAGAAGGAATAAAAACTGAATATGATGATTTAGTTAAAAGAAGAACTTATCTTGCTAGAAAATGGGGATTGGATGGAGTTGTTTGCCCAGCAAGTAAGGCAGGAGGACTTGAAAAAGAATTTGGTTCTGATTTTATGTATGTGACTCCTGGAATTGAATGGAAAGGAGTTAAAAATTTAGGACAAAAACAACTTTATACTCCAGATAGGGCAGTTCAAGATTGTAGTAATTCAATTTTAGTAATTGGAAGTGCAATAGCAAAAGCAGGAGATATTTATGAAGAAAAAGATAAAAAAAAGATTTTAGTTCAAAGGGGAACTCCTGATGATAGAAGAAGAACTGCTTATGAAATTTTACAAGCAATGGCAAAATTCCTTTGATTGCAAAAGAAGATGGGCGATAAACTTAAATAAGATATTTTCTTTAATCATTCACAAAGAGGCAATAAGACAATATACATAATGGAACCTATATTTCTTGCAGGAATGCTTGGAGGAATTGGGGGATTAACTCGTGGGTTTGTTGGTTTGCTAAAAGCTCTTTCTTTGAGAAGAAAAATTTTATGGGGTTATTATGCAATTACTGTTGTAATTGCTTTGCTCATAGGTATTTTTATTGGGATAATTTTTGATTTTGATTATCGTCTTTCTTTACTAGCAGGTTATGCAGGAACAGATATTTTAGAAGGAATTTACAAAAGCTTTGCTGTTCAGAAAGTTTATGTTAAAAAGAAATGAAAGTAAAAAAGTTGATTTAATTTAAAAAATGAAAGGAGGTGTAAAATGATAGCTTGGTTAAATAAAAAATTAAAGAAAACAGATATTTGGGATATTGGATTAATTAAGTGGGCTTCTATGGCATTTGCTTTGTTTGTAATAACAATCTGGCCTGCTGCAATGGATTGGGTTCATTCTGTGGATGCATGGTGGTTTTTAATGGCAGCTGTAATTATAGGAGCAAGACCTTTTTATAGATTTTATATAAAATAAAATTAGTTCAACAAGATGAAATTAACAATAAATCTCGATGATGAAGAGGTTAAAATTCTTGAAAAAAGAGCAAAAAAGAATCTTTTGTCTTTAAAAGAGCAAGTTGAAGACATAATAAGATTAAGCTGCATAAGAACAAGCAAAGGAACCTACAACCCAATAAAAATTGACGATAAACTTGTGGCTATTTTCTCAAGGGAAAAAAGAGGAAGGAAAAGAAAGCCTAAGAAGAAATGAGTTTCTGTGAAAACCCTTTCACCATTCAATACCTAAATCACCTTTCATATTCTTTATGGTCCATCCATTCGAGTATAATTGTTAATATAATTATCTCCCCACCTTTTATTGAATAAATTAACCTCCATGAATTTGGCAGATTGTATTTCCAAACATTGTAAATATCAAACTTAATTATATATTCCTTTGGTATTTGTTTTTTAGGAATTTGAATGCCACAAAAAAGATTTGCCTCTATATCCTTAAAAGCTCTTTCTAAAAATCTCTTTAAATTTAAATCATCTAATTTTTCAAATGCTTTTTGTACTTTTTCGTTTGCAAATTGAACTTTACAAGGTTTCATTTTTTAGGATTCCAAATTAGATGTGCTTTTTTTAATCTTTCTTTAGCTTCTTCGGGATAAAATATCCAACCAATTTTTCCTTCTGCATCTACTGAAATTTTCCCAGAGATTAATAGATAATCTATTGTTATACTAAATGTTTGATACATCATCTTTTTTGGCAAGTTCTCCCATAATTGTTTTTTCTTGTATTCTCCATCATGTTCTTTTATGAATTCTTCTATTTTCAAAACCGTGTCCAATCGAGGATATCTCATTGATGGATTCTTTTCCATTTTTAACTCCATCACCAATTCTCCCTTTTCAGGACACCTCTTTTCATGAGTATATCAACCGATATACCTTTATAAATTCTTCTTTTCCATTTCAAGCTCTGCGAGAAATTCTCTGCTAAAAAATTATAAACCAAAAATATTCGTTAAAAATGCAATGGATGCAAAGAATATAATCCACACAGGAGAAGAATATTTGAGAGTTAATCTCTTAGATGAAATTACATTAAGATTAATCAGTGATATGTTGGTAAGTCTGGAGAGATACTCTAAAAAAATTAAAGGAGTTTTAACTAAAGAGATTGGTTTCGCTCCATCAATTATTGTTAATAGAAAAAAGCTTGAAGAGATATATGATTTAGGGGGGGAGAAGTATATTACTACCAATAAAACAAGGAAAGGTGGATAAAAGAGGTATTTTAGACTTGATAGATAACTTTTCTTCTATTCCCTAAATAAAAACATAGCTAATATAAGGATATATAAAGCTTAATTGAGAGTATTTTTAATGGTTAAAACTCAATTACAGAAGCAACAATCTGAAAAAGCTTGTTTTGGGACAAAAGAATGGTCTAAAAATTCAGGCATTTGCAATGGATGTGAATTTAGAGAGGATTGCGGTAAGATTAAAGCTAAGAGTGAATAAACCAAAAAAATGAACTTCTTAATTATTTTTTAAAATAATCCTCTTAAGTAACCTTAAACTTGATTGGTATTAGTTTAATAGACTTACTGTTTTCAACTAATAATGATTTATTGAATAAGTTTTTGTTTGTTTCACTTCTCAATATCACCTGTTTTCTTCCAAGCAATATAATTGTCTTCTAATATTTTAATTATTTCCTGTCTCTGCTCTGCTCCTGAAATTCCTTTCCAATCTAGAACAACAAAATCAACTTCTTCTTGTGTTTTTTCAATTGCTTCTTTAATCATCTCTTCTGTTAAAGGCAGGGAATATTGTGGAATTATGTGCGATAATGCGACATTAGAGTTTAATTGTATTTTGTTAAAGTTCGGGCAGTAGTGAGGACCGCCGATTCCAACTGCTATTTCGTTGTAAAGATTTTCTTCGAAGTTTTCAATTGTTTCTGAAATTGTTTTAGCTATTACAAAAGCTGCTCTGCGATCGTTCCATTCTGTTTCTGAAGAACCAATTTCAATAAACACGCACGGCTTTTCAATTAGTGGCCCGTGATGAGTGCATTCAAGGGTTATATTATAATGTTTATCTAATTCATGTTCTTTAGCAATTGAATTTAGTCTTTCAAAAAGCTGTTTTTGAAACCATGCAGAAGAAGGACAAATTTTCCCTTGCTGGCCCCCAAAGTCATTTTGACGGAAGTTTCCTGGGGCGTGAACAGACAAACTTTTTTCTCCTTTTTCAGACTGGTGTTTTGAAGCGAAAATTATGAAATCATATTTATTTATTTTATCTTTGTCTATTCCTGTATCGTCAACAATTTCTGTATCAATAAGATAAAAATCAAAATTCGGTTTGTTTTTCATAGAAGACATTAGAGGGTTTGGTCTAAACTGGGAAAGAGCAGTTGTGATATTGGAACCTGCCTTGTCAAGTTTGCTCGCGACTACTAGATATTTATTAAACATATTTAGAATAAAGTAAACAACATTTTAAATTTTTACTAACAACTAATCTCATTGCTCCCTGATTCTGAACAGATTATTTTATTGTTTTCAAGAAAGTAATATCTTATGTTTGGGTTATCAACTTTTTCTTTACAACATAAATTATTTGCAAATGAGTTTACTAACTCACTATAAGATTTGTTAAGATCTCCTATATCTATTTCATACTTGTCTAATTCTTTTTGAAGATTCTCTAATTCTTCTTGTAAATTTTGCTCCTGACTGTCTGAAGATAATTCGAGTGTTTTAAGATTAGCCTCACATTCTGAAAGCTTATCCATATATTTAGATACATCTTCTGAATATCTTTTTGCTAAATCCCTACAAATCTCAAGATCATAATTCTTATTTGATACATCTAATTCCAAATCAGAGATTTTTTTTGGATAACTTTCACTAGAAATTTCAGATAATTGAATATCTCTGTAAACTCCGTAACCAATTATTGCTGGACGGATAAAAAATAAAGAAATCAAAATCACCACTAAAGAAATTATAGTTACAACTAAGACCTTGTTATTTTTAAGATGTAACATAGAAATTGGTGAAAACCTCTTATTTTAAAGATTTATTTAATGATTAATATATAATAGGTATATGTATTTAGAAAGGAATATAAATTAAACTTATTATTCTAATTTATGCTTGAATTAATAATAGGGGTTGTTATTTTGATATTGGGAATCCCAATTGGAAACCTCTTGGCGAAATACACAAAAGAAGAATTGAAATCTGGGCAGAAATGGTTTAAAATTATTATAATTCTAAGTTTAATCGGGGGGCTTGTGGGATTGTTTATTGGAAATGATGTTTTGATGTTCTCGCTTTTTTTTATCGCGATTGTAGCGAGTCGAAGTTTGAAAAACTTTAGGGGATGAAGCACGATTGATTAAAGTAATTAATAAAAACCTACTATTGATTTTTAGTTAACAGTTTATGTTAATCTATGAGGGTTAGCGAGCAGGTAAAATTATAAACTCTTCTCTTTAATTAATCTTATGTTATATCTAATCGGACTTGGGTTAAATAAGAACGGGATTTCTGTAGAAGGTTTTGAAGTTGTTAAACGATGCAAGCGGGTTTATCTTGAAAATTATACTGTAAATTTACCATATTCAGAAGGGATGGTAGAAGAGGTTCTTGGGAAAAAACTTATTCTTGCAGATAGGAAAAAAGTTGAAAGTTTGGAAATTGTCGACGAGGCTAAAAAAATGGATGTTGCGCTTTTAGTTTATGGTTCACCTTTGACTGCAACAACACATATATCTTTAATTGAAGAAGCAAAAAAAAGTAGAGTTAAATGTAAGGTGATTTATGCTGGTTCTATTCTTGATGCTGTTGCTGAAACAGGTTTGCAAATTTACAAGTTTGGAAAAATTGCTTCAATGCCTTTGTGGAAAAAGAGTTTTGAACCGACAAGCTTTATGGAAATTGTAAAAGAAAACGAATCTATAAACGCACATAGTTTGATTTTAATTGATATTGATTTGCATTTCAAAACAGCGATAAAACAATTGAAAATCGCTGCAGAAGAGCATAAGATTAAACTCGATAAGATCATTGTTTGCCAAATGCTTGGAACAAAACACAAGAAATTCTATTACAAAAAAATTAGTGAACTTGAAGGCGAACCAATGAAAAAACCTTACTGCATTATTATCCATTCAAAACTCCACTTTGTTGAAAAAGAGGCTATTGAGAGGTTTAATTGAAAGAGTTTAAAAACTAGATTTAATTCTCTTAATTATGACTGCAGATAATAAGATAAATGGGGTGATTATCTCAGTCATTTCTATTATTATTTAATTGCAATCTAGTTATCTAGATTGCGTGGAGATTTATGTTATATTTAAAAATTACAAAACCTTAGGAGGATAATATGTATGAATTTAAAGAAATAGAAACAAACGCGAGGAAAGTTTGGAAAAGGCACTCAAAAGAGATAGAGAAAGCTATTCAAGACAATCCTAAGAAAAAATTGTTTTCTTTCTTAGAAGGGCCTCCGACAGCTAATGCGCCTCCTGGATTGCACCATTTAGAAGTTCGGACTTTCAAAGATATAATCTGTAAATTCAAATATATGAAAGGTTTTTCTGTCCCAAGAAAAGGAGGGTGGGATTGTCACGGCCTACCTGTTGAAGTCCAAGTTGAAAAAAAGTTAAAACTCGAATCAAAAAAAGATGTTGAGAAATATGGTACAGACAAATTTATTGATTTTTGTAGGGAGGATGTATTCTCGAATATCTCTGACTGGGAAATTTCAACAGAAGAACTTGGTTATTGGATTGATTTGAAAAATCCTTACGTGACATTAGAAAACAATTATATAGAAAGTGTTTGGTGGAGTTTAAAAGAATTGTATAATAAAAAATTACTTTATGAAGGATATAAAGTTGTTCCTTTTTGCCCTCGCTGTGGGACACCTTTATCGAGCCATGAAGTTTCTCAAGGTTATAAAGATGTGAAAGAAACTTCTGTTTATATTGCATTCAAATTGAAAAACAAAAAAGGAGAATATATCCTTGCTTGGACAACTACCCCTTGGACACTCCCAGGAAATGTAGCACTTGCAGTGGGGAAGAAAATTGATTATGTAAAGGTCCAACTTCCTGACGGAGATAAATTAACCCTTGGTAAAGATAGAATAAAGATACTTCAAGGAGATTATAAAATCATAGAAGAAATGAAAGGAAAAGATTTAATTGGTTTGGAATACGAGCCACTTTACGATATAAAAGAAACGCAAAATGAAAAGTCGCATAAAATTATTCCTGCTGACTTTGTTACAACTGAAGATGGAACAGGGATTGTTCATACGGCTGTTATGTATGGTGAAGATGATTATCGAGTTGGAAAAGAAATCGGGCTTCCAGAAGTTCATACCGTAGGACAAGATGGTAAATTTTTGGAAATTGTTCCAAAATGGAAAGGAATTTTTGTTAAAGATGCTGAAAGAGAAATAATTGAAGATTTAAAAGAGAGGCAATTACTTTTCAAAACAGAAAAAATATCTCACTCTTATCCCTTTTGTTGGAGGTGTGATTCCCCTCTTTTGTATTATGGAATTAATTCTTGGTTTATTGAAGTTAGTAAAGCACGAGACAAGATGGTTAAAATAAATAAGAAGATAAACTGGGAACCAAAGCACATTCGGGATGGGCGGTTTGGAAAATGGTTGGAAGGAGCAAAAGATTGGTCCTTGTCAAGATTTAAATTTTGGGGAACGCCATTGCCGATTTGGAAATGTGAATGCGGGAAAGAAAAAATTATCGGGAGCATAGAAGAATTGAAAAAAGAATCGAGCAAAAAGATTAGTGGAGAAATAGATCTACACAAGCCGTTTGTAGATAAAATAAAAATAAAATGCAAATGTGGAAAAGAGATGACAAGAGTTTTGGATGTTATTGATTGTTGGTATGATTCTGGTTCTGCTCCGTTCGCACAATTTCATTATCCATTTGAAAACAAGGAGGAGTTTGAAAGAAGATTTCCCTATGATTTTATATCAGAAGCAATTGACCAGACACGAGGTTGGTTTTACACTATGCATGTTCTTGCAACAATTTTATTTGATAAACCTGCCTACAAAAATGTTATTTGTGCTGGGCATATTGTCGACGAGAAAAATGAAAAGATGAGTAAAACTAAAGGGAATATGATTAAACCAAGAGACATAATTGACCAAGCAGGGATTGATGCAATTCGATTGCAATTCTGTACAACTGACGCCGGAAATTTCAAACCATTTTCATACAACCTCCTTAGAGAATCTGTGATTCCATTCCTAAATGTCCTACATAATTGTTCTAAGTATTATTCACAAATGGAAGATAAAAAATGGAGATCCCAAATAGAAGATAAATGGATTTTAAGCAAATTAAATTTGACCATAAAGGAAGTTACAAAAGATTTAGAAAATTATCTTATCCACCAAGCCTTCCAAAAAATGTTAGATTTTATTGTTAAAGATTTTTCAAGGAATTATATTAAAATGACTCGGGATAGGGAAGATAATAAAAAAATTATCGGAGAAGTTTTAGAAAAAGCTTCATTAATGATTGCTCCTTTTGCCCCTTATATTTCTGAAGACATTTACCAATGTTTTAGTAACACTTCTGTTCATCTTTCTTCTTGGCCAAAAACAGAAGAAAGGCAAATTGATAAAAAGTTAGATAGAAAAATGGCTAATGTTTTAAAAATTATAGAAACAGGTCTTGCTTCAAGAGACAAACTTCAAATTGGATTGAAATGGCCCCTCGCTAAAGCAGTAATAAAAGACAATAAAAAAGTTGGAAAGGAATTTGAAGAAATAATTAAATCGCAGTTGAATGTCAAGGAAGTTAAGTTCAAAGAATCAAATGAATTTGAAGTTACTTTTGATGCGACAATTACTCCAGAGCTCGAGGCAGAAGGTTATGCTCGGGAGATGTCTCGACAGATTCAAGCGTTTAGGAAAAAACTTGGGCTTGACAAAAAAGAGTTAGTCGAAACAATTATAATCACCGACGAGAAATTCAAAAAGATTTTAGAAAAACAAAAAAAAATTATGAAGGAGAGAACCAATTCAAAAGAGCTAGAAATTGTTACAACTGGTAAGGAAAGATTTAAAAATAAAGTTGAGTTTAGAATTAAAGATAAAAAAGGTGAGATTGGGATTAAATAGCCCCTTGGGAGTAATGGTTTAATTTCATCATTTCATCATAACAATCTTTAAAAATAAAAAGAGGCATATAATAACATGATTGTAAAAGACGAATTTTTGAGTAGACTAAGAAAAATATTTGATTTGAATCTTTATGAAGTAAAAGTTTGGACGGCTTTGCTGTCACGAGGGACTTCAACTGCTGGAGAGTTGA
>Ga0180007_10005587_pt1 | contig 12621 bp, 11 predicted proteins | sample MM_PC_MetaG_FD_121122 | JGI IMG/M metagenome (GOLD analysis project Ga0180007, IMG submission 121122) | Groundwater microbial communities from the Aspo Hard Rock Laboratory (HRL) deep subsurface site, Sweden - MM_PC_MetaG | ecosystem: Environmental > Aquatic > Deep subsurface > Groundwater... | reverse complement strand
GGAATTGAGCAAGCTGTTGGCGCAAGCCCTGGCTGACCCGCCGATATAGAGATTTACGGCCGCATAGGGACTCTCGTTCCACCAGACTTGCATCTGGGATAAATTGGAGATCTCGCACTTATCAAACCCATGTCCGATGAAAATCTCTGTTCGCGGGCCAAGGTCTGGGATGGATCCAGGGATGGACTCTTGGACGGACGTATCCCGGGTCGTCACCTGTCGGCTGTAGGAAGTCGCGCGGATCACCGGCAGCGTGACCGGTGTCCAATTTACGCCGCCATCCGTTGTGGTCAGCAATTGCACGGTCAACGTACAGGTCACGTCCCCTTTTGGCTCTGAGGGGTCGTTATCTGCCAGGTTCGGGTCGGGGTGGCAGTCTCCGGTCATGTGTTTTGCCCACCCTGAGGTAAGGCTGGCCATCTCAAGCTCGACGATACCCAGCGAACGGTGGTCTTGATTGTTTGTCAAGCTGATGCGCCCATCCCCGCTCATGCTTGCGATCTGGTAACTCTGGGGCATCACCATGACCATCCTGCCACGGTCGAAAACCGCCAAGGGCAGGCCGGCACCGACATCCACGTTCCTGGTAATGGCCAGCCCGCTTGTTAGTTGCCAGGAGGCACCACCATCGCTGGTGGCATACAAGCTCAACTGGGCGTTATATCCGTCATTGACCAGCACGGGCAGTGTACCGGTGTTGGAATCGCCGAATTGGGGCAGGAGATAGTTGACCAGCCTGCCAGCCCCTTCAGGAGAAGGTTGTACGGTCTGTGGCTGCCAGGTCCGACCGCCATCGATACTACGATAGAGCTCATCTCCCGCCGCGCCACCGGCCATCCAGCCGATATCGCGGGTGACGAAATAGACCGGTTCTCCGATCGGAGCAGACCCCCTCGTCCATGTACTGCCCCCATCGGTGGTACGGAACAGGCTTCCTAGGGAGAAGTTACTGCTTGTGGATTTCTTGATCACCAGCCACCCTGTAGAAGCATCGAACCATTCCAGATAGATCTCCCCGGCAATGGCATCGACATCCCCTTGCTGGAACAATGCCAGGGGGATGTATTGCCAGTTGACCCCGCCATTTACTGTGCGCGCCAGGATATAACTCATCGGTGAGCCATCTGTGATCGTCAGGATGGCCCAACCACGCTGTGGGTCGATGAATTTCACCGCCCCGATGGTCGCTTGAGCAGCATATGCGGGGGTGATCTCGCGCCAGTTCCTGCCGTTGTCGTCCGTCCAGAACAAGCGGTAATTGAACAGGAGCCAACCATGGTTCTCAGAGATGACTTCAAATTCCTGGATGCCCGGGTTGACGATCTGCAACTGTGGCGATTCCGAGGCAGTCGCACTGACCCCGGACATAGGCCCCCATCCTGAGGAGACAAGACCGAGCAGAATGATCGTGATGAGCGGAAGGATCCTGCGAATTGGGTAACTGGAAATATATTTTGCCATTTTGACTATTATATACGCAGTTAAGGCTCAGGGTAGCATGATCCCAGAGTCTGGATCGATTACAATTTCGTAATCTTACATGGGTCAAGGAAAGGTTGCTATTGGGTATAATTCCCGTCATGTTGGCCCGCCTTTTTTTTGTGCTGAACCTTTTCCTGCTCTGCTGCTTGATGATGTTACTTCTCACCGGCAGTACACTGTTAATCACTGATCCGAAGGACCATGTCCATGCCATCACCCGTCCGGTGGAATTCGACTATTTCTCCTGGACGATGGAAGCCCTGGGCGTCAAGCTCACCCAGGCAGCCCTGGATACACCCTTTTACTTCCCAAAAGGTATCCGCCAGCAGATCGTCGCGGACTACATGCAAACAATCGAACAGATCCTGGTTGCAGAACACCAACTGAACATCGTCTATACCGATCCAACCATCAGCAACCCCGAAGCGACATCCGTTGAGCTGCGAGCTGGCCTGGAAAGTCTCTACTCCCAACAAAAAAGCCTGGCACCGGTAGCAGAAGCGGTCCTCCAGGAACAGATAAGCATCATTCTGGTTGAACTGGGATTGACCGTAGGCGGACAGCCAATCCCGCCGGTCCTATTCCACATCAGCCCGTTACCCTACCACCTGGTAGTCTCACCACGCGAACGCATCCAGCAAGATGCGGCCATCTCTATCCATCCAGATATCCATCTCGATGCCCAGGTCGCCCTGGAGGCCGAGGTGGACTCCCGTCTGAATGTATCTTCGCTTGTGGTCCCGATCGGTGGGATCGGTTCCTACCCGACCATGGTGATGCGCACGACCTCTCTGGATTGGTTGGCCGATACCATCGCCCATGAATGGATCCATAACTGGCTGAACCTGCGCCCTCTCGGCATGAACTACAGTTCATCGCCCGAGTTGCGGACAATGAACGAAACAACCGCCTCCATCGCCGGGCACGAGATCGCCCGCATGGTCCTTCTGGAGTACTATCCTGAATTGGTTGCTCAAGCGGAGATCATCCCAATCTCCTGGATGCCCGAGGTATATGATCCGGGAGATGTCCCCTTCGACTTCCGGGCTGCGATGCACCTGACCCGCATCCGGGTCGATGAACTACTTGCCCAGGGAATGATCGAAGAAGCCGAAGCCTACATGGAAGAGCGGAGACAGTACCTGTGGGAACGCGGATATACTATCCGGAAACTCAATCAGGCCTATTTTGCTTTTTATGGCGCCTATGCAGACGTCCCCGGCGGCGCCGCCGGGGAAGACCCGGTCGGGCCCGCGGTGCGCCAGCTACGAGTACAATCCAACTCTCTACACGAGTTCCTCGACCGGATTGCACAGATGACCACATATCATGAACTACAGGCGATGATCATCCCATGAAAATTTATCACCGGTTACCATTCTTTACCCTTTGCACCGCCCTCCTGGTGGCATGCGCGCCAACTTCGGGCGCGCCCACCTCGGACCAGGTCCTGCCCACATCACCACCCCCAACCACTCTTCCGTTAACGACCATCCCCTGCCGGGTGGTTAATCCCCCATACACGGAACAACAACCTCTTGCATCCTTTATCACCGTGGAGGATCACAGCCTCGGACCAGAGGGGGCGCCGGTCTCGGTGGTCGTCTATAGCGATTTTCAATGCCCGTCGTGCGCCATCCTGGCCGAATCGTTACATCTCGTCAATCAATCTATGCCTGAGGATATCCGGATTATCTTCCGCCACTTCCCGATGGCGGGTCAGTTCGACAAGACCACGCTGGCAGTCCGGGCGGCTGAAGCAGCCGCTTTCCAGGGCCGCTTCTGGGAAATGCACGACCTTCTTTTCCAAACGCAGCCTGAGTGGTCCGGGTTGGAGCCGGGAGCATTCGAGACCTGGCTGGGCGATGAGGCCGCATCTCTGGGGTTGGACGCCGATCAGTTCCGGTCAGATTTCCAGAGCGAGGCCGTCACCAGCCAGCTCGAGAGCGCACTTGCGTTCGTCACCTCGTTTGAAAACCCAGCCCTCCCGATCATATTTATCAATTCCAACACGCCATACACGGGCCCCATCGATCCAGCCGGGTTGGACACCTACGTCCGCTTGACACTCTTGCAGACCCGGATGGACACAGCTTGTCCGCCGATGGTCATCGACCCTGGCCGCGTGTACAGCGCCCGGCTGGCAACCGAACACGGTGAGATCGTCATCGCCCTGTTTGCAGACCAGGTCCCCTACACCGTGAACAACTTCGTCTACCTGGCCCGCAAAGGTTGGTATGACAATATCACCTTCCACCGCGTCATCCCTGGCTTCATGGCCCAGACTGGCGATCCCAGCGGCACTGGTCTGGGGACACCGGGCTACTTCATCGCCACTGAAATCGTCCCCGGCTTGACCTATGACCGCGCCGGGTTGATCGGCATGGCCAACAGCGGCCCGGACACCAACGGGAGCCAATTCTTCATCACCTATGCCCCGGCGCGACATCTGGATGGTGGCTATACGATATTCGGCCAGGTCACCACCGGGATGGCTGCGCTTGCCGAACTCGCTGCCCGGGAAGCGCAGCCTGGATCCATTTCCCCACCAGGGGACCTGCTATTGACCGTCACGATTGAAGAGCATTAGGAGAACCGATGGAATCAAGAATTCAATCCCGCCGATGGCAGTCCAATCTCTTATTCGTATTCAACCTGATGGGGATGATCGTGCTGATCGGTATGGCCATCCTGCTCGCACTTAGTAACATCCTGACCAGGCTCTTCGCGCCTTCGGCCGAGCTTGTCGATCCCTCCGGGAATTTCCTGATGGCTAGCGCCCTGGTATTTGTCGCCCTTTTGCTCATCCCCGGGACAGTTCAGAGCCTGCGCAGGATCAACAATCACTTTTCGCCCCCACATGTCATCCACCCCATCCGGGGCTGGCAGATCGCTGCGCTGGTTACAGCCTGGCTGGTTGCTGTTGTCTTGAGCAATGTTTTCTATCTGATGTTCGATTTTGGCTGGATCATCAGTATCCCCTTCTATCTCGCCAGTATCGCTCTCCCCGTCGGCGGATTGCTTTGGGTTGCCCTGGGAGGCCTGCCACTTGGTTCGCGCCAGCGGAATTGGGGGACTTTCAGCATCGCCATGCTGGGAGGGCCATCGCTCGCGGGGGCTGTGGAGGTATTATTCTATCTTGCATTCGTCATGCTCATGGTCTTCATGTTATTGATGCGCCCGGATTGGCAGGCTGCTGCCAACCAATTAAGCGAACAGTTGGCCAATGCGCCCAGTCTGGATGTGATCCTGGAGATCTTTTCGCCTATCGTGTTGAACCCGGTTGTGGTCCTTGGCCTGCTCGCAGTATTGGCTGGACTCGTCCCGCTGGTTGAAGAGGCGATCAAACCGCTGGTGGTCATCCTGCTGGGGAAACGGCTGGAGAACCCGGTAGACGGATTCGTGCTCGGGGCGATCAGTGGCGCGGGGTTTGCTTTTGTCGAGGGGCTGCTGGCTGCCTCCAACACCAGCGAAGGCTGGGGGGTCCTTTTGGCTGCCCGGGCAGCGGGTAGCCTGATGCATATCACTACATCGGCTATTTTTGGCTGGGGTCTTGTCGCCGCAAGACAGCAGAAGAGGTTCTTACTCCTTGCAGGGACCTATTTCAGCGCGGTCATCCTGCACGGGTTATGGAATGCGTCGGCAGTCATCTTGGCCATCGGGAGTCTCCGGATCGTATTGAGTGAAATGCCGTCTGATCTGCTCGGGATAGTCATGATCATCACAGGGGTCGCGGGGATGGGGCTGCTGACAGTCGCGATGTTGACCGTCCTGCCGATGGTCAACCACCGCTTACGCCCAAAACCGGTAGGCAGTGAAATTGATGTATAATCGCTGAATTCTGCTCCACAAAGGAACCCTGATGGATCTCATCTTATCGCTGGTCGACTTTATCCTGCACATCGACAGCCACCTGAGCAACATCATCCAACAATACGGCACCTGGACCTATGGGTTGCTCTTCCTGATCATCTTCATGGAAACCGGTTTTGTCGTCACTCCCTTCCTTCCCGGGGACTCCCTGCTCTTTGCCACCGGGACGTTCGCCGCCATGGGAGTGCTGAACATCTACCTGCTGATCGGCTTGCTGATCATCGCTGCGATCGCAGGCGATACGGTCAATTACTGGATTGGCCACGCCATTGGATCCCGGGCCTACACCGGCGAGATCAAATGGATCAAGAAAGAATACATGGAACGGACCCAGGCCTTCTTCGAGAAGCACGGCGGCAAGACCATCTTCCTGGCCCGCTTTGTGCCCATCATCCGCACATTCGCTCCGTTCGTAGCCGGGATCGGCAAGATGTCTTACGGTTATTTCATCAGATGGAATGTGATCGGCGGCATCACCTGGGTGACCATTTTCCTGCTGGCGGGGTATTTCTTCGGCAACATCCCCTTCGTACAGAAGAATTTCGAGCTCGTCATCGTCGCCATTATCCTGATCTCGCTCGTGCCAGTATTCGTCGAGGCCTGGAAGGTCCGCCGGGAGACAACCCGCAAATTAACCTGAGGCGAGGTTCAAGCCTACAAGGAATTTGCCAAAGACTCACCTCGGCATCTCATACCGAGGTGAGTCTTGTTTTCCAACCAGGAACCGATAGCCTGCAAAAACCCTAACGCACCACCCCAAGCAGCCGCGGATACCAATACCAGAGGATGTCGGCAGCGGGTTTGCCATGTATAGACGTGGATGCGTCCTGGAGGGCCGCGGGGGGGTAATATCCCCGGCTGACAAACCCATCCACCCAGGGACGTTCATTGACCGCAGCCAGCATCGCCTGATAGACGTCGGCCTGAGCTTGCATGTTGTCCGACGGGTAGGCCAGCGCAATGACCAGTGGTTTTTGGGTTGTCGATTCGAACGTGTGGACATCACCATCCAGCAGTGCACCAGCCTGGGCTTGCATTTCCAGTACACTGCCAGACAAGGGCGCACTCCACGGCATGTAGATGCCATCCAGATCACTCAGGAAGACCGGTACGGCCTCAAAGCCGCCTGGATACGGGATGGCCCAGAAAATGCTTCCAGGATAGCGTTGGCGTGTCTCTGCAAGCAGGCTTCGCCAGCGTTGTTCTGCATCCGCCGGGACGCTCGAACTGTGCCCATCCGGCAGTTTGCCGTTAGGCAGCGCCGGTGAGACCCATTCGCCGCCCAGGATCAAGGCCCCTGCTCCGCTGCGCGCCGCCAGGTCTGCATGATAGAGGACGTAAGCCTGGTAGCGGTTAAACCAGGCATCCCACCAGGTCCCATCCCGGGGGGTGGACATCCACCAATCAGAGACTGCCATCGGCAGGCGCGGCGTCGGGAAGAGAGCAACATTGAGGTTTGCCGCCCGCGCCCGGTTGACCGTATCGGTCGTGTCCACCCATAACGGGTCATGCCCGGGGACGGGTGAAAAGACGAACGGCGCTGTCCGGCCAACGGTCCAGGTCGGTGAGATGACCAGCCAGTTGGAGCCGATCGCCTGGATGTTCTGGACTGCAGAAGTCATCCAGAACTGCCAGGATGGATCATAGTCTGGCTGGAATTCCACCCCGGCCCAGAACCCCGCGCCGCGCCCGGTGACCGGAGACCCGACCAGTGTGCCGGGCGGAGCCACCTCCATCCAGGTCCAGGCGGTAACGCTGTCCTGCAGGTTTTGCGGTGTCAGGCTCGTGCCGACAGGCCTGCCCCTGTGGTTGCCAGCAGTGGCAACGTCATCGGCGGTGCCACACTGGTCGTTCCGACAGTAGCGGTATTCGAACTGACCGAGCATATTGAGTGGGCTGAAGAGTTTATACACCCAGCGGTTGTTACCCAGCGGCCACATCGGGAGCGGCTCTGTCCAGCCATATGGATTGAACTGGATCGACACGATGTCACCGACTGGCGTTGTCTCAGGGACGGTGACCTCGAAGAGGATCGGGGCAGATGGGCCGGCCTGCCAGGTCGCGATCACATCCTCCACCATGACCGAACCCTGCCCCGACGGGACGACCAGTTGGCGGACGACGAAGGCTCCATCGGTGCGGTGTTCCGCGTTCCAGAAGCCGTCTCCCATGGTGTACTTATAGCGCAGGTCTGCCCCCGCCGGCAGTGAGATCGAGAGCATATAGCGCCCGTCTTGCAGCGGGGTCAACACCGGCATGCGGGTCGCAACCGTGCTCAGGCCGCCATTCAAATCGCTGAAGGTATTGCCCAGTTGGTACAGGTTTCCAGCAAAACGGAGCGGCGCGGAAGGGACTGTATCCTGCGGCACGATCACTGTGAAGATCACGTTGACCAGGGGTGCAGGCTGGAGGGAGAACTGGACCGGCGTCCGCCGGCCCGCCTCTACGCGGGCGCCCTGCTGGAAAGTGGCGTACATCCCATCCAGGGCATAGGCGACAAGGTTATGCGTCCCCGGGGGAAGCCCCTCGACGATAAAGGCCCCGGTCGAATCGGTCAGCGTCTGCTGGCCGCCGACAGCGATGAGCAGGTTAGGAAGCGCGGCACTGCTGTTGCTGTCCGTCACCTGGCCGCTTATCCGCCCTGTTCCGCCTGTGAAGGGTGTGTCTGACCAGGAAGCGACGATATCCTGTACCAGGCCGGGTCCGCTCACCAGGACCATGCGGTAGCGCACCGGGCGGTCGCCAGAATCGTCCTCCATGATCGGCAAACCGCTCAGGCGCACATAGCGGTATTTGACCACGCTGTTGATCGCAAACGGGATGACCGCCCGGTAGCGGAGCGCATCCATGCCGGTCATCGGGTAATAGATCGGGTTGAGCGCCAGACCGGTCACCTCGTCGAGGATGCTAACCGCCAGGCTCTCGCCGGGCAGCAGCGGGGTTGGTAGGGCGACCTCGAAGCTGATCTCTGCAACCGGCTGGGGAGTGGGTGTTGGAGGCAGGGGGTACGGGGGTGTCGCGGTCCCGGGAAGGAGCCCCGTCAAGTCGACCAGCGAGAAGGTGCAGGCGGTGAGGGACATGGCCAGCAGGACAACCAGGGAGCATATCTGTATGCTGATGCGAGCTAAGCGGTTTTTCATACCCCTCCTTTTCAGGGGCTGCGCGGTGTTATTTGATTGACTACGACCCTATTTTAACCCATCACGGAAGGGAAATGGTCGCCCCCAGCAGGTTTTCCGGCTCAGCTGTCGCCGCCGGCTGACTGTCCCGATGCGCGCCGCTTGCGTCCCAACAGGGCCAGGTAGCTCAGGCCAATGCTGAAGAAATACAGCACGATCATCGGCGCCATCACCAGGGCCATGTTGACCGGGTCGACGGTCGGGGTGATGACCGCAGCCAGGACTGCGATCGCCACCATGGCAACCCGCCATTGCCGGGCGAGCATCCCCGGCTTGACCACGCCCATCAGGGAGAGGATATAGATCACCAGAGGATACTCAAACGAGATCCCGATCCAGAAGAGCAGACCGGTGACAAAATTAATGTATGAGGCAATCCGCGGGATGGTCTGGATGCCCATGAAATTGATCAGGAACGGCAGGGCGACCGGCAACATGAACACGTAGGCAAAGGCGATCCCGCTGATGAAGAAGAGCAGGGCAAGCGGCAGGCTGACCAGACCGATCCTGCGAGCACGAGCGCGCAGACCGGGAGCGGTGAAGAGCCAGAGTTCGAATGCCAGGTAGGGGATGGCAATGGTGAACCCGCCAAGCAGGGCGACGCGCATGAAGACACCCACCGTTTCGGTGACTTCGATCGCCTGGAGGAAATCGATCCCGCCAATCGGCCGGGCGAGGAAGGCAATGATCTCCGTAGTGAACGTCGCGCTGATGGCGACGCCGACCGCCAGGGCGATCAACATACGGAAGAGGTGTTTCCTCAAGGCATCGATATGCTCGAAGATCGACGCCGGTTGGGAAAGTGTGTCGGCGAACGCATCGGTCAAGGACCTGTCCTCCGGCTCGTCGGTCAGGAAATGGTGGATGCGGATGACTAATTTCAGCGGGGAGGTCAACAGCCGCCAGAGCAGGCGAAATGGGAAGATGATCCCCCGCCAGAGCGAGTGTAATATTTTACGCATAATGGCTACGCGGTTGTCTCTTCTTCAGGCTGGGATGGTGGTGCGATCTCTTGTTCAGGAGGCGGCGGCGCGACTGGCTTTTGGGGAACAGCTTGCGGCCTCCCCGTCCATGCAGCGTAGGAATGAGGCGAGGAACCTGCGGCATCGGGGGGTCTGCCGGGGTCCATCGTCCGGTTGATCTCGTCCAGCCCGGCCTCACGGATCAACTCGGTTGGCAGGTCGCGTAATTTCTTTGACGTCTGCGATACCGTCCGCCAGGTGTCCGAACGGACGATCTTGCGCATCCCCTCGCCCAGCGACTTGATCCCTTTCTGTAAGTCCTTTGGTCCAAAGACGAGCAGGGCAAGGACAAGGATCAGGAGGAGTTCGAGCGGACCGATTCCGAAGATATCCATGGATCAACCTTTATTGATGTTGCGGATCACTTGGAAGACTTCATTCTTATGGTCTGCCAGGCTGCCGAGCACACCGTTGACAAAACGCGGGGCGCTGTCGGAGCCGAAATGCTTTGCCAATTCGACCGCTTCGTTGATCGCCACTTTGACCGGCGTGCCCTTATCGACTGCAAACTCCCAGGCAGCCATGCGTAGGATGTTGCGGTCTATCGTCGCGACCTGGTCGAGCGGCCATGCTGGCGCATAACGGGCGATCACCTCGTCCAATTGGGTGAGGACGGGCAGGATGCCGAAGACGATCTGGCGGGCGAATTCAAATAACTCGTCGCTCAATGGGTCTTCCTCTTTGCGCTGGAGCAGGACTTCCAGCGGAGGATGGCCGACCAAGTCAATTTCGTAAAGAGCCTGCAGGGCAACCCCGCGTGCCCTGGTGCGTGCTTTCATTAGGGAAAATCGAACCTCAGTTTAGAACGCTATGTCCTCGATGTGGACGTTCACACAGCCGACCTCGAGTCCGGTCATCTCCAGGATCGCCCGGGTGACGCTGCGCTGGACTGTGCGGCTGACATCGCGGATGTTGACATCACTATCGAGGATCAGAAACAGGTCCATCAGGACCACGTTGTCCTCGATCAACATACGGACCCCATCCTTGTGGCTGTGGAACATGCGCTCAACGCTTGCGGGCGCGGTGGCGAAGCTCTTCACTCCCTCCACACCAAGAGTCGTCTCGTGAGCAATGGTCAGCAGCACGTCCATAGTCACGGTGGTCTTGCCAGCAGTGCGATACTCACTTGCCATCTTACCTCCTAAATAAACCAATCCCGTCCAGGGGTTACATCATCGCCATGCCGCCATCGATCCCGAGCACCTGCCCGGTAATGTAGGCTGCATGGTCGGAGGCCAGGAAGGCCACCGCGTAGGCGATCTCCTCAGGCTGGCCTTTGCGGCCAAGGGGGATGAGCTCGAGCACGGCGGCGCGCATCTTTTCCGGCACGCCCGCCCAGATGTCGGTGTCGATGTAGCCTGCGGCGATGCCGTTGACGGTGATGTTGCGGGTGGCGACCTCGCGCGCCAGGGCCTTGGTGAAACCGATCTGGCCGGCCTTGGAAGCTGAGTAATTGACCTGCCCGGGGTTGCCCATCTGCCCGGCGACCGAGGTGATGTTGATGATCCGGCCGTAGCGTTTGCGCAGCATGTACTTGACCGCGGCCTTCGAGCAGTTGAAGGTGCTCTTCAGGTTGGACGCCATGACCGCATCCCAATCGTCTTCGGACATCATCATGATCAACGTGTCGCGGGTGATCCCGGCGTTGTTGACCAGGATGTGCAGGTCGCCGAAAGTCTCGATGGCGAAGCGGACCAGGTCCTGGGAGCGGTTGAAGTCGGAGACATCCGCCTGGAAGGCTGCCGCCCGTCCACCGTCTGCCTGGATGGCCTGGACAAGCGTCTCAGCTTCGGCCGACGAACGGTTGTAATTGACCACCAGCGCAGCGCCCCGGGAGGCCAGTTCGATGGCGATCGCCCGGCCGATGCCGCGCGATGCCCCGGTGACGATGGCTACTTTATCCTGCATGGGTTTCTGTTCGGGCATGCTCTGCTCCTGAAGAAAGTATTATACCCTACGCAAGAAATAACCCTTTATCCCTTGCTTGGTTTCAAACCCAGGGCGATCGCCAGACCGGCGAGCAGGCAGAAGGCGCCGATGGTGATGAAGACATCCTGCCAGAAACGCATCGGGAACAAACGGATCAAGGTATCCGAGTAGTAGAACAACCAGGAATCCCCTTCGAAGAACAGGGTGTGGAAGGCGGTGAAGAAATCCCAGAAGCTGACCAGTGCGACCAGTGCGATAGCGGCCACCGTGCCAACCATCACCCAGCCGCCTCGACGGACAGCGAGCAGGAAATCGGGCCAGAAGGGCTTGCGCCACGAAAAGATCAGCGTCCCAAAAAGGACCAGTGTCGCCGCCAGCCCGATACGCAGCCCCGGGACGAGAACGTTCTTGACGTCGAGCATGTGGTCGAGTTCACGCCTGTTATACAGCGAGGTCCCGTCCGGGAAGGTTTGCCCGGCCAGGAAGTCGATCCCGAGGTCGCTGACCAGGTACTCCAGCGCCCGGGGCGCATACTCCAGGCGGTCGTCCAACGTGAACCCGTAAGTATCCGCCGGGAACCCGGGCAGGCGATATTCGACCGCCAGGAATCCAGGAGTCAGCAGCAGGCGCACCCCCAGGAAGACCAGGGTCAGCGGGACGAGCAGGGTTACCAGCCAGGCGGCAGCGTAGCGGAGGATTTTGGAGGCCATATACTTACTCCTGAGAGGGGATGGATTGGGGCTGGTCCTGACTCACTGGCCGGCCTCGCTCCCGGCCTGGAGCAGGTAGTCCAGGATCATGTCGTTGGTGATCCATTCGATCGGGGCCAGGTCATCGGTGAAGACAAGTGTGCGCTCAGGGGCCGGGGCGAGGTACGCCAGGGTCATGCCGAGCGACTCGGCCAGCAGCGGGTGGACGTCGCCTCGGGCCAGCAGGCGGGCCAGGTTGAGGCGCAGGTCTTCGGCCCGGGTGGGCTGCAGGGTGGCGTAGAGCATCGAGTTGAACGTCGCGGGGATGTCCATCACATGGACGGACGGGAAGATCGTCGCGATGGTGGTCGCCAGGCCGTCGATCAGGCGGCGGTCGCCGGGAGCGCGGCCGACATTGATCACCAGGGCGCCATCCGGCTCGAG
>Ga0180007_10005586_pt1 | contig 12621 bp, 9 predicted proteins | sample MM_PC_MetaG_FD_121122 | JGI IMG/M metagenome (GOLD analysis project Ga0180007, IMG submission 121122) | Groundwater microbial communities from the Aspo Hard Rock Laboratory (HRL) deep subsurface site, Sweden - MM_PC_MetaG | ecosystem: Environmental > Aquatic > Deep subsurface > Groundwater... | reverse complement strand
GACGATGTTCGTCGGCTTCTTCAGCCGCGGTCCCGCCGGCGCCAAGATGGCCCTGCCCGCCCTCGAGATCACCTCGTCGACCTACGTGATGCACTCGGGCGACATGCTCTACCGTCACTGCTACGATCGTTTCGACGCGCAGGTGAAGAAGGCCGGCTACATGCTGACCAACGTCCACTCCGAGGGTCCGAACCGCCCCGAGGACCTGCCCAACGCCCGCGTCTTCATGGACCGCAGCTGGCTGACCACCTTCAGCACCTTCTGCACCTACGCCGGCAACACGCTGCTGCTCAAGAAGGGCAACCACCGCTTCGCCGTGGACCTGGCCACCTACTACGGGGGCGGCGAGGAGCTCTCCGAGCACATGTTCATCACCGGCATGAAGGAGAAGAGCGGGCGGATCACCTGGTTCGCCGGCGCCGCCCCGAGCGGCTGCGGCAAGACCACCACGGCCATGGCCGGCACCGAGTTCATCGGCGACGACCTGGCCCAGATGTGGATCGACGGCCGGGGCACGATGCGCGCCATCAACCCCGAGCAGGGCATCTTCGGCATCGTCGCCGACGTGAACCGCGAGGGCGATCCCTACCTGATGAAGTGCCTGCGCGAGAAGGGGACCGAGGTCATCTGGTCCAACGTCCTGATCGACGACAAGGGCGTGCCCCACTGGATGGGAAACGGCGAGAAACACCCCAAGAAGGGCGTGAACTTCCAGGGCGAGTGGTTCGAGGGCAAGACCGACAAGAACGGCAAGGAGATCCCCATCTCCCACCCGAACGCGCGCTGCACGCTGCGCGGCAAGGCCATCGGCAACTACAGTCCCGAGGTGGGCGAGTCCCCCAAGGGTGCGCCGGTCAAGGTCGTTACCTACTCCGGCCGCGACGCCGACACCATGCCTCCCGTCTGGGTCGGCAAGAACTCGGATCACGGCGTGGTGATCGGCGCCTCGATCGTCTCGGCCGCCACGGCGACCGAGGTGGGCGCCAGCGGCGTGAAGCGGCAGCCCTGGGCCAACGCCCCCTTCATCCCCGGCGCACTGGCCGACTACATGCGCGTCCAGTTCAAGTTCTTCGGCAGCGACAAGTACAGCAAGAAGGGCCGTCCGGTCCTCGCCGGCCTGAACTACTTCCTGACCCATAGGGCCCGCGGCGGCGAGGGCGCCAAGCTGCTGGGCGAGAAGCGCGACGTGAAGGCCTGGCTGACCTGGCTGGCCCGCTTCGCTCACGGCGACTACGAGGGGATCGAGACGCCCATCGGCTTCATCCCCAGGTACGAGGAGCTCAAGGAGACCTTCGCTGAGACTATCGGCAAGAAGTACCCGAAGGATCTGTACGACAAGCAGTTCTCGATCTACGTGGACCTGATCCTGAAGCGGATCGACCTGCAGCGCGAGGCCTTCGGCAAGGAGGAGAAGCTGCCGAAGCAGCTGTTCAAGGTCTACGCCGAGTGGGAGAAGGGACTGAAGGCGCTGAAGAAGAAGTTCGGCGCGGTCGTGATGCCGGACCAGCTCGGCTAGACGACGCCCGGATTGGACGAGAGACGGCGCCCGGCTCCCCCGAGCCGGGCGCCGTCGTATGGGAGCCACGACGCGATTCCCGCAGCGACCGAGGACCGGCCCGGCGACGCGGTTGACCGCTCGCAACCGGTGATGCTAGTGTCGTGTGGCCGACCGGGCGCAGGGGGGCGTTCTTATCCGATCGCATCGGACCTAGTTCGACTCCGTTCGCATACCGTCGCCCGGCACCACAGGAGGGATCATCCGATGAAGCAGGGACTCACTATGCTATCGCGGGTCTTGATCGCCATCGCGGCCTTCTGCCCGTCGCCTGCGGGTGCCGGCGGAAACGAACTGGAGATGGGCGCGGGGCGCTACCGCCCGTCGCCGGAAAGCGCCTACGAATACGTGCTCTTCTTCGCCGCGAACAAGGTCGGCGCTACCACCTGCCATCTCACGACACCCGACAGGACCTTCGAGCTGGCCTGGTCGGGCGACGGGTTCAGTGCCCAGGAGAACGAGGAATTCGCCGCCCTCTACTGGGGCATCGGCCTGGCCGCGGCCCAGTCGGCGATGTCGGCGCCCTGGACGGTGGTCTTCGACCAGGGCCTGCCGCTCGAAGCCGTAGCGGAGATCACCTTCACGGCCTTCCAGGCGGATGACTTCCCGCCGGTGGCCGAGATCATGTCGCCCGCGAACGGCGAGATCATCACGAATCCCGATCCCAATCCCTTTCAGATCGCGTGGAGCTACGTCGGGGGCGATCCGTGCAGCTACGCTCCCGAAACGGCCAGGCCGGTGATCTGTCTGGACCCTCCCGACGAAGACGAACTCTGCCGGGACGATCTGCCCTGCAACAGCCAGACCTTCACGCCCGACTTCCCCTTCGTCTATTCCCACGGCACCTGGGGGATCACGCTCCATACCTACGTGAACACGTGCTTCGGCAGCACGGGGATCAACGTGACCGGAGGGACCTGGGTGGTGGAGACATACAGTTGGGGGGTGTTGGTGAGCTTCGGCAGCGGGATCGGCCCGTCCCCCCACACGTTCACGGTCGTTCCCACGGAGAAGGCGAGCTGGGGAACGGTAAAGACCGTCTATCAATGATCCGGGGGCATGCGCCGTGGGCGATCTGAAGGGCCTGCACGTCCTGCTGACCTACACCTGCCTCTACGAATGCGATCATTGCTTCCTGTACTGCGGCCCCTCCGCCGAGGGCACCTTCACGCTGGAGCAGGTGGAGACGGCCATCGCCCAGGCCGACGGCGCGGGCGTGGAGGAGCTGTTCTTCGAGGGCGGCGAACCCTTCCTCTACTATCCGCTGCTCGAGGCGTCCGTGCGCCTGGGCAAGAGTCGCGGCCTGTCCTGTCATCTCGTGACGAATTGCTACTGGGCGACCACGGTGCGCGACGCCGAGCTGTGGCTGGCGCCGCTGCGCGAGGCCGGGCTGGATTCGCTCTCGGTCTCCGACGACGCCTTCCACTGCGAGGACCCCGGGCGGAGCCCCGCCCGCCGGGCGAGGGAGGCGGCGCGGAACCTGGGCCTGGCCGCCGACAGCATCTGCATCGAGGCTCCGGCGGCCCTCGCATGGCCGGGACAGACGAAGGGCGAGCCCGTCGTCGGCGGGGACGTCCTGCTCAAGGGCCGCGCGGTGGAGAAGCTCGCCGCGGGCCTGCCGCGGCGGCCTTTCTCCTGCTTCACCGAGTGCACGGGCGAGGAACTGGCCAGCCCGTCGCGCGTGCACCTCGATCCCTTCGGCAACGTCTTCGTCTGTCAGGGCGTGTCCATAGGCAACATCTGGCGGACGCCCCTGGCGGAGGTGATGGCCGCCTACGACCCGTCGGCCCACCCCATCGTGGGACCGTTGCTGCAGGGAGGCCCGGCCGCGCTGGCCGAGCGGTACGGCCTGCCGGAGGGCGAGGACTACGTCAGCGACTGCCACCTCTGCTATCTGGTGCGCTGCCGGCTGCTTGACCGGTTCCCCGAGCAGCTCTGTCCGCGGCAGGTCTACGGTCCGGGCGCCGGGTGAGCCGTCCCCGTCCTCGAGAGTCCGGACCGCGCGCGGACCGGTAGCCCGGCAGGGACCGGGCGGGCCACTCGTCGAGATCCGTGATCATCCCGGCCAGTCCCCAGGTCCGGCACGACGTCCAGCGTGCCATCGTCGAGGTGATCGCGATCGCCAGCACCATGCCCATGATCACGTCGCTCAGGAAGTGGTGGTTCATGAGGATGCGCGTCGACGCCACGACCGCGCCGACGCTGAACAGGGGGATGCGCCAGCGGGGAAAGGCGAACGAGAGGCTGAGCGCGACGGCGACGACCGTGGCCGTGTGGCCCGACGGGAACGCATTGTAGGCGTAGTCGATCTTGAAAGGCACGAAGCCGTACTCGTCGTGGCGCAGCAGGTTGTAGGGGCGGCTGCGCCCGACCAGGAGCTTCAGGACGTTGGTGGCGATCCCCGACAGGGCGACGGACGAGACCAGGAGCACGGCGGCCGTCAGCAACCGGGGCTGCTTGAGAACGAAGCGAAAGACCAGCGCCGCCAGCGCGCCGCCTATCAGATACCCCTGCGACCTGCCGAAATCCGTGATGGGACCGAGCACGTCGATCACGGAGTCGGGGATCTCCGCGCAGAGATACGCGATCCGGCGATCGAGCAGGCCGTAGCTGAGCAGGCTCGACAGCGGTAGAATGGCGTATGCGAGAATCTTAGAGCAACGGTCGCGGAACATCGCGGACCTCCGGAGTCCATCATCCGCACAGGGATACCCACTTGTAAACCAGATGATTATCGCGCAGACTGGATGACGGTCCAGACCCGCGGCTCGCGTTTCCACTCGACCTGCCCCGCGACCCGCGGCTTGCACCTGGACAGGCAGCAGCTCGCCCACTCGAATGACGCCGGAACGGTGATCGGAATGATGGATGAGAGCCGCTATCGCCGGATGTTCGACGCCGTCCAGGCCGGGATAATCGTTCAGAGGGCCGACGGCGAGATCGTGTACGCCAACCGCATGGCCGCCGAGATCCTGCCGCCGCTCGCCGGCGATCCCGTCGCGATGTCAAGCACCGATCCCGCGTGGCGGATGAGCCTGGCGGACGGCACGCCCGTGCCCGGCGAGGATCATCCTTCCATGATCACCCTGCGGACCGGCAAGCCCCTGCGCAACCAGGTCCGCGGCCTGTTCGCCGACGACCCCGCCGGAACCCGCTGGTTGCTGGTCAACACGGAGCCGGTCTTCGAGGGGGACGGCCGGAAACCCGCCGAGGTCATCATCACCTTCGTCGACATCTCGGAACTGCGCCGGGCCGAGGACACCCTGCGCGCGGAGAGGGACAGGGTGCAGCAGTACCTCGACATCGCGTCGGTGATGCTCGTGGCCCTGGATCGCGAGGGCGAGGTGACCCTCGCCAACCGGAAAGCCCTCTCGCTCCTGGGTTGCCGCGAGGATGAGCTGCTGGGCCGCAACTGGTTCGAGTGCTGCATACCCGCGGCAAGCCGCGCCGAAGTGAAGACGGTCTTCTCGCGCATCATGAACGGCGAACTGGAGGCGCTCGAGGCGTTCGAGAACCACGTCCAGACGCGCGCGGGCGGGATGCGGCTGATCGCCTGGCGCAACACCTACCTGCGCGACGCGGCGGGCAGGATCATCGGGACGTTGAGCTCGGGCGAGGACATCACGGACCGACGGGAGGCCGAGCGGGAACGCGAGGTTCTCCGCGAGCAGCTCCTGCAGTCGCAGAAGATGGAGGCCATCGGCCGCCTGGCGGGCGGCATCGCGCACGACTTCAACAACCTGCTGACGGTGATCATCAACAACGGCGACATGCTGCTCGAATCCGTGTCCCTGTCGGATCCGGCGCGTCGGGACATCGCCGATATCGGACGCGCGGCCCGCAGGGCGGCCGACCTGACCAGCCAGCTGCTCTCGTTCAGCCGCAAGCAGATCATCGATCCCCGCGACATCGACATCAACGAGGCCGTGGCCAGGGCCGAGATCATGCTGCGCCGGCTGATCGGCGAGGACATCGACCTGCTCGTGATGCCCGATCGCGACCTGAAACCCACCAACTTCGATCCCGGACAGATCGAACAGATCCTGTTCAACCTGGCCGTCAACGCGCGGGACGCCATGCCCACGGGCGGCAAGCTGACCATCGAGACGCAGAACGTGGAGCTGGACGAAACCTACCACCGCAACCACCTGCAGACGCGGCCCGGCAGCTACGTGATGCTGGCGGTCAGCGACTCGGGCCAGGGCATGGACGAGCAGACCCAGAAGCTGGTCTTCGAGCCCTTCTTCACGACCAAGGATACAGGACAGGGCACGGGTCTCGGGCTCTCCACGGTCTACGGCATCGTCAAGCAGCACGGCGGCTCGATCGAGTTGTACTCCGAGCTGGGCAGGGGGACGACGATCAAGATCCTGTTGCCGTCCAGCGAGACGCCCGCGGGCGCCTCCGCCGCGAAGAGGGAAAGAACGGCCCCCGCCGGCAGCGAGACGATACTGTTGCTGGAGGACGAACAGGAGGTGCGGCGCATCACCCGCCGGATACTCGCCCGCCTGGGGTACACCGTTCTCGAGGCGGCGCACCCGGACGAGGCGATCCGTCTTGGCGGGGCGGAGGGCGCCGAGATGGACCTGCTGCTCACCGACGTGGTCCTGCCGCGCATGAGCGGCAAGACCTGCTTCGACGAGCTGCGCGCTCACATGCCGGATCTCAAGGTCATCTACATGTCCGGCTATACCGAGAACGTGATTGCGCACCGCGGCGTGCTGGACGACGGCACCCATTTCCTCCAGAAGCCCTTCACCAAGGAGACCCTGGCGCGCAAGGTGCGCGAGGTGCTGGATTCCTGACGCGGCTGGGCGGTACCGGCTAGTCTGCCGCGGTCTCCACGTCCTTCGCGCACCGGAAGCCCACGTTGAAGTCGCCGAAATTGGACGGCAGGCCGTTGCGGCGGTCGATGTGGTTGCAGAACGCCCCCGAGTACCAGCCGCCGCCCCGGATCACACGGAAGCGTCCCTGCTCTGGCCCCTGGGGATTCTCGGCCGGGCACTCGCGATAGTAGTCCGGGTCGTAGCGGTCGAGCACCCATTCGCGCACGTTTCCCGACATGTCGTGCAGGCCGTAGCCGTTGGGCAGGAGCGAACCGACCGGCAGGGTGCCTTCGTATCCCGCCCCCTTGTGATTGACCGCGAGGGGATCGGCGTCGTCGCCGTTGGGGAACATCTTGCCCACCAGCCCGCCGCGCGCGGCGAACTCCCACTCGGCCTCCGTCGGCAGACGCTTGCCGGCCCACTCGGCGTAGGCGATCGCATCGGAGTGGCTGACGCCCACGATGGGGTTGTCCGGATAGTCCGGTCCGCAGCGGAAAAGCTCCATGCCCCAGAAGACCGGCAGGTCGCGCCCGGTCTCCTCGCAGAAGGCCAGGTACCCGGCGTTGGTCACCTCGGTCCGGTCCATGTAGAACGGCGAGACGGCGACCTCGTGCAGGGGGTTGTCCTCGCCGTCGTGCATCCCCATGGCGTAGGCGCCGCCTGGTATCAAAACCATGCCCTCGGGCGGCTCCGCGGCCGCGGCGAGCGACGCGGCGACCGTCAGCACGACCGTCAACACCCATATGCGGCTCATTTCATGCCTCCAGATACGGGAACAGGAGTCCGGCGCGATCCTTGCTACCTTATCGCGTCGCGCTCCGCGAGCACAAGCCGTGTTCGCGGGACGAAGTGGCATCAGACCTTGCACGATGGCCGGCTAAGGTGTCAATTGGCGGCATCGGCTCGGAACAAAAGGGGGAGAATCCCGGTGTCCGGAACTGGCAAGGCCGACATTCCCGCCGTCGTGTTCGGCGGATTCCTGACCGCCCTGGGCGTCGTCCGCAGCCTCGGCCGCAACGGGATCCCGCTGCGCCTGGTCTCCGAACAGCCGGACTTCGTTTCCAGGTCGCGCTGGGCGCGCCATTTCCCCCCGGGCACGATACCAGTCCCCTCGCCAGCCGGCCTGGACGACCTGCTGGGCGCGCTGCCCCTGGACGAGGCGGTCCTGATCCCCTGCAGCGATCACTGGACGCGCGCCGTGGTCGGCCGGGCCGAGTCGAACGGCAGGCGCTTCTTGACCAGCCTCCCTTCACGCGAGACCCACGCGATCCTCACGGACAAGAAGACCCTGTCCGCGACCCTGGGCCGGCTCGGCATCCATCAGCCCAGCACCTCGCCCGTGGCCTGCGAGCGCGACCTGGAATCCATCATGGGCGGCGAGCCCCGGGACTGGTTCCTGAAGCCCTGCGACAGCCAGGCGTTCCGCCTGCGCTTCGGGCGCAAGGCGTTCCGCGTCGGTTCGGCGGCGGAGGCCAGCCGCCTGCTCGAGGAGATCGCCGACGCCGGACTCGAGGTGCTGCTGCAGGAATACGTCCCCGGAGGGGCGGATCAGCACCACTTCGTCGACGGTTTCATCGATGCGCGGGGACGGATCCGGGCCCTCTTCGCCAGGCAACGCAAACGCATGTACCCGCCCGATTTCGGCGACAGCAGCTACATGATCAGCGAGCCCCTCGCGGCGGTTGCGGAAGCCGCAGCCGCCATCCGCAAGCTCTTCGCGGACATGCCATACCGCGGCATCTTCTCGGTGGAGTTCAAGCGCGATCCGCGTGACGGCCACTTCCGGCTCATCGAGGTCAACACGCGTCCCTGGTCCTTCAACGAGTTCGCGGCGCGCTGCGGCGTCGACGTGACCATGATGGCCTACCGCGACGCCCTCGGCGAGGAGGTGCCCGAGATCCTGCGTTACCGGGAGGGGTGCGGCTCGGCGCTGCTGATGGAGGACGTGTCGGCGTGCCTCGCCCTGATGCGCAGGGGCGAGATGGGGCTCGGCTCCTGGTTGAAGGACGTGCTGCGGTCCGAGTGGTCGCTCTTCCGCTGGGAAGACCCCCTGCCCGATTTCGCCCGCCACGCCGGCTCTCTGCGGGATCGCTTCCGCGGTCGGATGGAATGACCCCTGTCATTTGCCGGACATTTGGCGGGGAACATCATACGTGATATGTTGTAAACTATCCCTCGTTCACTCCCGCCACGATGTCCCCCGTCTGGAGGTCCGACTTGAAACGCATCGAACGAATCCGCGCCATGTCGATGGCACATACGCTGGTCCTGCTGGTGCTCGCGCACGCCGCGGCGGCCATGGAGCCCGGCGACTTCAAGTCGTCGCTCGCCCGCGCGGTGCAGGAGGACAAGCCGCTGGTCATCGACTTCTACACGGATTGGTGACCCAGCTGCAAGGTGTTCGCCCGTGAGGTGAACGGATCGGATGTCATCAAGGAAGCCTTGAACCACGTGGTCCTGGTGCAGATCGACTGCGAGAAGGGAGAGGGTCCCGAGATCGCCAAGAAGTACGGCGTGAGAGGATATCCGACCTTCATCGCGATCAACGCCGCCGGCGAGACCACGGACAGCACCATCGGCTACGGCGGGGCCGAGGCCTGGGCCTCGTTCGCCAGGTCCAGCGCCGCCGACCGTCGCACCATCGCGGCCAAGACCGCGGCCTACGACGAGGCGCCCACGGCTGCCCTGGCCTTCTCGCTGGCCAACCATGCCTCGACGTCCTACGACTTCGAGGGCGCCGTGGACTACTTCCGGGTCGCCCGCACCAGGGATCCTGCCAACGCCGCCGAGTACACCGAGTCCATCCTGACGAACATGTACTACGGGTCGTACAGCGAGGCCTTCACCCTCGACGAGATCGAGGCCGAGGTGGAGCCCGCCTTCCACCATGCGGACACGGACGTCGCGGACAAGCTGAACCTCGCCTCGATGATCACCGACGTGGCCAAATCGGCCGGCGAGCCCGGGCGCGCCGCGCCGTACCTGCAGGCGGCCATGGCCGCGAGCGCGGACGCGACCGACGAGGACCTGACCGGGCAGCGCGCGCACCTGGCCGTCGACGCGGCCCTGATCGTGGATGAGAACCCCGAGAAAGCTCTCGAGCTGATGCGGGGCACGATGCCCGAGGGCTGGCAGGAGGATCCGAGGCGGCTCAACAGATTCGCCTGGTGGTGCTTCGAGAACCGGGTCGACCTGGAGGAGGCGCTCGCGCTCGCCCTGAAGGGCGTCGAACTGGCGCCCGACGACGAGTCCCGCGCCCAGATCCTCGACACCGTGGCCGAGATCTGCAACGCCATGGGAGATTGCGGCAAGGCCGTCGACTTCATCAAGCGGGCCGTCGAGCTCCAGCCGGAAAACCAGGGCTATCAGGACCAGCTCACCCGCTTCGAGCAGCTTCTCGAGGAGCAGCGGCGCGGCTGATCGCGGGACTATCCGGGCACGGGAGGACGCCAGTCCCTACAGCGAGAACCACCGGTTGAACTTCAACAGGAACACGTCGTGCGGGTGCACCCGGAAGAGCCCGTCGAGATCGTTCCCGAGGTCGGAGGCCCCGCTGGACAGGAAGTCGCTGCGGGACTGGGACCACACCACGAACAGGGTGGAACCGGGCTCGTACTCCCATCTCACCACCAGGTTCGAGTTGAAGTCCCGGAAGTTGAAGTCGGGATCGCCGATCTCGTAGTCGGCCGCGCCGTCGCCGTTCTCGTCCACCTCGTAGACGGCGTCCACGGTGTCGTAGGCGATCTCGCCCGAGCCGAAGGCGTGGGAACGATCGGCGTACGCGTCCGCCCGCGGGTCGGTGATGCGCTTGAAGGCGCCGAAGCTGCCGGACGAGACGAACGGGGAGCCGTAGTACTGCACGGTCAGGTTGGGCGTGACGCAGTAGTCGAGCCGGAAGGTCAGCGAGAAGGTGCGCTGGTCGACGTGTCCGAACAGGTAGCGGTCCTCGCCGTCGTGGGAGACGGTGTCCACGTACTGCATGTCGTGCAGGTTGCGCGTGAAGCCGGGGTTGAGGCTGATCTGCAGCGCGTTGCTCGGCCGCGCCGCGAGGCTGATCCAGCCGTTCCAGACGTCGAAGTAGGACGCGTCGCCCTTGTCGAACCAGCCGCCCAGGCTGGAGCGCACGTCCTTGCTGGAATCCGACCACAGGTTGAAGCTCGCCTCCGTGTCGCCCGGCAACTCCATCGACGGCCCGCCGCGCAGGGCCGTGTTGGACGTCTGCGCGAAGGTGCGGGACACGCCCCAGTAGCCGCCCCAGCGGTTCCTGAACTCCCAGCTCGAATTCATGTTGACCGCGGCGCCGAGGAAGTTGCCGCCCCAGTCCCAGTTCAGCCACTGGTTCCCGTTGAGCTGCCAGTAGTTGAAGATCGAGAAGGGGTTGCGCCGCGTGTAGCCCACCCAGGTCGACTGGTTGATCTCGTCGGCGCGGCGCATGTAGCCGATGTCGTTGATCTCGAAGCCCGGCGAGCGGAAGGCGGCGCCGGTCTGGAACATCAGGCTGCTGTTGTTGCCGGTGCGTGTCAGCAGCAGCGAACCGGCCGAGCCGCCCAGGGTCGTCCGGGTAGGATCGTAGTCCGTGTGATCGTTGTCCGGACGCTGGAAGTAGCGGGCAGAGGCGGTCTGTGCCGCGTCGATGGACTCGGCGGTGCCGCGCAGGCGACTGCCGAAGAAACGGGCCTCCAGACGGAAGTCGCGGTCGTGGAAGCAGTGTTGCAGGTCCACGCCTCCGGCGTAGGCGCTGCGCCGCAGGAACTCGAGCTGGGGATCCTCGATGTCGCGGTTGACTGCGGTTATCATGGCGCCGATCACCGTATCCCCGTCGCGGAAGTCCTGCATCGCGCGTCCCACGAAGTAGTTGGTGCCCGGTTCCACGGCCGTCTCGCTCTCGCCCGCGGGGCCGGTCACGGCGGCCCTTTCGAGGGCCGTGGCGCTCTCGAGGATGCAGATGGACAGGCCGTCCGCTGTTTTGCCCGTCAGCTTGGCGGCGCCGAGGATCGAGGTGTTCCCGGGCGCCTTCGCGTACTCGTCGTCGTCCAGGTCAGGGGAGTGGGCCGGACGCTTGCCGATGCGCCGCGAGTAGAAGAGCCGGTCGCGCGTGAAATGGCCGCCGGTGATGGCCGGCGCCAGGGGCAGATCCAGGATGTTCGCGCCCTCGATGAAGAAGGGCCGCTTCTCGCTGAAGTATGTCTCGAAGGCGGTCAGGTTAACCTCGGAGGGATCCGCCTCGATCTGACCGAAGTCCGGATTGATGGTGAAGTCCAGGGTGAGGTCGCTGCTCAGTCCGATCTTGCCGTCCATGCCGATATCGACGTCCGACGCGTTGCCGTCGCGGTAGGGGTCGCCCTCGATCTTCGCGAAGGTCTCGGTCCGGGCGACGGAGTAGGGCATGATCTCGATGCGCCGCGCCGGCTCGATGCTGCGGATGCCGTGGATCTCGCCGAAGTTGCTGACCCAGCCGGAGACGTCCCTGGGGATCTGTTGCCAGGTCGATCGCTCCTCTTCGCGGAAGATGCGGCGCTGCACCTGCAGGCCCCAGACCTGCTCCTCCGCGCCGTCGAAGCGCAGCTGGCTCAGGGGAATCCTCATCTCCGCCGTCCACCCCCCTTCGTCGATGCGGGTGGCGCCCTCCCATACGGGGTCCCAGCTGCCGTCCCAGTTGTTGCCGTCGTTGGAGACGAACTCGTCGCCGCGCGTGCCGGAAAGGCTGAGCGTGAACGAGAAGGCCGTCCTCTGGTCGTGGTAGCTGTCGATGTTCACCTCGATCCAATCGCCGGGAAACCAGTCGCGGCGGGCCAGCAGGCTGCGCACCAGCGACGGATCGTCGTGCATGCGGAAGCCGAAGTAGAGGGCCTGGTCGTCGTAGAGGATCTTGAACTCGGTCTGGGCCGCGGGTGCTGCGCCATCCTCCGGCATGCGCTGGACGAACTCGCCCGACCACGCCACGTGATGCCAGGCGGGGTCGTCGACGCGGCCGTCCAGGACCGGCTTCGCGCCGTTCACGCGGGCCGTCCGATAGATGCGGGGGGGGGGCGGGGCGTTCTCGTTGCGGGCTGCGGATTGTGCGGCCGCGCCGGCCAGCAGCGACAGGATCAGGAGGACTCGCATGATCGGATCCGATCTAACGGGGAATTCGGACAACCGGCCGGGAGCGCAGGTTGTAACTACCCGATTAGACGTCGGAATGTTGCAGATGGTTTGAGCGGGCGCGGCCGGCCCCTCATCGTCGTTGCGCCGCGATGG
>Ga0180007_10005585_pt1 | contig 12623 bp, 11 predicted proteins | sample MM_PC_MetaG_FD_121122 | JGI IMG/M metagenome (GOLD analysis project Ga0180007, IMG submission 121122) | Groundwater microbial communities from the Aspo Hard Rock Laboratory (HRL) deep subsurface site, Sweden - MM_PC_MetaG | ecosystem: Environmental > Aquatic > Deep subsurface > Groundwater... | reverse complement strand
TGCACGACGTCGTCCGAGGTCAGGCGCAGGGAGATGGGGACGCCGACTTCGGCCTGGATGACGTCCGGCGACCAGCCGCCGGATGCGGCCATCCGCCCGTGGATCTCGATCCGCTCGCGCAGGCTGACGACCCGCGCAGCGAGTGGGGCCACGAACACGGTCGCCACCCCGACGACGATCAACAGGCGGGCGAGCAGTTCCTGTCTTTTCACAGCAGCAACCCCAGCATGGCCAGCGTCGCCAGAAACGAAAAGACGCTGACCGGCACGGCGGAGGTCTTCAATTGGCGACCGATCCGCCGGGCCACGTCTCCGGCCCAGAGCAACCCGAGCAGCAGCGCGGCGGCCTGCAGGGGAGACAGCAGCGCGGTGAGCAAGGGCTGCCAGGAGCTGGCGGCGGTGCCGAACAGGTTCCAGCCCCAGCCGAACGGGTCGGAGAGGGCGATCAGGATGTAGCTGGCATTGGTCAATACGAAGGACAGGCTGAAGGCGACCCAGAAGGCCAGGCCGAGCGGCACAAGCGCAGTGGCAAAGGCGGCGAAAGCCGGGCGGGAGGGCACAGCCTGCCCGGAAAAGCGCATCCCCAGCCGGACCGCCAGCCAGAACAGCCCGGGAAGGATTCCGAAGAGCAGGGCCAGGAAGGCGGCCGCGTAGCCGAACCAGGCCGGGCTGCCAACCGAATAGGCAGCGGATTTCAGCGGCCCCCACGGCCCGAGCAATACGCCGGCGTAGACCAGGGCGCTGCCGAGCATAATGAAGGCCTTGAAGGCCTCGTCCAGCTTCCCGGAAGGCCGGGCCAGGTCTGCGCCGAACGGCCGCAGGTTGACGGCGATATTGTCGTACGGGCAGGTGCGCAGGCACTCCATGCACAGGCCGCAGGACGTGTTGCGGCTCAGCCCGCCCGGGAAGACGTCCCACGGGCAACCGTAGCCGGCCTGCGAGCCCGGAGTGGGGGAAATCGCGGTCCCGTGGTAACAGGGCTTGTCGGCGCAGGATGCACAGACGCGCTTGTCCTTGACCCGCAGTTCGAGCGGGGCAGCCTGGGCGTACAGCCCGATGAACCCGCCCACCGGACACAGATAGCGACAGAAGGTCCGCCGCTGGAAGACCATGCTCATCCCGACGGCCAGGAACAACATCGCCGCCAGCACGACCGCCGTCAGCCGCGGCGAGGTCAGGATGACGCTGCTGAAAAGCGCCACAATGGTGAAGGCCAGGTTCTGCAGCCAGATGTTGCGCAGCCTGTTCGGCCAGCGCAGATCGAGCCAGCGCGGCTTGCGCTTCGGTGGATCCAAAACCGCCCCGCGCTGGAGCCATTCGCCGGGCAGCGGGATCGGGCAGATTGCGCACCAGCCACGCCCAAAGAAGGGCACCGCGACCAGGATCAGGATGGCCCACCAGGCGATCCAGACAAAGACGATCGCAAAATTGCTGTTCCCGACCGGCGTCCCGACCAGTCCCGCCAGGATCGCAAAGAGGAACCCGGCCAGTATCAAGATGAAAAGCAGCAGTTGCGGCCAGCGGCTCTTGAGCAGGCGTTTGAGGATCGGGGAACGGGTCAGTTCGGAACGCATCAGGCCGCCTCGGTCTGCGAACCAGGCCGGAAGAGAAGGCTGCTGGCCAGGGCGACCAGGGCCGCCAGCCCGGCAGCCCGCCAGAGGGTAGTGTTGGCCCCAACCTGGAGCCGGCCGATCATGAACGGGTGCAGCGCCCCGCAGGTGACATTACAGCGGAAACGGAACGAACCAGACTGGTCGGCGCTGAAGGTCAGGCGGGCCGTCTGCCCGGGGTCAGCCGTGACCGAGAGGTCGTAGCCATCGAGATACAGCCCGTGGACGACGTCCGTGCTGACCAGTTCGATGGTCACCGTATCACCGGGATCAACGCGCAGGCTGCCCGGGAAATAGGCAAAGTTGCTCGCCTCGACCCGGAAAGTCCGGGCAGCAGGCGGGCGGGTTGCGGATGGCAGCGGAACGAAAAGGACAGCCAGGGCGGCCAGCCCGAGGGCCAGCCAGCCGGCCCGGTGGGATCGGATCATGGCATATTGGATGGGCCGTATTGCGAATAGGTCTGATCGATAAAGGCCCGGATCTCGACCACGCTCCTGCCCTGGCGCTGCAAGCGGATTACATCCTGGGTGATGTCCACGCAAATCCCACAGCCAAGGGCGTGGGGGTCGAAGATGAGCTGGCCATCGTCATCCACTCCGGCGACGTAGCAGGCATAATTCGAGCTGTGCCCCATCGCGCCGCAACCGCAGTAGCAGGGGATCTGCTTCATCACGTCCGGGTTGGCGACGGCGAAGCGGTAGGCTTCCGCCACGACGGCCGGCGCCGATCGGACCTCGGCCGGCATCTGCTCGAGGGGCGCCATCTCCAGTTGGCTCCCGGATTGGCCGGAGCAGCCGGAGAGGACGGGAAGGGCAGCAAGAGCAACGATCAGCAAGAAAAGCAGGTGGTAACGGCGCATTTCAACTCCTGTTGAAGGATAAGGATCTTCAACCAGAAGTCTATCGCACCAGGGCTAAACAGCCATCCGCTAGGCGGCGGGGCACTGGATAGGCATTTTGGCCTATGCGCGGATGGGCTTGTTCACGCTTCCCCGCAAGCCCTTTAAACGATATAGTGGAACTATTCTGCAACCTTAGGTATCGCATTGAAAACTTCCGATTGGTTCACCCATCACTGGTTTTTGGTCCTGTTCCTGATCCTGGGCGTCTTCTTCAGCCTGCCGTTCCTGGCCGCCGTCTTCATGCACTGGGGCTGGGACGGCCCCGGGCGGTTGATCTACGCCCTCTTCTCCGTGCTCTGCCACCAGTTGCCCCAGCGTTCCTATTTCCTCTTCGGCCAGAAACTGACCTACAGCCTGCCCGAGATCCAGGCCGCCTGGCCGGAGACGAATAACCTGCTGCTCCTGCGCCAGTTCATCGGCAACCCGGCAATGGGCTGGAAGGTGGCCTGGTCGGACCGCATGGTGTGGATGTACACCAGCGTCCTGCCTATCAGCCTGATTTGGCGGCTGTTGCGGCGGCGCATCCGCCCGCTGCCCTGGTGGGGCTTCGTCCTCTTCCTGCTGCCGATGGCCCTGGATGGCGGCATGCATTTCATCAGCGACTTTGCCGGTCTCGGCCAAGGCTTCCGCGATAGCAATGCCTGGCTGGCCGCGCTGACCAACTCGGCCCTGCCAGCCAGCTTCTATGCCGGGGACGCCCTTGGCTCGTTCAACTCTTGGATGCGCATCCTGACCGGGGTCCTGTTCGCGGCCGGGATCGCCTGGCTGGGGCTGCCCTATCTCGCCCAGGCGCTCGAGGGTGAGGATTAGTGCCCGGACAAGCTGATTCTGACTGAAAAAACAGGTCATTTATGGTCGCCGATGGCGCGACCATTATGCAGCTAGATTCAAAATCACATCAATCACTTTAGCATGTCCGGGTATTAGCCGCCAGGATGGGCAGAATCCCGTTCGTCCCTGTTTCAAAGACATCAAATGGGGTATGATTTATCCCAGAGCATAAGGAGCGTACGATGAGTTCCACCTCTCCAATCCGCGTCCTGTTGGCCGACGACCACGCCGTCGTGCGCGCCGGCATCCGCCAATTCCTCGAGACAGCCGAAGACATCCAAGTAGTGGCCGAGGCGGACGACGGTGAGGCCGCCCTGCGGCTCATCCAACAGAATCTCCCAGATGTCGCCGTGCTGGATATCCAGATGCCCGGGCTGAACGGCATCGAGGTCACCCGCCGGGTGCGCGCCAACTGGCCTGGGGTCGGCGTGCTGGTGCTGACAGCTTACGACGACGACCCGTACGTGATGGCCGTGCTGCAATCCGGGGCGAATGGCTACGTACTCAAGACCGCTTCGCCGCAGGAGATCATCCAGGCCGTCCGTGACGTCCATGAGGGGAAATCGGCCCTCGACCCGGTGATTGCCCGCAAGCTCATCAACCAGGTCGCCGGCCGCGCCGCACAACCCCCGGTCGATAAACCCACCGAGCGGGAGATGGAAGTGCTGCATCTGGCCGCCAGGGGATTCACCAACAAGGCCATCGCCGTCCAGTTGGACATCAGCGACCGGACCGTCCAGGGGCACCTGGCCCACATCTTCGACAAGCTCCACGCCGCCAGCCGGACCGAGGCCGTCATGCGGGCTGTCTCGCTCGGCTGGATCTCGCAGGACCTGGGGAGCCTCGCCGAAGAATGAACGCGCCGGCCGGGAGGGAGCCTCATCGGATGAGCCGGCTGCGCGGCCTGTCACTGCAACTCTTCAGCTTCACGATTCTCCCGTTCACCCTCCTGCTGGTGCTCATCGTCTTTGCCAGCCTGACTCTCCACCAACAGGCCATGCGCACGTTGGTCGGCGAGCGTGATGCCCGGGCAGTCATCACCGCCGCCCGTTTCCTGGAAGACCGCATCCTGACCGCCCGGGGCCAGGTTCGCAATCTGGCCGTCTATGCCGCTGAAAATCCAGACCAGCCGCTGCAGTCCGCCCTGGAAACCTTCACCTTCCTGCATCTCAGCGCGGATGGCAGTCTGGGCTATCTGCGCAACGACGGAGTCCTGCTGGCCAGGAGCGGGAACCCGGACCTGTGGCAGACTGATCTCCTGGCTTCCTTCCGGGACACGGCCGCGGCGAACCCCGGCCAGGCTTTTGACCTCGTATTCCATCCATCAGGCAGGGAAAGCATCCTGCTGATCGCCGAGCCGGTCGGCCCGGGCGAGAACTATGCCGTGGGAGCGCTGGCGTTGCGATCCCTGGCCGAGGGAGCGCTGGGGAGCGACTTCTACCCGGATGGGCAGACATCCGCCTACCTGATCGACCGGGCCGGGAATGTCCTGTTGCAACTGAGCTCATCCGACTTGGGAGCGGATCCGCTCGCCCACCCGGGAGTGAGCGCCGTCCTGGACGGGGAAAGCGGGACGACGTTCACCCGCTACGAAGGCGCTGAACACATCGTCGCCTACAGCCCGGTCCCCGTGATGGATTGGGCGCTCGTCTTCGAAGAGCCCTGGGAGGCGGTGGACAGTCCCGTCTTGCGCCTGACCCAGTTTGCGCCGCTCCTGCTGGTGCCGATCCTGGTGCTCGCCATCCTGGCGCTGTGGTTCGGCACCCGGCAGATCGTCCAGCCGCTGCAACGCCTGGAAGCCCAGGCCGCCCGCCTGGCCTGGGGCGACTACCAGGCCATCCAGGAACCCGCCGGCGGCATTCCTGAGATCCGCCACCTGCAGAACGGCCTGATCCTGCTGGCCCAAAAGATCCAGGTTGCCCAGCAGAGCCTGCACAGTTACATCGGCGCGATCACCACCGGGCAGGAAGAAGAACGCCGCCGCCTGGCACGTGAATTGCACGATGATACCCTCCAGGCCTTGATCGCCCTCCGCCAGCGGGTCCAGTTGACGCGCATGGCGATGCGGGACGACACCTCCGCAGCCAGCCTGGAGGAACTCGAAACCCTGACCGATGCCACCATCCAGGATCTGCGCCGGTTCACCCGCGACCTGCGGCCACTCTACCTGGAAGACCTGGGTCTGGTCACTGCCCTGGAGATGCTGGCACGCGAGAGCAACCAGGCCATTCAGATTCCGGTGGACTTCCAGTCCGAGGGGCCGGCGCGGCGTCTCTCTCCCGACGTGGAACTGGCCCTCTACCGCATGGCCCAGGAAGGCCTCAACAACGTGGGGCATCATGCCCGGGCCAACCTGGCAGCGCTGCACATCGGGTTCACCGAGCAAGAGGTCGTCATGGAAATCAGCGACGATGGCCGGGGGTTCGACGTGCCTGCCAGCCCGGCGGAATTCGCCCCGCAGGGACATTTTGGTCTGCTCGGATTGTACGAACGGGCCGAATTGATCGGCGCCCGGCTGGAAATCCGGTCCGCGCCCGGAGAGGGCACGCGCGTGACCGTGCGCTTGACGACATAAGCCAAACGGCGTATACCGCTGTGGGGGATATGGCGCTGTTGGAACATGTTCGGGGAACATATACTGGGGGAAAGAAGATGAAAAAATCACTGTTCAAATTGCCGCTGGACTCCGTCCCGGCCCTCGACCGGGTAACAGAACGGTTGACCGGCCGCGGTTTACGGGTGGTGCGCTCATTCGATCTACAGTCTGCCTGCGGTGGCCTGCAGAACGTCTGCCCGCATCACGGCAGCGCGCCCTGCAATTGCCAGATGGTCGTCATAGTCGTTTCCCTGGGCAGTTATCCACCGGTGAGTCTCGTGGCCCACAGCGTGGACGGGGTCACGGATTTCGAACTGGTCTCCCCGTCGGGTATGCCGGTCGACCAGACCCTGGCAGTTGCAATCAAGAATGCACTCTTGGATATCTTATTGAGTGAACACGACACTTATTCGTAAAGGAGATAAAATGAACAAATCTTTGCAGTTTACCCTGATCGCAGTCGGCATCGTCGCCTTGGCACTTCTCTCAGCCTGGGTGGGGATACGTTTCTTCAGCCCATGGGGGATGATGGGCAGTGTTGGTTATGGTCCCGGGATGATGGGTGGCTATGGCACAGGACCGGGGATGATGGGCGGATACGACTCCAGCGGACTGACGGATGCCGCGCCCCTTTCCGTAGATCAGGTCCGGGGCGCCGTCGAGCGCTATCTGGCCGCCATCGGGAACGATGACCTGGGCCTGGAAGAGATCATGATCTTCGACAACCACGCCTACGCCATCGTCGTAGAAGAGAGCACCGGGATCGGAGCCTTCGAACTGCTCATCGACCCGGTCACGCTGGCAGTCTATCCCGAACACGGCCCCAACATGATGTGGAACCTGAAGTACGGGATGATGTCCGGGTACGGCGGCGGCATGGGGCCTGGGATGATGGGCCGCGGCTACAGGTATGATTCCCGGGTCCCGGACGTATCGGCTGAAATGCCGGTCAGCGCGGACGAGGCCTTGCAGGCCGCTCAGGGCTATCTGGACGCGAACCTGGCGGGTGTCGTGGTGAGCGACGAGATTACCGCATTCTACGGCTACTACACCATCGACCTGGAACGCGATGGGCAGATCATCGGCATGTTGAGCGTCAACGGTTTCACCGGTCAGGTCTTCCTGCACACCTGGCACGGCGATTTCATCATGATGAGCGAGGAATAATCCCTTGCAGGACAGTCTTCGATAAGAATCCAGAAATAACTCCCCGTTGAGGCGAATACGGGCGCCATTCCTCGATGGTCTACCCTCGCCTTTGAAATAGCCTGTCCAGACGGATAGGCTATTTTGCCCATAAGCGGATGAGCAATGCCCCGCTGGTCATAACCAGAAAATGCTCCTACAATGAGTACAGTAAGAAAAGGAGTTGATATGCCGGATTTCGAACCCAAACAAGGCCACCATGATCACCCGTCCGGTCACGGGCAGACACACCCCCAAGGAGATGTCGCTCAGGCACATGCCGGGCATGCTGCTCCTGAGGATCATGAAGACCATGGAACACACAACGGCCGCACCGATCACAGCGGTCACGAGCAGATGTTCCGTACCCGCTTCTGGTGGAGCCTGCTGCTGACCATCCCGGTACTGCTCTACAGCCCGATGCTACAAGGGTGGTTGGGGTTTTCCACGCCGGCCTTCACCGGCAGCACATGGATTCCTTTCTTCGTCTCGTTGATCATCTTCGGCTATGGCGGCGTACCCTTCCTGCAGATGGCCGTCCCCGAACTCCGCAACCGCAAGCCCGGCATGATGACGCTTATTTCCCTTGCCATATCGGTTGCCTTCGTCTACAGTCTGCTGGCGCAGTTGACAAATTTGGGTGAGGGGTTCTTCTGGGAACTGGTCACGCTGATCGACATCATGCTGCTCGGCCACTGGCTGGAGATGCGCTCCGTACGCCAGGCTTCGGGGGCATTGAATGAACTTGCCAAACTATTGCCGGACACTGCTGACCGCATCCAACCCAATGGCTCGATCGAAACCGTCGCCGCGGCATCGCTCCGCACCGGTGACCTGTTCCTCGTCCGCCCGGGGGGCAGCGTCCCGGCTGACGGCGAGGTGGTCGAGGGCCAGTCCAGCCTGAACGAGGCGATGATCACGGGTGAATCCCGCCCGGTGGACAAAAGTCCCGGCTCGAAAGTCATCGCTGGAACGATCAATGGGGATGGCAGCCTGCGGGTCCGGGTCACTGCCACCGGGGACCAGACCGCCCTGGCAGGCATCATGCGCCTGGTGGAACAGGCCCAGCAATCCAAGTCGCAAACCCAGGTGCTGGCCGACAAGGCCGCCGGCTGGCTCTTCTACATCGCCCTGGCCGTCGCCGCTCTGACGGCAGTCGCCTGGACGGTCGCGGTTGGTCTCAACGTGGAGGTCCTCAAGCGGGTCGTCACCGTGCTGGTGATCGCCTGCCCGCACGCCCTCGGCCTGGCAGTCCCCTTGGTGGTGGCGATCACCACCGCCAAGGGCGCAAATAATGGGATCCTGGTGCGCGACCGGCTCGCCCTCGAGGCCGCCCGCGAGATAGACATCGTGGTCTTCGACAAGACCGGTACGCTGACCGAAGGCAAGTTCGGCGTGGCGGGAATGAAAGCCATAGCAGACTGGAAAGACGACGACGCCCTGGCGCTGGCTGCTGCCATCGAAGGCGACTCGGAACATCTGATAGCCCAGGCCATGCGCCATGCCGCCCGGATGCGCGGGCTGGCCCTGCCCAATGTGAAAGACTTCTCCGCGCTTAAAGGTCGCGGTGTCCAGGCAACTTTCGAAGGAAAGCCTGTCTATGTCGGCGGGCCGCGCTTGCTGGAGATGCTCAATTTGTCTCCGTCGGGTGACATCGAAACATTCGCCCGATTGGCAGGGGAGAAAGCCCAATCCGTGATCTACCTGGCGAACCAGGGCTTGGTCCTGGCCGCATTCGCCGTGGCTGACGTAGTGCGTCCCGAAAGCCGGCGGGCCGTAGAGCGCTTGCACGAAATGGGGCTGGAAGTCGCCATGCTGACCGGTGATAGCCGTCCTGTGGCTGAGGCGGTGGCATTGGAGTTGGGCATCGATCACGTCTTTGCGGAAGTGCTGCCCGAGCACAAAGACCAGAAAGTGCTCGAGTTACAGAATCTGGCGAAACGCGTGGCGATGGTCGGCGACGGGGTCAACGATGCCCCGGCGCTCACCCGCGCCGACGTCGGCATTGCCATCGGCGGTGGCACAGACGTGGCGATCGAATCTGCCGGGTTGATCCTGGTCAAGAGCAACCCACTGGATGTGGTCAAGGTCATCGCCTTGAGCAGGGCCAGCTACCGTAAGATGATTCAGAACCTGTGGTGGGCCGCCGGTTACAATGTCGTCGCGCTGCCCCTGGCGGCAGGTGTGTTGGCTCCTTGGGGCATCTTGCTTTCTCCGGCAATTGGAGCCCTATTAATGTCGTTAAGCACGATCATTGTTGCCATCAATGCCCAATTATTAAGAAGGACGATCCTGTCCGTGTGATCAAGGAGGAATGATATTGATGATGGGATTCGGGTTTTAGATTGTGGATAATCATGATTCCGTGCAAATGGTTTGGCATCACCTGAAAAACATCCATCTCAATATTGGGGAACCGTTCTTGCAGAGATTCCCATTCAGCGGTGACCATTCTCCCGGCAGCGTTGAGAACCATTTCGCCGGCGCAGATTTTCCCGAAGAAACATACTCGTAATTGCGCGACGATGGTGACGTAATAGCCTCCAGCCTGTGAATAAATCTATCCCTTAAGCGGATGGATCGCCTGCCCTTGGCCTTCTCGAGGGGACTGCCAACCTGTTCGGGCGCTTGCCCAGATATCATCCTGCCTCCTCAGCCCCGACCTCTTCCTCCGTTAACCGAGGGACCCGATAGACCAAGAGAACCATCTGCTCATCCCACTCGGACGGATCCGCTGCAGGAGTGAGGGGTCATTGGAGCTTGAAGGAAGAAGCGGCTTGTACCCGGACAGGCTGATTCTGATCGAGTAAAACAGGCCATTTATTGTCGCCGATGGCGCGACCATTATGCGGATAAACTCAAAATCACAGCAATCACTTTTAGCATGTCCGGGTACTAGGGGGCTGCCGGGACGAAGCGCATCGTCCAGATCTCCCGCCCGCCCTCGTCCTCGGAGATCGCCCCGACCTCGAACGCCTCCCCGGCCATGAGCTGCGCCCAACTGACGCTGAAGAATACGCTGAAGCGGCTATACGGCGCGCCGAGCTTGCCGATGGCGATCGCGCTGCCCCATTCCATGATCGACCCGCCGTCGGGGGCAGCGTTGTTCATGTCGAAGCGGACGACAAGTGCCTCCCCCCCGGGGCCCTGCAGCGGGACCGGGGCGATATCCTGCTCATCGCCCAGGAAGATCTCCAGCACGGGCTGGAATGGCACCGGCCCCATCGTCACCGTGTTCGCCCGGGCCTCCGAGTCGTAGTCCGGGCAGATGGAGTAGGAGACCACCTCCCCCATCCCCTGGATCGAGGGCAGCACCATGATGAACGAGTCCTCCAGGAAGAACCCGCCGGGTGGAAACGGGACCTGTGGGCCGGGCGGCACGAAGCGCACGTCGGTGAATGAGGCGTCGAAGTCGAAACTGGCGAACCAGCCGCTGTTGGTGGTCGGGCCGCAGAAGCCCTGCTGGGTCATGCCAACGAAGATGCCGTAGACGGGCGAGAACGTCGATTCGTCGTACAGCCCCGGTCCGGGCTGGACGGGGTCGTCCTGGCCGCTGGTCTGGCCGGGGGCTGTGGCGCTGGGCTTGGCCTCGGTCGTCGGGGTGGGCAGGTTGCAGCCGGGCAGCGCCAGGATGAGAGCGCACAGGATCGCGGCGAAAAGGCGTTTGTTAGGGGTCATTCTGTCCTCCTTTAGCGTATCTGGTGGTGCGGTTTGTTCCAGGACTTACAATGAACTGGGTTTGTAGCCGTAAGTGTCCTCGATGGAAAGCCGATGGCTATAAAGCAGGGAATGAGCGTGAACTGCGATGGCATCCTCAGGCGCTCTTTTCGGCCCCTTCCTGGAGGATGCGGCCGAATGCGTAAAATGTGAAGTAAACGAAGAGGAAGAATAATGTGTACAGGCCAATGAAACCGACGGTGCGCAGGCTGGGATCTTGCAGCCAACCCCAAATGTCATCGGCGGTTCCGGCCGGATTCTGGAGGATGTCCCAGGAGTTCAGGCGGATGAAGCGGCCGATGTAGACGCCGGCGCTGCTCAGACCCGCGACGACGAATACGAAAATCCAGCCGAGCCAGCGGCCGAACTCACGCTTGACGATCTCCTGCATCAAGTTGAGGGATACGACCCCGAGTAACACGCCTGTCCACGAGAACCAGACGAGCAGGATGACATCGTACCAGAGCGGGACGTTGGTGGCTTCCTGGCCGAGGTGCTGCAGATCCGTCAGGATGTAGGGCGCGTTGGGGAAGAAGATCAGCCAGAGGAAGGCGAAGATGGGAATGACAACATAGATGCGCCACCGCCGCCATGAAAGCATGTAGGCCAGGTAGGCGAGCACAAAGGGAATCCAGGCCAGGAAGAGATTCCAGACCAGCCCGCGGTATTGGCGCGTGTCGCTGTATGCGATCCGGGCGGCGACCAGGGTCACACAGACAACGGAGGCGGCGGCCAGCAGAAGGAAGATGCCCGCTTTGTATTTATGACGGGCGAATGTGTCGCGAAGACTGTCGGGCATTTGAATCCTGGTTCTTTTCCGGTCCGCGCAGCCCCAGGCAGAGGGCGCACAGGGGCGCGGCGAAAAGGAGTTTTTCAAGGGTCATTTAGCATCAGTGAGTGCATCAGCCAGCGGGGGCTTTCCGGAGATCATTGCACGGGGTTGGTCGCTATCGGTGTCGGTGTCGGCGACCTGGCCGGGTAGATGGGGAAGGTAGGGTAAGGCATGAACGTGAGCTGGGGCATCCAGATCAGGGTCGGGTATGGCGTTGGCGTCTGCAGTTGCGGACCAACGGTGGGATAGGCGCGGAAGGTCGCCGTCGGTGAGCCTTGGGCCGAGAAATGCCAGCCGAAGTCCTGCCCGCTCAGGAACTGGCCCTCCGCCAGGGTCAGCGCGACCATCTGGATCGTATCACCCGGATCGGGCGCGGTCCAGAAACCGCCGGTCAGGTAATCGAAGTTAGGGTGCTGGCCCGGGTCGACCACCAGGCAGTAGCGCCCGGGGTTGAGGTAATCGAACAGGAAGCTGCCATCGGTCGCGTTGTTGACCGTCAGGTGCGGCGCTTGCATGTAGTTGCTCGAACACCCCCCCAGGGTCAGCCAGATCTCCAGCCAGGGGATGCCCGGCTCGTTGAGGCCCGTCAGCCCGTCGCCATTGAGGTCGTTCCAGACCATCCCGCTGACCCGGGCGGGGGTGACGCTCGAGCCGAACAGGAAGTCATAGCCGAAGTTGACATTGGTGCGCTCCTCGCCGGCGCTGACCGTCACGGTGGTCATCGGGATCACGGCGAAGGTGTCGCCTTGCACGGGCGCGGTCCACGCCCCGCCGTTGAAGATGTTGCCGTTCGCGGCCTCCCCCCGGTCGATGGCGAAGCAGTACGTCCCGGGCGCCAGCCAGACGCCGTAATGGCCGCCCTGGGAGGTGGGCTCAGGGGCGGTGTGGGCCTGGCTTGCGTTCCATCCGGTGCCGCAGGCACCCGCGGTATACGAGACGACCACGTTGGGGA
>Ga0180007_10005584_pt1 | contig 12624 bp, 6 predicted proteins | sample MM_PC_MetaG_FD_121122 | JGI IMG/M metagenome (GOLD analysis project Ga0180007, IMG submission 121122) | Groundwater microbial communities from the Aspo Hard Rock Laboratory (HRL) deep subsurface site, Sweden - MM_PC_MetaG | ecosystem: Environmental > Aquatic > Deep subsurface > Groundwater... | reverse complement strand
TCTTGAGTCTATGATCTTGAGTCTATGATCTTGAGTCTATGATCTTGAGTCTATGATCTTGAGTCTATGATCTTGAGTCTATGATCTTGAGTCTATGATCTTGAGTCTACTACAACCCCATCTTCTTGAGCCAAACCCCGGTATAAGATTTTTTCACCTTGGCGACTTCTTCAGGAGTACCTTCAGCAACGACAAGTCCCCCATCATTACCACCTTCGGGACCGAGATCGATTACATAATCAACAGATTTGATGACATCAAGATTGTGTTCAATTGCGAGAACCGTGTTGCCTTTGTCCACAAGCTTCTGCAGAACGTCCAGCAGGCGCTTCACATCGTCGAAATGAAGCCCTGTAGTGGGTTCGTCGAGTACATAGAGGGTTTTTCCGGTGGAACGCTTGCAAAGCTCTGTAGCGAGCTTAATTCTCTGCGCTTCACCTCCGGATAGAGTTGTGGCTGATTGGCCGAGGTGGATATAGCCGAGACCGACTTCCGAGAGGGTTTTTAGCTTGGTTTTGACTGACGGAATCGCTTTGAAGAATTCGAGGGCTTCGTTCACCGTCATATCTAGCACGTCCGCGATGTTTTTGCCTCTGTAGCTGACTTCCAGGGCTTCCGCGTTATAGCGGCGGCCTTTACAGACTTCACAACTTACATAAATGTCCGGCAGGAAGTGCATTTCGATCTTTTTCATTCCGTCTCCCTGGCAGGCTTCGCAACGGCCTCCTTTTACGTTAAAGCTGAAACGTCCGGGTTTGTATCCTCTGAGTTTGGCTTCCGGTGTTCCTGCGAAGAGGTCGCGGATGTCCGTGAAGACTCCGGTGTAAGTTGCGGGGTTGGATCTTGGTGTTCTCCCTATTGGCGACTGGTCTATGTTGATTATTTTGTCCAAGTGCTCGATTCCGCGGATATCTTTGTGGCCTCCCGCTATCACTTTGGATCTATTGATTACCGAGGCAACTTTTTTGACGAGGATTTCGTTGATCAGCGTTGATTTTCCCGAGCCGGATACTCCCGTTATCCCGATAAAAGTTCCGAGCGGAAGTGTTGCGTCGACATCTTTCAGGTTGTGTTCGCAAGCGCCGATGATTTGTATCTTTTTACCGTTTCCTTTGCGGCGTTTTTTGGGGATTTCGACTTTTTTTCTTCCGGAAAGGTAGCTTCCTGTTACAGACTCTTTGTCCAAGAGAATTTCTTTGGGTGTTCCTTCAAAAGTTACCTCCCCGCCGTTCTTCCCCGCTCCCGGACCAATATCTATGATGTGGTCTGCGGCAAGCATTGTGTCGATGTCGTGTTCCACTACGATTACCGTGTTGCCGAGATCGCGCAAATTGTGAAGGGTTTTTATGAGTTTTTCGTTGTCGTTTTGGTGAAGTCCGATTGAAGGTTCATCAAGGACATACAAAACCCCTACCAACTGTGCTCCGATTTGTGTTGCGAGCCTGATTCTCTGGGCTTCTCCTCCCGACAAAGTGTTTGCTGCACGGTTTAGCGTTAGGTATGAGATACCAACATTATCCAAGAATTTCAGTCGATTTCCGACTTCTTTCAGAATAGGTTCGGCGATCTTGGCTTCCGTTTCGGTAAGTTTGATTTTTCCGAAAAAGTCATGAGCTTCATCTATCGAGAATTCCGTTAGATCGATTATCGATTTGCCGTCTACGGTTATTGCCAGCATTTCCGGCTTCAGTCTCTTGCCCCCGCAAGAAGGGCATTTGAGGATGCGCATGAACTCTTCGATCTTTTTACGAACATAGTCCGAATCTGTTTCGAGATATCGTCGTTCCAGGTTTGGGATTACTCCTTCGAATTTTGTTTTATATTCGCCTTCGAACTTATTTGAGCCGTTCCCATTCCCCGTTTCCACCGTATAAAGCTCCGCTCCCGTCCCATAAAGAACTTTCTCAATATCCGCTTCTTTCATCTTTTCCACAGGAATATCTATTGAAAACTTGTGCTTCCCGGAAACCGCTTGAAGAATCTTGTTGTACCAGGTTAAATGTGATGTTGTTGTTGACCAGGGCATTATTGCTCCTTCACTGATTGAAAGTTTTTTGTTCGGGATTATAAGGTCGGGGTCAACTTCGAGCTTGGTTCCGAGTCCGTGGCAGGTTTCGCAAGCGCCGTGAGGGCTGTTGAAAGAGAAATTCCTCGGTTCGATTGCCGGCAAACTTACGTTGCAGTCCGCACATGCGAAGTTCTCTGAGAAAACTTGTTTTTCTCCTGTTTCGTGATCTTGAATTACCATTATTCCTTCTCCGTATTTGAGCGTTGTTTCTATCGAGTCTGCAAGTCTTGTTCTGCTTGGATTCGGAAGATCTATTTCTTGACCTGATGACAGTTTTTTTGTTTTCTTTTTAAAATCTTTCACCACTAAACGATCGACAACTATCTCGATCGTATGTTTTTTCTTCTCATCGAGCTCCGGAACTTCCAGAATCGTATAAATTTCACCGTCAACTTGGGCACGTACAAACCCTTCTTTTTTCATCTTTTCAAAAACCCTCTCGTGACGACCTTTGCGGTCTACCACAACAGGTGCGAGCAGGAGAACTCTGCGGCCTTCATCCATCGCCGCAACATGCTCAAGAATTTCGCTCGTATTTTGGCGAGTAATCGCCTTTCCACACTTGGGACAGTGAGGGTGGCCGATTTTTGCAAAAAGAAGTCTTAGAAAATCGTAGATTTCGGTTACAGTTCCCACCGTTGAACGCGGATTGCGACTTGCAGTCTTCTGATCTATGGAAATTGCGGGCGAAAGCCCTTCTATCGACTCAACTTCCGGCTTTTCCATCAACTGAAGGAATTGCCTGGCATAAGTAGAAAGACTTTCCACATACCTCCTCTGACCTTCTGCGTAAATTGTATCGAAAGCAAGCGAAGACTTCCCCGAACCTGAAAGCCCGGTAATTACAGTCATCTTCTCTCGCGGAATCTTAACACTTATGTCCTTCAAGTTGTGGATTCTGGCTTTCTTTACATGGATATAATCAAAAGACATGTTTGGAGATTAGAGACTGGAGATTAGCCGAAAAATGATACGCTTTTTTTACAAGACTGACAAGCTTTTCCTAATCAGTTAATCCCAAAACATCTTGGTCCCAACTCTCTTATACTCGATGTGAGATCTTTTTAAAGCCAAAAGATAGGTCAAAATCGCATATCCGAAAACAAGGAACGGAACCATAAAGAATGTGAAATTCATCTCAAGCATCACGTTGAAAAGCGCGTGAAGCACAACGGCATAAAAGAGTCCTTGGGTAACCTTTTCCTGGGCAAAAAGAGCTCCTCCATCGAAGTTAAGCACCTTATGCAGCAGCTTCCTGAGACGGCCTCTTTTCTGCTTAATTTCCTGCTGATAAATCGGCTCGGCGAAGTAAGCCAAACCATAGTAATAGCCGTAAATTCCCGAGAATAATATGTGAGCAAATGTCGAGAATATCGACCGAAAAATGAACGAAATATAAAGCGTATCGATACCCTGATACTGCCAGATATAGAAGAAATACATGATGTTTTCCACAAACGCGAATCCGAGAGCTGCGACTATGCTGAGCTCAATCGCATCATCTATGTTTTTCAACCTGCCTTTATCTGTTGCGTCTACTGCGAGGTGTTTCGCGTACTCCTCGATCATCCCTACCAAGAGAAACCCCAAGAGGACTCCAAGCGGCAATATTGCTATATTCGTGAACCCGAAAATGTCGCCTCCAAACCTGTCAAAATAGCTAAACAGGTTCGCATCCGGAAAGTATTTCCAACTTGCTTTATAAAGAAGAATCGGTGTTACGGATACCATCCCCGCGATAAAGGTTATCAGTACTGTCGACATCGGTTCTTTTCTTTTTTTCAGGAAAATCCACGCCCATATAATGGCGGGAACTGATGCCAGGAGCATACAGATCAGGACTTTTGCGAGATGTGGGGAGATTGATTGTAGCAAGTATCAGGTATTATGTATCAGGTATGGTGGTGTTTTGCCTGGCGGCAAAACGGCTTTGATTGATAGTGAGGCGCGCAAACGTGAATTCTTCCCGTTGCGCGTGCCGTCAATCTTGGTATTATAACACAAATACGTGGATTTAACAATGCCTGCGTTGTGTTTTTCAGCCCGGTAATCACCTTTTATGTTACCTTTTAATCCATAGATTTAACCTCTCCACCTTCCACCTCAAGCACCCTAATATCTCCCTCAAACCTTCCCAGGTGTTCTCGGCAAGTTGTTGTTAGGAATGTTTGATGGTTTAGGACAGCTTCGATCAGGCGTCCTTGCCTGTGATGGTCCAATTCGGAGAAGACATCATCGAGCAATAGAACAGGTTTTTGACCTATTTTCTCGCGCAAGAATTCCAGTTCGAGCAGCTTGAGTGCCAAGATTGCGGTTCTGCACTCCCCTCTTGAGCCGTACTCCTTGAGTTCGTGTTTGCCGGCCATCACTTGGAAGTTATCTCTGTGCGGACCGAAATGTGTTGCGAATTTGCGTAAGTCGCGGTCGTAATTTTCCTGCAGGCGTGTTAGGTACTCTTGTTTTGAGGTTGGAATTTCCGTTTTGTATTTGAGCTCGATTTCGTCTTTTGTATCGGCGATTTCTTGGTAGGTCTTTGGGAGTTTTTCTGAGAAAAAATCTATTATTTCTTTGCGCCTACCCCAGATTTGGAGCCCGAGTTCTGCGAGTTTTTCATCCCAAATTTGCAAGTGGTCGCGGCTGCCGTTCCCGCAACGGATCATTCGGAGTGTTTCGTTGCGGTTTTTGAGGGCGCGAGAGTAAGTAACGAGTGATTCGAGAAACCCCGGGAAAGCTTGAACTGCCATGAGGTTTAAATAGCGGCGTTTGCGTTCGGGTTCGCCGGTTATTATGCGAATATCCGATGGAACGAATAAGACTACTGCGAGGTGGTGGAGATATTTTCTGCTTTCCACTACTGTGCCTTCTTTTTTGAGGCGTTTTTGTTTGTTTGGGGCGGATGTGAAACCGATTTCCAAGTTGTGCTCCCTTTCTTTATCTTCCAGTTTGCATGAAATCCTTCCGTGCTCGCGATCCCACATTATTGTGTCTACGAATCTTTTTGTTCTGAAAGATCTTGTTATTGCAAGAAAATAAATTGCTTCGAGAAAGTTGGTTTTCCCTTGGGCGTTGTCTCCCAGGAGGACTGTGAGTTTCTTTTTCGGATCAAAATCCACCTCGAGTTTTTCGAAGTTGCGGAAGTTCTCCAGTTTTAGGTTTGAAAGGATCATAACGCTTCAATAATATCACACAGCCCCTGAAAAAACCTATCTATATGCGCTTTTGTATGCCTTCTGTTGGTAACCGCCCATAAGATATCATCCCGAAAAGAATATCCTATGAATTCACCTTGGACTCTATCCTCGCCATTATTTATCTCTCTTGCTATGTGTCCCGTATTTTTTGTTGTAAAAGCTATCACATTGTTATCTGACGGCAATATTGAGAAATAATCCGGATGCGACTCCAACAATGACAGCAGGTAATTACGCATATCTATGACTTTTTGGCGTTCTTCCCGGAACCACTCTACCCCCCTTGTTTGCAAAGTCCCGAAAAAAGCACAAGTTGAAGTCCCATCGCGCGACACCAATGTGGAAGCTCTTGCCTGGAGTTCGAGTCTTCTTGATAAGATTTCATCCTCGGGCATAGAAACCCAATCCATACCCGCAATAATCGCAAGATGATAAAGATTCCTTACAAAAAACAGCGTTCCCCCATCTGTCGAGCCAACTTTTTGAGGGTTCACAATCAAAGCATCTATCGGGTTGGAAAAATCGATTTCGTTCGCTCTGTCCTGCGCCCACATATTGAATCCGTGAGGCGCCGCATCTACCAGATGAAACGGTCTTTCTATATCTTCCGGCCTTTTTTCTTCGATCATCTCTATAATTCTCGATATGGCTTCTACCACTCCTGTTGTTGTTCGCCCTCCCAACATGAAGTTTAGAGCTATTTTTCTTTTTGACCTATAAATTTCATCGATTATTTCTTCGAGATCTTCCCGGTCATTGTAATAGAGGGCTTCCGTTCTTTTGACGGTTCTTTCTATTAGAAAACGAGCTTCTTCCGAGGCAAGAACCACCTCATTGTCATCGTCTGTCAGTGCTATTTCCACAGCGTGCTGAATTGCGGAAGTACAGCTCGGCAGTACAAGCCCACCACGCATTCCCTCACTGCATCCGAACATTTCTTGTCCCATTTTTTGAATGTTCGCGTCTATGTACTCTGCGCCTCCTTCATAAGTGAAGTGGCTGAACATATCGCAGCCATATTTTTCCTGTACGCGAGTTCTGAGCCTGATTGTTAAGTCGTAAGGATCTGTTGGATAAAAAGCGAACGACCTGCCTAAATTCGGTCTCATGCGGTTTCTCCCCAGATAAGAATCAATTTCCGCGACTGCAGCTTCCTCACCTATTCCCCACTGTATATTTTGATTATTCATGATTGTAAAAAATTTAAGAAATACAAAAAACCTTTCTGCGGGAGAAAGGTCTATTATTTCTAAATTCTTACATCAGTTAGCGACCCTGTTCTCACGCGAGACAAGGCTTCTTCTTTGAATCAAAATTTATAAAATCGTGCGGGTTCATGGGCATACTATACTGGCTTATGGCTCTTTAGTCAAACATTTTCAACTTACCACGGTATACGAGCACACATGTATTGACTTTTGTCAAATCGCGTGTATAGTTGGGCCATGTTCCCATCAATGCGCACAATTAATCTCCTGCTACTCCACACAAAAGGTGTGAGGTAGTTTAGTGCGCTTTCAAAATAGTTATTCTGCCCCCGCCTTTAATGCCAGACGGAGGTTTTTTGTAATTTTTTTTCATAATGAACGAATACAACAATATCAGAAATCAGGCTTGTCCTAATGAAGAGTGTCCTTTATACGGGGTAAAAGTTCCCAATAAAGTGGTGATTCACAGCCTAAAAGATAGCCGTTTTCAATGTTCGGAGTGTAAAAAGACTTGGGTCGGGCACAGGGAAAGCTTTATCTATCGCTTACACTCTCCAAAAGACAAGGTTGAACTGGCGCGTCTGCTCATAGCAGGCGGTGTTAGTGTTCGCAAGGCTGCAAAAGAAGTTTGCGTAAGTCCCAGCACCGTTCAACGTTGGAAATCATTTATTCTTTAATCATAATTATCATGAACGAATCAAAAAAAATCAGGGAGATGCCGGAGCCGGATGAAAGGTTTTTTCAAAAAGCTTCTGGGATTGGAGAGGCTGTAGAAGAAACTACTAAGGATGAATTTGGGCGATGTATAGATTTTTTTATCGAAAAAATTCAGAAGGCGTTAAGTGATTCTCAAGAACCTCGAGCTTTCGTAGAGGCCGAAATTGAAAATCTAGCCTTACAAAGAAAAGGTGATTCTATAGAAGCTTATCGCAAAAGAAGGATAGCAGGTTTGGAAAATGATTCATTTGGCCATAATATAACCGCATATGTGACAAGAGAAGGACGAGATAATTGTGTTCAACAACATGATGGTATCTTTTTTGAAGATTTTGAAGAATTCCAGGACGATATATATATGCTAAAGTTGCCTGAAGGCGATTATTCGGGTTCTAGTCCTTTTAACTCTGGTGATGATGAAGTACTATTAATGGCCAAGAAATATGGAGAAGTATTGGTTGACGGATCTCGATATTTCCACATGGGATTCCATCATGTTATAAGAATCGAAGGTGAAGACAAATTATGGCAAAACCCTGCATATACTTGGTCTGGAGAACTTTTACACCCTGAAGAAATTCAGGAACAAGAAAAGTGGTATGATAATTATAAGCGGCGTGAAAAAGCAAGCAAAGACTGGATAGAGTCAGGAGATCTCCCATAACCTCGAATCCTCTCAAACATTGACGACTCCCTCTTTTAGATGTACTTTTTTATTGCTTTAGCGTTCGTATTGCGGACCAAGCATTAAGGAAGTCGTCTTAACAGAGAGAAGAGGCCTTGGCTGGAAGCCTCTTTAGGACAGACCCTCAATGTACCACCCGCAAGAGCTGAAGAGACAATCAAAATGAGAGCCCCAATCCGGGGAAGTTAGGTGGAACCGTCCGCATTATGTTGGGCCCTAGCAGATATGTTAGGGTTTTTATATTTTAAAATTAAAATTATGTCTAAAAACAAAAAAACATTCGACCTCGGAGCTCGCCGCCATTCGTGCGCGCACGTTCTGGCTCAAGCTGTTCTTGAGATGTTCCCTGAGGCAAAGTTGGCTATCGGCCCTTCCATTGAGCATGGGTTTTATTATGACTTCGATCTGCCGCGCACACTTATTCCGGAGGATTTGCCGCTTATTGAGAAAAAGATGAAGCATATTGTGAAGCAGGCGCAGAAGTTTGAGAAAAGGGATGTTTCTATTGCTGACGCTAAGAAGATCGCGCAGAAGGCAGGGCAGGATTATAAGGTTGAAATGATTTCCGATTTGGCTGAAAAAGGCGAGAAGGAAGTCTCTTTTTATGAAAATCTTGACGTCAAAGGTGATATCAAATTTGTGGATATGTGCATCGGGCCGCACATCGATCATACAGGTCAGGTTGGGGCTTTTAAATTAACAACTATTGCGGGAGCTTACTGGAAGGGTGACGAGAAAAACAAAATGTTGCAGAGGATTTATGGAGTGTGTTTTGAAAACCAAAAAGAGCTGGATGAGCACCTGAAACTGCTTGATGAGGCTAAAAAGAGGGATCATCGCCGTCTCGGGAAGGATCTCGATTTGTTCAGCTTCCATGAGGAAGGACCGGGATTCCCTTTCTGGCACGCGAAGGGTGTGGCACTTTTAGATCAGCTCAAAAAACATTGGTACAAACTGCATCGACAGTACGGATACGAGATTATTTCCACACCGATAATTTTGAATGAGGATCTCTGGCACAGGTCGGGGCACTGGGACAATTATAAGGAGAATATGTACTTCACGGATATTGACGAAACTGCGTTCGCGGTTAAGCCGATGAACTGTCCGGGCGGCATGCTTGTTTATAAGACTCGTCGTCGTTCTTATCGCGATCTACCGATGAGGAGCGGGGAGCTTGGGCTTGTCCACAGGCATGAGAAGTCGGGGGTTCTTCACGGTTTATTCAGGGTGAGGTCGTTTACTCAGGATGATGCGCATATTTTTTGCCGGGAAGATCAGGTTAAAGAGGAGCTCAAAAAGGTTATGGAGCTTACCGAGAAGCTTTATGAGCCTTTTGGTTTTAAATATCATGTTGAACTTTCCACCAGACCGGAGAAGGCTATCGGGTCGGATGAAGTTTGGGAGACTTCGGAGGCTATTTTGAAGGAAATTATTGAGGAGTCGGGGCTTGAGTATCAAGTTAATGAGGGTGATGGGGCTTTTTATGGGCCGAAAATCGATTACCACATCAAAGATTGTATCGGGCGGACTTGGCAGTGCGGGACTATTCAGTTGGATTTCTCGATGCCTGAAAGGTTTGACCTGGAATATACCGGCGAGGATGGCAATAGTCATCGTCCTATCATGATTCATCGCGCTCTTTACGGTTCGCTTGAGCGTTTTGCGGGTGTTTTGATTGAGCATTACGGCGGGGCTTTCCCTGTTTGGTTGGCTCCCGTGCAGGCGAGGATTCTTCCTGTATCGGAAAAATTCATGGATTACGCGGAGAGCGTTTACCGTGAGTTATATGACGCTGGGGTTCGGGTTGAAATGGATCGCTCAGACGAAAGTTTGGGTAAGAAAATTCGCAATGCCGAGCTTGCAAAGGTTCCTTACATGCTTGTAATCGGTGAAAAAGAGGTTACGAGCAAAAAGATCGCGGTGAGGGATTATGAGACTAAGGGGCAGGAGGAAAACAGTGTTGCAGGGTTTGTTAAGCTGCTTGATTCTTAGACATTTGCTTCCGGTTCCAATTTTGTTTGGCCTCCCTTGTTCGATCTGCTACATTCCTGAAATTAGGATTTATTTTTCGCATTCGTTCTTCCATTTCTTCGTGGTCTTTTTTAATCGCTTCGATCATTGTCTTGATATTTGATCGTCCTTTCGTGGTTTGGAATAATCCCCTAAGGAACTCCCCTGTTGCATGGTGCAACTCCTCTACCGTTCCGGGTTCTTTTTTGCCTTTTCCGAAGATGTTGTCGTTGTATGTCGATTTCATTCTTGCCACGAATGCCTGAATTTCTTTTGGAGTCGCCGTCCCAGATTTATTTTGTATAAAGCCGAAATAATCCGGCTCGAGATGCAGAAGGTAACCCTTGGTTATATCCACAAGTTCTTTAGGCGTTGTCGCCCCATTTTCTTTCTCACCGTCCACTTTCGCTCGACCGTACACATCCGTATAACCTTCAACTATACGAGGTTTTTCGTACTCATTCCCTGTCCATCTGTAAAAATCCGGTCTACCCGAATGCATTCTTCCGGATATAATCCCGTCAAATACCGAGTGCATTGTTGCAAAACGAGTTAATTGTGCAATTCCTCCTGTTTCTCCCTCTCCCATATTTTCGAAGTTTTCCGCCAAAACATCCAGATAATTAAGCATCCCTATCGTAGCATTCTGATAACCTGTAGGCGGCATACGATAACCTGTGGCGTTCTGCCCCAAAATCGATTCCGCGGTCTTCGCGTTCATCACTCCCACCCATGCTGTCGCGTCATCATGATCCTGCGGAAGACCTTGAGGAAGTGCTTTATTAACACGCTGGTAAACTCTCGGCAGATGCAGTACATAAGATTGGAACCAGTACTTAAATGCTCCACCCGGCTCATTAATGTCGCCATCTATTTCCGCCCATTTTTTGATATGTTCCATCGTCGGTTTCTCCGATCCTTCCACCTTGGATCCGAAGATGTCTATTACCGGATAGTCATTAATCCATTCACCATTAACACGCGAAGCTATATCTCTAGGCAGCAAACCACACGCAATACCTTGCAGCAAGAAATACAGTTTACTTTCCCCGCTTCCTTTACCGTATTTGATGTCGTAATGAAGCATTTTTTCATAAAGCTGCGGGTCGACTTTCGGCACTCTGTTGTTTCTTTTGTCTTCTTTGTATTCCGCAAGCATACTTTTCAAAAACCTGATCGAACCTCCCGGCATTTCAGCGGTTTTATGACAAAAATTCGTATGCCTCTCCATCTTGGAGTTATGACTGGATTCATTTGTTGAACTCCAAGTTTGGAATGTATCGTAATCCCAGACTACACCTACGGCCTTTCTTAATTTTTTATGAAGCTTACCTTGATGCATAACTTCCGTATCCGGATTGTTGATATTAAAATTAATCGCACTATGCGAGAAGTACATAAGCTGACTCCAAAGCTTCGGATCATCCCACCTGATACGCCCTAAATCTGCGAGAAGATACATACAAGCCTTCATTTCATCCCGATTTCTTGTATTGTACATAACTTCCATCACCTGCCAGGCATCTTTGTTGGAGTAAGCTGTTTTGTATTTTTCGACCATATCCTTCTCGGATTGCTCCTTAATCCTGTCAAATTCGTTACCCAAAGTGGCAAAAGGTCCGGGCAGACCTGAGAAAACCGCGGTTCCAACATCTCCGATCAATCTATCACTCCTTCTCTTGTATCTATCTTTCGTCCACTCAACGAGCCTTTCTCCTATGTGTTTAAAATCATAAAGAGATATAAAACGTAATCTGTATACTTCTTTTTCACTTATCTTATCACCAATATTACTCAAGAAATCGTCTATCTTGTTATTGAATGATTCTATCGACACGATTATATCTTCCGGCTCCGCCAGTTTGCGCTCAAATGCACTTATCATGTCTTCCGCAGAAACGAGTGCGTACCTTACGGTTTTATCGCTGGCTCCCGGATGAGCTGCAATTTTCAAGTAATCAGAGATACCCAGATCAAAACCTTCTTTGTCTTTGGGCAGATTGAAATCTCCTTTCGCATCAAAATAAGCGCTTAAATCTTTCCCCGATTCAGAGTCTATCCCGGTTGTCACGGTTCCCGCCAGATTATCCCAATCCTTTAATGTGCCCAGGATCCCCACCCCATCCATAATGTTTCCGAACTCATCGTAACCCAAAGCTCTAAACTGTTCCTTTTTTCCATCGAGGTCGTCTTTGAAGACGGATTCGATCTTTGATTTTACTTCGCCCTGTATTCTTGATCTTATTTTGGAAATCGGGGCTTTTATCCTTTTTTGGAGCTCATCAGCTTTCTGCTTTGTCTCCCCCATTCGCCTTCTTATATCTTCCGGGTTTGCTTTTTTCGCTTTTTCTTTATCTTTCGCCAAGGCCTTCCCCTCGTCCAAAACATTTCCTATCCCATCAATTAACTTGAGATGCATACCTATGTCGTCGCCATAATTCTCCTCTTCTTTTACTTGCTTCCATTCTACTTCCGACATACCCACCTCATAGTCTTCATCGAAGATTATCGATGAGTTTCTTAGGAGAAAGAGCTTGAGTTTTTCAGGTGACTGACGGACATCTTTGGTGAGGTCTTTTATTTCTTTATTCAAAACTTCTATTCTAACTTCATACCTTCTTTTTCTGTCAGGATTTGCCCTTCCGAGTCTTATTGTTTTATCCTCTATCATGGACCCCATCACCATCTCCAGCACTCCCGCAATCTCTTCCGAATCTCCGGATTTAATACCTTCTGCAAGGA